>Ga0193755_1000202_pt1 | contig 16761 bp, 17 predicted proteins | sample H1a2metaG_FD_144921 | JGI IMG/M metagenome (GOLD analysis project Ga0193755, IMG submission 144921) | Soil microbial communities from a riparian zone of the East river system, Colorado, United States - H1a2 | ecosystem: Environmental > Terrestrial > Soil > Riparian zone | place: USA: East River...
TTCAAGCGGCGCTTCTGGGATCTTCCCGCCGAGGTGCGCGCCGCCATCGGGGCCGACCTCGAGAAGACGTTCGCCTTCCTGTTCGAGCAGCTGCGGGTCAAGGGTACACGCGCGGCGACCGATCGGTACGTCAAACCGAAACTCGTGTCACACGCCGCGCCGCGCGCCGCGCTCGTGTCGGCACCGGATGACGCGGAGGCCGGCGAATGAGCGAGCGGAGTGGAGGGGGGGGAGGCTTCGGCGCCTTCCTGTTCGGCATCGTGCTCGGTGCGGTGGCGGGGTTCGTGTTCGCGCCGACCGAGGGCGGAGAGACGACACGCCGCAAGGTGACCAAGGGCCTGCGCAACTTGAAGGAGCTCGCCGAAGAAAAGGTGGACGAGGTCCGCGGCCTGCTGAAGGAAGCTGAAGAGGACGCCGAGTCTGAGGAGTCCGAAGATGAAGATGAGGAGGAGCCGGAGATCGCGACACGCGAGCAGCTGCGCCGCCGGCTCGAGGCCGCCCGCCGCCGTCGCGCCCGGGCTACCAGACCGCCCGTGCCCCCCGTGTCCGATGAGGAGGACGAGCCGCTCGCGTGAATCGTGAAGGCGGGTGGCACCGCACGGTCCCCGGCGTCGTCCGGCGCACGCTCGAGGCCGCCTACGAAGACAACATTCCGTTCCTCGCTGGTGCCCTTTCGTTCGACATTCTGCTCACGGCCATTCCCTTCGTCGGCCTCGTTCTGGCCGTCGTCGGCTACCTCGCGCAATACCAGCTCGCCATTCACCAGATCAACGTTCACGAGCTGCTGGAGCGCTTCCTCCCCGAGTCCAGCGGTGGGGAGACCGGTCAGTTCGGCTTCATCGAGCGCGCGCTCGGCGACCTGGTCGCGCGGCGCGGGCACATCACCCTGCTGGCCGCGCCCCTGTTCCTGTGGTTCTCGACTCGTATGTTCGGGGGACTGCGGGCGGCGCTGAACGAGGTGTTCGATACCGAGGAGAACCGATCCTGGCCGATCGCCAAGCTGACCGATCTTGCCATGGTATTCGTCGCGGGCGCGCTGTTCCTGGCCAACGCGTTCGCGTCGACCGGGCGCGGCATCTTTGCCTGGCTCGCCTCGCTGGTCTTCAGCACGTTGCTGTTCTTCATGATCTTCAAATTCCTGCCCAGCCGCCGCATCTACTGGCGCACGAGCGTGGTGGCCTCGCTGTTCTGCGCCGTGGCGTTCGAGATCGCCAAGCGGCTCTACGCGCTGTATGTGGCGCGCTTCGTGACGTTCGACCGCGTGGCATCGGACGCAAACCTGATCGGCTTCCTGCTGTTCGTGCTGTGGATCTACTACACGGCGTGCATGTTCCTGCTCGGCGGCGAAGTGGCGGAGACGTACGACCTGATGCGCATGCGGCGCCTGCAACGCGTGCAGCTCGGATGACAACTCCACCGATCGATCTTCGCTCCGATACCGTCACCCGGCCGTCGCCCGCCATGCGTCGCGCCATGGCGGACGCGGAGGTCGGCGACGACGTCCTCGACGGCGATCCGACCACGCGCCGGCTCGAGGAGCGCGTCGCATGGCGGCTCGGTACCGAGGACGCGCTCTTCTTCCCGTCGGGCACCCAGGCAAATCAGACCGGCATCACGTTGGTAACGGAGCCGGGCACGGAGCTCCTGCTCGAAGCGAACGCGCATCTCGTGCACTCTGAGGTTGCCGGCGTCGCCGCGCTGTCGGGCGTTCAGATCCGTCCGATCTCGACACCCGATGGACTCCTGACGCCCGAGCTGGTGCGGGGCATGATCCGCGTGCCGTCACCGCACGTGCCGCGCGCCACCGCACTGGCGATCGAGAACACGCACAATACGGCGGGCGGCCGAGTGCTGAACGCTGCGGCGGTCGATGCCCTGGTTCGCGTCGCGCGTGAGTCGCGAATGGCGCTCCACCTGGACGGCGCGCGCCTGTGGAACGCCGCGGTTGCCGTGGGCGTGCCGCCCGCGCGCCTGACGCAGGGCGCCGACACCGTGATGGTGAGCATCTCGAAGGGGCTTGGCTGCCCGGTGGGGTCATGTCTCGGATTCAAGAAGGAATGGCGCGCCCGCGCGTGGGAGATCCGCAAACGCTTGGGTGGCGGGATGCGTCAGTCGGGTATCCTCGCGGCGGCGGGGTTGTACGCGCTCGATCACAATCTCAACCGGATCGGTGAGGATCACGCCAACGCCAAACGCTTCGCGGAAATACTGTCAGACAGTCAGACCGTCCGGCCGTCCGTCCCCGAGACGAACATCGTGATGGTCGACCTGCTGCGTGAGCGCGATACCCCCGAATCGGTGTCGCCGCGGCTGGCCCAAGCGGGAGTTCGCCTCGCGCCGTGGGGGCCGCGCCGGCTGCGCGCGGTCACGCATCTCGATGTGACGCGTGCCGACGTCGAGCGCGCCGCCCGGATCATCCTGGATACTCTCCGATGAGCGACCGGCCCGAACCCCGCTCGCAGCCGATGCCGATGGATCGGTCGATCCTGTGGAACCCGCCGGCCGCGCCGGGCACGACGAGTCCCGGAGGAAAGTCCACCAGCCGCTCACCGTATCCGATCTTCTTTCAGCAGGAAGCGGTCATCGCGCTGCAGGACCATCTGAAGAGCTCGCCGACGCAGGCGATTTTCGGGTTCCTCATCGGCGACGTCTATCGCGATCCGGAAAACGGCGCGCTGTACACAGTCATCGACAAGACGCTGAAGCTGAGCCAGGCGATCTACGGCGACAAGACCGAAGTCGTGGTGTCGCGGCTGTGGGACCGGATGCAGGAACAGCTCAAGAAGGCGGCCGGAACGCTCCTGGGTTGGTACCACAGCCATCCAGGCCAGGGCGGATTCCTCACGACGCACGACGTCGAGACCCACGAGAAGTTTTTCACGGAGCCGTGGCACGTTGCGATTCTGGTCGCCGCGGAAGCGGGTGGCGTCACCGGACGATTCTTTCGCGCAACGCAAGTCAACGCCGACTGGCACAAGACACCATTGCCGTTCTACGAGTTGCTGCAACCGGATTCGATCAAAGCCGACGGGAAGAAACGTTCATTCATTGTCTGGAGGAACTACAAGCCGTACGGCCCGACGCTGACGGGGCCGAAACCGAAGCCGCCCGAGCCACCAAAAGCGCCTTCGCCTCCGGAGGCCGAAGAGCCAGAGGAAGAGGAAGTCGAAGCCAAGGCCCCCCCGCCGGCGGCCGGTGACCGCGGCTTCCGGATCATGCGCTCGAGCGCGGATGACATTCCCGTCATCAAGTCGAGCGCGGACGACGAGCCGGCGCCCCCGCCTGTGCCGACTCCGCCGCCGCCAGCACGCAAGAGTGGGGCACACCCCCGGCCGGCCGCACCGGTGTTCGTTCCGGAGCCACCAGCACCTGCTCCCCCTCCCAAGCCTCCTCCACCACCGCCGCCGCGTCCGGCGCCGCCGGCGCGGTCCTCGGACGACATTCCGTGGCAGATCTCGCCGGCGGAGGTTGGGGCTCGCATGCCGGAGCCACCGTTGGCGCCGCCCGCTCCGCGCCGGACGCCGGCGCACACGTTCCGTCTGCTGGAGGAGGAGGAAGAGAAAAAGGCTGCGCCCGCTCCCCCCCCCAAACCGCGGCGCCGCAAACGGCGCGGGCCGTGGCTGCGGCGTTTAGCAATTCTCCTGTTACTGGCGGGCGTGGGAGCCGGGGGCTATTGGTACCTCGCGATCCGCAATCCAACCTTGCTCCCGGGATTGCTGGATCGTGGGAAGCAGTTCGTGTCACGCATCACGAAACGGAGTCCGGCGCCCCCCCCACCGCCGGCCAGCCCACGGCGCCGTCCTACGGCAGGGTCGCCCCCCCCCCCCCCCCCCCCCCCCCCCGCCGCCCCCCCCCCCCCCCCCCCCCCCCGGCCCCCCCCCCCCCCCCCCCCCCCCCCCCCCCCCCCGCCCCCCCCCCCCCCCCCCCCCCCCCCCCCCCCCCCCCCCCCCCACCTCCGGCGGCCGCCGTCCCGGCTGCGCCAGTCCCTGTGCCGCAGCCGGTGGCGCCGCCGTCTCCGTTCGCGCGTTTCGATCGGTTGAGTGACTCGCTCAGGGGCGCCGTGCGCAACTTCCAGGATCGTGCGGCGCTGTTTGCGGACGGTCGCATGGATTGTGGCGGCCTGGCCACCGGGCTCGTGGCGGTCGAGAACTTGTGGCCTACGTACAACCTGGAGCGTCGCGCACGCATGGCCGCGTTCGATCAGCGCCGGGCGTCCCAAGATCAAGCTGTCTACAGGGCCGTGGACTCCGTCGAGAGCGGGTTCGAGCACTCGGGATGCCCCAGGCCCTGAGCGCATTCTTCGTCATGATCCTCGCGCTGCAGGGCGGGAGCCCGGCGTCACTGCGCAAGACCGATCTCGTGCGGCTGCTTTCCGGAGCGGGGATGTCTTCGGTGGACCTGGCGCAGCTGGTACGGCGCAACTGCCTGACCTTCCAGCCCACCGAACGCGATCGCAACGACCTTCGCATGCTCGGCGCCGATGCGTCGCTCCTCGCAGCGGTAGACGAGTGTGCGCGTCGCAAGGCACCACGTCGAACGGCGTCGGGCACGGCGACGCGCGCGGCCACGCGCCCGCCGTCAGCGCCAGCACCGCCGCCGCCGCCGCCGCCTCAACCGCCCGCCGTTTTCCAAGTGCAACGCATCATCGTCACGGTTTCAGCAGAGCGCAGCGGCTTCGTCGCCGGCGGTGGGCAGCGAGGCAGTGTCGGCACACAGCTTCCGCGCGCGCTGGTGTTCGAGGCGCGCGATTCCGCCGGAGCGCCGCTCCCTGGCCAGGCGGTGACGTTCACCGGGATCAACGCGAGCATTCAGCCCACCGCAGTGGCCACCGATGCCGCCGGCCAAGCGCGCGCTGGGGTCATGTTGGGCCAGCGCGTCGGATCGGCGACGGTCATCGGTTCGATCGGCGTCGTCGAGAAGCAGGTCGCCTTCAATGTCGCGGCAGGGCCGGCGGCGCAGCTGGTGGTGATGTGTGGGGCGTCCAGCGTGTCCGGACACTTCGCCATTCGCCCCGACGGCGTGATTGCGTTACGAGTCTCCGCGCAGGACGCCTTTGCGAATCCCACGCCCCTGCTGGGGCTTCGCGCCGCCGTGGCTGACGCGCGGATCTTCCGGGTGCTCGCCGTGACGCAAGACAGTGCCGCCGGCACGGTGACGTTGAAGCCCGATCAGCCGGGCACGACGAGCCTCGCCGTCATCGCAAACGGCTTGCGGCAATACCTCACGGTCACAATCCCGCCTCGCGTTGCTTCTGGAAAGGTCGATTGTCCGTAAGCACGATTTCGGATTGCGGATTGCGGATTGGTCTGGGTAAGTTTCGGGCGCCCCAGGTCCGCAGGCTTTCCGCGCGTGAACCGCGTCAGGCCCCCGCAGGGAGCAGCGCTAAACGATGTCGGGATTCGTTGCGGGGTGCCTGGGGCATTTTACGTCACGCAAATCCGCAATCCGCAATCCGCAATCCGCAATTCCTGCTAGATTCCCGAGATGATCGCGTTAGCTCGGAAATACCGTCCGAAGCAGTTCTCCGACCTGATTACGCAGGACCACGTCGCGGCCGCCCTGCGGGGCGCAGTCGCGCAGGGCCGTGTGGCGCACGGCTACCTCTTCGCCGGGCCACGGGGCGTCGGGAAGACGACCGCCGCCCGGATCCTCGCGATGGCGCTGAATTGCGAGCGGCGCAAGCCAGGCGATGCCGGCGAACCGTGCGGGGAGTGCGATGCCTGCCGCCGCATCTGGACTGGTGCAGCCAGTCTCGATGTTGTGGAGCTCGACGCCGCATCCAATCGCGGCGTGGACGACGCGCGGGATCTGCGCGAGCGCGCGATGTATGCCGCGAGCACGGAGTCGGGCTCCAAAGTCTACATCGTCGATGAAGCCCACATGCTCACGCGCGAGGCGTGGAACGCACTTCTGAAGATTCTCGAGGAGCCGCCACCCCGGGTCGTGTTCGTATTCGCGACGACCGAGCCGCAGAAGATCGCGAATACCGCCGCGCCGATTCTGTCGCGGCTGCAGCGCTTCGATTTCCGCCGCATCGGGCCGCACGCCATCGTCGCGCGGCTCAAGCAGGTGGCGGACGCCGAGCAGCTCAAGGTCGAGGACGACGCGCTCCACCTCATTGCGCGGAGCGCCAACGGCGGCATGCGCGACGCGCTCTCGCTGCTCGATCAGGTCCTCTCGTTCGGCGAAGGCCCGGTCACCGCGGCGCGCGTGCGGGAGGTCCTGGGGCTGATCCCCGACGAGCTGTACGGCGAGATGCTCCGCGCCATCGTCGAGCGCGACCCCGCCGCCATCTTCCCGCTCGTTGACCGCCTGCTCGAGGCCGGCGCGGACCTCGGCGAGTTCGTGAACGGCGCCGGCGAAACGCTGCGCGCCCTGCTTCTTGCCGGCGTCGGCGGCCAGCCCGAAGGACTGACCGAGGGGCTGCTGGCGGTAGTGCGCGAATACGCACCACAACTCCCACCGGCGGACATCGTGCGACTGCTGACGATTCTGAGTGACTCAGAAGAACGCCTCAGTCGCAGTGCCAATCAACGCCTGCTGCTCGAGGTGCTGTTGTTGCGATGGGCGATGCTCGATCGGACGGTGGAGCTATCGGAAGTACTTGACGCGCTGAAGGGCGGGCAAACAGCAGCGCCGTCGGCCTCACCCGCCGCACCTTCGCCGCCGCCTCAACGCGCCGCCCCTTCGCCGCCTGCATCAGGTCAGAAGCTCGAACCGACCGTCGAAAACGTCCGCTCCGTCTGGTCCCGAGTCGTCACCGATGCCCGCGCGAAGACTCCGGTGCTCGGCAGTCTCCTCGCCGAGGCGCAGGTCGTCGCCGTCGAGGGGCGGATCGTCACGCTGCGACCGGGGCACGCGGTGCATGCCGAGGGGCTCGAACGGCAACGCGAAACCATCGCGCAGATGCTGGGCCAATACATCAGCGAAGCCCCACGCGTGGCGATTGCCGCCGGGGGTGTTGGGGGTGGAGGTGGGGGTGGGGGTGGGGGTGGCGGAGGCGCGGACCGCATTACTCCTGCCGGGGCCAGCGCGGAGCGACTGAAGAGTCTGCGCGCGAAAGATCCTACGCTGAGCGCGGCCGTAGACGCATTAGATTTGGAGCTGCTCGAATAGCTTGCAAACAGTTCCTCGAGAGGTAACTTTCGACGTATGGCGGATTTATCTAGCCTGCTCCAGCTCTCCCAGCAGATGCAGGGGCGGCTTACCGAGATCCAGACGCAGCTGGCGCAGCAGACATTGACGGTGTCGGCCGGTGGGGGGATGGTCCAGGCCACGGTCGACGGGCGCGGGCATATTCGTGGCATCAAGATCGATCCCCAGGCGGTCAGCCAGGGCGACGTCGAAATGCTCGAAGATCTCGTGCTGGCTGCTGTGGCGGAGGCGCAGAAACGCGCGGCCGAGCTGTATCAGGCCGAGGTGCGGAAGCTGGCGTCGGGTCTGCCGTTCCCATTCCAGCTGCCGCTGTAGGCCGCGGGTCCCGTGTCCGCCATCGACGAGCTCGTGGCGGAGCTCGCCAAGCTCCCCGGCATCGGGCGCAAGACTGCCCAACGACTCACGTTCCATTTGCTGAAGCAGCCCGCGGAAACCGCGGAGCGGTTGGCCGACGCCATCCGGCGGGTGCGCGGGCAAGTCATGGCGTGCGGTGCATGCGGCAACCTCGCGGACGAGGATCCGTGCCCCATCTGCCGCGACCCGCGGCGCGATGCGGCCTTATTGTGTGTGGTCGAAGAATCGGGCGACGTCAATGCGATCGAGCGCGCCGGCCGGTATCGCGGTCGGTATCACGTCCTCGGCGGTCGGATTTCACCCCTGGATGGCGTCGGGCCGGACGAGCTGCATCTCGATCGGCTGCTCGCGCGACTGCAGAACGGCTCTGAGGTGCGTGAGGTCATCGTCGCTACGAACCCCTCGATGGAAGGGGAGGCGACGGCCACGTACCTCCAGCAGATCCTGAAGCCGAGCGGCGTCCGCGTCACGCGGATCGCGCGGGGACTGCCGGTGGGTGGAGACCTAGAGTACGCCGATGCGGTGACGATCGCCCAGGCGCTGGCGGCACGGCGCGAGATGTCGGAGACCGACTGATCCTCTAGGAGGCGCATGGCCGGGGCCGCAAGCTGGTCGTTCAACGAAAACGATTTCAAGCAAATCCAGACGCACCTGCAGGCGTTCCTCCGCGACTCGAACGCCCGCTGTGCGTTGCTCGTTGACCGCAACGGCCAGCTCGTCGCCACTGTCGGGGAAACGCCGCAGTTCGATCCCACCGCGTTCGCGTCACTCACCGCGGCCGACTTCAGCGCCAACGATCAGCTCGCAAAAATGATCGGCGAGGCGGAGTTCGCATCGCTCGTCCATCAAGGAGAGCGCGAGTCGATGTATCTCGCGGACGTCGCGAAGCGGGTGATCCTGGTGGTGCTCTTCGATCAGCGGGCGACGTTGGGCCTCGTGAAGCTCAAGGCGAAAGGCGTCGTGGGCGAGCTCAACAAAGTCTTCGAGGAAATGTTCAATCGCGTCGGCACGGGTCAGGCCCAGCAAAAAGGCCTGCTCGAAGGGGCGGAAGACGAAATTGACAAGCTCTTCGGTTAAGGGGACGCGCCCATGTCGATGATCAACTACGCGTCCCGCGAGATCAACTGCAAGCTCGTCTACTACGGACCGGGCCTGGGCGGGAAGACGACCAACCTGGAGCACATTTACGGGAAGGTCTCGCCCAACACGCGCGGCAAGATGATCTCGCTCGCGACGGAGACCGAGCGCACCCTGTTCTTCGACTTTCTCCCGGTCGATCTCGGCACCATCCGCGGTTTCAAAACGCGATTCCACCTCTACACCGTCCCCGGCCAGGTGTACTACAACGCGAGCCGCAAGCTCATCCTCAAGGGTGTGGACGGTATCGTGTTCGTCGCCGACAGTCAGATCGAGCGTATGGAGGCCAACGTCGAATCGATGCAGAACCTGTACGACAACATGTCGGAATACGGGTACGATCTAACCAGGATCCCGTTCGTGATTCAATACAATAAGCGCGACCTTCCCAATGCCGCGCCGATCAAAGACCTTCAGGCGTCTCTGAATCCGGGTTGGCCGATCGAAGACGCGGGGCGTCAGAAACAGATGCCCGATCCGGCGCATCCGGGCGAGACCCTGGTGGACAAAATCGGTGGCGAGTGGGTTGGTCACGCACCCTACCACGAGGCCGTGGCAGTTCGCGGCGATGGCGTATTCGACACACTCAAAGCGGTGAGCAAGTCCGTCCTCAAGACGCTCAGCTGAAACCCAGCTCGATGCGGTGGACTCTGCCGAACGTCATCACGCTGGCGCGGATCTGTCTCACGCCCGTCATCGCGTTGCTGCCGTTCATTCAAGGGTATTGGCCGAAGGTCATCGCGTTCCTCGTCTTCTTGATCGCTGCCTTCTCCGATCTGCTCGACGGCTATCTCGCCCGCCGCTACGGCACCACCAGCGAGCTCGGCATCCTGCTCGATCCGATTGCCGACAAACTGCTGCTGTTCGCCACGCTCATTCCCATTTTCTGGATGACGCGGCACCCGACAATTCTTGCCCGCGACAAAGTCGACTACGCGATCCCCTGGTGGGGCAGCCTCCCGGTCTGGGTGGCGCTCCTGCTGGTGGGCCGCGAGGTCCTCATCACGATTTTCCGCTGGTTCGCCAAGCGGCGCGGCATCGTGATTCCCGCGATAGGTGCCGGCAAGTTGAAAGCGGTCGTCCAGAACATCTTCATCGGCGCGACGATCGCCTGGTTCGCCTGGAAGGACGCGATCGCGCAGATGCACCTCGCCGGTGACTTCCGGAACTTCTGGGATCAGTTTCACGGGTGGTTCGTCGCCGTCACGCTGGCGGGCGCGATCGTCCTGACCGTGTATTCCCTCCTCGTCTACCTCTACCGTTACCGGACACTCCTCAAAGTCGGCAAGTGAAGCTCGAGGTCGTCACGATCGGCACCGAGCTGCTGCTGGGCCAGATACTCGACACGAACGCCGCCGAGCTGGGCCGCGGTCTGGCGGCAGCCGGTGTTGAGGTCGTGCGCCGGAGCTCGGTCGCCGATCGCCCCGAGGCCATCCGGGCCGCGGTTGCCGACGCGCTCGAGCGCACGGGGTTCGTGATCACGACCGGCGGTCTCGGGCCGACACGCGACGACATGACGAAGCGCGAGGTGGCCGCCCTGTTCGGGAAAGCGCTGCAACTGGACGCGGCGGTGCTGCGCTCGCTCGAGGAGCGATTCCGCCGCCTCGGACGTCCGATGCCGGCCGTGAATCGCACGCAGGCGGAAGTGCCCGAGGGCGCCACCGTTCTTCCGAATCCCCGGGGCACGGCGCCGGGGCTGTGGGTTGAGGACAGCCGTGGGCGCGTCGTCGTGATGCTCCCCGGCGTCCCGTCGGAGATGCGCGGGCTGCTCGCCGAGGAGGTGCTGCCGCGACTCGCGGGTCTGACGTCTGGCGCCGTCGTGCGCTCGCGCTCGGTCCGGACAACAGGGATCGCGGAATCCGCGCTTGCGGAGCGCGTTGGCGCCATCGAAGAAGAGATCGCGCCACTCACGCTCGCCTACCTGCCGTCGACTGATGGCGTGGACCTGCGGGTGACGGCGTGGGGACTGCGCGCAGACGACGCGGAGCGTTTGCTCGAAGCGGCCGCTGCCCAGCTGCGCCAGCGAGCCGGCGAGCACGCGTATGCCGATGATGGCGCGGACCTCGCCGCCGTCGTCCTCGATCAGCTGCGCGCACGCAAAGCCCGACTCGTCGTGGCTGAATCGTGCACCGGCGGCGTGCTGAGCGCGCGGATCACCGCTATTCCGGGAGCGTCCACCGTCTTCATTGGAGGAGTCGTCGCGTACGACAACATGGTGAAGAGCGGTACGCTCGACGTTCCTCCCGAGCTGCTCGATCACTATGGCGCTGTCTCGGAACAGGTCGTAAGCGCGATGGCAGAAGGCGTACAGCGGCAGTTCGCGGTAGATGCCGCCCTCGCGATAACCGGCATCGCGGGCCCCACCGGCGGCACGGCCGAGAAGCCTGTCGGGACCGTGTGGTTGGCAGCGCGCTACGGCGCCGAGGCTCGAGCGCTCAAGCGACTCTTCCCCGGCGATCGCAACGAGATCCGCGCGCGCTCGGCGCAAGCGGCGCTCGATCTGCTCCGACGCGTGCTCGCGGACAAGCAATGAACCGCGTCAACGCGCCCGACGGCACGCCGCTCGTTTACGACGCGTACGAGCCCGCCAAGCCCAGCGTCGCGGTGCTGTTTCTGCACGACTGGCATCCCGAGCCCGCGGGACTTGGCGAAGGCTTCGCCGAAACGGGAGCGCAGCTAAGGGACGCGGGATATGCGGCGTACTTTCTGGAACAGCGCGGGCACGGGCGTTCCGGCGGTCGCCGGGGACATCTATCGCGCTTCAGCCAGCTGTTGGGGGACCTGCAGGCGCTGCGTCGCGCAGTGCGTCGCCGCCAGGATGTCCCGCAGGTGCTCGTCGGCCACGGCTTCGGCGGGCTTGTCGTGCTGCGCTATCTTGAGACGCAGCCGGGTGAGCCCCCGGCCGCGGCGGTCATTGCGAGCCCGTGGCTCGCATCGCGCGCGCGGCCCGCCGCCTGGAAGCGACTCGCCGCGAGACTCGCGGATCTGTGGCCCACGCTGCCGACGGGACGCGGCGCCGGATACATGACGGCGGGCGCGCGCGCCGAGCTGCAGTGGGCGCAGCGCGCTGTCCTGGCCGACTACCAGCGTATCGAGCGACCGATGCTGTTCGTGCTCGGCGGAGCCGACACCGTCGTCGATGTTGAGGCGGCGCGCCGTTTCGCGGACGGGCTGACGCCCCACGCGACGGTCCAATGGTACGCGGACCTATCCCACGACCTCCTCACGGCCCCTCCAGTTCGCGAAGAACTCTACCGATTCATCGCGGGATATCGTCCCTAGGAACCGCTACCGATAGCAGGAGCCCGGCGGTATCTTGTTGTCGGACCGAAAGTTCCAAAATCATGAACAACAAACGCCACGCCCACTCGCCGCAGCCGCCGCCCTCGCCGCCACGCGCTCCGTCGCTCGATCCCGACACGGGCGAACCGGTGCCAGCGCCTGTGCCGTCCACTAGTCCTGCTGCGCCTGTTGCGTCTGCTGCGCCTTCTTCGCAGGAAGCGGGATCAGAGGCGGATCTTTGGAAAGACCGCCACCTTCGGCTCGCCGCCGAGTACGACAACTTCCGCAAGCGCACCGCGAAGGAACGCGCGGAGACGTGGATGCGCGCGCAGGCAGAGCTCATCTCGCGTCTCGCCGACGCGCTCGATGATCTGTCGCGGTTCGCGCACATCGACCCCGCGGAGATCGACTCCAAGACGCTGCACGACGGCGTCGATCTCGTCGAGCGCAAGGTATGGAAGGAGCTCGAGAGTGTCGGCGTCACGCGTATCGATCAGGCGGGCGTGCCGTTCGATCCGAACATCCATGAGGCCGTCACAACCCAGCCCGCGGCGAAACCGGAGCAGGACCACACCGTAGGCCAGGTGGTGCAACCAGGCTATAAGATCCGCGACACGTTGCTACGGCCGGCCCGCGTTGTGGTGCTGACCTGGCAGGGACATTAATGGCAGCACAGCGCGACTACTATCAGGTGTTGGGAGTCGCCGAAACCGCCACGACGGACGAGATCAAGAAAGCCTTCCGGCGGTTGGCCAAGCAGCATCATCCCGACCGCAATCCCAACAATCCGCAGGCCGCCGAGCGCTTCAAGGAAATCAATGAGGCGCACGACGTCCTGAGCGACCCCGAGAAGCGCAAGAAATACGATCAGCTGCGCCGCTATGGCGCGTTCGCGGGTCCTGGCGGTTTTGGCGGCGGCGGTGGGCCCAGCGCGCGGCGTGGCCGCGGCGCTCCTCCAGACAGCGGCGACTTCGACATCTCCGACCTCGGCGGATTGGGCGACATATTCTCGTCCATCTTCGGGCGGCGTGGTGCAGGTGGGGCGAGCGGGCGCGACGCCGAACCTGAAGAAGTCGAGACCGAGATCACGATTCCGTTCCGTGTCGCCGCGCAAGGCGGGACGGTGCCGATCACGCTCGTGATGCCAGAGGTCTGTCCGACATGCGGCGGGACGGGGGCGGCGAAGGGCGCGACGGTCAACACGTGTCCCGAGTGCAAAGGGCGGGGCACGGTCTCGTTCGGACAGGGGGGATTCGCCGTGAATCGCCCCTGCCCGGTCTGCCGCGGCAAGGGCACCGTCCCCTCACAGCGCTGTCCCACCTGTCAGGGTGCCGGAGAAGTACGCGTCGAGAAGCGGGTCAACGTCGACATCCCTGCCGGCGTCGAAGAGGGTGCGCGTCTGCGCCTCAAGAATCAAGGACCAAAGGGGCGTGGCGATCTCATCGTGCAGGTGCACATCGCCCAGGATCGCTTCTTCCGGCGCGAAGGGCTGGATCTCATCGGCGTCGTCCCGATCAACCTTGCGCAAGCACTCCTCGGCTCACGGATCAAGGTCAAGACGTTGGACGACAAGCATGTCGTGCTCCGCATTCCGTCGGGGACCCAACACGGCCAGAAGTTTCGGATTCCCGGACATGGCATCGAGAAAAACGGACGGCGCGGGGACATGTACGTCGAAGCCCACGTGACGCTGCCGGAGAAGCTGAGCGTCGAGGAGCAGGAAGCGGTAAAGAGCTTCGCGGAAAAAGCGGGCTTGAAGTACTAGTAGTGGGCCTGCAACTTGGTTCTTGGCGTCTTGTAACTGTTCTCTTGGGGTGTAGGTCAACTGGCAGACCGCCCGGCTGTTAACCGGGAAGTTGGAGGTTCGAGTCCTCCCGCCCCAGTCTGTAGTCGCAGCGAACATCCTCCCGCCTGGACGCGTATGGCAAAATCATTGTCTACACCGATTCGACGCGATCCAACTAGGGGACCTAGTTTCGCCGCGGTCGCGAAGTTTGCGTACTGGTTGGACGCCGGGATTCGGGTTCCCGGCACCAACCTCCGGTTTGGTCTCGATCCAATCCTCGGATTGATTCCCGGCGCCGGCGATGCCGCTGGCGCCGTTCTGGCCGGATGGATCCTCGTAGAAGCGATCCGTCTGGGCGCCTCGCGCGCGACGGTGATTCGGATCGCGGGCAACGTGGCGGTCGACGCGCTCGTCGGCGCCGTTCCGGTGCTCGGGGATATCTTCGACTTCGCATGGAAAGCCAATCTTCGGAACGTGGCCCTGTTGGAGCGGCACCTCGCAGCGCCGGAGCGGGCAGAGCGTGCGGACCGCTTGTTCGTTTTGCTCGTACTCTTTAGCATGCTGGCTATGGCGGTCGGACTGCTCGTGCTGGGGATCCTGCTGACGCGCTGGGTCTTCCGCGCACGGTAGGGGATTGAACCGGTCGCAGATCAGCCCTTAGCTTTTCGCTCCGTGCCCACTCAGGAGCATCCTCCCTCCCCGATCGCCATCGCACTCGCGGATCGCTACACCGTCGAGCGGGAACTGGGCCGTGGCGGCATGGCGACGGTCTATCTCGCCGAAGAGAAGAAGCACGGCCGCAAAGTCGCGATCAAAGTCCTGCGGCCGGAGATCACCGCTTCGGTCGGCACGGAGCGATTTCTGCGGGAAATCGGCATCGCCGCGCGTCTGTCTCATCCGCACATCGTCCCCCTCATCGACTCCGGCGAAGCCGGAGGATTCCTCTATTACGTGCAGCCCCACGTTCCCGGCGGCTCGCTGCGCGATCGTCTGGAGGAGATCCGCCAGTTGCCGCTGAAGGATGCGCTGCGGATCGCGCAGGAGATCGGCGCCGGCCTCGACTTCGCGCACCGCAAGGGATTCGTGCATCGCGACGTGAAGCCCGAGAACATTCTGTTCGCCGACGGGCATGCCGTACTCGCCGACTTCGGCGTCGCGCGCGCCGTCTCCGATGCCGATGCCCAGGTCACGGAAGCCGGCCTCGCCGTGGGGACACCGGAGTACATGAGTCCGGAGCAGGCGAGCGGCGAGTCGGAGCTCGGCCCGGCCAGCGACGTCTACAGCTTTGCCTGCGTCGTATACGAGATGCTCGGGGGCGAGCCCCCGTTCCGGGGATCGGGGCCTCGCGCCATCATGGCGAAACAGGTGACCGCGTCGCCACGCCCGCTGCGCGGGCTGCGGCCGGAGGTGCCGGTCGCCACCGAGCGGGCGGTGGTCCGCGCGCTCGAGAAAGATCCGAACCAGCGATTCACCAGCGCCGCAGAGTTCGTTACGGCGTTGACCGCACCCGATGGACCCGGCGCTGCGCGGACGCCCGCGACCACGCGCTCGATCGCCGTGCTGCCATTTGTGAACGCCAGTCCCGACCCCGAGAACGAGTATCTGAGCGACGGCATCACCGACGAGCTGATCGATGCCCTCGCCAAGATTGCGGGTCTCCGCCTCGCGTCGCGCACGTCGGTCTTTGCGCTGAAGGGCAAGTCGCTCGATGTGCGCGCGCTCGGCGCGTTGCTTGGGACCTCGGTCGTGCTGGAAGGTACGGTGCGGAAAGCGGGGGACCGCCTGCGCATCACCGCGCAGCTGACCTCGACTGATGACGGCCGGCTCCTCTGGTCGCAACGCTACGACCGCAAGCTGGTCGATGTCTTCGAGATTCAGGATGAGATCGCGGAGACGATCGTCAATACGCTGCGCGCGACGATGTTCGCGGATCTGTCCGAGCATGTTCCGCGACGCTACACCGAGAACATCCAGGCCTACGGCCTCTATCTCAAAGGCCGGTACGCGTGGAACAAGCGCACGCAGGAGGGCGTCGCGGAGGCGATCGGCTACTTCGAGCAGGCCATCGCGGAGGATCCCACCTATGCGCCCGCCTACGCCGGGCTGGCCGATTCCTACGCGCTCGACGTCGATTATCGCTCGATCCCGGTCGACGAGGCGTACCGGCGTGCCAAAGAGTACGCCCGGAAGGCGCTGGAGCTCGACGAAACCGTTCCCTCGGCTCATGCGTCGCTCGCGTGGAGTCTCTTCGTTTACGATTGGGATTGGGAGGGGGCCGATCGGGAATTCCGCCGCGCGATCGACCTCAATCCGCGCTACCCCAGCGCGCACCAATGGTACGCCTTCCTGCTGGCGTCACGTGGAGAGCACGATGCCGCCTTGCTCGAGGGACACACGGCAATCGAGCTCGATCCCGCGTCCGTCTCCGCCCGGAGAGGTCTCGGGTGGCTCGCGTTCTACGCGCGGCGCTTCGATCAGGCGCTCGACCACCTTGCGCGCGCCGTCGAGATGAATCCCATGGCGGTCGAGAGTTACCGCATCCTCGCCACCACGCTTGGCATACGGGGCCAGTGGGGGGAGGCGGAGCGGATTCTGCGCGACGCCCTCGTGTTGCCGGGCGCCGGCGCATATACGACGGCGACGCTCGGTTGGGTCCTCGCCCGGTCGGGCAAGCGGAGCGAGGCGGAACAGTTGTTACGTGAGCTCGAGACCGTTGCGCGCGAGAGCTACGTGTCGCCGGTGGCGTTCGCGATCTTTCACATCGGGCTTGGTAACGTAGACCGCGCGCTGGATTGGACCGAGCGCGCGTACGACGAGAAGCGAGGGTGGCTGGCTTACATGAAGGTGAATCCCATCCTGGACCCGCTGCGTAATGAATCGCGTTTCAAGTCGCTGCTGGAGAAGATGCGGTTGTAGCTTCCTAGTCCTTCAAGGCCGGTGCGCCGGCCAGGAACTTCTCGATCACTTCGCTGCCGACGGTGGGCCGGATGTGCTCCAGCACGATGCGGCCGAGCCGCGGCACGTCTTCCTTGCGAAACCCGGCGGCG
>Ga0193755_1000203_pt1 | contig 16734 bp, 10 predicted proteins | sample H1a2metaG_FD_144921 | JGI IMG/M metagenome (GOLD analysis project Ga0193755, IMG submission 144921) | Soil microbial communities from a riparian zone of the East river system, Colorado, United States - H1a2 | ecosystem: Environmental > Terrestrial > Soil > Riparian zone | place: USA: East River...
AGCTCCTGCGTGTTGCCCGACGTCTCGCCCTTCACCCACACCGCTTGTCGGGACCGCGACCAGTAGACACCCCGGCGCTGCGCGATCGCGCGTGCCAGTGACTCACGCGTGCTCCAGACGAGTCCCAGCGCATGCCCCCACTCGTCGCACACGACGGTGGGCCAGACGGAGCCCCCTCCCTGGGAGTCGACGGGCTTCGCGAGCGGCGCTGCCACGGCCTCACCCAGCGAGAGTCGTCCGGCATAGAGCGCCATGCCCACCTGCGCGTCCGCGCCGATCCGGTCCAGCTCGGCGATCTCCGTCGCTGTGGTGATCCCGCCGGCCGCGGTGAGGCGTGGCCCCCCCCCCCCCCCCGCCGCCGCGCGCACGGCGGCCGCCACGGCCTGGAAATCGAATCCGCCCATGGCGCCTTCCTTCTCCACCTGCGTGAACAGAAACCCGCCGACCACGGGCACGAGCTCGCGGATCCGCTCGAGCACCGACCTGCCGGTGGCGGTGCGCCAGCCCTCCACCACCACCTGACCGCGCTCGGCGTCCACGGCGGCGATCACCCGCTCGCGCGGCAGGGCGCCGCAGAAGTCCGGGCTCGCCGCCGTGCCGATCACGATCCGCGCCGCGCCTGCGTCGAGCCACGCGCGCGCCGTGTCCAGATCGCGAATGCCGCCGCCGACGCGGCATGGAGCCCGGCGCACCATCTCACGGATGAGCGCTGCGTTCGAGCCCCTGCCGAGCGCGGCGTCGAGGTCGACAACCGCCACTTCTCCGGCCACCGCGAACTCCTCGAGCCGGGCCAGCGGGTCGCCGCCGTCCAGCACGAGCTCCCGGCCCCGGCGGAGCTGCACCGCGCGGCCCTGCATCAGGTCGATGCTCGGGACGATCATCGCCGCACCCGGATCCCGCGAAGCGAGAGATCGGCCTTGATGCCGTCGACGGTGTCGTCGCCGTCGTGAAACACCGACGCCGCGAGCACGGCATCCGCGCCGGCGCGAAACGCCTCCGCCACGTGGGCTCGCTCGCCGATCCCGCCCGATGCGATCACCGGCACCCGCACCGCACCGAGCACCGCCCGCAGCAGCTCCAGGTCGGGGCCGGCGCGCGTCCCGTCGCGGTCCCAACTCGTGAGCAAGATCTCCCCCGCTCCCAACCCCGCAGCCTCCCGCGCCCATTCCACGGCGTCGGGTCGGCCGGGCTTGCGGCCGCCATGCGTGAGTGCTTCCCAGCCGCTGGCTGTCCGACGCGCATCAATGGCGAGGACCACGCACTGGCTGCCGAACTCGGCGGCGAGCTCGGAGAGGAGCAGGGGGCGCTGAAGAGCGGCCGTGTTCACGCTCACCTTGTCCGCACCGGCCGCGAGCAGCCGGCGCGCGTCATCCACGCTCCGGACGCCGCCGCCGACCGTGAGAGGAATGCGGATCGCCGCGCGCACGCGCGCCACCGTCTCGATCTGCGTGGCACGCCCTTCGGCGGACGCGGCCACATCGAGCACCACGATCTCGTCCGCGCCCTGAGACTCGTACAATGCCGCCTGAGACGCCGGATCCCCCGCGTCCCGGAGATGCTGGAACTGCACCCCCTTCACCACCCGTCCATCCCGCACGTCGAGGCACGGGACGACGCGTGGCAACAGTCCCGGGGTGGAACCGGTGAGTGCCGGGGCGGGCGCGCCCTTCGCTCCCGCGAGCCAGCGCTCGAGCAGTGCCGCGCCGTACGCGCCCGACAGCTCGGGATGGAACTGGCAAGCGAGCAGACGCTCGCCGTCCTTCTCCAGCGCCGCCACGAAGCGCGCCCCGTGCGTCGTCCAGGCGGGGACCCAACCCCGGGGAGCCTCCCGCAGGGCGTATGAGTTCGCGAACGCCGCCACGCCCGTAGCGACCAGCCCCGCGCCGCCCGCCGTGACGGTGTTCCATCCGAGGTGCGGCACCCGCACGTCGTCCGGCAGTCGGCGACAGGTGCCGGGGATGACCCCGAGCCCGGCCACCCCCGGCGCTTCATCGCTCGCTTCGCACAGCATCTGCATTCCGAGGCACACGCCCAGGAGCGGGGTGCCGCGCGCCGCCGCTTGCGTGACGGCTTGGTCGAGCCCGCGCGCGCGCAAGGCTCCGAGCCCGGCGCCGAACGCGCCCACGCCGGGCAGCACCACGCGCGGCGCGTTCCGTACGAGGCTCTCATCGCTCGTCACCACGACGTTCGCGCCGAGCCGGCGGAACCCGCTCGCGATCGACGCGAGGTTCGCGACGCCGGAATCCACGATTACCACGTCAGCCATCGCGGCCCCCCCCACCCGTGTCTCCGAGGGTGCCCTTGGTGGATGGCACGTCGTCGAACCCCGAGCTGGCCACCGCCTGCTTCAGCGCGAGGGCGGCCGCCTTGAACGCCGCCTCGGCCCGGTGGTGATCGTTCTCACCTTTGAGCACGTCGACGTGCAGCGTGAGCCGTGCTGCTGCTGCCAGGGAGCGGAGGACGTGCGGGATGTTCTCGCACGCGAGACCGCCGATCGCTTCGCGGGAGAGGCCGAGCGTCGCGTCCGCATACGACCGCCCCGACAGGTCGACGACCGCGCGCGCCAGCGCCTCGTCGAGTGGTGCGTACGCCCAGCCGAACCGGTTCACGCCCCGCCGCTCGCCCAGGGCACGGTCGAGCGCCTGGCCCAGCGCCAGCGCACAATCTTCGGCGGTGTGATGGTCGTCGACATGGAGATCGCCCTTACACGCGAGCGTCAGGTCGAACCGGGCGTGGCGGCCCAGCGCCTCGAGCAGGTGGTCGAGAAAGCCGAGGCCCGTCTTCACGTCAGCTTTGCCCGTGCCCTCGAGGGTGAGCGTGACGGTGATCGACGTCTCACGCGTGACGCGGCTGACGGTGGCGGTGCGCGCGGTCATGGCTCGAGTCCCTCGGCGCCGAGCGTCCCGTCGAGGGCCTCACTCAGCCGCTCGAAGTCGGACGCATCACCAGGCAGCGTGATGCGCAGCGCGGTTTCCAGGCCGCGGCGGCCGGGGAAGTCGCGCACCAGCACGCCGCGGGCGGCGAGCCCCGCGTGGAGCGACGCAGCGCGCGGCCCGCATTCGACCAGCACGAAATTCGCCTGTGACGGGCGGGGTGCGAGGCCGGCGGCGGCCAGCCGCGCGCTGAGGCGGCGGCGCTCCTCGCGGACCCGTGCGACATGAGCGCGGAGCGGCTCGGCGCCGCGCTCGAGCTGGGCGAGCGCCAGCGCGACCGAGGGCGCCGCCACGGTGTAGGGACCGCCCGCCGCACGCAGCACGGCAACGACGTACGGACTCCCCACCGCGTAGCCGACGCGGCAGCCGGCGAGGCCCCAGGCCTTGGAGAGCGTGCGCAGCACCAGGACGTTGGGAAGATCGAGCACTCCGGACGTGAGGTCCTCGTCCGCGTACTCGACGTACACGTGATCGAGGATGACGAGCGCGCCTGGCGCGGCCGTGGCGAGGCGCCGGACATCGCTCAGCCTCGCCACGCTCCCCGTGGGATTGTTCGGCGACACGACGGCGACGACGGCCGTGAGCGCATCGAGCCGGCCCACGAACGCGTCGATGGGGAACGCATCGTCCCACCACGGCACGCGCACGAGCTCGCCGCCCGCGAGCATGGCGCTGCAATCGAACATGTCGAAGCTGGGATCGGCCAAGAGGATCGCACGGCCGGGCTCGAGGAAGGCGCGGCACGCGCGGTCGATCGCTTCGTCCGCCCCGGCGGTCAGCACCACGCGCTCGGGCGCCACGCCGAGACGGGTGGCGAGCGCGGCTTCGAGCGCCAGCACGTCCGGGTAGCGACGCAACAGCTCCGGGTCCGCGTTGGCGAGATCGCCGAGCAAGGCGCGCGACGGCAGGACCCCCTCGTTGGAGTCGAGGCGAAGCGCGCCGGGAATACTCGGCGGGCGCCGGTAGGCGGTGGCCGGGTCGATCCGCGACACGGGGCCGGTCACGGGAGCACGTGTGGTGGCCGTCATGGGACGATCTGCGAGAAGGTGGACACGACGAGGTCGGTGCCCCCGGCCGCTTTCACGGCGGGGATCACCTCGGGAAGCGCGTCGCGCGGCACGGCGGCCTTCACCGCGTAGCCACCGTTGCCGTACAGCGGTGCCACGGTGGCCTGCCGCATCGACGGCAGCACGGCGACCACCGCTTCGAGGCACTCCGCCGAGGCGTTCACCTCGAGCATCACGCGACGCCGGGCCACGAGCACGGAGTCGAGCAGCATCACCAGGTCGTCGATGCGCCGACGCCGTGCGCGATCCTCGAGCGCCAGGGGGTTCGCGTAGAGGCGCGTGGAGGAGCCCATCAGCTCGTCCACGACCACGAGACCGTTGGCCTCGAGCGTCGCGCCGGTGGCCGTATTGTCCACGATGACGTCCGCGTCTTCCGGCGGGAACACCTCGGTCGCGCCGTACGAGCGCACGCACTCAGCGGAGAGCCCGCGCTGCGCGATCCAGCGTTGCGCCAGCCGCTCGTATTCCGACGCCACCACCAGGTGACGCGCGGGCAGGCGCCCGTCCACGAGCAGCGTCTTGGGCGCCGCCGCGACGACCTGGACAGGGTCGAGCCCGGTGTCGAGCAGCTCGACGACGTTCGCTTCGAGCTCCGCTACCCAGTCGGCGCCCGCGAAGCCCAAGTCGCGGCTGCCGAGGGCGAGCATCTCCACGACGTTCTGCGGCTTGAGGATCTTCGCTTCGGTGTCCTGTAGGGAGACGTCGGGGCGGTAGCCGCGGGCGCCGGGGCGAATCCGGATACCGGCGTCGCCGAGGAGAGTCAGCACCCCTTGCTCCATGCGGCCTTTTGGCAGGCCGAGGCGCAGCGGTGTCGAAGAACCGGATTGTCGGGACATCGTGTCGCGCTCCGATCGTGGGCCGAACCGAGGCCCCGGAGCTACGGCGTCCCCAAAAAGCACGACGCCGGCCCCGGGGGGTCGGCGTCGGCGATGGACTCAAGGCTCTACGGTCTACTCGCTACCTTGGCGTACGCCCCCGGCTCCCCCCATGCAACGGGTGGTGATGGTGGTGCCGGTGATGCAAACGAGTACGCTCCATGACGGGTAACTAAGCGGCCGGCCCAATCCTTGTCAACCACCCTTCCGTTGCCCTGCCCCGCCCGAACGTGTGATTGACACGGCGGTACGTGCCGGGTAAATAGCAAACTCATGGTCGCGCACCACACCGCCACCCGCTGTTGTCCGGCCTGTCGGATGATGTGTCCTTGCCCCTCGGGGAGCGGACGCGGTTGTGGCGCTGTGGTTGCCGGCATCGGATGATGCTCGACTAGCTTGTAAACGGCACGCGCGACGCAAATCGGGCCCGCTTCCCACGGAAGCGGGCCCGTTTCGTTTTCCGGAGATCAGACATGACTCACGCCGAATTGCTCGGGAGCAGGGAACGTATCGCGCAGGCGCACGGCTTCACGCTGTGGTTCACCGGCCTGTCGGGCGCCGGTAAGTCCACGCTCGCCGCCGCGGTGAGCGCGGAGCTGCGTGGTCGGGGCATCCCGGTCGAAGTGCTGGACGGGGACGAGGTGCGCCAGAACCTCTCCAAGGGCCTCGGGTTCTCGCGCGAGGACCGCGACACCAACATCCGGCGCATCGGCTACGTCGCGAAGCTGCTCACGCGGAACGGCGTTGCGGTCATCACGGCCGCGATCTCGCCCTACCGCGCGATCCGGGACGAGGTGCGCGACCAGATCGGCGCGTTCATCGAGGTGTACGTGAAAGCCTCGCTCGACGAATGCATCCGCCGCGACACCAAGGGGTTGTACCGCAAGGCGCTGGCCGGTGAAATCCCGCAGTTCACCGGCGTGTCGGACCCCTACGAGGAGCCGCCGGCCGCGGAGCTCGTGATCGACACGGAACGTGAGGAGATCGCCGACAGCACGTCCCGGGTGATCGATCGGCTCTTCCAGCTCGGCCACCTCCGGAGCCCGGGCGATGCTTAGCGCCGCGCGAGTTCGCGAGCAGGCGGTGGCCCTGAGGGGTGCCGATCCCGAGACGACCCTGACGTGGGCGGTGGACACGTTCCCCGGTAAGACGACGCTGACCGTGAGCTTCGGCGGGGGCGGCGTCGTGCTGGCGCACTTACTCACCCGCATCGACCGCACCGTGCCGGTGATCTTCCTCGACACCGGCTTCCATTTCCCCGAGACGTATGAGTTCAAGGAGCGGTTCGCCAAGCGCTACGGCCTCAACGTCGTGGAGCTCAACCCCCTGACCGACCCAGGTCCGTTGTACAAAACGAACCCGGATCGCTGCTGCGCGATTCGCAAGGTGGAACCGCTCGCGCGGGCCATCGCCGGGTTCGACGCTTGGATCAGCGCGGTGCGACAGGATCAGTCCTCCGGCCGCTCGGCGACGGAGCTCGTCGAGTATCACGAAGTCGATGGCCGACCGATCGTGAAAGTGTTTCCCCTCGCGCATTGGAGTCGGGCGGACGTGTGGCGTTACATCCGGGAAAACGGCGTGCCGTATCACCCGTTGCTCGACCGGGGTTACTCGAGCATCGGGTGCTGGCCGTGCACCCGCCCCACGGCGCCCGGCGAGGCGGAGCGCGCGGGGCGGTGGAGCGGCACCGGTAAGACCGAATGCGGCCTCCACACCTTCACCGTCAAGCAGGAGGCCTGAGCGATGAGCGCTGAAACGACGTCGATCGCGGCGCATGGCGGGACACTGGTGAGCCGTGTGATCGCAGCCGAGGAGTACCCGGCCGCGCTCGAGCTGGCGACCGCGCTTCCGTCCCTGACGGTCGACGCACGGACCGTGGCGGATCTCGAGCTCATCGCGACCGGCGCCTATAGCCCGCTCACGGGCTTTATGGGCCTGGCCGACTACCAGCGCGTCCTTCACGAGATGCGTTTGGCTGACGGTCTCCCGTGGTCGCTGCCAATCACCTTGCGGGTCACGGACGCCAGGAAGGTCCGTGACACGGTGACGCTCGAGGCGCCGGACGGCGGCATCGTCGCCCTCCTCGAGGTCCGAGAGGTGTTCACACACTCGAAAGAAGAGGAGGCGCAGCTCGCGTACGGGACGACCGACCCCAAGCACCCCGGCGTGGCGCAGCTCTATGGCCAGGGCGATTTCCTGGTCGGGGGAGACATCCGGCTGCTGCGACGCACCGCGCCGGCCTTCCCAGACCTGGCGCTCGATCCGGCGGACACGCGGCGCGCGTTTGCGGAGCGCGGTTGGCGCACGGTGGTCGGTTTTCAGACGCGGAATCCCGTGCATCGGGCGCACGAGTACATCCAGAAGGCGGCGCTCGAGACGGTCGACGGGCTCCTGTTGCATCCACTCCTCGGGCCCACCAAGGACGACGACGTCCCGGCCGACGTGCGCGTCAAGAGCTACCGCGTGCTGCTCGAGCGCTACTACCCGCGGGATCGCGTGCTGCTCGCCGGCTTTCCGGCCGCGATGCGGTACGCCGGTCCGCGGGAGGCCGTGTTCCACGCGCTGGTGCGCAAGAATTACGGTTGCACGCATTTCATCGTGGGCCGCGATCACGCGGGGGTCGGGAACTACTACGGCACCTACGACGCGCAGCGCATTTTCGACCGGTTCGCGCCGGGCGAGCTCGGCATCCACCCCATCTGCTTCGAGCACACGTTCTACTGCCAGCGCTGCGGCGGCATGGCGTCGCCCAAGACCTGCCCGCACGACGCCGAGTCCCATGTGACGCTTTCCGGTACCAAAGTGCGGGAGCTGCTGCGGAGCGGTACGCTGCCGCCGCCCGAGTTCAGCCGGCCGGAAGTCGGCCAGGTGCTCGCCGATGGACTGCGCGAGGTGGTGGTCGCATGACCGACAGGCCGCTGAGCGCGGTGGAGCGGGTGAAGGAGGAAAGCCGCGGTCTGCGCGGGCCTCTCGCCGACGAGCTCGCCCTCGGCACCGATCATTTCTCGGACGCGGGCGCTCAACTCCTCAAGTTCCACGGGACGTATCAACAGGAGGATCGCGACCAGCGCCGTGAGCGGCGTGGCACTGACAGCGAGCCGGCTCACCAGTTCATGGTCCGCTGCAAGATCCCGGGCGGCGTGCTCACCGGCGAGCAATACCTCGTGATCGACGAGCTGGCGGACCGCTACGGCAACGGCACGCTGCGGGTCACGACGCGCCAGGGAAACCAATTCCACGGCGTGCTCAAGGGCGATCTCAGGGCGACGATCCGCTCCGTGAACGACGCGCTCGTGACCACGCTGGGCGCCTGCGGCGACGTGGTACGCAACGTGATCTCGTGCCCCGCGCCGCTTGCGGGCGGACTGCGCGAGGAAGTCCTGCGAGTTGCCCGGCAGGTGTCGGATCACCTGTTACCGCGCACCCGGGCGTATCACGAGATCTGGCTAGACGGCGAGCCGGTGGCGGGCGGCCCGGCGGAGCCCGACCCGATTTACGGCACGCGCTACTTGCCGCGCAAGTTCAAGCTCGCGTTCGCGTTCCCGGACGACAACTGCTGCGACGTGCACTCGAACGACCTGGGGTTCCTGGTTGTCACACATGGAGAGCGGCTCGCGGGATTCAACGTGCTGGTGGGCGGTGGCATGGGGCGCACCCACGGCAAGACGGACACCTATCCGCGGCTCGCCGACACGCTGGGGTTCGCCAGAACGGGCGAGGTGAGGGAAGTGGCCGAGGCCGTGGTCAAGGTGCAGCGGGATCACGGCAATCGCAGCGACCGGCGCCACGCCCGGCTCAAGTATCTCCTCGATAAGGAGGGACTCGACTGGTTCCGCGATCAGGTGGAGCGGCAGCTCGGTCGTCCGCTGGTGCCGGCGGCACCCGTCGAGGTCTCCAATATCGAGGACCATCTCGGGTGGCACGAGCAGGGCAAGGGACGCTCCTTCCTGGGCGTGTTCATCGAGAACGGCCGCATCCGGGACGGCGACGAACGCCGGCTGCGGAGCGCGCTGCGCCGCGTGGTCGAGACCGTCGGCAGCGGCGTCCGCTTCACCCCTCAGCAGAACCTGTTGTTGACCGATATCCCCGACCGGCACAGGCGGCTCGTGGACCGGATCCTGGGCGACCATGGCATCGCCGGTCAGCGAGCGCTTTCGGTCGTGCGGCGCTGGTCCATGGCGTGCCCGGCGCTCCCGACCTGCGGGCTCGCGGTCGCCGAGGCGGAGCGGGTGCTGCCTGACGTGATCGCGGAGCTCGAGACGGAGCTCGAGCGGCTGGGCGTGGCGGATGCGGCGCTCACGGTCCGGATGACCGGGTGCCCCAACGGCTGCGCGCGGCCCTACACCGCCGATCTCGCCTTCGTCGGTCGCTCGCTGCACAAGTACGGCCTGTTCGTGGGTGGCAGTATGCTCGGCACGAGGCTGGGGACGCTGTACGCGGATCTCGTCCCGCGCGACCGGCTCGTCGCCACCGTTCGGCCGCTGTTCGAGCGCTACCGGGACGAGCGGCTCGACGACGAGCGGTTCGGCGACTTCTGCCATCGGGTGGGCATCGAGGTGCTGCGCGCCTCGGTCCCCGTGAGCCCGTGACGTTCTACCCGGTGTTTCTCAATCTCCGGGGCCGTCGCGCCGTGGTGATCGGCGGCGGCGCGGTCGCCGAGCAGAAGGTGCTTGGGCTCCTCTCCGCCGGCGCGCACGTCACCGTGGTGAGTCCCGAGACCACGCCCCGCCTGGCGGAGCTCGCGGCGGCGGGCGAGATCGATCTCCGGCGCCGCCCTTATCGATCGGGTGATCTCGCGGGCGCCCGACTCGCCATCGCGGGGACCGACGATCGCGCGGCCAATGCCGCAGTATGGGCTGAGGCCGAGCGAGAGGGCGTGCTCCTGAACGCGGTCGACGATCTCGACCACTGCAGCTTCATCGCGCCCGCGATCCATCGGGAGGGAGACATTACCGTCGCCGTCTCGACATCGGGGAAGAGCCCGGCGCTCGCCGCTCGCTTGCGCCAACGCGTCGCCCGGCTGGTCGGGCCCGCGGAGGCGCGGCTGTGTGAGCTGTTGGGCGACCTGCGGCCAGAGCTCGCCGCCCGTGTCCCGGACACCCGCGCCCGCACGGCGCTGTGGTATCGCATCGTAGACTCGGATGTGATCGAGTTCGTGCGCCGGGGCGACGACGAAGGCGCGCGGGGGCGGATAGACGAGCTTGTGGACGAGGTCGAGCCTCATGAGTCGCGGCTGAAGCCGCGGCTCGGCTCTGCCCGTAAACGGGCACAGCACTTGCCGCTTCAGCGGCAGGGCCGAGCCGCGAGTTCACTCGCGGACGAGGAGACCGGCGTTGTCTATTTGGTCGGGGCAGGACCCGGCGACCCCGGCCTGATCACCGCGAAAGGCCTGGAGATCCTCCGATCGGCCGACGTGGTCGTGTACGATCGCCTCGTAGCGCCCGCTCTGGTGGATGAAGCGCCGCGCACGGCCGAGCGTGTGTTCGTGGGGAAGCGCTCGCACGGGGAAACAGCGGACCGGGCGCAGCACGAGATCAACGCGCTGCTCGTCGACCGGGCCCGGCGCGGGCTGACGGTGGTCCGGCTCAAGGGCGGTGATCCCTTCGTGTTCGGCCGCGGCGCGGAAGAGTGCGAGGCCCTGCACGTCGCCGGGGTGCCGTTTCACGTCGTGCCCGGCGTGACGTCCGCGATCGCCGCGCCCGCTGCGGCCGGGATTCCGGTTACCCACCGGCGGCTGGCATCGGCCTTCGCGGTGGTCACGGGACACGAGTGTGATGGCGTGTCCAACCTCGACTGGGAGGCGCTCGCGCGGGTGCCGACGCTGGTCGTGTTGATGGGGCTCTCCGCCTTACCCGAGATCACAGCCCGGCTGTTGGTGCACGGCGCCCATGCCGACACACCCGCCGCCGCGATCGCGAACGGTACGCTGCCCTCCCAGCGGACGGTGGTCGGCACGCTGGCCACGCTTGCCGCGCGGGTTCAAGAGGAGGGTCTCGAGCCTCCCGCGACGGTGGTGGTCGGGGAGGTAGTGAGGGTCCGCGAGCTCCTGGGCGCCGAAGTCGTGGGATTGACGCATCCCGCCGGGTGGTTAGTATCACAGCTATGAGCGTCCGTTGCAGTAGTCTGTCGATTACGAGCATCGCCATCCGACTCCATCTGAGAGGCGGCGTGCTGGCACTCGGCTGACGGACTGCAGGACCCCGATGATGCGCGGCGCGGCCTCTCCAGAGCTCGAGAGGCCGCGCCGCTTTTGTCATCCTGATGGAAGCATGCGAGGAGCAATGAACATGTTCCTGTACGACACGACTCTGCGGGATGGTACGCAGCGCGAGGGCCTGTCGCTCTCTGTCGACGACAAAGTCAAGATCGCGCGGCGCCTGGACGACCTCGGCATCCATTACCTCGAAGGCGGCTGGCCGGGCTCGAACCCCAAGGACGCGGAGTTCTTCAGTCGTATCCGGAAGGAGCGGCTCGGCCACGCCAAAATCGCAGCCTTCGGGATGACCCGGCGGGCCAACGGCCGGTGCGAGGACGATCCCAGTCTCACTGCGCTACTCGAAGCCGAGACGTCGGTGGTGACGATCGTGGGGAAGAGCTCGACGCTGCACGTAGAGCGTGTGCTCGAGACGAGCCGCGACGAGAACCTCCGCATGATCTCGGAGACGGTGGGCTATTTCCGCCGGCTCGGCCGGGAGGTGATCTACGACGCGGAGCACTTCTTCGATGGCTACCGCCTGGACGCGGACTATGCGCTCGCCACGTTGCGGGCGGCGGCTGGCGCGGGCGCGGACTGCATCGTCTTGTGCGACACGAACGGAGGGGAGCTGCCCGAGGTCGTGGAGCAGCGCGTACACGAGGTCCGCGATCAGCTCGGCACGCCGCTCGGCATCCATCCTCACAACGACAGCGGCCTCGCCGTGGCCAACGCGCTGGCAGCGGTGCGCGCGGGGTGCGTGCACATCCAGGGCACCATCAACGGGTACGGCGAGCGCTGCGGCAACCTCGATCTCATCCCGCTCATCGCGACGCTGCAGCTCAAGCTCGACTGTCCCGTGCTGCCGCCCGAGCAGTTGCGACGCCTGAGAGAGGTCGCGCTGTTCGTGGCGGCGGTCGCGAACCTGAATCCCGATGCGCACGCGCCGTACGTCGGCGCGAGCGCGTTCGCCCACAAGGGCGGCATCCACGTCGCGGCCGTGGCGAAGCTGCCGGAGAGTTATCAGCACATCGATCCGGCGCTCGTGGGGAACGAGATGCGCGTCGTGGTGAGCGAGCTGTCGGGGCGGCAGAACATCCGGCTCCGCGCGGACGCCCTGGGCCTGGCGCCCGGGGGCGGCGTTCACGACAAGGAGGTGCTGCAGCGCGTCAAGCAGCTGGAGCATGCGGGGCTGCAGTTCGAAGCGGCCGATGGCTCGTTCGAGATGCTCGTGCGGCGTTCGTCCCCCGATTATCGCCCTCCGTTCGAGCTGCTCGGTTTCACCGTGATCGTCGAGCGGCGGAGCGGCGGCGACATGACGGCACAGGCAATGATCCAGCTGCAGGTGGGAGACGCAGTGATGCACACCGCGGCTGAAGGTGCTGGTCCGGTGAACGCGCTCGACAATGCGGTACGTAAGGCGCTGCTGCCGCACTACCCGGAGCTCGCCGAGGTGCGTCTGGTGGACTACAAGGTGCGCATAGTGGACCAGCACCTCGGCACCGCAGCCAAGCCCCGCGTCGTGGTCGAGTCCGCCAGCGGTGCAGAGCGCTGGAGCACCATGGGCTGCTCGGAGAACATCATCGAGGCCAGCTGGCAGGCGCTGCGCGACAGCCTGGAGCTGCCGCTGCTGCGCGCGCGTTAGGACACGACGGCCGGCGCCGGTTCGGCCGGCGGACTCGCGGGAACCGGAGCCGCGTGGGGCACCACCTTGCGGAACAGCGGCCCGCAACGGCCCCACGAGTCGAGAATCACGCGCGCCTTCGCGCTGCCGGTCTTCGCACAGTGCTCGCGCAGCAGCTCGAGCACGACCTGCTCGTCCGACGGCTCGAGCGCTCGCACCGCGACCATGTCCGTGTTACAGCGGGCCGAAAACGTTTCGGCGTCGTCGAGCACGTAGGCCGTGCCGTTCGACATGCCAGCGGCGAAGTTGCGGCCGACCGGCCCGAGCACCACCACGACACCCCCCGTCATGTACTCGCAACAGTGGGCGCCGGCACCTTCGATTACGGCGATCGCCCCGGAGTTGCGCACGGCGAAGCGGTCTCCTGCCCGCCCGGCGGCGAACAGCTTCCCGGCCGTCGCACCGTACAGCGTGGTGTTGCCCAGGAGGACGTGCTGATCGGTGCCGCCTGCGATGGCCGCCTCACGGAACGGCCGAATCACTATCTCGCCGCCCGTGAGCCCCTTACCGACGTAGTCGTTCGCTTCCCCCTCGAGCTCGAGGTGCATCCCGGGAAGGGCGAAGGCTCCGAAGCTCTGGCCTGCGCTCCCGTGGAAGCGCAAGCGGATCGATCCCGCCGGCAGGCCGACGTTGCCGACCCGATCGGCGATCCGCCCGGCGATGCGCGCCCCCACGGTGAGGTGGTGGTTGCCGACGTCGTACACGCCGGCGAACGGGCGGCCGGACTCGAGCCGCGGCTCGAGCGTGCCCAGGATTTCATCGTCCAGGGACTCGACCCCCGGGCGGTCGTTCCGCTGCACGGTGCGGCGCCGCGGCTCCTCGCGTCCCGCTAGCGGGTCGGTCAGGAGCAGCGACAGGTCGAGCATCTGCGCGCGGGGCACCTCGGGATGATCCACGCGCTCCAGCAGCTCTACGCGACCGATGGCGTCGTCCAAGGAGCGGCAGCCCAGCCCTGCGAGCAGGCGCCGGACGTCTTCCGCGATCCACGTGAAGTACGCGACCACCTGCTCCGGTGTGCCGCGGAACTTGGCGCGCAGCTCGGGCCGCTGGGTGGCGATCCCGGTGGGGCAGGAGTTCAGGTGACATTGCCGGGCCATGTCGCACCCGATCGCGACGAGCGTCGCCGTGCCGAAGCCAAAGCTCTCGGCGCCGAGCAGCGCGGCGATCACGACGTCACGGCCCGTGCGCAGCCCGCCGTCCACCCGCACTTCGATCCGGTGGCGGAGGCCGTTCTCGATGAGGATCGCCTGGGTCTCCGCGAGCCCCAGCTCCCACGGTGATCCCGCGTGCTTGATCGACGACAACGGCGACGCCCCCGTCCCGCCGTTGTGGCCGGAGACGAGCACGTAGTCGGCGTAGGCTTTTGCGACGCCCGCGGCGACCCGCCCGACGCCCGCTTCCGCCACCAGCTTCACGCCGACCCGCGCGCGGGGATTGACCTGCTTCAGATCGTGGATGAGCTGCGCCAGGTCCTCGATCGAATAGATGTCGTGGTGCGGCGGCGGCGAGATCAGCGGGACGCCCGGTACCGAGTGCCGCAGCCGCGCGATCAGCGCCGTGACCTTGTGGGCGGGCAACTGGCCGCCTTCGCCGGGCTTCGAGCCCTGCGCGATCTTGATCTCGAGCTCGTCCGCGCGCACGAGGTATTGGGTCGTGACCCCGAACCGGCCCGACGCGACCTGTTTGATGCGGTTATCGGCGCGGTCGCCGTTCTCGAGCGGCGCGTACGTGTCGGGGTCTTCGCCGCCTTCGCCCGAGTTCGAGCGGGCGCCCATCCGGTTCATGCCGATGGCCAGCGCGCGGTGCGCTTCGGGGGACAGCGCGCCGAGGGACATCGCCGTCGACACGAAGCGGCGGCGGATCTCCACCGCGGGCTCGACCTCGTCGAGCGGGATCGGAGTCCCAGTGCGAAGCGCGAGCAGATCGCGGGGGCTGGCCGGCAGCCGGGCTGCGACGCGTGCCCGGAAGCCGTCATACGCCTCTGGTGTGTCGGCTTGTACCGCGGTCTGCATGGCCCGCACCAGCTGGGGCGACCAGCCGTGATCCTCGCCGTCGCGGCGGTAGCGCACGCGCCCATGGTCGGGCAACACCTCCGCGGCCGCGGCTTCCGGATAGGCGGCCCGGTGGCGCGCCAGGATGTCCTCGGCGATCTCGGCGAACCCGATCCCGCCGATCGTCGAGACGGTCCCCGTAAAGCAGCGGTCGATCACCTCGGCGCCGAGCCCTAGGGCCTCGAAGATCTGGGCGCCGCAGTAGGAGGAGAGCGTCGAGATGCCCATCTTCGAAAGGATCTTGAGGAGGCCCGTCTCCGCGGCGGCGCGGAACCGGGCGCGCGCGTCGTCCTCGGCGACTTGCGCTTGCACCGACTCGAGCGCGAGCCACGGGTGCACTGCTTCCGCGCCGTAGCCGATCAGCGCAGCGAAGTGGTGCACGTCCCAGGCGTCCCCGGCTTCGGCGACAAGACCGAGTCGCGTCCGCAGGCCGCTTTCGAGCAGGTGCTGGTGTACGGCCCCCACGGCCAGGAGCATCGGGAGCGGCGCGCGTTCGCGGTCGGCCGCCCGGTCGCTCAGAATCACGATCCGCGCCCCCTCTTGCACCGCGCGGCCGGCCGAGCGACACAGCCCGTCGAGCGCGGTGCGCAAGGCGTCGGGGGCCGTTCCCCCGGCGGCGCTCCAGGTTGCATCCAGGGTGACGACTTGCGCGCCGGCGCCGGCTCGCAGCGCCGCCATCTCCGCCGCCAGGAGGACGGGGTGCTCGTTCCGCACCAGCCGCAGCCCGGCGGGCCGGTCGGTGAGCAGCGAGCCCCTCCGTCCCAGGTGCATCCGCAACGACATCACCAACGTCTCGCGCAGCGGGTCGATGGCCGGGTTCGTGACCTGGGCGAAGCGCTGGCGCAGATAGGCGTACAGGCCTGGAGGCACGCGCGCGAGCGGCGGGATGGGTGTGTCGTCGCCCATGCTCCACACGGCGTCCTGCCCGGCGCTTCCCATGGGCTCGAGCACATACCGCACGTCCTCGAAGCTCCACCCGAAGGCCAGCTGTCGGGCGATGCGCTCGGGCTCCGGCGTGGGTGGCGTGTCGGGCACGGCGGCCGTCGGCCGCAGCAGGCGGATGCCCCGGGCCGCCCACCGCCTGTACGGGCGACGCCGCGCCACCTCGCGCTTCGCCTCGCCGTTTCGCAGGATCGCCTTGCGACGCGTATCCACCACGAGCAGCTCGCCCGGTCCGAGTCGGCCGCTCTCTACCACGTCGCCTGCGTTCAAGTCCACGAGCCCCGACTCGGAGCCCGCCACCACCAGCCCGTCGCGGGTGATCTTGTAGCGGCAAGGGCGCAGGCCGTTGCGGTCGACGGCGGAGCCCACGAACACGCCGTCCGAGAACGCCAGCGCCGCCGGCCCGTCCCACGGCTCCACCAGGCACTCGTGGAACTCGTAGAAGCCCCTCAGGGCGGGCTCCATCTCGACCGCGCCTTCGTGTGCTTCGGGCACGAGCATCATGAGGGCATGTATCGGGTCGCGCCCCGAGCGCACCAGCAGCTCGAGCGCGTTGTCGAGGCTCGCCGAGTCGCTTCCCTCGGACCAGATGACGGGCTTGAGGCGGTCCACCGCGTCGCCCCAGGGGGGACCGGCGAGCGCCGGCTCGCGGGCCCGCATCGCGTTGCGATTCCCCCAAAGCGTATTGATCTCGCCGTTGTGGGCGAGCATGCGGAACGGCTGCGCGAGCGGCCAGCTCGACGTCGTGTTGGTCGAGTAGCGCTGGTGAAAGATCGCCATCGCCGTCTCGTAGTCCGAGGACGCGAGGTCGGGGAAGAAGCCGGCGAGCTGAGTGCCGGTGAGCAGCGCCTTGTACACGAGCGTGCGGCACGAGAGGGAGGACACGAAGAACGGCTCGAGGCCGGGCCCTGCGTCGGCGATGCGGCGCTCGATGGTGCGGCGCGCGACATAGAGGGAGCGTTCCCACGCCGTCGATTCGGTGTTGGCCG
>Ga0193755_1000204_pt1 | contig 16728 bp, 15 predicted proteins | sample H1a2metaG_FD_144921 | JGI IMG/M metagenome (GOLD analysis project Ga0193755, IMG submission 144921) | Soil microbial communities from a riparian zone of the East river system, Colorado, United States - H1a2 | ecosystem: Environmental > Terrestrial > Soil > Riparian zone | place: USA: East River...
GCGGCGTGAGTCGCTGCTGCTGACGTGCACCTCGCGCGCCGCGAAATTATCCGCGCCCGGTAAGAGGTGGTTTACCGCATCCTGGCGTTTGACGAGTACGACAGTCGGTGTGATATGCAGCAGCGCGGCCGTGACCGCGCCGAGTACGAGCGTCTTCATGGTTTCCTCCACCACATTTGATAGGTGGCCAGCGCGGCCACGATGGTATAGCCGAGAGCCATCGCCCAGCCGCCGGCGAGCGTGACGATTGCGAAGCGGGGCGAGGCAAGCTTTGTGAGCCACATCCCGGCGAAGTCGAGCCAGGGCGCGGCGAAGAGTACGGCGATGATTGCGAGGCCCGCCCAACGTGGCAGGGCCAGGCCCAGCGCGATGACGGACAGGCACGCGGCGATGACCGCATACATCGGCATGTGCACGTGCGTGTCCTGCACGAGCAGGTCCCGATCGACGTGATGCATCTCTTCCCCCATCTCCGCCATCGAGACCGGCCGCTCGGTCACCATCGTCGTGTCCGGCGGCATCTGCATCGCCATGACCGCTTCGCCTGCCGGGCCGTACGTCTCCGCGACCTTGCGGGGACTGAACCCGGCGTAGAGCGCGACCATCCACGCGCCGAACAGATACGAGGTGCCGAGCGTGGCAAGCAGCAGGGTGACGAGCCAGCGCACGCGCAGATCGCTGTGGCGCAGATCGTAGAGCACGGTCTCTCCTAGAAGAGGTAGACGAGCTCGACCAATGCGGTCACGTTTGACCGCACCAGGCTGCCATCTTTTTTCTCGAACACCGGCTGATCGGAATGATCGATGCGCAGCGCCGGCCGGATCGAGAACGCGGGGAGACGGAACGACGTGAACTCCACGTTCGAGAACACGCCTTCCTGCGCCTCGCGATAGAAGTACCAGGGCGAAATCGTGACCGAGCTGAGCTTCTGCACGGTCCCGGTTCGCACACCATCGGGATCATCCATGACCTCACCGCGGACGGTGAGTCCGGTAGATCGGCCGACGCGCCAAAACGCCTGGCCGACGACCCCGGTCCAGTGCGTGGCGGCCTCCGAGCCGTGATGCGCCTCGACCTGCAGGATCAGCCGCTGCACGGGCTGCCACGTAGCGTCGCCGGTGAGCAGCGTGCGCGGCGAACCGTTCGTGGAATCCCGTTCCGGGCCATAGAACACTCCTCCCGCGACCGCGAGACCGGACGATGGGAAGACCTGAAGCTTGAAGCCCGCCGTCTTGCCGCTGTTGTTGTCCGCGACTTGATCCCATCCGTTCGCGATCATGCCCAGGACGCTGACTTTGGGGTTCAGCGTGTAGCGCGCCATCAGACCCGTGAACTTCACCGGCCGGGCATTCTCGAACGTGAACGACGTCGTCGGAATGAGATTCAGCGGCTCGTCGTCGCGCTCGAACCCGATGGGCGCGTCGAACCGCCCGAACGACAGTGACAGCGTCGACAGGCGCGCCGGCGTCCAATTGATGATGAGGTTGTCGATCTCGATTACCGTTTCGGGCGGGCCGCTATCGGCCTCCTCGAGATGCGTCGTGAGCTGGCCGAAAAAGTAGAGCTGGTCCGACCACGGGCGAAATACGCTCAAGGCGAGCTTCGATCCCAGAGCCGCGCTCTGCGCGAGATTGCGATCGTAGCTTCCCAGGCCCACCGCAAAGCCCGAGACGACGAGTGGTGACTTCTCTTCGAGATTCACGTCCTGCGCGGTTGCGCGTTGTCCTATGGCAACGAGCAGACCGACGAGGCAAATCGTCGATTTCCCAATAGACATACGGCCCCTCCACTAGGGGTTATGGTTTACGAACGTGCCGCGAAGGAACGGGCGCTTACGCGAGCAGCTGTGGAGGAGCCAGTGCGAAGGGGAGGAGACGCTTGCGAGATGGAAGTATGGTCGCGCGATCAGCGTCGACATTCACGGCGATAGCCGGCAGCGGCGCCGCTGGCCAGGTCGAAACTGTCGTCGGGATCGAGACGGCGACGCCGGCAGGGCAACACGCCTGCGGGCAGGTGCAGTGCCCAGCTTTTTGCTGATGACCGCCGTCTTGATGATGGGCAGGAGCGGCGCTGTGTACCGGACAGGCGTGGGCTTCCGGACCGGCCATCGCCAGACCGAACGCCAACGCCAACACGACCCGCACGAATCGCATGGCCCTAATCTATACCGTCTTGAGCTTCCAGCGGCCGCGGCGGAACAGCACCGCACTTGCAACCGCCAGGGTCGAGAAGGCGATCGTGACAGCCCAGGCGACGCCCTGAGGTCCCAAATTGAAATGCCGCGCGAGGACCCAGGCCAGCGGAATTTCCCATAACCAGAAGCAAAACAGATTCAGCCACGTCGGGGTCCAGGTATCGCCAGCGCCATTAAAGGAATTGGTCAGGACCATGCCGTAGGCATAGAACAGATATCCGTAGCTGATGATGCGCAGGCATTCCGCGGCGATGGACGCCACGGCCGGATCCTTGGTGAACGCATGCGCGATCGGATTCGCGAACACTACGAAGCCGAGGCCCGCCACGCCGAGGAAGACCAGGTTGTAAAACGCCGCCCTCCACACCGCCTGCTCGCCACGCTCGGGCTTCCCCGCCCCCAATGACTGCCCGACCATCGTCGCCGCGGCGTTGGCGAGTCCCCACGCGGGCAGCAGGGCGAAGATGATGATCCGGATGGCGATCGCGTATCCGGCCAGTGCCTCGGTGCCGAAGGACGCGTTGATCCGGGTGAGGCCGATCCAGCTCGCCATGCCCACGAAGACCTGGAACGTCCCTGTTCCCGACAGTCGCAGCAGCGTCTTCATCACCACCGCCTTCAGCGCCAGCTGCTCGCGATGAATGACGACACGTCCATCGCGCCGCCACAGCCTATAGAACTGATACAGGACGCCGACGCCACGGCCGATAGTCGTCCCGATCGCGGCGCCCGCCACCCCGAGTCGCGGAAACGGCCCCACGCCGAACATCAGCATGGGACACAGAACGAGGTTGATTCCGTTTGCGATCGTGAGCACGCGCAGTGCGATCGCGGCGTCGCCCGCGCCGCGGAAGATCGCATTGATGAGGAAGATCAGCAGAATGACGATGTTCCCGCCGAGCATGATGCGCGTGTAGCTCTGTCCCATGGCGATCACGTCCGGTGCCGCGCCCATGATGCCGAGCAGGTTGGGCGCGAACAGCACGCCGAGCACGCCGACGATCACCGCGATGATCACGCCGAGCGCGATCCCCTGCACGGCGGCCTCGGCCGCGCCGGTCGGATTCTTCTCGCCGATGCGACGGGCGACCATCGCGGTCACACCAATCGACAGCCCCATCGCCCCGGTATAGACGACGGTCAACATCGACTCGGTCAAATTGATCGTCGCCACCGCGGCCGAGCCGAGGTGCCCGGCCCAGAATATGTCGGCGACGGCAAAAAGCGACTCCATCAGCATCTCGAGCACCATCGGCACCGCGAGCAGGAGGATCGCGCGGCCGATCGGCCCGGATGTGTAGTCGTGATGGGTTCCGCGAACGGCCTCGCGGATCGTCTGCCAGAAGCTTTGCTCCGGAGGCGAAGTCACCGCGCCGGGCGGCGACCCAACTGGCCACTCGCCCACAGCCCCGCCTGCACCGACGTCTCGGCCGTGGGACCCTCGAACCGGTTCACCAGAATGGCCGCCTGGCCATCGCGGCTCACGGCGACCAGATGGAGAATCGAGATGACGCCGTCCGCTGGGCGGTACTTGAGACGGAGCTGCGCCCCCCCCGCCTCGCCGCCGGAATCGAGGGCGATCGAGGCTCCCGCGCGGGCGTTGTACTGATCCACCCACGCTTGCAACACATCCATCGCGTCTTTCTGCATCCCCCCTCCTAGTCAGCCTCGAATGTGGCCGGACCATCAGGCCCATCCCGGCAATCCTAGCCCCGCAGCACGATCTCGGCGACACTTGTGGGGATGACGGCGACCGGCGGGGACACGATCGTGGCGGGCGTCGAGCTTCGGAGCCTGACCCGGCGGTTCGGCGACTTCCTCGCCGTCGACGGAGTCACTCTATCGATCCGCGAGGGAGAGTTCTTGGTCCTGCTCGGCCCCTCCGGGTGTGGCAAGACCACCCTGCTCCGCATGATCGCGGGGCTGGAGCGCCCCACGGCGGGCGAGATCTTGATCGGCGGCGAGCGCATGGACGGCGACGTGCCACCCCGGGCCCGCGGCATCGCCATGGTGTTCCAGAGCTACGCGCTGTACCCGCACCGCACCGTCTTCGGCAACATCGCGTTCCCGCTCGAAGCGGCCGGCCTGCCGCGCGCGACGATCGACGAGAAGGTGCGACGGGCCGCCGAGATGTTCAGCATCACCCGTTACCTCGACCGCTACCCGCGGCAGCTCTCCGGCGGCGAGCGGCAACGGGTGGCGCTGTGCCGGGCGCTCGTGCGCGACCCCAAGGTCTTCCTGCTCGACGAGCCGCTCGCCAACCTCGACGCCAAGTTGCGCAACACCGCCCGCGACGAGCTGAAGCGGTTTCAGCGCCAGATCAAGCGCACCACCGTGTACGTGACGCACGATCAGGTGGAGGCGATGGGTCTGGGCGACCGCATCGTGGTCATGGACGCGGGCAAAGTCCGCCAGATTGGGACGCCACAGGAGATCTACGAGGACCCCGTCGACACGTTCGTCGCGACGTTCGTCGGCCAGCCGCCGATGAACCTGATCGAGGTCCCGGGCGGCGTCCTGCTCGGCTTCCGGCCCGAGAACTTCCTGCCCCGCGCTCAGTTTCCGGCAGGGGAGCCGATCCGCCCTTTGGGCTTCGCGGTCCGGCGCGTGGAGTACTTGGGATCCGATCGCTACGTGTACGGCACCGTGACCGACGCCGGCGCAGGCGACGCGACGGTGATCGCGAAGCTCCCGGCCACGGTCACCGCGGCGATTCCAGATGGGCAGACGCTGCCGTTCGCGGTGCCGGAGCGCGCCCTCTGTTCCTTCGACGCCGCCACCGGCGCGAGGCGCCGCCCATGAGCCGCCGCAGCCTCGCCGACCGCGAGGACGTCCTGGGGGCGGCGTTGCTCGCGCCGGCCCTGGCGTACGTGATCCTGCTGGTCGGTGTCCCGTTCGCGCTCGCGATCATCCTCAGCTTCAGCACCGCCAGCGCCGGAAGCCTCACCTTCGGGTGGGCCGGCTTCTCGAACTACGCAGCCATCCTTGCCGATCCGATCTTCCGCCGATCCCTGGGCAACACCGCGATCGTGACGATCGGGTCGCAGCTGCTCGTGGTCGTCCTGGCGACGGCGGCCGCGCAGGTGTTCCGGGCCGCGTTCCATGGGAAGCGCACCGCCCGCTTTGTGTTGTTGCTCCCCTGGGCGGTCCCCGTTTCGCTGGCGGCGATCGCGTGGACCTGGATCTTCGACTCGACCTTCAGCGTGATCAACTGGACGCTCAAGGTCAGCGGCCTGATGCACGGCTGGCTCTACTGGTTGGGGAAGCCGGGTCTGGCGCTCGTCGCGATCATCATCGTGCAGGCGTGGCGCATCTTCCCGTTCGCGACGATCATCGTGCTGGCGGGCCTGGCGTCACTCCCGCAGGACGTGATGGAGGCGGCGATCGTGGACGGCGCCGGCTTCTGGCGGCGGCTGTTCTACGTCGAGCTGCCGCTGCTGCTCCCCGTCGTCGCGGTCGCAGTGCTCTTCGGCGTCGTCTACACCGCGACCGATCTGGGCGTCGTCTACATCCTGACGGGCGGGGGGCCCGCCAACACGACCCAGGTGCTCCCCACGCTCGCCTTCCAGCGCGGCATCCAGGGGTCGGACCTTGGACAGGGCGCGGCCATCGCCGTCTTTCTCCTGCCGTTCCTGATCGTGGTGGCGATCGCGATGCTGCGGCTGGCCCGTCACACCGAAGTCGGCGCAGGGGCCCGATGAAGCGCACCGGCTTGTACACCGCCGCGCTCGCGTTCATGGCCTTCGCCGGCTTCCCGTTCTACTGGATGCTGCTCACGGCGTTCAAACAGAACCGCGACCTCTACGTCGGGGCGTTCGACACGAAGCACGTACCGTGGATCTTCAATGACCCGCCGACCCTGGAGCACGTGCGGCTGCTGTTCGGGCAGACGCAATTCCTGCGCTGGGTCGGAAACACACTGATCGTCGTCGTCGCGGTCATCGTCATCACGGTGGCGGTGGCGGTACCGGCAGGCTACAGCCTGGCCCGCCTTACGGGGCGCTGGGGTGAGCGCCTTGGCATGGGGATCTTTTTCACCTATCTGATCCCGCCGACCCTGCTCTTCATCCCCTTCTCGCGGGTGATCTCGCTCCTCGGCCTCCAGGATTCGCTCGCCGCCCTGATCCTGATCTACCCGACCATCACGATCCCGTTTTGCACCTGGCTCGTAATGGGGTTCCTGCGCTCGGTGCCGTGGGATATCGAGGAGCAGGCGATGATCGATGGCTACAGCCGGCTCGCTGTGATCGTGCGGGTCGTGCCGCGGCTCATCGTCCCCGGGATCTTGACTGTGGTGGTCTTCACGTTCACGTTGGTCATGCAAGAGTTTGTGTATGCACTGACCTTCATCAGCTCGGTCGATCACATGACCGTCAGCCTGGGCGTCCCCATCGCGCTGGTCCGCGGCGATGTGTACCACTGGGGCTCCCTCATGGCCGCCGCATTGTTCGTCAGCATCCCACTCGCCATCGTCTACAACCTGTTCATGGATCGATTCATTCAAGGCTTCACCATGGGAGCGGTGAAGGGCTGAGTGTCGTTCACGCCGTTTCACTCGAGGAGGACATCGTGAGAATGCGATTGGCGTGGTGCTCCAGGCTCGCCGTGATGGGCATCTTGATGCTCGGGGGCGCGCGTCCCGCCGCGGCCCAGCAGCCCACCGGACAAGTGGTGAAGCTCGGCGAAGGCGAGACCCTGACGATTGGCGGGTTCATCAGCTCGACCTGGTTCATGAACAGCGGGTTCTTCGCCTTCGGGAACGGACAAAACGCTGAGTGGGCGGCCAACGTCCAGCCGGCGACCGACAAGACGTACCTGGATGGTGACGTTCGCAACACCCGCATCAACTTCACGTTCAACGCTGGGCCGGTGGTGGGCAAATGGTCGCCGCGCGGCGTGATCGAGGCCGACTTCTTCGGCGCGTTTCCGGGCGTGCCCCCAAACGCGGCGCCACCGTTTGGCGATGAGCAGCCACAGCTGCGGATACGCTTCGCGTACGCCGACCTCACGAATGGACGCACGACACTCCGGATCGGACAGTTCTGGTCGCCGCTGTTCGGCGAGGTGCCGGTGTCGCTCTCACACCTCGCGTTCCCGCTCGGCTACGGGGCCGCAGGCATGGTCGGTTGGCGCTTCCCGGGCGTCTACCTGTATCACGAGCTCGCCCCGGGTAAACCGCTCGCCATCCAGCTGCAGCTCGCGGCGTTCAAGGGCTCGGGGGCCGACGTGGGCGGCGGGATCGGGAGCGGTGAAGCTTCGGGGATGCCGCAGCTCGAAGCGCGCCTCAACTTCAGCAAGCGGAAGCCGAACCTGAGCTGGAGCGCGTACGTCGTTGGCCACGTCGACTGGAAGGACACAACAGCCGTCGGCGTCGCCGGGAACAACCTGACTGGCACGGCGGTCGAGATTGGTGCAAACGTAACGGCCGGCAAGGCCACGCTGCACGGCAACTTCTACACGGGCAAGGCCATTGGCCAACAGTTCGGCCACATCACCCAGCAGGGAAACGTGAAGGGCTGGGGCGGATGGGTGCAGGGCGGATACGACGTCACCCCGCATTGGAGTCTCTGGGCCTTCTACGGCCTCGACGACCCCGATGAGGCCAACTCCCCGGGACTCCCCGCGGGGGCTGGGCTTGCCCGCTTCAAGAACCAGGACGTCGCCGGGATGCTCCGGTTCCGCGCCGGGCGGTATGCAGTCGGACTCGAGTACTTCGGGGCGAACACCACCTGGAACAACGGTAAGAGGAAGGCCTCGCAGATCGCGCTCAGCACGCAGTTCACGATCTGATCCAAGCCGGGGATTAGGACCTCACGGCGGAGCGTCGTCTGCTCCGCCGTGAGCCCGCCATCTCAGTGAACGGGAGGGTAGGTCCATGGCCAAGCGGAAGGGGATGGGTCGGCGGCAGTTCGTCACGACGACGGGGGCGGCGGCTGCCGCAGCGGCGCTCGGACCGACCATCTGGATCAAGCGCCAGCAGAAGACACTGAAGATTATCCAGTGGAGCCACTTCGTTCCCGCCTACGACGCGTGGTTCGACAAGTACGCCAAGGATTGGGGCACCGCCAAAGGCGTCGAGGTCACCGTGGACCACATCTCGCTCGCCGACCTCACGACGCGGGCCAACGCGGAGGTCGCGGCACAACAGGGCCACGACCTCTTTCAGTTCCTGTCGCCGCCGGGGGCGTTCGAGCCGCAGGTGCTCGACATGGCCGATGTCGTGAAGGAGGCCGAGCGCAAGCACGGACCGCTGGTGGACCTGTGCAAGCGCAGCACTTACAACCCGGTGACCAAGAAATGGTTTGGCTTCAGCGATAACTACGTCCCCGATCCCGGCGACTACCTGAAGAGCGTCTGGACGGAAGTCGGGATGCCCGACGGACCCGCCACCTGGGAAGACCTCGTGACGGCGGGACCGCAGATCAAGGCGAAGCACCCCGAGATCCAGATCCCGATCGGCATCGGGATGTCGCAGGAGCTCGATACCAACATGGCGACGCGGGCGATGCTGTGGTCTCACGACGGCTCGATTCAGGACGCCAACGAGAACGTGGTCCTGAAGTCGGACCACGCGCTCGAGGCCTTGAACTTCGCGAAGCGGCTGTTCGAGGCCGGGATGAACCCGGCGGTGCTGAGCTGGAACGCCGCGTCGAATAATCAGGCCCTGAACGCCCGGCAGACCTCCTACATCCTCAACTCCATCTCCGCCTATCGCACCGCGCAGGACAACAAGCTGCCGGTGGCGGACGACATCTTCTTCGTTCCGGCGCTGAAGGGGCCACGGGGGACGGGCTGGGCGAGCGAGCACGTGATGGGGATCTACGCCATCTGGAAATTCGCGCAGAGCCCCGACGTGGCGAAGCAGTTCCTGCTCGACCTGATCGCGCATTACCGGGACGCCGTGATGGGGAGCAAATTGTACAACTTCCCCGCCTACCCCGGCTCGCTGGCCGATCCGGGCACGCCGCTGGCGCAGAAGCCGGCCGCCGGCAACCGGTGGCTCGAGCAGGCGACGGCCAACGACCCGTTCGGGTCGAACCCGCCGACGAAGCTCCGGCCGATCAGCACGGCGCTCCAGTGGGCGACGAACATCGGACATCCGGGGCCGGCCAACCCGGCGGAGTCCGAAGTCTTCGACACCTTCGTGTTGCCGACGATGTTCGCGAACGCGGCCACCGGGCGGATGACCCCGGCGCAGGCGCTGGACGATGCGCACCAGCAGGTGAAGCGAATCTTCGAGAAATGGCGTGCCAAGGGACTCGTCGCCGGCGGCGCCGGCGACCGTGCTTGACGTTAACGTCCACCACTGACCCGAGGGAGTCATGACTGCGCCTCAGCTCTCCATGAAGGACCTTCGCAGGGTCGTCATCGCCGCAGCAGTCGGGAACGTGATCGAATGGTACGACTTCTACATCTTCGGGAGCCTCGCCACTCTACTCGCTACGAAGTTTTTCGCGGCAGGCGCCTCCGGAAGCGCGCTCATCAAGTACGTCGGCACCTTCACGGCCGGGTTCCTGATCCGCCCATTTGGCGCATTCTTGTTCGGTCGTGTCGGCGACCTGGTGGGCCGCAAGTACACGTTCCTCATCACGCTCAGCGGCATGGGGCTGGCGACGGCACTCATCGGATTCGTCCCGAGCTACGCCCAGATCGGTGCCCTCGCGGGTGTTTTGCTGCTCCTACTGCGCCTGATCCAGGGGCTGTGCCTGGGCGGCGAGTATGGCGGCGCTATCACGTACGTCGCGGAACACGCTCCAGATGAGAAGCGGGGCTACTACACGGGCTGGCTCCAGACGTCGCCGACGCTCGGGATCGTGCTGTCGCTGGCGGTGATCGTTGTGACACGGGAGTCGCTCGGGTCAGAGGCGTTCGCTGCGTGGGGGTGGCGGATTCCCTTCGTGCTTTCGCTCCTCATGGTCGCCATCGCGATCTACATCCGCCTGAGGCTCCAGGAGACGCCGATCTTCCAAGCCATCAAGGCGAAGGGACAAATTTCCGCGAATCCGTGGCGCGAGGCCTTCTGGAGTCAGAACATCAGATATGTGCTGATCGCCAGCGTCGTCGTGATCGGCGAGGGGGTCGTGTGGTACAGCAGCCAGTTCTGGGCGCTGTATTTCATCCAACAGGTGCAGAAGCCGGACGTCCTGCACCCGGCCTACATCACCGGCGCTGCGCTGCTCATCGCCACGCCATCGCTCATCTTTTTCGGCTGGCTCTCGGACAAAATCGGCCGGAAGCCAATCATTTTGAGCGGCTTCTTCCTGGCGTCCGTCACCTACTACCCGCTCTATCTGGCGCTCGGCCATGCCGCCAACCCGGCCAGCATCAACTACCCGCTGTCGATCTTGATCGTCGCGATCATGGTCTGCTACGTGGGCATGGTATACGGCCCGATCGGCGCGTTCCTCGCCGAGTACTTCCCGGCGCGCATCCGGTACTCCTCCGTGTCGGTGCCGTATCACATCGGGAACGGCTGGGGCGGCGGACTGGTACCCGTGATCACGACCGCGGCGTATGTGTCCGCGCAGGCAGCGGGGCTCAGCATGTCGCAGAGCCTTGGACGCGCATTGATCTATCCCATCGCGGTGCCGGCGGTGGCGTTCGTGCTGAGCCTGTTCCTGATGCCGGAAACCCGGAAGATCAGCATCTGGCAACCGTCGGAGGTGCGCGCACCAGCCCGGGGCTAAGAGGCCTCGAACGCGGCCAGGACCATGGCCGCGCCCCCGCCGGGCTCGAGCAACCGCGCGCGGATCCGCCCGCCAGGGTCGCGATCGACCACTTCTACTGTATGGGCAGGCAGCCATGCCGGGTAATGGCCGGGCGCCCCGTACTGACCCCCGTCGTACGCCTTGCGGCCGTCAATGACGCGGAGCAAGGCTACGCCCGCCTGTTGGGCGGCCGCCACACCCTCATCGCGAAAGGCCCCCGCTGTGAAGACGATGCCAACCTCGGCGCGCGCGTCTTGCAGCCGTGACTTGAGGGCATCCACAACCTCGCGCCCCACCGCATCGTCCTGCCGCCGGCACGCCACCAGCGCGCGTTTGTGCCAGTCTGCATGTGCCAGCGGTGCCGTCAATTCCAGTACGAACCCGCGTTGCGGCTCGGGCAGCTCGCTGCGCCGGTGTATCCGCACCTCGCCCACGTCGAACCCAGCCTTTCGCAGTTCGCGGATGACGAGGATCTGAAAGTACTCTGGTGTCACATTTGGCAACTCGCCCATCGCCCCTCCAGACCCAATGCTACCGGGGTTGCGACGTCGCGGAAGCGTATTATATCATTGGGCATGCGCGGGGTTCTCGAGTCCTCGCTCTGCCTACCCGCACCACGAGCCCCGGTCCCCACAATCCGCCGCTCAAGCCCTTACTGCGCCTAAGGGAGGATTTTGCAATGCAAGTCAGTCGTCGCGACTTCCTGAAAGTCACCACCGGTGCCGGCGCCGGCACCGCGATCGGTGGGCTCGTCGGCCTTGGCGCGACGCTCGCGCCGGCACGCGCGCAGGCCCAAGAGCTCCGCATCCGCGACGCGAAGTCGGTCCCCAGTATCTGCCCTTTCTGCTCCGTCGGCTGCGCGACCCTCGTGCAAGTGAAGGACGGCCGGATCGTGAACATCGAAGGTGATCCGCGCAGCCCGCACAACGAAGGCACGCTCTGCCCCAAAGGCGCCGCGATCTACCAGCTCCACGTCAATCCCAACCGCACCACCAAGGTGCTCCATCGCAAACCTGGCGCGAGTAACTGGGAGGTCGTGGAGCTCGAGTGGGCCATGGATCGCGTCGCCGAGCTCATCAAGAAGACGCGCGACGAGACGTTCATCGAAAAGCTTCCGAACGGGAAGCTCGTCAACATGACGCCCGCCCTGTTCGGGCTCGGCGGCGCCACGCTCGACAACGAGTTCAACCATGTGTGCCAGAAGTTCTGGCGCGGGCTCGGCGTCGTCGCGATCGAGAACCAGGCCAGGATATGACACAGCTCTAGCGTCCCCGGTCGGGGACACGGTTCGGTCGGGGCGCGGCGACCCTCTATCCGCGCAACCTCGAGCACACCGACTGCTTGGTGATCATGGGCTCGAACATGGCGGAGTGCCATCCGGTGGCGTTCCGCTGGCCCATGAAAGCCAAGCTCAACGGCGCCAAGCTCATTCACGTCGATCCGCGCTTCACCCGCACCAGTGCAGTCGCCGATCTCCATGTCCCAATCCGCGCGGGCTCGGACATCGCGTTCCTCGGCGGGCTGATCAACTACGTCATCAACTCGAAGCGCTGGAACACGGATCCCTTCTTCAAAGAGTTCGTCGTCAACTACACGAACGCGGCGACGATCATCAGCGACGACTTCAAGGATACCGAAGACCTCGAGGGGGTGTTCTCGGGCCTCAAGGGGTTCAAGGAGCCCGACTTCTGGCCCGAGAACGGCAACCTGGGCGCGTACGACAACGCCAGCTGGGCGTACAAACGTGGGCCGAAGGGGCCGGGCCCGGCCACTAAAGACCTGATCGCAAAGCGCGCCGGCCCGCCATTCGACGACTTGGTCCGCTCGCTCAAGCCGGGGCCCGCCGAGCGGGATGCGACCCTCCAAAACCCGCGCTGCGCGTTCCAGATCGTGAAGCGGCACTTCAGCCGCTACACGCCGGAATTGGTGGAGCAAGTCTGCGGCTCGCCGAAAGAGAAGTTCATCAAGGTCGCCGAGGCGCTGCTGGAGAATTCCGGCCGCGACCGAACCAGTGCGTTCGCGTACGCGGTCGCCTGGACCCAGCACACCTACGGCGTCCAGATGATCGGCTGCTGCGCGTTGCTCCAGCTCCTGCTCGGCAACATTGGACGACCAGGCGCCGGCGTGATGGCGCTGCGCGGCCACGCCGCGATCCAGGGCTCGACCGACGTGCCCACGCTGTACCACAGCATCCACGGCTACCTGAACGCACCCTCGGCGCTCCGCCCTCATGAAACGCTGCGGGACTACATGGCGGCCGAGACCGCACCGACGAGCTACTACGGCAACACGCCCAAGTTCCTCGTGTCATATCTGAAGTCGATGTATGGCGCGGCGGCGACCGCAGAGAACGACTTTGGCTACGACTGGCACCCCAAGATCCTCGGCGATCACTCGCACATCGCCATGTTCTCCGCCATGGTGGACGGGCGGGTGAAGGGGATGTGCTGCGTCGGACAAAACCCCGCGACATCGCTCAACGGTACAGCAACGCGCCGCGCGCTGCGGCAGCTCGACTGGCTCGTGGTCAAGGACAACTGGCTCACCGAGACCGCCACGCACTGGTACCTCGCCCCCGAAGTAAAGAAGGGCGAAGTGCACGCCGCCGACATCAAGACCGAGATGTTCTTTTTCCCGTCAACTCAGATCGCCGAGTACGACGGCAGCTTTACCAACACCCAGCGCATGCTGCAATGGCACTCGTTCGCGACCAAGGCGCCGGGCGACTGCCGCACCGATAGCTGGTTCTATCACAACCTTGCCAAGCGACTGAAGAAGGCGTACGCGAACAGTACGCTGCCGCGCGACCAGGGCTGGAAGAATCTCACGTGGGACTTCGACCCCGATCCCGCCGACCCGGCCTACGGTACGGCGCTCTACCCGGGTGAGATCAGTGCCCTCAAGGTGCTACGCGAAATCAACGGGTATCAGACGGCCGACCCGAAACAGCACCTGAAGGGATTCGGCGATTTGAAGGATGACGGCTCCACGACGTGCGCTTCATGGATCTACTGCGGTTGCTATCCGGCGCCGGACCAGAACATGACCGCGCGCCGCGAGCCTGATCCCCCGGGCGTTCCGGGCGCACATCTCAAGTGGGGATGGGCGTGGCCCGCGAATCGGCGAGTCATGTACAACCGTGCATCCGCGGACCTGAAGGGCAATCCCTGGAGCGAGCGCAAGCGATGGGTCTGGTGGGATCCAAACTTCGTGAACCCGCCCGATCCCAAGACGGGCAAGCCAGTGCCGCACGGCAAATGGGTCGGATACGACATCCCCGACTTCGGCGCGACCAAGGCTCCGGACGCGCAGCCCAAGCCGGACGGCATCGCGCTCGACGCACTGTCGGGAGCGCAGCCGTTCATCATGCGGGCGGACGGCCGGGGCTGGCTGTTCGTGCCGGCGGGGCTCGTGGACGGACCGTTGCCGACGCATTACGAGCCGCACGAGTCGCCGGTGCAGAACCTCCTCTATCCCAAGCAGCAGAGCAGCCCGGTGCACAAGGTGTGGTCGCTGGGTAAGCCCTGGAATCCGATCGCGGCAGTCGGAGATCCAAAATTCCCGTACGTGATCACCACCTACCGGTTGACAGAACACTACCTCGCCGGCGCCATGAGTCGCTGGCTGCCGTGGCTCGCCGAGCTGATGCCGGAGCTGTTCATCGAGATCGGCAAAGGGCTCGCGCAGGAGAAGGGAATCAAGAATCTCGACTGGGTCGTGGTGTCGAGTCCCCGTGGCCACATCAGGGCCAAGGCGCTCGTCACCGACCGTATCGGCGTGATGAAGATCGCTGGCAAGACGATTCACCACGTTGGCATGCCCTGGCACTGGGGCTGGTCGGGGCTGTCGACCGGGGACGTCGTCAACGACCTGACGTCGTGGGTCGGCGACCCCAACGTGTCGATCCACGAAGGCAAGGCGTTCGTCTGCAACGTGGAGCGAGCATGATATGGTAACGATCACGCGCAAGCACGCCGCCGCTGCCACCGAGGCGATGGGGTTCTTCACCGACACGACGGTCTGCATCGGTTGCAAGGCGTGCGAAGTCGCCTGCAAGAACTGGAACCAGCTGCCCGCGACGCACGGCGGCGTGTCGGAGATGTCGGGCGACAGCTACGACAACACGCGCAAGCTCGACGGCACGCACTGGCGCCACGTCAAGTTCATCGAGCAGTTCGACGGCCCCTACAACGGCCGCTGGCTCATGATGAGCGACGTGTGCAAGCATTGCGTCAAGGCCGGCTGTATCGAGGTGTGCCCTACCGGCGCGATCATCCGCACCGAGTTCGACACCGTCGTGATCCAGTCGGATGTGTGCAACGGCTGCCGCGCCTGCATCGCCGGCTGTCCCTTTGGCGTCATCGATATGAACATGATCTCGGGCACGGCGCAAAAGTGCACGCTGTGCTACGACCGCATGGGCGTCGGGCTCGAACCCGCGTGCTCCAAAGCGTGTCCGACTGATTCGATCCAGTTCGGACCCATCAGCGAGCTGCGCGTCCGCGCGCAGAAGCGCGTGGAGCAGCTCAAAGCGCAAGGCGAAATGCGCGCCCGGCTCTACGGTGACGACCCGAACGGCCCGCTCGGCGGCTTGAACGCGTTCTATCTGCTGGTGGACAACCCGGAAGTGTACGGCCTGCCCGCCAATCCGCAGCTTCCCAGCAACCGCCTGCAGAAGAGTGGCGCGTTCTCGGTCGCGACGGCCGCCGTGCTCGGCGTGCTCGCATTGGTCGGAATCCGGAAACGGCGGATGGACGAGAAGGAAGGAGTCATGAATGTCTGACACCTTCTTCACGGCGTCGCCGCATTGGACGTGGTTCATCATTCCCTACTTCTTTGTCGGTGGCCTCGCCGGCGGCGCGTATTTCCTCGCGGCGACCCTCGAATGGTTCGGTCGACCCGAAGACCGTCCCGTCATCCGCACCGCGTACTCGCTGGCGTTCTGGGGAGCGATCATCTCCGGCGCGCTGCTGACCATCGACCTCGGCCGGCCGTTGCGCTTCTGGCACATGCTGTTTCAGTCCGACAACGTCCCACACCTCATGTTCAAAAGCTTTTCGCCGATCTCGTTCGGCGCGTGGGCGATCCTGTTGTTCGGGGCCTGCGCACTGGTCTCGTGGCGCAGCAAGACGCCCGGCACAGTCACCAAGCTGGTGGCCGCCGTCGGCGGCCTGCTGGGGTTCTTCGTCGCGGGGTACACGGGCGTCCTCCTGACGGTCACGAACCGCCCGATCTGGGCAGACAGTCCGTGGCTCGGCGCGCTGTTCCTCGCGTCCGGCGCATCGACCGCCGCCGCCGCACTCCTCCTCCTCGCGCCGCGGCGCGGGGCGACCGCGAGCTCGATTGCCTGGCTGGAATCGTTCGACATGCGGGCGCTCGTGGTCGAGCTCCTCATTCTTATCCTCTTCATCGCCTGGCTCTGGCCGATCCGGCAGGTGTGGGTGAGCTTCTGGGGCCTCCTGCTGCTCGTGGGGGTCGTTTGGGCGGGGATCCTCTGGCCACTGACTCTCCATCGGCGGCCCGCGGCCGGCGGGGCATTCCGTAATCCCGCCGTGATGGTGCTCATCGGCGGCTTCTTGCTGCGGGTCGTCATTCTGCTGTCGTCGAACGGCATTCAGCATGAAACGGTGACCGCGATCGGACGATGACGCCTCGCGCGCTGCTTGGGATTTTCGTGCTGACGGCGCTTGTTTCGGCCTGCGCCAGCCCCGAGGCCGCGCGCACGCGCGGTGGCGGGCCCGGCGCCGATCCCGGTAATCACGGCGCGGTTGTGCAGCTCCATGCGGGCGCGAAGATGTACCACAAAACCCCCTGCCGCACCGTCAA
>Ga0193755_1000205_pt1 | contig 16627 bp, 16 predicted proteins | sample H1a2metaG_FD_144921 | JGI IMG/M metagenome (GOLD analysis project Ga0193755, IMG submission 144921) | Soil microbial communities from a riparian zone of the East river system, Colorado, United States - H1a2 | ecosystem: Environmental > Terrestrial > Soil > Riparian zone | place: USA: East River...
CGTCGACTTCACCGAGAGTCCCCGACGCCGACTTCAACCGCAGGCCGTTCAGGATCGTGTCATAGCGCGCCCTGGAAAGATCGCGCAGGGTGCTGTAGACCTGCTGCTGGGCGTTCAAGACGTCGATATTGATGCGCACGCCGACCTCGTAGCCGAGCTTGTTCGAATCGAGCGCGCTCCGGCTGGAAACAAGCGCCGCCTCCAGGGCTCTTACCTGAGCCATCCCGTTGGTCACGCCAACATAGGACTGGCGAGCGGACAACGCGGCGGTGCGCCGCGTGCTTTCCAGATCCTGCTGGGCTTTCTCGCGATTGGCGACTGCTTGCCGCACCTGCGAGCTGACATTCCCTCCCGCATACAGAGGAATGGCAAGCTGCAATCCGATAATGCGGTTGAGTGAGTCCGAGGCACTATTGCTCGCGGCGGTGGCGCTGATGCTCGATGAGCTCTGGCCTGCGCTGCCGACGATGTTCAAGGTAGGCAGATGCCCTGCGCGGATCCGCTCGATTTCGCGCACCGCAACTTCGAGTGCAGCTTCCTGCGCGCGCACCGGATAGCCCTGGTTCGCGGCGGCGGTGGCCCAGTCTTCCATCGTGTTCGGTTTTGGCGGGTTGAGCTCGATGTTCGACTTCAGCGGTTCTAGCTGCTCTGGGAACTTTCCCACGATCTGCTGCAAAGTGCGCTTCTTGATTTCGAGATCACCTTGAGCTGCGATTTCCTGGGACGTTGCGAGATCGAAACGGGCCTGCGCTTCGTGAGTATCGGTGATCGTTGCGGTCCCGACCTCGAAATTGCGCTTGGCCTGGGCGAGCTGCTCGGAGATCGCGACCTTCTGTCCCTGGATGAATGCGAGGCTGTCCTGTGAGGCGAGTACGTCGAAATAGGCTTGCGCGACGCGCACTATCAGATCCTGGGTCGCCTGGCCGAAAGTGGCTTCGGCCTGTGCCGCCTTGAACCCGGCCTCCTTGTACACCTGAATGTTCTGCCAATTGAACAGGGGTTGCGTGAGCGTCACGGTATATCCGTTCGAATTGCCCAGACGATATTGATATCGCTCCGGAACGTCGCTTCGGAACCCTATGGCGATGTCGTTGTATTGGGTGAACGCCGTGGCGTTCACGGTGGGCAGGATCTGGGCAAGGCCTTGCGGCAGGTTCTCGAGGCCTGCGTCCCGCGCCGCGCGCGCCGAGGCGTAGGTGGCATCGTTCGCGAGCGCGTCGCGATAGGTCTGCAGAAGATCCGCTGCGCCCGCAGGCACCACAAATAATGCAAGGATCAACGGCAGCACGGAACGAAACTGTGTCATAGCCGCTTCGGCTTGGTGGGGGTTGGCTCTAGAACTCGAAGCGCGCCGGCTGCAACGCGTTCTTGAGCGAAGCGAGACAGGTCTCGAACAGATCGGTGGTATGGCATGAACCTTCGCCAACACTGGTCAGGAGCCGCGCTTCCATCACCGGCGGATCGCCGACGACCGCGAATAGCCTTCCGCCTAGCTTGAGCTGTGAGACCAGAGTCTGCGGCAAAACCGGCGTAGAGCCGGTGAGTACGATGACGTCGTAAGGCGCATGTTTTCGCCAGCCCTGCGCCGCGTCGCCCAGCTCGACAGTGGCGTTCTCCACCCCACCGCGCCGAAGATTCTCCTCCCCGAACGCCTTCAGCTTCGGGTTGATCTCGACCGAATACACGTGGTGCCCCCGTGCGGCGAGAAGTGCCGTGAGATAGCCGCTTCCGGTGCCCACTTCGAGCACTTGTTCGTTTTTCTTCACCGCCAGTTCCTGCAGAATGCGCGCCTCGACCTTGGGCTGCATCATGCGTTCGCCCTCGTCTGCGCCCTCGTATAAGGGAATTTCCAGATCCGAGAAGGCAAACGCCCGGTACTCGGCGGGAACAAATTCCTCGCGGCGCACCACGTACAAAAGATCGAGCACATCCTGGTCGAGAACCTCCCACGTGCGAATCTGCTGCTCGACCATGTTGAAGCGTGCCTGCTCGACATTCATAAAAGTGGAGTCGCGCGAAAGGCGCCGATTCTAGCACTGTTTACGGAGCGTTCCGGCGCGCAAACATTCAGTCGAGCGTCTCGCGGTAGCGCGCGAGCGCTACGGTACCCGCGGCGAGCAGGAACGCGCCGATCGGCCAGAGATTTGGAAGGATTTCGGAGACCTCGTTGCCCTTGAGCAAGATGCCGCGGAGGATGCGCAGGAAGTGCGTCAGCGGCAGGATTTCGCCCAGCCACTGCGCCCACTCCGGCATGCCGCGGAAGGGAAACATGAAACCGGAGAGGAGTATCGATGGCAGGAAGAAAAAGAACGCCATCTGCATCGCCTGCAGTTGGTTCTTGGCCAACGTGGAAAAAGTGAAACCGACCGCGAGATTGGCCGCGATGAAAACGACTAGCGCGACCGAAAGGAGCAGCAGGCTTCCCACCATCGGAACCTCGAACAGCAGCTTCGCGGCAGCGAGGATGATGATGACCTGGATGTAGCCTACGATGATGTAGGGTACGATTTTCCCGGTCATCACCTCGATGGGGCGCACCGGGGTCGCGAGCAGATTCTCCATCGTGCCGCGTTCGCGCTCGCGCGTCATGGCGAGTGAGGTCATGATCACCATGGTCATGGTCAGAATCGTGCCGACCAGGCCGGGAACGATGTTGTACTGCGTGATCCCCTCCGGGTTGTAGCGCCGCTGCACCCGGATCTCAAATGGCGCTGGCCCCTGGACCAGCGTTGCCAGCGGCCCTTTGAGGTCGTGATTGAGCGCCGTTTGGTTCAGGGCCGCCAGCGACGCCAGCGCGTTGCCGGTCGCTGCCGGGTCGGTGGCGTCGGCTTCCACCAGCAGGACCGGCCGTTCCCCGCGCAAGAGTTTCCTCGAAAAATTCTCGGGCACGGTGACAAAGAACTGCACTTCGCCCAGCTGCAGCATTCTCTCGCCATCGGTGGAGTTTGCGACAACCTGGCTCACGCGGAAGTAACCGCTGTTTTCCATCGCCCGAACGAAGCTGCGGGAAAATACGCTGTTGTCGGCGGCGAGCACCGCGGTTGGCAGCGCCTTGGGATCGGCGTTGATTGCGAATCCGAAAAGGATCAGTTGCAGGATTGGGATTCCGACGATCATGGCGAAGGTGAGCCGGTCGCGGCGCATTTGGACAAACTCCTTAGCCAGTACGGCGATAAAACGCGCCCAGGAGAACAAGTTCACTGGAGGCGGTCCTGTGCCTGGCTCATGAGCCGGATGAATGCGTCCTCAAGCCCAGGGGAAACGCGCCGCCACTGGAGTTCCGGCCGCTCGCGGTAAGGTGCAATCGCTTCGTCCAGCGCCGCGCCGTCCGCCCCGCTCACGTGTAAAGCCGCGCCGAAAGGCACCACCATTTCGATACCGGGCCGCGCACGCAACTCATTCGCAAGCGCCGTCACGTCTGCGCCCGTGACCTGCCAGGTCGACAGGCCCGAACTCTGCACCACTTCGTCCGCCGTCCCTTGAGCGAGCAGCCGGCCGTACGCGATGTAGCCGAGGCGGTGGCAGCGCTCCGCCTCATCCATGTAATGCGTGCTGACCAGCACAGTCAGCCCTCGCGCCGCGAGATCGTGAACGCGATCCCAGAAGTCCCGCCTCGCTTTGGGATCGACTCCTGCAGTCGGCTCGTCGAGCAGGAGCAGCTCAGGGCGATGGATTAGGCAGGCAGCGAGTGCAAGCCGTTGCTTCCATCCACCCGATAGGGTGCCGGCGAGCTGGCCGGAGCGCTGGCTCAACCCCAGGTCTGCAAGCGCGTCAGCGACGGCTTGCCCGCGCTGTGGAACTGCGTAAACTCTCGCGATAAAGTTCAGGTTCTCTTCGATGGACAGTTCCTCATAGAGCGAAAACCGCTGAGTCATGTAGCCCACGCGGCGCTTGATGGCCGCCTGCTCCGTGCGCAGGTCGAAGCCCAGGCAGGTACCGCTGCCGCTGTCCGGCGTGAGCAGCCCGCACAGCATGCGAATCGTCGTGGTCTTGCCGCTTCCATTTGGCCCGAGAAACCCGAAAATCGTGCCGCGCGGCACCTGAATGCTGAAGTCGTCCACCACGCGCTTGCCCTCGAAGCTCTTGCACAGCCCGGTGACGTCGATGGCAGGCGAGCCGGGGGCGGGTGTGCTCATGGAAAGGTAACCTCAACCGGCTGACCGGGATGAAGCTTCGCTGCCTCGGCCGGTGCGGGCCGCGCCTCGACCAGGAACACGAGTTTGGTGCGGTTCTCCCTGCTGTAGATGACCGGCGGGGTGTATTCGGCCTGGGGAGAGATGTAGCTGATAAGAGCGGAGATCGGTTTTTCGCACCCGTCGCATCGCACACTGACCGCCTGTCCGATCTTTACCGAGCCGAGGACTTTCTCCGGAACAAAAAATCGGACCTTGATATTCGCGGGGGGCAGAAGTGCCACGACTGGCGAGCCTGCCGGCACCCATTCGCCTTGCACGTAGAGCGTGTCGGTGACCTGACCTTCGCGCGGCGCACGCAAGTTTTTTTGCTCGAGCCTCCATTCAGCCTGCGCCAGAGCTTCTCGCGCGGCAGCGGCGGCCGCTTGCGCAGCGCGAATTTCGTCCGGGCGTGCGGCGAGCTTCGCAGCGGCGAGCTGGGCCTTCAGTTCGCTAACCCGTCCTTGGTCGCGGTCACGAGCCGAACGCGCTGTGTCAGCAGCCTCCTTGGAAACGAATTTCGCGCTTACAAGCTCCTCTTGTCGCCTGAGATTGCTCTCCGAAAGAGTGAGACTTGCCTCGGCCTGTGCGAGCTGGGCCCGGAGCGCCTCGATTTCCTCCGGGCGCTTGCCCGTGAGAAGGTTGCGGTACTGGGCGTCTGCTTGGCGAAGCTGTTCCTCGGCCTGGCGCCGAGCGGCAGTCTCGTTTTCCTGCTCGAGGGCAAACAAAGGCTCGCCGGTTTTTACTTCGGTACCGCGTGCCACATGGAGCCGCGCAAGCTGCCCGGCGATGGGCGAAGCAACCCGCAGGTACTCTCCCTCCGCATAGCCCTGCAATGCCCCGTTGGTTTGATCACCGCAGCCGGTGATTGCTGTAACCAGAACGATCGCATGGAAGCGCTTCACCGGGGCGCCTCCGCCGCGCTTGGGGCGCGCAAACCTTCCAGGGCCAGCGTAACGTAACTATCGAGGTAGTGTTCCGCGCTCAAGGGTCGATCTCGTGAGCCTGAAACGAAATGAGGGTACCATTATCGCTGCGCCGCGAGCGCATTTAACCGTCCGGAGACCTGTCCGTTCCATGCATGTATCCCAAGAACGTTATGGTGACGCGCTGCTCCTTACCCCTGTCGGGCGCGTCGATAACAGCACCACCGACGGGCTGAAGTCGGGGCTTGACGCCTATGTAGCCAGCTGCCGCTCAGGGGGCGATCGCCTGGTTTTGGATTTTTCGAAGGTGGACTACATCAGCAGCGTCGGGTTGCGCGTCCTGATGCTCGCGGCCAAGCAAATCCGTGAGCAGGGAGGCTCGATCGTGGTAGCGGCACTCCAGCCCGTGGTGCGCGAGATCTTCGAGATCAGTCGCTTCAATCTCGTCTTCCAGTGTTTTGGATCCGTGCGCGAAGCTCTGGCCAAAGTCTCGCCGACCGCTCTGGCGGCCTACGACTCCGCCCATGGCACTTGACCGATGGCGCTTTGGGTCACGTTCTGGGGAACGCGCGGCTCCATCCCCGTCTCTCTGGATTCCGCATCGATCAGGGACAAGCTTGCTCATGCGCTAGTCGCGGCGTCGGGTAAGCGCCTGGACACGCAAGAAAAGGCGCGGGCTTGGGTCGACTCCGAGCTTGATTTCGCGGTTTCGCACACCTTCGGAGGGAACTCCTCCTGCGTGCAGCTCGATGCGGGTGGCGACGAGCATGTATTGTGCGATCTCGGGAGCGGTGCGCGCGCCTTCGGAAACCATGTATTCAGCCGGGACGGTCCCGCCAAGGCCAACGTCTTCCACGTGTTCCAGTCCCATCTTCACTGGGACCACATCATGGGTTTTCCTTTTTTTGCTCCGGCCTACGTCCCTGGAAACAGGATTCGAATCTACGGCTGCCACACCAATCTGGAGGAAGCTCTTCGCCGGCAACAGGACCCTCCCAGTTTCCCTGTGCCGTTCGATCGCCTCGGGGCCTCGATAGAATTCGTCACGCTGCAGCCTGGCCGGAGCTACGAGATCGCAGGATGGAGCGTGACCGCCAAGCTCCAGAGCCATTCCGGTGATTCCTACGGCTATCGATTCGTCCGGGACGGCCGGATCATCGTTTATTCGACCGATTCGGAGCACAGGCTGGACGTACCGGACGCGGTCGAGGGCGCTGCCACTTTTTTCGCCGACGCCGACTTGGTGATTTTCGACGCCATGTACTCGCTCGCCGAGGCGGTGTCGGTGAAAGAGGACTGGGGCCATTCGAGCAACGTAGTCGGTGTCGAGTTGTGTCAACTCGCCAATGTGAAGCACCTGGTGCTTTTCCACCACGAACCGGCCAACAACGACGAACGCATCGCAGAGATCTGGCGTGAGACCTTGCGTTACGAGGAAATTTCTCGAACAGGCGAGCCCTTGCGCATCTCAGTCGCTTACGACGGTCTGGAGATCGAGCTCTGAGCGGCGAAAGCTCGTCGCTCGCCGAAGACGCCGCCCGGTTTTCCGGAAAGGGATTGGGTGCCGGAGCAAATCGTCTGAAGGCCCTATTCAATTCACGCGGGGTAGGGCACGGTCTGGTCTTGCTTGCCCTGCTTTCTGTGCCGATCCTGTGGCAGGACATGCCGGTATCCGGGGCGTTGCGTCTTGCGTGGCTCGACGTCTACCAGGAACTGTTCCCGCGCGAAAGGCGTTCGGCGCCTGCGGTCATCGTGGCCATCGACGAGGCGAGTCTGGACCGGTTTGGCCAATGGCCGTGGCCGCGAACTCTGGTTGCGCAGCTCATCGATAGGCTGAGCGCGGCTCGTCCCGCGGCAATTGGGGTGGACATATTGTTTCCGGAGCCCGACCGACTCTCCCCCGAATGGCTTGCGCCGTCAATCGCAGCTGCCGACCCGCAGTTGGCGGCGCGTTTGGCGAGGCTGCCGCGCCACGACGCGGTTCTTGCCGCATCGATCAGGGCCGCTCCCGTCGTACTGGGCATTGCGGGGCTTGAGACGGGCATGACCTCCGCGCCGGTGTTGTTCACCCCGTCTCTGCAAAAAGGTACCGACGCGCGAGCGGCTCTGCGTCGCTATGCTTCGGCGCTCCGGAGTCTCCCGGAAATCGACTCGGCCGCGGGAGGACACGGACTGCTCAGCGCCGATACCGAAGCAGGCGTTGTTCGGCGCATGCCGATGGTGGCGCTTGTCGGCACGACACCGGTGCTGCCTTTGAGTCTGGAGACGCTTCGCTTGGCGAGCGGCGAGGCCTTGTTCTTCGTGCGCGGGGGCGCCGCCGGGGTCGAAGTCGTGGGGTTCGGCGACCTGACCGTGCCCACTCAACCGGATGGGCGCCTGTGGGTGCACTACACACCCCACGATGCGAGCCGGTTCATCTCGGCCGCGGATGTGCTGGGGGGGGGAATGGACTACGCTCAGCTCGAGCGGAAGCTCGTGCTCGTCGGCGTTACGGGACTCGGCCTAATCGACTACCAAACCACGCCGCTCGGCGAACGCATGCCCGGGATCGAGATTCACGCGCAAGTGCTTGAGAACGTTTTTGACGGCGCACTGTTGATGCGCCCGCGATGGGCAGCCTGGGTCGAGGGACTGGCCCTTTTCGTCGCGGGCCTGGTTGTCGTCTGTTCCGTGCCCCGGGTCTCGCCTGGGCGTTCGACCTTCCTGCTCGGGCTTCTACTGGTCATGCTGGGCGCCGCTGGCTTCGGAGCCTATCGGTTCGCGGGACTTTTGATCGACGCCTCGGTTCCAGGCGCCGCGGTCGCCCTTCTGTTCGCCGCGATGCTCGCCGAGACGCTCGCCGAAGCGAACGCTCAGCGAAAATCTCTTCGGGAGCGACTGCAACGCGAGCGCGAAGCGGCAGCACGCATCGCGGGCGAGCTCGACGCGGCGCGACGTATCCAGATCGGCAGCCTCCCACGGCCCGAGTTGGTGTTCCCTGCAGAGCATCGCTTCGATATTTCCGCCGCCATGGAGCCCGCGCGGGAAGTAGGAGGAGATCTATACGACTTCTTTATGCTCGATGCCGAACACTTGTTCTTTCTCGTAGGCGATGTTTCCGGGAAAGGTTTGCCCGCGAGTATTTTCATGGCGGTCAGCAAAGCTCTTTGCAAAAGTGCCGCCCTTCGGCGCGGGCGTCGGGTCGATGAACTGCTCCGCGAGGCCAACGCTGAAATCGCACGAGAAAATCCGGAGTCTTTGTTCGTAACTGTTTTTGCAGGAGTACTCGATGTACTGAGCGGCCGCCTGGAATATTGTAGCGCTGGGCACGAACCGCCTTTCGTGCTGGCTCCTCCTCAGGGCGAGATTGCACGACTTGCGGACGGCGGTGGGCCGCCGTTATGCGTGCTTGACGGATTTTCCTACGTTGCCGCCGAGCACCAGATGAGCCGACGAGGAATAGTGTGTGTTGTGTCCGACGGAGTGACCGAGGCAATGAATCCCGCAGGGGAGCTCTACGGGGCAGGTCGTTTGCGCCAGGCTCTTGAGCAGGGGCGGAACGCCGAAAATCCGGCGGCGCTAGTCAGTGCGATCCGCGCCGACATCGCGCAATTCGTCGGTGGTGCCGAAGCCGCCGACGACCTCACGCTCTTGGTGCTGCGCTGGAACGGACCTAGCGCACGCTGATTTCAACGCGCCGATTCCGCGGCTCGGAAACTCCATCGGCGGTGGGGATCAAAGGCTCGCGTCGGCCGCGGCCAGCAGTCAGGATCCGCTCAGCGGGGATGCCCATTCCCGCGAGGATCGCCTTCACGCGTTCGGCCCGCTGAAGAGAAAGCGCATCGTTGGATGGATCCGGGCCGACCAGATCGGTGTGGCCAATAACGGTTATATCCGAAGCCTGTCTGCGCGCCATCTCCGCAAGCAAACGCTTTACTTCCTGCTTCGATTCCTGGGTAAATTCGTCGTTGCCGATCTCGAAATACAGGATAAAGGAAATCGGGCGCGGCGGCTGCGCCGCGAGCGCACTGCCAAAAACGTCTTTTACCTCGCTCTGGCTTGCGGTGCCGCGTTGCACGCCGCCGTCGGATGCCGTCCGGGCCGAGGCGTACGCGGTGTTGAGCACTGCCTTGCCCTTCTGGCCTTGGACGATGACTGTTCCGACTTTGCCCTCCTTGTCCGGCAACAGCACGACCAAGTCTTGGCTCGGCGTGGCACAGCCCCCCAGGGCCAGTGCCGTGATGAGCGCAGCGTCATGCCAGCGCATTAGGTCCTATGGCTCAGTCGTCGGAGCGAACGAGGAACTCGGTTCCGCGCACCCCGAGTATCGAAGAAGGAGTCTTCACTTTCATTGCATCGGGAGACTGCTTGGCTATTTTCCCAGACACCACCGACAGAGTTCCCTTGCGAAGAGAGGATTCGAAAGCACCTTCGTGCGTAGTCGAGTTGAACGCATATCGCTCGATGGCAAGCACGCTGTTGGGGCCGACTGACAGGAGCGAATTGTCGACGAAGGTAATACCGGCCGATCCGTCCGCTCCGGTCACCACAGTGTCGGTCGCCTGCAGGTGCGTTCCCACGCGTGCCGGGAGGCGCTGGCCGCTGCGCTCGAGATACACGGAGCCTTTGGCGACCCTAAACTGGGCTATGTCACTTGCCCAGCCTGCAATCGGCGCAATGCTGCATGCGCACACGAGCAGAAATCGACGAATGACGATTGAACGCGTTGACTGCATGGTAACCCCCCAATAATTGGCTTGCTTCGCAATTCCGGAGGTGGCCTAGCCCCGCGAGGGCGCTTTCTTCATATCCTATAATAGCCCAAACGGCCTTCTTCCGGCTCATCCCGTCAATGGCTAACGTCCCGCTTGCCCGGTTTCCAGCCAGAATGGACTCCATGGCTGAAATCCGAACCTTTGTCGAGGACGCGTGTACCACGGCCGGGATAGGTCGGGAAGATTGCCTGAAGCTCCTCCTTATCGTCGAGGAATTATTCACGAATACTGTCACGCACGGTTATCGCGAGGAGAGCGAATCACCAGTCTGGATCGCATTTGATACCTGCGATACGGGATTTACCTTGCGCTACGAGGACGCAGCCCCGCCTCACAATCCTTTCGGCGAATATCGCCCGATGGATACCGCCGTCCTCATCGCTCAGCAACCGGTGGGGGGTCTCGGCCTAAAACTAATTAGATCGCTTGCCAGGGACGCCGGCTACAGCCGCGAAGGCGAACGCAACTGCATCCGGATAACATTCGCAATACGCCCCCGCAGTTGATACGCTTGCCAACACGAACCGCTTGGAGTAAGTTCCCTTCGAGCAACGTAGGGGTCCTGACCAAGCAAAACTTGCCTGGCCGGGTGAGAGCAAACCCTTCGAACCTGATGCGGATAATGCCGCCGCAGGGAAGCGTTGAACGGCTGGTCCTCTCGCTCCCCTGCGGTCTGTGCGTGAGAGGAGCGCCATGAACGCCAATCCGAAATTTCTAGCCCAGACCGCGCGCGTCGACGAAGCGGCGGTCAAGCTGCTGCCCAATTCGCGCAAGGTTTACTTCGAAGGCCCGCGGCCAGACATACGCGTGGCGATGCGCGAGATCACGCAGACCGACACGCCGGCTTCGTTCGGAGCGGAGAAAAATCCTCCGCTTTTCGTCTACGACACCTCCGGTCCTTACACCGATCCTGGGGTCAAAATCGACATTCGCGCAGGCCTGGCAACGGTACGCACGAACTGGATCGAGGAACGCGCCGATACCGAAGAGTTGGCCGCGCCGACTTCGAAGTATGGTCTCGAACGCCTTAGTGATCCCAAGCTCGCGGAGATGCGTTTCAGCCTGAAAAGGAAACCGCGCCGGGGAAAGTCGGGGCGCAACGTGACGCAGATGCATTATGCGAAAAAAGGCATCGTCACGCCGGAGATGGAATATATCGCGATCCGGGAAAATCAGCGACGCGACTCGCTTCCGGAATTGATTACGCGGCAGCACCAAGGCGAGTCGTTCGGAGCGTCACTGCCGAAATTCATCACGCCGGAGTTCGTGCGCGAGGAAATCGCGCGCGGGCGCGCCATCATTCCGGCGAACATCAACCACCCCGAAACCGAACCGATGATCATCGGGCGTAATTTTCTCGTGAAGATAAACGCCAACATCGGCAACTCTGCTATCAGTTCTGGCATCGCCGAGGAGGTCGAGAAAATGACCTGGGCGATACGCTGGGGCGGTGACACCGTAATGGATCTATCCACCGGAAAGCACATCCACGAGACGCGCGAGTGGATTATCCGCAACTCCCCGGTGCCGATAGGCACAGTGCCGATTTACCAGGCGCTGGAAAAAGTGGATGGCAAAGCCGAAGAATTGACTTGGGAAATTTTCCGCGACACGCTGATCGAACAGGCCGAGCAGGGTGTGGACTACTTCACCATCCACGCCGGGGTGCGCCTGCCGTTCATCCCAATGACGGCAAAACGCATGACGGGAATCGTCTCGCGCGGCGGCTCGATCATGGCGAAGTGGTGCCTGGCGCACCACAAAGAGAGTTTTCTCTATACGCATTTTGAAGACATCTGCGAGATCATGGCTGCCTACGACGTCAGCTATTCGCTGGGCAGATCGCAGAACTCAAGACGCTCGGCGAGCTGACCGATATCGCTTGGAAACACGACTGCCAGGTGATGATCGAGGGACCGGGGCATGTGCCCATGCAGCTCATCAAGGAGAACATGGACCTGCAGCTCAAGTATTGCAAGGAGGCGCCGTTCTACACATTAGGGCCGCTCACCACCGATATCGCGCCCGGCTACGACCACATCACCAGCGCAATCGGGGCGGCGATGATCGGTTGGTACGGCACGGCCATGCTTTGCTACGTGACGCCTAAGGAACACCTCGGACTGCCGGACAAGGACGACGTAAAGGACGGTATCATCGCCTACAAAATCGCGGCGCACGCCGCCGACCTGGCAAAAGGGCATCCAGGTGCGCAGGTTCGAGACAACGCGTTATCCAAAGCACGCTTCGAATTCCGCTGGGAGGACCAGTTCAACCTCGGTCTCGACCCGGACAAGGCGAAGCAGTTCCACGACGAGACGCTGCCGCAGGAAGGCGCGAAGCTCGCGCATTTCTGTTCGATGTGCGGCCCGCATTTCTGCTCGATGAAAATCACGCAGGACGTGCGCGAGTATGCCGAGAAGCACGGGCTCTCCGGCGACGACGCGCTGAAGAAGGGCATGGAACAGAAGGCCGTTGAGTTCGTGAAGAAGGGCGCGGAGATCTACACCAAAGCCTGAGTCTTTCCGCTAGACTCGGGGCGGCAAGAAATTGCCGCCCTTTCTTTTGAGGAGCCTGTGTGGACTTGGTTTTGCTCGCGAAAGCCCTTGTTCTCGGCGTCATCGAAGGGTTGACGGAATTTCTGCCGATATCCTCCACTGGCCACTTGATCCTCGCAGGCGATCTGCTCGGCTTCGACGACGAGAAGGCCAAAGTCTTCGAAATCGTGATCCAGACCGGCGCGATGCTCGCGATCGTCTGGGAATACCGCGCCAAGTTTGGTCGCGTGCTGGCGGGACTCGCCTCGGATCGCGCAGCGCAGCGCTTCGTGCTGAATCTCGTCGTTGCATTCATTCCTGCCGCCGCGCTCGGACTTGCTTTCGGCAAGCTGATCAAGACCTATCTGTTTCACGCCGTGCCCGTTGCTCTCGCCTTCATCGTCGGTGCATTCATTATTCTTTGGGTGGAAAAACATCAACGCCATGCAGTGGTTCAAAGCGTGGACGAGATGACCTGGAAGGATGCGCTGAAAGTCGGCATTGCCCAGGCCTTCGCGCTGATCCCAGGTACTTCGCGTTCCGGCGCCACTATCATCGGTGGAATGATTTTCGGGCTTTCGCGCCGTGCCGCAACCGAGTTCTCGTTTTTTCTTGCGGTGCCGACGCTGGTCGCCGCCGGTGCTTATGATTTCTGGAAGAACCGCGCGCTGTTCGATTCGGGCGACCTCGGCATGTTCGCGGTCGGCTCGGTCGCGGCATTCGTATCGGCGTTCCTTTGTGTCCGCTGGCTGCTGCGCTATATCGCCAGCCACGACTTCACGCCGTTTGCCTGGTACCGCATCGCTTTCGGCGCCACTGTGCTCGTAACGGCCTGGACCGGGCTGGTAAGCTGGACGGGTGGTTGAACGACAGCAGCGCCACCGTCAGATTCGCGGATCGCTTCCACCTTCGACGCTACCGTTTGACTGCGTCAATTGCGTCTGGAGAGAGCACCTTAAAATCGATCCATTGAACGGGATCGTGCTTAGCCCTGAACCCAGGGTAGGCCGGCAACACGCCAACCACCCACGCTATTCCTGTGGCCTTGCGCGTCTTTATCACCCTCGAAGCCCTCGAGAATGTTGTAGCTGTTCGGGTAGCCGGCCAGGGTTGCCGCCATTGCGGCGTGATGGGAGCGCGCCCCGGAGCGGCACAAAAACATCACCGGAGCCTCGGTCTTTGCTACCTTGGCCTGGAGCTCCTCCAAGAATTGCGGGTTGCGCTGACCGCTCGGATAGGAATTCCACTCGATCAATACCGAATCGGGGACGCGACCGACGTATTCCCACTCGGCCTGTGTGCGCACGTCAATCAGCTTCGCCCCCGGAACCTGCTGCATGAGCGCACGTGCCTCTGCCGGGAGCAGCGCGCCCGCGTAGGGCAGTTTCATCGCAGCCGCGCGTTGTTTGGCTCGGGCGAGGATTTCATCTACGGATTCCGTGGGCATAGTCTTCCCGTATGAGCGCGAAATAGGACGCGTGATAGTTTAACTCGCAACATAAGGGGATCGGGAGTCGTTCCGCACTGGTGTAGTGCGGATATTCTGGGGTTCGCGCCGATTTGGTGCACTAACCCCCCGGACCCTAGCTTATGGCACAATGGCCTGCCTTTTTTGCGCCGGATGGCATGGAATCTGCAGAGATTCCATCGATCTAGCGCTTAGTTTCCCTTTCTAACCCACAGACAATCAGAAAATTGAGGAGATCCCGCAATGGCAATGTCTGCCAATGATGTCATGAAAATGATCAAGGAGAAGGAGGTCAAGTTCGTAGACCTGCGTTTTACCGACACGCGAGGCAAGGAGCAGCACGTGTCCGTACCGGTCAAAGCCTTCAGTACCGACAAATTCGAAAGCGGGCATTTCTTCGACGGGTCCTCGATAGCGGGATGGAAGGGCATCGAAGCCTCCGACATGCTGTTGATGCCGGATCCGGATTCTGCGCGAATGGACCCATTCACTGATGAACCCGTGCTAAACCTGACTTGCGATGCTGTCGAGCCCTCGGACGGCAAAGGTTACGACCGCGACCCGCGTACCATCGCCAAGCGCGCTGAGGCTTACTTGAAATCGACCGGATTGGGCGATACGGCCTATTTCGGTCCGGAACCCGAGTTCTTTGTTTTTGACTCGGTTACGTGGAACGTGGATATGTCCGGTTGCTTCGTGAAGATCAAGTCCGAAGAGGCGCCGTGGTCCTCGGGCGAGGAATACGAGGGCGGAAACATGGGTCACCGGGCTCCGGTCAAAGGCGGCTATTTCCCGGTGCCCCCGGCCGATACTCTGCAGGATATCCGCAACGCGATGGTGCTCGCGCTGGAGCAGCAGGGCGTCGAGTGCGAAGTGCATCATCATGAAGTGGCGGCCGCTGGCCAAAACGAGATCGGCACCAAGTTCAACAGCCTGGTGAAGCGCGCGGACTGGATGCAGATCCTGAAGTACACGGTCTGGAACGTCGCGCACTCATACGGCAAGACTGCAACGTTTATGCCCAAGCCGATAGTCGGTGACAATGGGTCGGGCATGCACGTTCACCAGTCCGTCTGGAAAGACGGCAAAAATCTTTTTACCGGGAACGGCTACTCGGGACTTTCGGACTTCGCGCTTTTTTATATCGGGGGCATCATCAAGCACGCCAAAGCGTTGAATGCGATCACCAACCCCGGCACCAACTCTTACAAACGATTGGTGCCGGGATTCGAGGCGCCGATCAATCTGGCCTATTCGTCGCGCAACCGATCTGCGGCGTGCCGGATACCGCTCGTGACAGATCCCAAGGCGCGCCGCGTTGAAGTGCGCTTTCCAGACCCCACTACCAACCCGTATCTCGCGTTTGCCGCCATGCTGATGGCGGGGCTTGACGGAGTTCAGAACAAGATCCATCCGGGTGATCCCATCGACAAGAATCTGTACGATTTGCCGCCGGCACAGGCAAAGAAAGTCCAGAACGTGTGTTCTTCGCTCGACATGGCGATCGATCACATGAACAGGGATCGCGACTTCCTCACCAAGGGCGGCGTGTTCTCGGACGATATGCTCGACGCCTATTGCGCCCTGAAGATGGAAGAGGTTACGCGCTTCCGCATGACAACCCATCCGGTTGAATTCGACATGTACTACAGTTCATAAGGAAGAAGCCTCGAAGGCCCGGTTGGCTCTGGGTCAGGATTTGGATTTGTCTAGCGCGGAGGGGCGAGCGCCCCAAGTCTGGGGTTTCGCCCTTTTTCATTTGAAATCAGGGTTGTTTTGGCCTACACTTAAAGTTCCCACTAGGGTTTGGGGGGGCCATGGCTCTGAACAAGCGATTGATCGGCTGGGTTTTTCTCGCGATGGCTGCGCCCTGCGGTCACGCTCAGAGCGAGGTGTACAAGTGCCCCGACGCGAGCGGACGTCCGACATACACCAACGTCAAGCGCGACACGGTGGGCAAGAACTGCACCTTGGTGAGCAAGGAGGTGTCTGTTGTGCCGGCTCAGGTTCCCGCGCGCGCCGTGCAATCTTCAGCCTCATCGGACTCTGCCTCGGCGCGCAGCGAGAACCGCCGCAGGATCCTGGAGTCGGAGCTCCAGAACGAGCAGCAACTACTCTCCGACGCCCGGCAGAAGCTCGCCGAGCAGGAAGGAATTCGCGACGGCGACGAGCGCAACTACGCCCGGGTGCTCGACCGATTGAAGCCATTCCAGGAAGCGGTCAGCCAGCACACGAAGAACATCGAGCAGCTTCGCGCCGAGCTCGGCCGCCTCAAGTAAGGGCGACTCGCGCTATTTTCACGAATCGGGCAGCCCGGCTCGGGCAGGCGCCCGGAGACTCCTTGGCGCGGCGCGGCACAGACGCGCTGCACTACCGCCACCCCAGTCCCCGAAATGGGTCCAGCACATGACTCCGGCAGCCTCCCCGGGCCTGGACTGGCTCGCCACGGCCGTGGTGCTCTTGGACCGTGCCCTCCTTGTAAAGTACCTCAACCCTGCGGCGGAAACGCTGTTCGCGGCCAGCCGTAAGGGTATCCTCGACCAGCCTTTTCCGGGACTTTTCGCAGACTCGGGCTCCTTGGCAGGCCTCCTTCATCAAGCGATCCGCGACGAGCGTGGTTTTGCTGATCAGGACCTGATCCTCGTGCCGACTGGCCAGGAGCCCTTGCACCTTGACTGCATCGTTACGCCAGTCGAGCTGCCCCAGGCCGCGCTGCTGCTTGAGCTGCGGCCGATTGATCAGAGGCTCCGCATCGAGCGAGAGGAGCAGC
>Ga0193755_1000206_pt1 | contig 16627 bp, 11 predicted proteins | sample H1a2metaG_FD_144921 | JGI IMG/M metagenome (GOLD analysis project Ga0193755, IMG submission 144921) | Soil microbial communities from a riparian zone of the East river system, Colorado, United States - H1a2 | ecosystem: Environmental > Terrestrial > Soil > Riparian zone | place: USA: East River...
CAGTCCCGCAGTAGTTGCCGCCCCAATCAACCACAATGGCGCAGTATGACGATTCATGCGGAACGGACTGGTGAAGATGTCTTTTTCGTCAAGAAGGATGTTGAGCAGCAACTTCTTGCCGAGTACTTTAAGGTTTTCTGTGTCGCCGGGATAGAAAATCCGATCGCGCCGGTCGGACGCTAGAGCATGTTCGCCGGCTTGTGCCGAATCATTATTTTGCGGAATCTGCGAAGGGGTTTCATCCACCACGGTTAGCCAACAGGGACGACCGATGGTGTTCGTTCCTTCGTCGCATGCAGCCGCTGCGGTCGAAGCGACGGTTACCACCAATACCATGGCGGCCAATCGAGTTATTAATGATTTGATCTTCATTTCAGCCAAAAATCTGTACAGATCCGCTGCGAACCTCCCGAAAGTTAGAGGCAGGCGATGGACTACCGGATGGCCGCGGTCTGATAAAAAATCGGCTTGAGGCGGTGCAGGTAAGGTCTTTCATGCAGAACGGTGGGATCTCCTGCGAAGGCTGGGGGCTCTTCCTCGCGATGAACTTACGGGTAAGCTTCAGGGGTCTCTGCGGACACAACAGCCGGCTTCGCAGCGACTGGTATCATAGAGAGAGTGCCATCCGTTCCAACCCAACCTGATCTCCAGCTGAAGGTCGAACCCCTGCTGCTGGAAGTGGCCGACGTGGTCAATACCACCCTCGACCTCGACACGACCCTACGCCGGGTTGCGGAACTGGTCCGCAAAGTCATCGATTACGAAATTTTCGCCATTCTTTTGCTGAACGAACGGGCGCAGGACCTGCGCATCCGCTTTCAGATCGGCTACCCGCGGGAACTGGCCGAGCGGACCAGGATCAAGGTCGGTCAAGGAGTGACGGGCCGCGCCGCCCAGCTTCGCCAGGCGGTGCTGGTCGAGGACGTCACCCAGGAGGATGGCTACATCGAGGGTGTGCCCAATGTGCGCTCGGAACTCGCGATTCCGTTGATTGTGAAAAACCGCGTCATCGGCGTGATTGATCTGGAAGCTCGCGAGCCCGGGTATTTCACTGACGAGCACCGCCGGCTACTGACGCTGATCGGGTCGCGCATGGCAGTCGGCATCGAGAACGCGCAGCTCTATACGCGCACCACGCGGCAGGCGCGCACCTTGCTGCTACTGAATGAAATCGCGCGGGAGTTGACGTCGATTCTGAATGTCGACGAACTATTGAAACGCATCGCGGAATTGCTAAACCGGATCATCGATTACCAGATGTTCAGCATCCTGCTGCTGGATGAGAGTGGCGAAAAGCTGGTTCATCGCTTCTCGCTGCGCTTCCAGGAAAGCATTCATCTGAAACACGATATTCCGCTGGGCCAGGGATTGGTCGGCGCGGCGGCTGCAGAAAAAGCGGCGGTTCTGGTGCCCGACGTCAGCAAGGACCCGCGCTACATCATGGCCAACCCGGAAACAAAGTCGGAACTGGCCGTTCCGCTGATTTACAAGGACAAGGTAATCGGGGTGCTCGACCTTGAGCACACGCGGCGGGGATTTTTCAGCGAAGATCACAAGCGGACCATCACGACGCTGGCGGCACAAGTGGCCATCGCGCTTGAGAATGCGCGGCTCTACGAGCATATCGCCCGCCAGGAGCGGCGACTGGAGCGCGACCTGCAACTTGCCCGGGAATTGCAATTCCGGCTTCTTCCCGACGCCATGCCGAAGGTAGGGCACCTCGAACTGGCAGCTCGTTTTCTGCCGGCACGCGCCATCGGCGGCGACATGTACGACTTCGTTCACTACTCGCTCTCGCGGCTGGGCATCATCGTGGGCGATGTCAGTGGAAAGGGCGCGCCGGCCGCGATATATGCGGCTCTGGTGAGCGGCATCCTGCGATCGCACGCTCCCATCGAACCGGCACCCGCCGAAATGCTTTCCGCCGTAAATTTTTCGCTCAGCGAGCGACGCATCGAAGCGCAATACGTCTGCCTGCTGTACGCGGTGTGGGATGATGAAAAGCGCACGCTGCAGATCGCGAATTCCGGGTTGCCTCGGCCCATTTACGTGCACGACGGAAAAATGGAGATCATCGAAGCCACTGGCTTGCCCCCGGGTCTTTTCGACGAGGCTGACTACGAAGAACTGACCTTCCGAACCAAGCCGGGCGACATGTTCGTGTTTTTCAGCGATGGAATTCTGGACGCGCGCAACCGGGACGGAGAAATGTTCGGTCGCACCGGGGTGAACCGGGTGATTGCCGAATGCGGCGAACAGTCTCCCGAGTGCGTAGTAACTTCGCTGTTTAAGGCCGTCGAAGAGCATGCAGCGGGAGAGGATCCTTTTGACGACCAGACCGTGGTCGCCATCAAAGTCAAAGGGAGCGCCCCGAAGCGCAAGTGAGCCGCCACCCCGCCCCCATCGAAGGCCGCCCTCCGGCATTTTCCTATCGGGAAGTGCGCCGCGGCTTGCTCCGGCGCCTGTCAGGCTCCATTCTTTGCTGTGACGAAATCCCCCTCCCGCGCTTGACCGAGCGCTTTGGCACGCCGTTGTACGTCTATTCGGCTTCGACCATTCACGATCGCATGCGGGCTTTTCAGCACGCGTTCCACAAGACGCCGCACACGGTCTGCTACTCCGTCAAAGCAAATTCCAACCTGGCCATCCTGCGATTGCTGGCCGGCATGGGGTGCGGCTTTGACGTGGTATCGGGCGGCGAACTGGAGCGCGTGTTGCGGGTGAGCCGGCGAGCGGCAAGCAGGGTCGTTTTTTCGGGCGTAGGCAAAACCCGCGAGGAGATGCAGGCTGCACTTAAGGCCGGCATTCTGCTGTTCAATGTGGAGAGCGAGTCGGAACTGTGGACGCTGGCCGAATGCGCAGCACGCTCGCGCAAAGCGGCACGGATCGCCCTCCGCGTCAATCCCGACGTTCCGGCCAAGACCCACCCTTACATTTCAACCGGGCTGCATAAACACAAGTTCGGAGTGCCCATCGGCGAGGCGCGCTCGTTGTACGCCAAAGCTTCCGGCACCCGCCATCTTCAGGTGGCGGGCGTGAGCGTGCATATTGGATCTCAAATTACCGATGTCAAACCTTTTACCGCGAGTATGGAACGCGTGGCCGCGTTGATCAGCGACTTGCGTGACGATGGCCACGAGATTAACTACGTGGACGCAGGCGGCGGTCTGGGAATCGCCTACGGCGACGCCGCCGGAGAAGCGGGCGCCCCAGCGCGCCCCAACGGGAAAGATGCCTCTCTCTCTATCACCGACTTTTCTGAGTATGCGTCGGCCTATGCTGACTCCGTGCTGCGGCCTCTGCGCGGATTGAACATCCATTTGCTGCTTGAGCCAGGTCGATCGATCGTTGGGCCTGCGGGAGCGCTCGTCACCTCAGTGCTGTATCGCAAGACCAACAACAGCAAGAAATTTCTGATCGTGGATGCGGCTATGAATGATCTTCTGCGGCCGTCGCTGTATAACGCATTCCACGAGATCGTCCCGGTCGAAACCCGCCTGAAAGATTCCGTTCGCGAGGTTGTGGACGTCGTTGGCCCGGTGTGCGAGACGGGAGATTTCTTTGCGCGTGATCGGGAATTGCCCCTGGTTGAAGAAGGCGACTGGCTCGCAATTCTCGATACGGGAGCCTATGGCATGGCGCTGGCGTCGAACTACAACACGCGGGGCCGTCCAGCCGAAGTGCTGGTCGATGGAAAATCGGCGAAGCTCATTCGGAAGCGGGAGACGGCAGCGGACTTGTTGCGGGCGGAAGGGTGAGAATGGTCCAGAATCGCAGACTCTGAGTCGAGTAGAAAGCTTGCGGCGCCTGCACCGCTGCCGACTCGAAAAAAGGTCCGATAAGCCAGGTCATTGCTGCTTCGGGGAGGAGGCAACTCCCAAGTTAATTGCCGGCGCCTGTTTGTCGGCATCCCAGACCATCTTCCCTCCTACAAACGTTTTCCATACTTTCACGTCGCGAATTTTTACCGGGTCGATGCTGAAAATATCGTCGCTCAGGATGACCAAATCTGCGAGCTTCCCGGGAGTGATCGAGCCTTTGTCTTTATCTTGAAATTCCGCATAGGCGGATCCCATGGTGTAGGCCTGTACGGTTTCGGCTACCGTTATTTTTTGTTCAGGAAACCAGCCATTCGGATTCTTGCCGTCGAGCGTCGCGCGTGTGACTGCAGCATAAATGCCCAGCATCGGGTTGAGCGGCGCGACCTCCCAATCCGTTCCGAAGGCCAGGCGCACTCCATGGTTTAAGAACGTGCGGAAGGCGTATGTGCGGCTCGCCCGGTCGTGGCCGATACGCTCTTCGGCCCAGCGCCCGTCATCGATCGCGTGGTACGGCTGCATGGAGGCAATTACACCGAGCTCCGCAAAGCGGGCGAAATCTTTCTCAGCCATGTGCTGCGCATGCTCGATGCGAAAGCGTCGGTCGGCCTTGCCGTGTTCTTTCACAATGTCGGCATAGAAGTCGAGAATGATCGAGATACCTTCGTCGCCGATGGCGTGCGTACAGAGTTGGATGCCGGCCGCATCGGCTTTCATCAAACGGTCGCGCATGAGCGCGGGCGGCTGCATCTCGTCAGAAAGCAAACCGCGATTGCTTGGCGTGTCGGTAAAGGGCTCGAAGAAATATGCCGTGCGTGCGCCCAGAGAGCCGTCCGCGTAGCCTTTGACTGCGCCGATCCGCAGAAATGGGTCTCCGAAAGCGCGCCGGACACCGATTTTCGCCTGGTCAGCGAAGTCCATGATGAACGGCGCGGCGTAGATCCGGGTGGTCAGTTCCCCGCGATCCAGCAGTTCGGAGTAGATCGCAATGTCGGCATAGTCGGGATTCATGTTCTGAACGCTGGTCACGCCCAGCGACGCCGCATACGCCAGCGCCCGCTTGACGGCATGCAGACGCTGCTCGTGTGAAAGTGGAGGAACGATCTTGTACAGCATGTCCTGGGCGGCGTCTTTCAGGGCACCGGTGGGATTGCCCCGCGCATCGCGGACGATTGCGCCTCCGGCGGGATCGGGAGTCTGTGCGGTAATGCCGGCGGCACGCAGCGCGGCGGAATTGGCCAGTCCCATGTGTCCGTCGTAGCGGGAGACGAAGACCGGCGTGTCGTGGGTGAGCGGATCGATCAGCTCTTTGGTCGGAAACTGGGCCGGGGTCCACTTGGTTTCGTCCCAGTCGCCGCCCAGGATCCAGGTGCCATTGGGCGTGACTTTCGCGCGCTCACCAATACGGCGCGCGAATTCTTCGGCACTGGTGGCATCGTTGAGCTGGACATTATCGAGTTGCGCGCCTCCGCTGACAAAGTGCACGTGCGCATCATTGAAGCCGGGAAGAAGAAGTCTTCCTCCGGCATCCAGCACGCGGGTCTGCGGACCCCGCCAGCGCGCGATGTCAGCATCGCGGCCAACCGCGACAATGCGCTCGCGCAACACGGCCACCGCTTGTGCGGCTGGATTCGCCGGATCCACCGTCCAGATTTTTGCGTGGGAAATAATCAGATCAGCGGCTGGGGTGGATTGCGCCGCAGACACCCCGCAGATCCCGACAACGGCCCAAAGAGAAAAGGCAGCAAGTTGATACGGTCTCATTGGCTCCTGAAGCGTCTACCACGACGTCGTTGTGCGCGTCTTCTCAGCATGACGCGCGCGTCAGCATAACAAAAGTTTGCGCCGCGCGCGAGAACGGGCGGCACTAGTGAATCATTTCCATGGCTGACAGCACGCGCACGTCGGTGCCAAGGTGATCGGGAGTCAGGCGAATCTCGAAATTTCCAGTCGTGACATCGGTCGGACGACGGCCAGCTCCCAGCGCACGCAGCAACGGCAGCGGATCCGCGCAGAAGGAAATGGAACGTTCCTCGCCATCCAGCGCGACTGCGATTACGGCACAGTCGTATTCCAATACTTCGGAGAGAAACGGGACGTAGGGCTTCCGCTCGCGGAGGAAGGCGGCGAAGGCCTCCGCTTCATCGAGCGCGAGTGGCTGGGGCGGCTTCGCCTTCCAGAAATCGGCCAGCAGCTGTTCCAGGTATGCGGTTCCGCGCTCGAGCATGATGAGCCGCGAGGACAAACGCAAGGTGCGAACAATCATCGAGCCCCGAAACTTCTCGACCATTTCGCGAATGACGGCCATGCCGGGGTCCGCACGAAATTCAGTTGCCAGCGGCGTAGAGCACGGCTTGTGCACCGTTAATGCCGCCAGAGTACGCTCCCATTCCGCAGGCGCAGGCGCCGGATCAGCGAGCGGAGGCTCTTGCCGGACCGGGCGGGTGATCGTGACCGCTGTGTTGCGCCGGCCCCAGAGCCGGTGCAGCGCCTCCAACTGGGGGCGGAAAATACTGGTGCCGATTTTTGGAAAGTAGGACGGAAAAAGTTCGAAGATCATCGCCTTCAGATTGGGCAGACGAGGCACGATGCGGGCGGCAAGTTCGAGCAGATCCGGAGGAACGCCGCCGGAGTGGGCGTCGAGCCAAAAGCCGCGGTGGCTGTAACCGCCGGCAACATGAACTTCCCACACCCGCTCCAGTGGAAGCTGATCGATGTATTCGTCCAGCGCCTGGCGCCCGTTGCGCTGGTTGGTCCACACATTGTGCAGGTCGAGCAGGATGCCGCAGTCGGCAGCTTCCGCGATGCGGGCGACGAATTCGCCGTCCGGTAACTCGTCGGCGCGCGGTTGCAGGTAGCTGACGCCGGTTTCGATCGCCAAGGGGACGGGCATGCTGCTGGTCATGGCGCGAATGGAGGCAACGGCCGCTTCGACTCCTGCCAGAGTTTGCCTGGGAGGGAGCAGAAAACCTGAGTGCCAGGTACCAGATTCATCCGCCACACGGTTGAAGTTCAAATGCTCACTGATCCACGGCGCTTCCAGATCGCGGATCACGGCCTGCAACAAGTTGAGATCGGCTTCGCCCGGTGGCAGCGTGCCTCCGACCGGAAGGCCGACGCTGTGAACCAGCTTGGGCAATGACCGCTCGCGCAGTGTTGCCAGCGAAGCCTGGTCCACAACCAGGCCGTTTCCATTAGGATTGCGTCGCCAGAAGGCTTGAGGCTCAATTTCGAGCACATCGATCAGCGCAGAATTAATTTGTAAAACCGGCTCGAGTCCGGCAAACCAGGTCAGGCCTACACCAAGTTCAGGTAAGTTCATGGGGCCCTCATTGCCGTCCGGACTCCCTCGCCTGGAGAGAAGCCGGATCGACGACGTATTCGCGCGCCACAAAAGTGGCCTCAGCACCCGGGGTGCGGCCCGCGCATCCCACCAACTGCGCGATGTTGGCGAGCGCACGTTGAAATTTGTCGAGGTCGCAGGCGACCGAAATAGGCAATGTGACCCGGATCGCGCCGGAGATCCTGGCGGGCTCGCGTTCTGCATTCGCTTCCATGGTCGGTCTCCTTCGTAAGTTGCGGGAGAAGGGTTTCAAGATAATGGTGCGCGGGAGGGCAAGAACGTTACATCCGGCGGGTGGGTTGGGGCCCTGGTCGACGAGCAGCTAAAAGGGGGAAAATGCCGCGTTTTCGCCGCATGGCGGCGCGATAGGCGCGAGCCATGGTAGGCCCTTATTCCTTAATTTCGGGTGAGGGCGTAATGCGAGGAAGTCAACGAAACTTGAACGATCAATCCATGATCAAGGCTGCCGCAGCTTTTTGATTTCCTGCAACAGCACCTTGTCATGACCCTGGGGATCGACCTTTTCGTAAACCTTGCGGATCGTGCCGGTGGGATCGACAACGAAGGTGGTGCGCTCCCAGAATTTCATGCCCTTCCACTCGGACTGGCCGAGCCCAAGGGCCTTCATGAGGCCCGAGGAGGTGTCGGCCAGCAGGTCAATGTTGAACGCGAACTTCGAGCAGAAGTTTTTATGCGAAGCCGCATCGTCGGCGCTAACTCCCACAATCTTGATGCCGGCGGCGTCAAACTCGGCCTTGCTGGCGGTGAAGGCCTGGCCCTCGATGGTGCAGCCCGGCGTATCGTCCTTGGGGTAGAAATAGACCACCAGCCAATGGCCGGAGTAGTCGGAAAGTCTCGTGGTTTTTCCATCCTGATTGGGTAGAGAAAAGTTCGGAAACGGATTGCCGGCTTGCATCATGAAGAAGAAAAGTTCCTTTCGGGAGCTTGATTGTAGCAGGGCGATTTGGGTTGGAATCGCGTGTGAGCCGATAAAACTCTTTACCACCAGGGTACGAAGTTGCGCGAAGCAAAAAGTTGGGGCAGGCCGGGCCCACCCCAATTTCGAATCTGCTTTGGCGCTCGCCGAAGCAATTAGCTGGAAGAAGCGCCCATGTGAGCCATCATCTCTTCGGGAGAAACGTCTTTTTTGTGGGTGGCGACCGTCCAGACATGGCCGAAAGGATCGCGCAAGGTTCCCGAGCGGTCTCCGTAGAATTGATCCTTGATGGGTTGGAGAATTTTCGCGCCTTTGGCCTCGGCACGAGGAATTACGGCGTCGACGTCGTTTACATAGAGCATCAGGCTGACGGGTGTGCCGCCCAGTGCCTTGGGGCCCTGATAGCCCATGCTCGCATTCTCGTCGGCCAACATGATGTGGGAGTCACCGATCTGAAGCTCGGCGTGCCCGATGCGTTTGCCGCTTGGGTCAGCCATTCGAAACAGTTCCGTGGCGCCGAAGGCTTGTTTGTAGAAATCGATGGCTTGGGCGGCACCATCGATGATGAGGTAAGGCGTGATGGCGTGGTAACCCTCCGGGATTGGCTTGACTGGCATTGAATTTCCCTCCTGGATTATGACGAGGCGCTTGCCTGGAAGTTTATCGCGGGACGCGTGCGAGAGCGAATCTCCGGCGCGCATTTATGAAGGAAAACTTTGTGAACCCAACAAGCGATTCCGGCCGAGAGCCTGCAAGCCGCAAGTAAACGATTGCCGACGCAGTTATCGAGGGGTTCACAAGACAATGAGGTTGTGGAAATCTCGGAGCTTGGCAAGTGCAGCCCACTTGGCGGCATCCATGCCGTCGGCGGAAAACAGAGAGACGCCCGAGGCGCCGCCCTCATGAGCCATGCGCACCGTCCGCGTCATCTCTGCGACCTGCATGTTATGGATGAACAGTCCGCTGTAGACCGGCTGCTTTACCGCAGCCACGCCTTCGGTGGTTTGGGCGCGCACCCACTCCGGTCCGGCCTCGTAAAAATTGTGGTAAAGCATGGGCAGAAAGGCGTCGAGTTGGAAGCGGCTCCAGTCCTGGCGAACCATCTGGCGCGCCAGGGACGGACCAGGAAACACCGCCGCTGTAATCTGCTTCCCTTTTCCACGCGCTGCCGGCACCAGGTAATCGTTGACGAGATCCACCACCATGTCGAGACGGAACTGGAACCAGGCTTCTTCAAGCTGCGCATCTTTCATTTCCCCCCGGCCGATGTGGATAGGATCGACGTTGAACTTCTTTTTGAACTGCTCCCGTTCATAGTCGTAGGGCGGATAAACCTTGTCCTGCACGATTTTGTATTTTGACCACAGGCCCTTGGGAAGAATCGCATCGGGATGGCGAATGTAGTCGAGGTGCACGCCTGCGAGGTCGGGTACCGAGGCAAGTTCTTTCACCGTGGTTTGGACCCATTCGCGTACTTCGGGCCGGCCGGGATCGAGGAATTTGTAGTAGTCCACGTAGGCCGGCTTGTCGACAGCCGACTCGCCCTTGGCATTGACGTTGTACCAATCGGGATGCTTCTGAATGATCTCCGGGATGAGGCAAGGCATCGACCACATCCAGGCATGCACCTCCAGGCCCGCGGCGCGAGCCAAGGGCAGCATACGACCCAATAGATCGGTCTTCACGGGCAGATGCTGGCTGGCAAAGTAAGCGTTTCGACCGTCGTAGATCTCGGGAAGAATTGCGCTGATGCCGCTGGCGCGCATGGTGGCAAACATGCCTTTCCATTCGTCGATGGACCGATCTGGACTGAGAGTGATCCACACCCAGTTCTTGCGCGTAGCCGCTTCCCCGGCGCCCAGAGGCTTGACACTCAGCGCGGCGGTTCCCAGCATGGCGGTCTTCAAAAACTTGCGGCGATTCATGGCATCGGGAATATTCGCAGGGTAGCACAGGCTTGAGAAAATAGTGCCCCCCAAAACCCCGCGTGCGATTCGCCAGGCGAGCAAACGAAACTGGCATATAGTTGCCTTAGTCAACTATTATGATTGATAATAGCAATCAGTGGAGGTGACCCCTTTGCCTAACCCTGGTCTCCCTGCTTCTCCTCCCGCCGTGCGCAACGTGCGAAGCTTTAATCGCTTCTACACCAAACAAATTGGAGCCCTGCAGGAAGGTTTGTTGAGTAGTCCGTTTTCGCTCACCGAAGTGCGGATTTTGTATGAGCTGGCTCACAGCCAGAAGCCTACTGCGGGACACTTGTGCAAGGAACTCGGCCTGGACGCGGGCTATCTAAGCCGAGTGCTGGCAGGTTTTGAGAAGCATCGCCTGGTGCGGCGGCAGCGCTCGCCCGCCGACGGGCGGCAGAGCTTTCTCAGCCTTACGGCGAAGGGCCACAAGGTCTTCGCGCCACTGGAGGAGCGCTCGAATGCGCAGGTGGCGGGCATGCTGGCAAAACTTTCCAGGTCGCAACAGAAGGCTTTGCTCGAAGCGATGCACACCATCGAGAAACAACTGGCCAGCCAAGTGGCCGGAGAAGATCACAAAGCTCCTTATGTTCTACGAATGCACCAGCCGGGCGACATGGGCTGGGTGGTGCATCACGGAGCTTTGTACTGGCAGGAGTACCACTACGACGAGCGTTTCGAGGCGCTGGTCGCCGAAATCGTTGCGGAGTTCATCCAGAAACTCGACGCCAGGCGTGAGCGGTGCTGGATCGCGGAACGAGACGGAGAGATTGTCGGAACGGTGTTTCTGGTGCGAAAGTCCCAATCGGTTTGCAAACTGCGGCTGCTTCTGGTGGAACCCTTCGCGCGCGGGCTTGGCTTGGGGCGACGGTTGGTGGCGGAGTGTATCCGGTTTGCACGCCAGGCGGGGTACAAGAAGATGATGCTCTGGACGCAGAGCGAACTGGGGTCGGCCCGGCATCTCTACAAGGAGGCTGGCTTCCAGTTGGTGGCACGGCAGCCCCACAAGAGCTGGGGAAGAAATGATTTGGTGTCGGAAACCTGGGAGATGAAGCTGTAAGCGTGATGCCGGTGTTGCGCCGAGGTGTTCCACCTGGGTAACCTCCCGAAAATATCAAGGCGTCTTGGAGCCGACTTCTATTAGGCGTTTGGTCATGAGGACGAGGCCGAGGATCTGAGTCCACTCGGAGACAATGTTGCCCACCACCTGGCCCCACTTGCTTTCCGGGTCCATGGCGCGGAAGGCGAAAACCCACCCCATGCCGGTAAGCACCAGCACAATGGTGAGCGAATGTTCGCGAATCAATTCCAGCGTCCGTGAGGGAACCTTACCCTTTGGCCGGCGGCTCTCAGCCGAGCCTTTCTCATAAAGATACTTCGTCAACACGACGGTCACGAAGACGCCGCTCCAGTCGGCAATGGCGTTGCCGAAGAAGGAACCAACGTGAGTGGAAGAGTCAGCGCGAGAATAGAGCACGATGAGCAGGACAACGACGCCGAGAGCGGCGAGGCTGAGAGAGTGCCGTCGAAGGAACGGCGTGGACGTGCGCGGTTGTTTCATGGGATCACTCTAGTGGATCGGAAGGTCGTAGTGCACAGGATGGAGGAGATGTTTTGCGCTAGGCGCTCACCTGCAACATCTGGGTGCTATCGTCGTCCGGCGCAGCCGAATGCTGAATGGGAAAGCGGAACGCTATCAGTGTTCCGGAATCGCTCGACTTGACGTCCATGGTGCCCTGGAAACGGCGCATGCGCTCGCGCATTCCCCGAATTCCTACGCCGCCACCCTCGGACCGAATCGTAGCCAGCTTGTCAGTGGGGATACCCTTCCCCTGGTCTTCCACGTCCAGGCATACGTGTTCGTTTTCGCACCAAACGGAGATCTCTGCCGTCTTGCTGCCGGAGTGTCGATGAATGTTTGTGAGACATTCCTGAACCAGGCGGAACAGCATCAGTTCCATTTCTCGCCCAAACCTTCCCAGATCATCCGGGATATTGACGGTGACGCTCACCCCGCTTCGCTCCTGAATGCCCTGCGCGTACCAGCGCAGCGCCACTGGCAGGCCACTCTCGTCGAGCAGCGGCGGATGCAGCAGGTAGGACATGGTCCGGATTTCCTGGCTAAGCTGGTGAACGAACTGCTGAGTTTCATTGAGATCTGCAACCAAGCCGGGAGAATTCTTCTTGGCCAACTGAGCAACATGGGACAGGCTCATGCCCAACGCCGTCAAAGTCTGCCCTGCACTATCGTGGAGTTCGCGCGCCACATGCCGCCGCTCATCTTCCTGGATCTGGAGCAGCTTCTGGGAGAGTTCCCGAAGTTGTTCGGACTGACGGACCACTTCCACGTTGCGAAGTTTCAGCTCTTTGGTCCGAACCTGCACTTGCTCTTCGGTGAACTCCTTGGCTCTGCGCAGTTCTTCCTGCGCGTCTCGCAGGTCGGTGATGTCGGTGTTGGTGCCGAACCAGCGGGTAATTTTGCCGGCGGAATTCCGGATGGGAACGGCGCGCGACAAGAACCAGCAGTACTCGCCGTTTCTGCCGCGTAGCGGAAAGGTGTCTTCCCAGACCTCGCCAGATGCAAAGCACCCCTTGATTTTCTCAAGCACCCTTTGGGCATGATCGGGATGCAGGATCTTCTGCCATCCCCAACCCTGCATGTCCTCCAAAGTTGTACCGCTATATTCGAACCAGCGGCGGTTGTACCAGAAGATCCAGCCGGTGCTCCCCGCCATCCACGCGAATTGCGACATGTTGTCAGCCAGCGTGTGATAGTTCTCCTGCGTCCTCTTGATGTCGGTAACGTCGACGCCGGTGGGATGCAGGAAGATGACCTGGCCGCGATGATCGCGAATGGGATGCAATTCGAATTGCACCAGCCTCTCCGTGCCATCGGCCCAATGATAATGGAGTTCCTCGCGGTAGCGCCCGCCCTGTGCTGCCTGAATGCAGGCGAGTCGAATCTTTTCCTGAACGTCGTGAGAGCCGCGCCACCAGGGCGTTTGCCAGAAAAGCTTACCCAGAACATCCTCGGCCTTATAGCCGCACGCGTCGAGACATAAGTGATTCGCATCGAGCACCACGCCGTCGGTTGAGAGAACACCGGAAAAGACGGTCGTCTGGTGGAAGATCGCACGGAATTTGGCATTGGCCGCAAGCGCTTCCAGTTCGGAGTGCTTGCGGCGAGTCACGTCTGTGCAGGCACCCACCACGTAAAGCAAATGACCCTGATCGTGGCGCAAAGCGCGCGCCCGGTCATAGAGCCATCGAACCTCGCCGTCGGGCAGAACCACGCGGAATTCCATGTCGAAATCCGCACCCTGACCGCATGCCTCCGTGGCAGACTTCACCCCCGGAGCATCTTCGGGATGAACATGGGAAATCACGTCGTCAAACGATCGCAACGGCTCGCCGGGAGAAATACCGAAGAGGCGCTTCAGATTGTCGTCAAGAGCGAGAAATTCACCGGTGCCTGGATCCCAGCGGAACGTCCCGGTCTCCGACGCTTCCAGGGCGACACTGAGTTGCTGCTGCTTTTGCAGCAGCACTTTCTCAGACTCATTGCGGGTGCGAGCCATCTGAAGATGGGTTTGCACGCGTGCGAGCAGTTCGCGGGAACTGAAGGGCTTGATGAGGTAATCGTCGGCCCCTTGTTCCATTCCTTCAACGCGAGATTCCTCTCCCGCGCGCGCCGACAAAAGAATGACTGGGATCGTACGGGTGGCCGGGTCGGCGCGCAGTTCGCGGAGCAGACCGAAACCATCGAGACGCGGCATCATTACGTCGGTAAGAATCAGGTTGGGTGCACGTTTTCGCACCGCTGTCAGCGCGACTTCGCCGTCGGGCACCGTTTCAACTTCATAGCGTTCGGCCAGCAGACGTGCAAGATATTGGCGCATGTCGGCATTGTCATCGACGATCAGAACGCGGGCCCGATCCGCGTCGTTGGCACGTGAAGTCGGCAGATCGGGAATCGAGAAGGGCGCGTGACTCAATTCGCGGGCAGAGTCTTGCGCCACGGAATCCGGAAGCCAGCGGAGGGCTTCCTCGACGAACGGCGCAGCCCCGGCGTGGGTAGACGCGACGGCATCATTCACACCGATTCGATCGGGCGCGAGGTGAGCGCTGCCCAGTGGCACGTTCACGATAAACGTAGTGCCCTTCCCGACCAAACTTTCTACCTGGATTGAACCGCCATGCAGCTTCACCAGTTCTTGCACAAGAGCCAGGCCGATGCCGCTGCCTTCATGCGTGCGACTGCGGGTATTCTCGATGCGATGGAAACGTTCAAACACCCGGGGAAGTTCCCCTTCAGGTATTCCGACACCGGTGTCGCTCACCCGCAACTGGACAACATCGCCCGCCGCTTTCAACGAAACGAGGATCTTGCCTTCAAAGGTAAACTTGAACGCGTTTGACACCAGGTTGAGGACGATCTTTTCCCACATGCTACGGTCCACGAACACGGGCTCGGCCAGCGGAGGACAATCGAGTTCGAGCTGCAAGCCGGCTTTCTCAGTGGCGGAATGAAACACGCTCGCAATCTCAACCGTGCAGGAGGCGAGATCGGTTGGCTGATACGCAGCCTGCATCCGTCCGGCTTCCATGCGGGAAAAGTCCAGAAGCGTGTTTACAAGTCGCAAGAGACGAGTGCCGCTGCGATTCACGAGTTCGAGTTGGCTCTTGGCTATAGGCGAAAGCTCGGTGCGGCTTCGAGATAACAGTTCTTCGACCGGGCCCAGCATGAGTGTGAGCGGCGTGCGGAATTCATGGCTGACGTTGCTGAAGAAGGTAGTTTTCGCGCGGTCGAGTTCAGCCAGGGTCTCGATGCGTCTTCGCTCCTCCTCGGCAGCGCGCGCGTTCTGGATGGCGGCCGAAACCTGGTCCGCCAGTAGTTCGAAGAAGGTAAGGTATTCCGGGTCGAGCCGCCGCGTAGGGTTGACGCCCGTGATCAGAACCCCGAAAGTCCGTTCGCCTCCGCGCGAGGTGAGCGGCAGCATGATCGCGTAGGAGAGGCGCTGCTGCGCAGGACCAAAGGGAAATCCTTCCACGTGCGCGATCGGCACAACCTGCGAGCGAGAAGTGTTGGCGACATCGGCCAGATGCCACAGGGCCGACTGACCGTGAGCACCGGCCATGGCGATGGAAGGCGGCGTAAGGTCCCGGAGGCCCTCCTCAATCCCACAAGCCTGTTGCAGCCGCGCCTGCTGGCCCTCACTTTCCGTCAGGTAGAGGATGGCGAAAGGAATATCGTCGGGATTCTTGGCGATGGTCGCGATTGCGGACAAGCAAGCGTCACTGGTAGTCTTTTGAACCAGAGCGTGGGCCGAGAGTTCTGAAAGAGTCCGCAGCCGGCGAGCGTTGATCACTTTGGGAGTAACTTCGGTGGACGGACAAAAAAGGCCGGCTACCTTTCCGGATTCGTCGCGAATCGGACTGTAGGAGAACGAGTAGTAGGTTTCCTCGAAAAAATCACCGCGGTTCATGAACAGGCGAACTTCGTCCACAAATGAAGCCTCGCCGACCTGAAAAACCTTATCGGCAAGCGGACCGCACACATCCCAAATTTCCGACCAGACCTCCGCCGCAGGCCGGCCAAGCGCCCAGGGATGTTTGGCATTTCCCAACACCTGGATATAGGCCTCGTTATAAAGAAAAGTAGCCTTCGGACCCCACCCGATCCACATCGGATGCTGCGAATTCAACATGAGATTGACCGAGGTCTTGAGGCTTTGTGGCCACTTGTCGATCTCACCCAGCGGAGTCTTCGCCCAATCGTATTGCCCGATCAATTGCCCCAACGCTCCCGAGCCGGCCAGCCAGTCAGGCATGGAAGGCACAGTGGAAGCGGTTCGAGTCGATGCAACCGCAGGTCTTGACCCGCGCGGATGAAACAGGCGGTCCAGCACTGGCAGGAGAGTTCCAAAGAGCTCATGCTTGGCAACATGGGCGGAAGCGTCCACCTCCCGCGCTTGCACGCTAACGACAGCCGGGTCGTTCTGCGTGACCAGTACGACCTTGGATTTGGGAAGTTCTTGGCGGAGGATGCGGGTGGCGTCCAGGCCGTTCATGCGCGGCATGGAAATGTCCATGAGGACCAGGTCCGGCCGCAGCGCCTTGGCTTTTTCGATGGCTTCAATCCCGTCGGAGGCTTCGCCGCAGATTGTCCACTCGGGACGGGATGCCAGGAGAGAGCGAATGCCGTTGCGAACTGCCGGTTGGTCGTCGACCAAGAGGATTTGAACGGACATTCCAGTTCCCCGCCGCCAGATTGGAGATCGGGCGGCTGCGCCAATCAATAGTTTGTCGAAATTCAGGGTGATACTTGGAGCAAATCACCAGCACTTACCGGTAAAGTGAAGCAATTCCGCGTAACATTTATAACGACATGGGTAGGCGTCAGAGTATACGGTCTTCACCCTAGAAACTTGGCAAGCGGTACGCTTCCAGGCACCGGATTGGACTCGCGATCAAATCTTTTGCAGTTTCCAGCGCCCGCGCTTGAATAGCACGATGCCCGCGGCAGCGATGCAGCACTCGGCAATGACGATGGAGAGAAATA
>Ga0193755_1000207_pt1 | contig 16610 bp, 13 predicted proteins | sample H1a2metaG_FD_144921 | JGI IMG/M metagenome (GOLD analysis project Ga0193755, IMG submission 144921) | Soil microbial communities from a riparian zone of the East river system, Colorado, United States - H1a2 | ecosystem: Environmental > Terrestrial > Soil > Riparian zone | place: USA: East River...
ACGTTTCGGAACATTTTGAGCGTTCCAGTGCGCCATCGCCCAAGCCCATGCCTCGGGGATTGGCGCCGACCGAAGCGACGCGGGCGGCGCCAATCCCAGCATCGAAAAGACGGACAACAGCTGCGGTAGCGGCGAAGCAGCGCTCAAGTGCACACTGCGCCGCGATTTGGCCAGTTTGGCGTCATCAGCTTCGGTGAGCACCGGTACGTGCGCGTAGTGCGGTTCGGCTATCCCTAAAATCCGCTGCAGATAAATTTGGCGGGGCGTGTTGTCCAAGAGATCTGCGCCGCGGACGATATGGGTGATTCCCTGCGCGGCGTCGTCGACCACGACCGCAAGCACGTAGGCGAAGATTCGATCGCGCCGCCTCAAGATTATGTCCCCGACCGCAGCGGATACGTCCTGGCGGAAGGTGCCCTGAATGCGATCCGTGAAACTGATGTAGCCCGAATCGATTCGCAGACGGATCGCGGTCTGCAGTCCTTCTGCGGCTGCTTCGCGGCAGGTCCCCGGGTAGCGCAGATCATCTTCCAATTGCAATCGGCTGCAAGAACACGCAAAGGTCAGGTTTTTAGCCGCGAGCTCGAGCAGCGCTGCTTGGTAAAGTTCGGCGCGCTCATGCTGGCGAATGATCTGCCCGTCCCATTCGAAGCCGAACAGTTCGAGGGTACGCAGAATACCGGCCGCAGATCCGGGAACCTCCCGGGGCTTATCGAGATCCTCGATGCGCAACAGCCAGCGCCCGCCATGCGCGCGCGCGTCCAGATAGCTGGCTACCGCCGTGTAGAGAGAGCCTAAGTGCAGATCGCCCGACGGTGTCGGTGCGAACCGACCGACGTAAGGCGGCCTAGCGGTACCGGTCGTCGCGGTCGCCGTACTGCTTTTCCCGGCGCTCGCGCCGCTCCTGGGCTTCGACGGACAAGGTCGCGACCGGACGGGCCTCCAACCGCTTGATGCCTATTTCTTCGCCGGTCTCCAAGCAGTAGCCATAGGAACCGTCTTCAATGCGCTTCAACGCCTCGTCGATCTTGCGGATCAACTTGCGTTCGCGGTCGCGCGTTCGAAGCTCGAGGCTGAACTCTTCCTCTTGCGTGGCTCTGTCGTTCGGATCAGGAAAATTGGCCGCCTCGTCCTTCATGTGCAGCACGGTGCGATCGACTTCGACCATGAGGTCTCGTTTCCAGTTCTGCAATATGCGGGCGAAATGCTCCAACTGCTCCTTGTTCATGTATTGCTCGCCGCGGCGGGCAATATACGGCTTCACATTGCGCGGGCCTGCCAGCAGGCTTGCCGACCCAGAACTCTCGGCGTCGCCGTCCTCGTCATTTTGCAGCATGCGCGGCGTCACGAGCGGTCGAGGGTCGAATTTGATCGGCGCGATCTTCTCGGCATTGGCGTTGGCGTTGGTCTTGGGCGCGGCCGGCGTTGGCACGGGCTTCAGCGCTGCGGGCTTCAGCGCGGCAGGCTTCGCGTGCGGTGTCTTGGTGATCGCAACTTTTGCGCTCACGGGTTTCATTGCGGGTTTGCTCGGTTTCACTGTTACCTTCGATGTGGCGATGGGCTTTGCTTTCGTCGGCGGCCGCGCCGCCTTTTTGGGGGCGGCTGCTTTATGAGCCGCTTTTTTGGGTGTCGCCTTACCTGGCCGCTTAGCCGCTTTATTGGGTTTCTTCGAGGGCATTTTAGTTTTCCGCCTCCTAACGAAAGAGCGCGCGATTATACCGACGCATACAGGCCTGTACAGGGCGCGCGCAAAACATATTTCCTTACCTTAAGCCTATGATTGGGAAGCAAATCCTCCAGAGGCGGCGGCGAGCCTCACCCAGGGCCCCGGTAGGCCAAAACGCTCGCGGCACGGGGAATTCAGACAGGCTCCTAGGGGAGGGCGACGGGGGTGGGCGCGACCCAGCCCGCGGCACGGTGTTCGACCACGACAGTGGTGTAAATGCCGCCACGCACATTGAATTTCGCCAAAATCCGCATAAACCGGGGTGAGGTCGCGGCCACCAGATCCTGCAAAATTTCGTTGGTCACCGCCTCATGGAACGCGCCGCGGCTGCGGTACGACCAGATATAGAGTTTGAGGGATTTCAACTCCACGCAGCGCTCGTTCGGTACGTACTCCAGCTCCAGCGTGGCGAAGTCCGGCTGGCCGGTTTTCGGGCATAGGCAGGTAAATTCCGGAATGCTCATGCGTATGGTGTAGTCCCGCTCCGGCGCAGGATTGCTGAATACTTCGAGGCGAGTGTTCGGTTCTGTCATGGAGAAATTGGCGGCACGCTTTACCTATGTGACGTTTACTTTACACTACGCGCCATTAGTGGCCCACGACACCTTGAGTCCAGGCCGGCGGGAATTGAAGGGTCACTGAAACAATGCGCTTAACGAAACTCAAAATTGCCGGCTTCAAATCGTTTGTCGATCCCACGACGGTCACTTTTCCCAGCAGCCTGACGGGCGTCGTCGGTCCCAACGGATGCGGCAAATCCAACATCATCGACGCGGTTCGCTGGGTGATGGGCGAGATCTCGGCCAAGCACTTGCGCGGCGAGTCGATGGCCGACGTTATTTTCAACGGCTCCTCTTCCCGCAAACCTTTGGGCAACGCATCGGTGGAGCTGGTATTCGATAATTCCGACGGCAAGATAGGCGGGCCCTATGCGAACTATAACGAAGTGGCGCTGCGCCGCGCCGTGAGCCGCGACGGAACCTCGGATTATTTCATCAACGGCCTCAAAGTGAGGCGCAAGGACATCACTCAGCTGTTCCTCGGCACGGGATTGGGAACGCGCAGCTACGCCATCATCGAGCAAGGCATGATTTCGCGAGTCATCGAGGCGCGGCCCGATGATTTGCGCGCTTTCCTGGAAGAGGCGGCGGGCATTTCACGCTACAAGGAACGGCGGCGCGAAACCGAAAGCCGCATCGGCCATACCCGCGAGAACCTGGACCGATTGAACGATTTGCGCGAAGAGGTGGAGAAGCAAATTCGCCACTTGCAGCGCCAGGCCGCCACTGCGCGCCGCTTTCAGACGCTCAAGGAAGATGAGCGCAAGCTGTTTGCGGAATTGCTGGTGTTGCGTCTGCAGAGTCTCGATATCGAGGCCGGCACGCGCGATGCGGCCACATCGAGCTGCGAGACGGCCATGCAAAGCGTGCTCGCGGATCTGCGCGAAGCCGAAGCGCAAATCGAACGCATTCGCGCCGATCAATCGTCGAAGGCCGACGCCTTGAGCGCGATCCAGGCCCGCTTTTACGAAGCCGGCGCCGAGGTGACGCGGATCGAGCAAAGCATCGAGTATGCGCGCGAGCTGCGCCAGCGGCAGCACTCGGACTTGGAGCAGATCGATTCGCAGACCGCCGAGCTCGCCAGGGTGGTGCAACTCGACCGTGTTCAACTGGAATCGCTGTCGTTGGAACTCTCGACCATGGTTCCGGCACTCGATGAGGCTCATGAACGGGAAAGAATTGCGTCCGAGTCCCTGGCCGGCAGCGAGCAGGCGCTGGCATCGTGGCAGCAGTCGTGGGACAACCACGCGCAGGCCGTGGCCTCGGGACAGCGCGAGACGCAGGTCGAGCGCGCCCGCATCGAACAGTTGGAAAGCCAGCAGCGGCGGCTGTTGCAGCAGCAGGAGCGGCAGGAGGCTGAGCGATCTGCGTTTGCGCAAATGCAGCCGCCGGTGGCATTGGAAACATTGACGGAGCGCGCGGAAGTCGCGCGCAGCGCAGGCGAGAAGGCCGCTGCGGAGCTGCAGGAGCTTCTGTCGGAGATATCGGTCACCCGCGAGCGCGAGCGCGAGCAGAGCCAGGCGCTCAACGCGCTGCGCACGCGATTGCAGCAGGCACAAGGCGAGCAGGTTTCGACCGAAGCGCTGCAGCAGGCGGCGCTGGGCAAAGCGTCCGGCAAGGTCGGCCAGTGGCTCAAGTCCCAGTCGCTCGACCGGCAGCCCCGCGTCGCACAGCAGCTGCGCGTGGACAAGGGTTGGCAGCGCGCCGTCGAGACGGTATTGGGATCGTATCTGGAGGCGGTCTGCGTCGACGGCTTGGACAGCGTCACGGATTTGTTGGCGAGCTTCGACGGCGGCTATCTGGCCGTGGTCAGCACCGCCGCGGCCCCAAGCGCCGTTCGCGATGCCGCGTCGCTGCAGGCGAAAGTGCAGGGCACGAGCGTGCTCGCATCGGTGCTCTCGTCGGTGTATACGGCCGAGACGCTGCCCGAGGCACTGAGGCTGCGGCACCAGCTCAAGGCAGGCGAGTCCGTGGTGACTCGCGATGGAATCTGGCTGGGACATGATTGGCTGCGTGTGTCGCGCGATGCCGATCCGCACACCGGCGTGATCGAGCGCGAGGAGACCTTGCGCGAAATCCGCGCGCAGGTGGGCGGGCTCGAAAACGAAGTCAAGGAACTCGAACATCGGCTGGAAGCAACACGCGAGCGTGCCCGCGAACATGAAGATCGCCGCGAGCGATTCCAAACCGATGTCAACCGGCTGCACCGCGAGCATGTGGACCGGCGTGCGGAGCTCAATGCGGCGCAAGCCCGCACCGAAGATGCAACGCGGCGTTTGGATCAGCTCGAGACGGAGCTTGCCGACGTCCGCACCGAGCTGGCGCGCAGCGAAGGCGAGCTGCGCGAATCGCGCGGCCGGATGGAAACGGCCATCGACGCGCTCGCCGAGCTGGAGCCGCAGCGAATGGATCTCGAGCAGGAACGCGAACGGATGCGTGCGGCGTTGAGCGACGCGAGGGCGGCGGCGGCAGCGGCGCAACAGCGCGCGCGCGACCTGGCCGTGCAGGTGGAATCGCGGCGTGCCTCGCACGTCTCGTTGATCACCACGTTGGCGCGCCTCGAGAAGCAGCTGGAGGATTTGGAAACCCGCCGGCTCGAACTGGTCGGGCAATTGGCGGAAGGCGAGGCGCCGCTGGCCGACGCGCAATTGCAGCTGGAGCGCGAGTTGCGGCAGCGCGCGGAGGTCGAGGCGGAACTGCGGGCTGCGAGAATTGCCAGCGACGAATTGGATGCTTTACTGCGCGAGCACGATTCAGCCCGGATGGCGGTGGATCAGCGCTTGGACACGGCCCGGACCGGTCTGGATGAAGCGCGTTTGGCGGCACAACAAGTGCGCGTGCGCCGCGAAGGAGTTGCCGAGCAGCTTACCGCCACGAATTACGAATTCGACGCACTGGCCGCGCAAATTGCGCAGGATGCGACCGTGGATGTCTGGGAGTCGCAGCTCGAGGAGACCAAGGGCAAGATCGAGCGGCTGGGCCAGGTCAATTTGGCCGCCATCGGCGAATTCAAGGAGCAGTCGGAACGCAAGGAATATTTGGATCGGCAATGCAAGGATCTAACCGACGCCTTGGAAACGCTCGAGTCGGCGATGCGCAAAATAGACCGGGAGACCCGCAGCCGTTTCCAGGACACCTTCGATCGCGTGAACGCCGGCTTGAAGGAAAAATTTCCCCGTCTGTTCGGCGGCGGTCATGCCTATCTTGAGTTGACGGGCGAGGATTCGACGGCGGCCGGCGTATCCGTCATGGCGCGTCCGCCGGGCAAGCGAAACAGCACGATCAGCCAGCTCTCGGGCGGCGAGAAAGCGCTCACCGCGGTGGCCCTGGTATTCGCCATTTTCGACTTGAATCCCGCACCGTTTTGTCTGCTGGACGAAGTGGACGCTCCGCTCGATGAGAACAACGTGGGGCGATTCTGCGATATCGTCCGCGAGATGTCGCGCAGCGTGCAGTTCATCTTCATCACCCATAACAAGAGCACCATGGAGATGGCCTCGCAGCTGGTCGGCGTCACCATGAACGAGCCCGGCGTCTCGCGCCTGGTGTCGGTCGATGTCGATGAGGCCGTGCGCATGGCGGCGATGTAGCGCGAAACTCACATGGCTGCCGATCTGCGTTGGATACTGTTGGCCCTGAGTCTGGTGTTGCTCGCCGGCATTTGGTGGTGGGGCAGGCGGCGGTCTCTCCAGGCTCCGGGAAACCCCGCGCTGCGCGAGATGAGCCCGACCATCGCGCCGATGCGCAGCGAAGCGTATGCCGACAACGCGCCGCCCAAGGCTGAATCTGAGGTTGAGGAGGTTGAGGCTGCAGAGGCAGATGCCGAGGACACACCGGTTTCGCGGGCGCGCGACTGGGGCGTGCCGCCTTTTGAACCCTTGAGCATCCGCACCCAAGACTACGATCGCGTTCCCATATTGGACGGGCCCATGATGGTGGATGCCGATCTCGTGCCGGCACGTTCACCTGCCGTTGCACCGATCCCCGCAACCGGCCGCGTGCCGACGCTTCTGGAGTCCGGTGATCGAAGCTCCGCGGCGCCTGTGCAGGCGGCCAACGCGAGCGAGCAGCAGAAAATTGTCACGGTGCGGGTGTGCGCCGCGGGTGAGGCGCGCTGGTCCGGCGCCACATTGCTGTCGGCGCTGGAATTGCACGGCCTGGCCTACGGTCGCTACCAGGTATTTCACCGCAGGCACGTCGACGGCCGCAGTCTGTTTTGCGTTGCGAGTTTGATTGAACCCGGCACATTCGATGCGACGCGAATGTCCTCCGAGGAGTTTCGCGGAATCACGCTGTTCGCGGTACTGCCAGGGCCCGTCGAACCGCTGCTCACCATTGACGAGTTGCTCAGCGCGGCACGCGGCCTGGCACAGGAACTGGCCGGGATGGTTCAAGACTCGAAGGGCATGCCCCTTTCGCCGCAACGCGCGGCGGCGCTGCGCGACGATGTGGCGCGCTTCCAGGCCTCTCTGCCCCGGGCGTAGCTTCAAGTGTGCCCGGAGAAATCAGCCGGCCCGCCTAAAAAGGCGGTCGCACGCACCGCGGAATTGAGGGAGCTGCTGGAGCGGTATAACTACCGCTATCACGCGCTCGATGATCCCGAAGTTCCGGACGCCGAGTACGATCGGCTCATGCTGGAGCTGCGCGCGCTCGAGACAGAGTTTCCGCAGCTGCTGGTTCCTGATTCACCGACCATGCGCGTCGGCGCCGCGCCGATTGCCGCATTCGGCGCCGTCAAGCATCGGGTCGCGATGCTGTCGTTGGACAACGCATTCAGCGACGATGAAGTGCGCGATTTCGACCGCCGCATTCACGAGCGGCTGTCGCTGACCGGCGCCATACGCTATTCGGCCGAGCCGAAGCTGGATGGCTTGGCCATTAGCGCGCGCTACGAAAATGGCGCGTTTGTGCAGGGCGCGACCCGCGGCGACGGCGAAACAGGCGAGGACATCACCCAGAATTTGAAGACCATCAAGGCGCTGCCGCTGAAGTTGCGCGGCGCCGCTGTGCCGCGCGTGCTCGAAGTGCGCGGCGAGGTATTCATGCCTTTCGCAGGCTTCAAACGCTTCAACGAAGAAGCAGCAGCCCGCGGTGAAAAAAGCTTCATCAATCCGCGCAATGCCGCGGCGGGCAGCTTGCGACAGCTCGATCCGCGAATGACTGCGGCGCGTCCATTGGACCTGTTCATCTACGGAGTTGGGATCATCGAGGGCGGCGAGCTTCCGCCGCGGCATAGCGAAACGCTGAAGGAATTGCGCCGCTTGGGTTTCAAGATTTGTCCGCAGTCCACGGTTGTCGAATCGATCGAAGGCTGCTTTGAATACTACCGGGAGATGGGCGCGGCACGTTTGAGTCTGCCGTATCAAATCGACGGCGTGGTTTACAAAGTGGACGATGTCGACCTGCAACGCAAGCTGGGCTTCATCTCGCGGGCGCCGCGCTGGGCGATCGCGCATAAATTTCCCGCCGAGGAAGCCTTGACCGTGGTGCGCGGCATTGAGTTTCAAGTGGGCCGCACGGGCGCCTTGACGCCTGTCGCGCGCCTCGAGCCCACATTCGTGGGCGGCGTCACGGTCAGCAATGCGACGCTGCACAACATGGACGAATTGACCCGCAAGGACGTGCGCGTGGGCGACACCGTCGTCATCCGCCGCGCGGGCGATGTCATACCGGAAGTTGCGCGCGTGCTGCTCGAGCGCAGAGGCAAGCCGGAGCCGCCCCTGATCGAGCTGCCGGGCAAATGCCCCATATGCGGCTCGCCGGTGGTGCGGGAAGCCGATCAGGCGGTCGCGCGCTGCAGCGGCGGGCGCATCTGCGCGGCGCAGCGCAAGGGGGAGATCCAGCATTTCGCCTCGCGTCGCGCCATGGACATTCAAGGGCTCGGCGACAAGCTGGTGGAGCAGCTTGTCGACGGCAATTGGGTGCGCACGCCGGCCGATCTTTTCTCGCTGCAATCGGCTCAGCTGGCGGCATTGGAGCGGATGGGCGAGAAGTCCGCGCAAAAACTTCAAGCGGCAATCGAGAACGCAAAACACACCACATTGCCGCGCTTTCTCTACGCGCTCGGCATACGAGACGTCGGCGAGGCCACGGCATTGGCGCTGGCGCAATATTTTCCCCAGTTGGCGGAATTGCGCCGCGCTTCCGAAGAGGAAATCCAACGCGTCCCCGATGTGGGTCCGGTGGTCGCGAAGCAGGTGGCCGCCTACTTTCGCGACGCGGATAACGCCGCCGTGGTCGATCGATTGCTCGCGGCTGAGATAACGTGGCCGCCGCCGGCGCAGCTCAGCGCGAGCGCCGCGCAACGCGACAAGACCTTTGTGCTGACGGGTACGCTTCAGTCGCTGACACGCGATGAGGCGACCGAGGCCATCGTGCAACGGGGCGGAAAAGTCAGCGGCAGCGTGTCGAAAAAAACCGACTATGTGGTGGCGGGCGCGGAGGCGGGATCCAAACTCAAGAAGGCTGAGCAGCTCGGCGTCCCGGTCCTCGATGAAGCCGCGTTTTTGAAACTGTTGAAAACGTAGCGGATTCACCCGAATCCGCTACGTCGATGCTCAAGTCAACTCAAAGCGTTTTGTCGATCTTGGAGGTCTTCTTCAAGCCATCCACATAGGCTTGAAGCTTCTTTTGGACCACGCCGTTGGTGACCTGCTGTTTGACCTGCTCGAACGGCGGCGGTGCTGTTTCGCGCGTGTCTTCGAGCTTGATGACGTGCCAGCCGAATTGCGTTTGCACCGGCTCCTGGGTCATTTCGCCCTTTTTCAGAGTCTTCACCGCCTCACCGAATGGTTTGGCCATGCGCGTGAGCGTGAACCAGCCCAGGTCGCCGCCATTGGCCTTGGACCCATCCGTCGACTGGGCCTTGGCCACGTCCTCAAACTTGGCGCCGCCTTTGATTTTCTTGATGACCTGATCGGCCGCATCCTTGCTTGCAACCAGGATATGGCGCGCGTGGTACTCGGTCTTATCCATGGCCTGGATAGCCGTGTCATATTCAGCGTGCAATTCCGCGTCCGTCGGCTCTTTGTCCTTCAAATATTTCTGCGATTCCGCATCCGCCAGCACGCGGATGCGCACCACGTCGAGGCGGCCGGAGACATCCGGGTCCTTGTCAACGCCGTCCTTCAAGCCCTGCGATGCCAGCAGCTGCATGTTGATCAACTCATCCAGTACCGCGCTGCGCTGTTCGGCGGTCAGTTCGGTGGTCGGCCGGCCCTGCAGCAGGCTCTTCAAATAGATTTCGTATTCCAGGCGGGAAATCGGCGTGCCATCGATGGTGGCAACCGGCGCGGGCGCTGGGGCCGCTGCCTTGTCGGTCGCTGCGGGCGCCGCCGCCTGCTGGCCTTTTCCGCATGCCGTCATCACTAACGCGAATGCGGTCACGGTGGCGATACGGATCCACGGTGTACTCAAGAGTTGGCTCATTTGGTCCTCTGCAAAAAAAAAGCGACTATGGCCATTCGGCCGACGCGCCCGGGGGCGGCAGTTTAGCCTCAACAATGCGATCTCACCAATTTTTGATGGATTTTTGAGCGCGCGGATTGATTTGCCGCGTTGCAGCAATTCTGCCCTGGTGAGCGTCAGTCGGGCGGCAGGGCTTCGATCGCGAGCGCGTGAATATCGGTCTTCAAAAGATCATCGACCGCCGCGTAGACCAGTCGATGCCGCGCCACGGAGGGCATGCCGCGAAAGGACTCGGACACGATCCGTATGCGGAAGTGGCTTTGTCCCCCGGCCGCGCCGGCATGGCCTTCGTGGAGGTGACTTTCGTCTTCCACCGTGAGTTGGGCGGGAGCAAAACGGCTCTCCAGTCGTTCGCGCAGGCGCTGCGTGCGGCTGGCTGCGGGCGCCGGCGGGATTTGCGTGGTCTTGCCGCTCAGCCAGAGGACTTGCGGTATGAGAAAAATCATCGTCGCCACGCTGATGCCGAAAACTTTGAAATTTACCCAGACGCTCTCTGCGAAATGGCGGGCCACATAAATATTGGCAACCGCCAGCAAGGCAAACCAGGCGACCCAGACGGAGTTGATGAGCAGCCAGGTGCGCGATGAGATTTTCAAGGGTTCATCGAACACGGCCTCCAACATGCGGCGCACCAGGGGCTGCTTGCCGATCACCATGCTGCCGAGGAACGCGATCGACGTCAGCGCCAGCAGCACAGTCGGTTTCAGCTGAATAAAACGCTTATCGTGCAGCAACAGGGTGGCGGTGCCCAGAACCACCACGACCGCGGCCGTGATGATGTGCATGGTTTTGAATTTGCCCGTGCGCAGACGATTCACCAGCAACAACAGCACGCATGCGATCATCAGTGCCGCGGTGGCCCAGTAGATATCCAGGACCTTGAACGCGACGAAAAATACGATGAGGGGCGACCACTCGAGGAGTTGACTCATCCGGGTATCATACGACGCGATGAGCATCTACCTGCAACTGCATCCGGTTTCCCCGCAGCGCCGCTTTGTGCGCCAGGCGGTTGAAGCGCTGCGCCGCGGAGCAGTCATCGTGTACCCCACCGATTCTTGTTATGCGCTCGGCTGTCATATCGGCGATAAGGCCGCGCTCGAACGCATCCGCGAAATTCGTCAAACCGACCGGAATCATCATTTCACGCTGGTGTGCCGGGATCTCGCCGACGTGGGCAAATACGCGATGGTGGACAATTGGCAGTACCGGCTGCTGCGCGCCCACACACCCGGGCCGTACACCTTTCTGCTCAAGGCCTCGCGGGAGACCCCGCGCCGCTTGAAGCACGAACGGCGCGGCACCATCGGATTGCGGGTGCCCGATCACCCGGTCACCGCCATGCTGCTGAGCGAGCTTGGAGAGCCGGTGATGAGCTCAACGCTGCTGCTGCCCGGCGAGGACTTGCCGCGCACCGACGCGAAGGACATCTACGACAGGCTCGAGCACAGCGTCGATCTGGTCTTGGACGGCGGCAATTGCGGCCTGATTCCCACCTCGGTGATCGACCTCTCGGGCGATCGTGCCGTCGTGGCCCGCGTGGGTCGCGGTGATGTCAGCCCCTTTACAGCAACGGTCACCGTATAATGGCCTCCGATGCGGGCAGCGGAGCTCGTAATTTAATTAAATAACGAGTGCAAGCATTGGATTTTAATGAGATTCTTAGGAAGATTTCGATCTTTGCCATTCCGGTGCTATTCGCGGTCACCCTGCACGAAGTGGCGCACGGCTGGATGGCGAGGTACTTCGGTGATCGCACTGCCGAGCTGCTCGGGCGACTGAGCTTGAACCCGCTGCGTCATATAGATCCGGTTGGAACCTTGTTGATTCCCGGGCTGCTACTCGCGGTTGGCGCGCCGCTGTTCGGTTGGGCGAAACCCGTGCCGGTCGTCACAAGCGTGCTGCGCAGGCCACGCCTTGCACTGATCATGGTGGCTTTGGCCGGCCCCGCTGCAAATCTAGCCATGGCGCTATTGTGGTTGGCTGTACTGATCCTGGTCTTGAGCGTCAGGTCCGGCCACACGCTTGATAGTTGGATCGTGCTCATGGCCCAGGCAGGCATCTTGGTCAACGTGTTGCTTGCTGTATTTAATCTGTTGCCCATTCCGCCGCTTGACGGCGGCCGTGTGGTCGCGGGCGTGTTGCCGCCACGGATGGGCGCGTTGTTCGAAAAAATCGCGCCATTCGGCATGTTGATCGTCCTCGTATTGGCCGTGACGGGACGATTCAATTGGCTGCTGAGCGCTGCTTATGGGAGTACTGATCAGGTGATAAGCGCGTTATTGGTTAGGCGTTCGCCATGAGCGGACCCATACAAAATCGACGCGTGTTGTCCGGCATGCGGCCCACGGGCGAGCTGCATCTGGGCAACTATCACGGCGCCCTGAAGAATTGGATCGAGCTCCAATATCAATACGAATGCTATTTCTTCGTGGCGGACTGGCACGCGCTGACCACCGGTTATGAAGATACCTCCAAGCTCGAGGAATACACCTGGAGCATGGTCATCGATTGGCTGGCTGCCGGCCTCAACCCCGGCGTTGCCACGCTGTTCATCCAGTCGAAGGTCCCCGAGCACGCGGAGCTGCATCTGTTGCTGTCCATGATCACGCCGCTCGGCTGGCTGGAACGCGTCCCTTCGTACAAAGATCAGCAGGCGCAGCTTGCCGATCATGACTTGAGCACCTATGGTTTTCTGGGTTATCCGCTGCTGCAGAGCGCGGATATCCTGCTGTACCGCTCGCAGTTCGTCCCGGTCGGCGAAGACCAGGTGGCGCATGTGGAGATCACGCGCGAAGTTGCGCGCCGCTTCAATCACATCTATGGGCGGGAACCGGAATTCGAGCAAAAGGTGGAAAAAGCCATCAAGAGCCTGGGCACGCGAAACTCCGCGATGTATCGCGCGCTGCGCAAAGAGTTTCAGGAGAAGGGCCATGCGGATGCGCTGGCACGGGCGCGCGCTCTGGTCGAGGCGAATGCCCGTCTCACGGTCGCGGACCGCGATCGTCTACTGGGATTTCTCGAAGGCGCCGGGATCGCGATACTGCCCGAACCTGAGGCGCTGCTGACCGCGACGCCCAAAGTACCGGGACTCGACGGCCGCAAGATGTCCAAGTCCTACGGCAACACCATCGGCCTGCGCGAGGACACGGACTCGATCGTCAAAAAGCTCAAGGCCATGCAAACCGATCCGGCGCGCGCCCGGCGCACCGATCCCGGCGATCCGGAGAAATGTCCTGTCTGGGATCTGCACAAAATATATTCGACGGCCGAGACTCAGGATTGGGTGCAGAAAGGCTGCCGCTCCGCGGGAATCGGTTGTTTGGAGTGCAAGGCGCCGCTGATCGAAAAAGTCGTGGAGGAGGTATCCGGCATTGCGAAGCGCGCCCTGGAGTTCGAAGAGAATCCGGACCTGGTACGCGGTATCATCGCCGAGGGGTGCGAGCGGGCACGGACGGTGGCGCGCGACACGCTGGATGCGGTCCGACAAGCTATGGCGATGAACTACAGATGAAACCTGAACTGACCTTGGTTCAAAGCGCGTCGCCCCCGCCGCCCGCCGGCGTCAGCGCGCCGGCTCAAGGCGAAATGCCGTTTGCGGTCGTGGAGGGACAGCCCATTATCGAGATGCCGCGAGACTTGTACATACCGCCGCAGGCCCTCGAGGTATTTCTCGAGGCGTTCGAAGGGCCGCTCGACATGCTGCTGTACCTTATTCGGCGGCAGAACCTCGATATTCTCGACATTCCGATTGCAGAAATCACCCGCCAATACATGCGCTATATCGAGTTGATGCAAGTGCTGCAGCTCGAGTTGGCGGGCGAATATCTTCTGATGGCGGCGACGCTGGCGGAAGTGAAATCGCGCATGCTGCTGCCGCGGGTCGGCACCGATGAGGCGGCGGATGAAGCGGATCCTCGTGCCGAGCTGGTGCGCCGTCTTCAAGAATATGAACGCTTCAAGCGTGCGGCGGAGGGAATCGACCGTATGCCGCGGCTGGAGCGCGATACCTGGGTCGCTTCGGCTGAGCTGATCGACCGCAAGGTCGTGCGCATTGCGCCGCACGTGACGCTGCAGGAAATGCTGATTGCCTTTCAAGATGTTCTGTCGCGCAGCGACATGTTTGCCCATCACCACGTGCAGCGCGAACCCTTGTCCGTGCGTCAGCGAATGACCGATGTGATGTCCTTGCTGCAGACCAACGCCTTCGTCGATTTCGTACGTCTGTTCACCCCCGAGGAGGGTCGCCGCGGAGTGACGGTGACGTTCGTGGCGATCTTGGAACTATTGCGTGAGGGGTTGATCGAAATAGTTCAATCGGAAGCCTACGCGCCATTGCACGTGCGCCTGGGCAATCCGGCTCGGCACCTGTCGCTGGTTGCCGACGACAATGCCGCCAACGATGACCTTGCGAGAACTCAATGAACCATCAATACGTGAAGAATGTGGTCGAAGCAGCGTTGCTCGCCGCCGGCAGGCCGCTGACGGTGGAAGAGCTGACGAACGTCTTCGACGAGCGTGACGGATCGGTCGCTGATGAAGTCAAGGGTGCGATTGCCGCGCTCGGCGATGAGTACGCGACGCGCGGCGTGGAGTTGCTGGAAGTGGCCAGCGGTTATCGAATTCAAATCAGGGCGGCAGTAGCGCCCCCCGTGGCGCGCTTGTGGCAGGAGCGGCCTGCGAAATATTCGCGCGCGCTGCTCGAGACCTTGGCCTTGATCGCTTATCGACAGCCGATTACGCGCGGTGAAATCGAGCAAATTCGCGGTGTCGCGGTCAATCCGAACATCATCAAGACATTGCAGGAGCGGAATTGGATCCGCGTGGTTGGCCACCGCGACGTGCCGGGTAAACCTGAGTTGCTGGGTACCACGCGGGAATTTCTCGATTACTTCAGTTTGAAGAAGTTGGATGATCTGCCGACGCTGGCGCAGCTCAAGGAGCTGGAAGATCTACGCGTGCAACTGACGCTGCCCGGTGCGGAAGCCCAGGTCTTGGCGGAAGCTGAAGCTGAAACTGAAACCCAGATGGACGCCGCCGCGGATGTTGAGCCGCAGGCGGAGGACGATGAGGAGCCGCCGGCCGAAGGCGCCGGGCCGCGGACTCAAGGGCTGGTCGCCAGTGGTGCGCAAGACGACTCGAATTGATGCGGCCGCGACCGCCTCAGCCTAGGCGACGGTCGGCCGCAGCACCGCAAAAGGAGCCGCCGCCCGGCGAGCGCGTGCAGAAGCTGCTCTCGGCTGCGGGCATTGGTTCACGCCGCGAAGTCGAAGGTTGGATTCGCGAGGCTCGGCTGAAGGTCAATGGCGAAGTGCCGGCGCTTGGCGCGAAGCTTACCCCCAAGGATCGCATCACCTTGGATGGGCGGCCGGTCAGATTGCACACACCGGCCGTCAAGGAAACCCGGGTTCTTTTGTTTCATCGTTCCCCGGGTGAAAATCTCGACCTCAAGGCCGCGACCTCGCGGGCCGCCGAGCACCTGAAACTGCCGCGCTCATCGGGCCGCTGGCTTGCGATACAACCGATGCCGCCGGTGGACGGCGGCCTCGAAATCCTCACCGACGACGGCTCGTGGGCGCACCGCGTATCGCAAGGCGTGCACGCGCTGACGATCGACTATGTCCTGAGAATGCGCGGTCCGTTGCAGGAAGAGCTGGTCGAGGAATTTCGCGCAGCCACCGACTGCGAAGGCGAGGCGATGAGTATTTTGCAGGCGGACGCCAAATATGGCGAGGGATTCAATCACTGGCTCACCGTCACGGCGCGCGCGACCCGTTCCGCGCAAGTGCGGCATTGGTTTGCCGCTCGCGGCATCATCGTGAGCCGCTTGATGCGCGTGCGCTTCGGTCCTGTGCATTTGGGCCACGATCTGCCGCGGGGCCACTCGCGAGCCATGCTGGCCGGCGAACGCAACGCGCTGATCAATGAAATCGACGCCGCCAAGCCGACACTGCCGACGCCGGATGTCGTCGCTTGAGAACCCAGGGCGTCGCTGATGGAATAAAATTCGCATGCCGCTAGTCCCTGCATATAAGGCGGCTGCGAAGGTGTACCGTGCGTTGCACGCGCCACAACGCACGGCACAGGACTACCCTGTCTCCTCGTTCAATTCGCCGCAATTCCATTCAGACCCGCCGCTGCCGCAAGACTGCCGGCAGTCCCCAAATCGGTGAGAGTACCGTTGGTGGGCTGAATCGCAAAAATGCCGACGGTTCCGGTACCCGCATTCAAGCTGTACAGGAACTTCCCGTCCGAGCTGACAGTAATGTCAATGTTCGACGAACCGGTTGGGTTGAGCGCGAGAACTGTTCCGGGAAGCGGCGTAAGCGAGCCATCGCCGCCGATCGCAAATCCGGATATCGACCCTGAACCGGCGTTCGACACGTAGACGAAGCGGCCGTCGGCAGTCACGACATTCCAGCAATTGGCCGAACCCAGCGTCGGTACGCTGCTGCTGATCGGCGTCAGCGTGCCGTTGCTTTGCACGGAATACGAGGAAATGGCTGATGAGTTCGGCCCGCCCGCGCCGGTTTCCGAAACGAGCACCACGTCGTTGCGGGTAAATCCCGCGCTGAATGCGCCCGGGCCGACGCTCTTCGTGATGGTGGCCTGCGACAGAGAGCCGTCGCTCAGCACTTTGAACACGTCGAGATTGTTCGTCGCCTTCTCGGTCACGATCAAGAACTGCCCGTCCGGGCTGAACGCGACTGAACCGGATGCCACGGTGTTGCCGCTGAGGAAGCGCAAGGAATTGGGAATCCGGTCCAGCTTACCGTTATGGAAATGGAATCCGGCGACGCTGCTGCTGCCGGCGGTGTTCAATACGTAAACGAGAGACCCGAACTGGGCGACCGAGT
>Ga0193755_1000208_pt1 | contig 16606 bp, 14 predicted proteins | sample H1a2metaG_FD_144921 | JGI IMG/M metagenome (GOLD analysis project Ga0193755, IMG submission 144921) | Soil microbial communities from a riparian zone of the East river system, Colorado, United States - H1a2 | ecosystem: Environmental > Terrestrial > Soil > Riparian zone | place: USA: East River...
ACGACTGGCGGGACACATGATCGCGGTCACCAATAAAGTTGTCATCGACAAAGCCACGCTGAATTCGGCTGAAGCGCGCGACTTGAAACTCATCGCCGTCGCCGCCACAGGCACCGACATCATCGACCGCGAGCAAGCGGCGCGACGCGACGTCAAAGTCTGCAACGTGCCCGGTTATGCGACCCAGTCGGTGGCGCAGTTTACGATGGCGTTGATGCTCGAGCTGGCGACCCGCGCTGGTCGATATGGCGACGCGGTAAAGCTCGGGGAGTGGGAGAAGAGTGCCATTTTTTCCCTTCTCAATTATCCGACAATGGAGCTCGGCGGCAAAAAACTCGGCATCGTCGGCTACGGCAACATCGGCCAAACCGTCGCGCAAATGGCGCGCGGCTTTGGGCTCGAAGTTTTGATTGCAGCCCGTCCCGGCGAGCGAGCCCCAGGCGGCGGCCGAATTCCGTTGGAGCAACTCCTTTCCCAAGCCGACATCGTCTCGCTCCACTGTCCGCTTACACCGGAAACGCGAAATCTGATCAATGAGCAAAGCCTCGCGCTGATGAAACCAACGGCGTTCTTGATCAACACCGCGCGCGGCGCGCTGATCGACGAAGCAGCGCTGATCGAAGCGCTGCGGCAAAAACTTATCGCCGCGGCGGCCCTCGATGTCATTAGCAAAGAGCCGCCGCCGGCCGATTATCCAATTATTCAAGCGGCCAAAGAGTTAGACAACTTAATCGTCACGCCGCACACCGCTTGGAGCGCACGCGAAGCGCGCGAGCGGCTGCTCCACGAGGTGAAAGAAAACATCGCCGCTTTTCTCGAGAACAAACCAAGAAATCTGGTAGCGTAAAGATCGGAACCCAAACCCTACCCGAAGTCTTAACCTCAGCGTCTACGTCGATTCCAAGCACGAACTTGCCGGCAAACTCGATAGGGTTAAACGAAAGTGTACCTTACGGCTTTATGTTCTGGTTTAAGTGAAAAATATTATCCGGGTCATAACGTTTCTTGGCCTGCACCAGGCGGTCATAATTGGCTCCGTAAGCTGCGGCGACGCGGTCGCCCTCCTCCGCGGTCATAAAATTCACGTAAGCCCCTGCCGATGCATAAGGCGCACTGGCTTTAAAGAAATCGCGCGCCCAACCAATGCCTTTTTGGTCATCCTTCGCTTCGTCCCATCGTCCGTGCACGTTCAAGACGAACTTCGCATCCCGGTGACCGTAAGCCATGGCATCCGGGGCGATCCGATTCGACGCGCCGGCAATCAGGCCGATGAAAATTTCGCACTGTGGAGATGGCAGCTTTCCGGCGAACTCGATGATGGAATCCAATGCCCCATCGGCGAGCTCCGTGAAATTATGAGACTTCCAATAGTTTCTCGCGCCCGGCGCCAGCAGCGGGTCAAAAGCCTTCTGCCACGCAACGTAAGGCTGAACGCCGAGATGCTCGCCGTGGGGCGTCCCGAATGCGCGCACGGGAGCAATGAGTTTTTCAGCTTCCGTCGCGGGGCCGGAGTAAAAGACTGGCAGCACCACGACTTCCTTGCCGTGAACATTCTCCGGAAGAAAAGGCAATGGCGGAGCCTTGCGCAACACGACCCAGACATTGAGTTCCTCAGGTGCTGAATTTACGAATTGACGGTACTTGTTAAGGATCTGTTTGGCCTGGCTGAACGGAAAAACGATCAAGCCGGCAAATATCTCGGGGCCCACGGGGAAAAGTTGGAATTCAAACCGGGTGACGACGCCAAAATTGCCCCCTCCCCCGCGAATCGCCCAGAACAGATCCGCGTTGTCGGTTTCGCTCGCTTGTATTTTCCTACCCTCGGCCGTGATCATGTTGACAGAGACGAGATTGTCGATCGTCATGCCGTATTTGCGCGTGAGCCAGCCGAAGCCACCGCCGAGGGTCAGACCGGCGATACCGGTCGTAGAGTTGATCCCCACCGGTGTAGCTAGACCATGCACCTGCGTCGCTTCATCCAGATTCGCGAGGGTCGCCCCAGGCTCGACATAGGCACGCCTCTTTCCGGCGTCCACCCGAACGTTTTTCATGTTCGAAAAATCGATGGTCAGGCCATCGTTGCAGAGGGCGTTGCCGGCGATGTTGTGTCCGGCGCCGCGAATTGAAATCTCGAGTTTGTGCCGCCGCGCCAATGCGATTGCGGGGGAAACGTCGTCAGCGTCCGCGCACTGCACGATCATCGCTGGCCGGTGGTCGATCATAGCGTTCCAGATCTGGCGAGCTTCCTCGTAGCCGGGGTCATCGGCAATGAGGACGTTCCCCTTGATCATGCCTTTAAGCTCTTTTCCCAGCTTCGACGATTGTGTTGTCATAATATTGAACTCCTTTTTCCATTTAGCTCGTTAACAAAACGCCGGCGCCAGCTGTTCGATCTGCGCTCGCGCCTCCGGCTTGATGCTTTGCACGGTATCCAAAAAATTGGGATGAGTCATCCCGGTGCCCAGATAAGTCCAACGCATGCCCTTGAGTACTGCCTGGCTAATCTGTTCGCGCTCGCTCCTCGAAAGTTTTCTTCCGCTCGCTTGCACAAAGCTCTCGACATCGAACTCCGTCTGCCGCTGGATCCCCTGGTCCAGAAACGCACCGATCTCACCGTATTCCTTGAAAGCCACTTCGATCTCTTTCTCTGCGGCGTTTGCCGCCAGCTCCTCGACGATTAACGTGTCGAGTTTCGTGTGCTGCGATTCCTCCAGCCAATGATGCTTGAGTAAGCTCTTGAACTGCGGATCGAGATCCTGATTGTCTTTCACGCCCTCGATGTAGTGGCGCAAGGTCATCCACTCGATATGCAGGATCGTAATGCCGACCCCGAGCGGGCTGTGCGACAGAACAAATTTCTTCACGTCCTCAGCCGGTCCGATAAATTCGCAGGCGCTGCCGAAGCCGGCTTCGAATTCCTGGCGGAAGCGTTTGAAAAGGTGAATATGCTTGGCTTCCTCGCCGGCAAACTGCAGAAGCGCGCGCGCCCGGTAATCGTCGCCCGAGAGCTTTGGCCGAGCGTGGTCGATGACGTAGGGAAGAATGAATTCTTCAACCAAACCGAACATGGCGAGATATTCATGCCCGCGGATCTGATTCAGCGTCCGTTTCTCCTCAGCCGAAAGAAAGGCGAGCGCGCTCACCCGTGCCAAGGATTCCGGCATGAATGGCTTGTCGAAATCAAGGCGCTTCTCTCCGCCGATAATATCTTCGATTCGCCAGTTATTGCGCTCGGAAATTTCCAAAGCCGCCTGGTAGCTATAATGATTTTCCATAAACCCTCCTTACTCTGCTTTGCGCCTTATTGCCGCTTGCCCCGAGGAGTTAGCGGGAACTGTGCCAGCGCGAACAACGAAACGACGGGAATGAAAAATTAGCGAGTTAGAGCGCGGCGACAGAGCACCGCCAGCTACGAGAGCTCGTCACTGACGAGATCTCGTGACCGAGCGAGACGAAATTTCGCGAGGTGAGAATGCGGCTAGCGTTTGCGCTCGATGCCGAGCGCTTTCATGCGCGAGCTAAGCGTCGTGGGTTTCAAGCCGAGCAGTTGAGCCGCGCCGTTCGAACCGGCAATTTTCCAATCGGTCGATTCCAACGCAGCGATGAGGTTTTGGTGCTCGATATCTTCAAGCTCTTTGGCCGTGCGGACGCGCTTGGCCGCAATTGCCAGGTCAACCGGCACCGAGGCCATCGCGTTCACGCTTTCGGGCAGAGCGCGGTCGAGATTGAGCCGGCCGTCGCGCGACGTAATCACGGCGCGCTCGACGATGTTTTGCAGCTCGCGCACATTGCCCGGCCAATTATAAGCTTGGAGCCGTCGGAGGCAGTCTTCGGAGAGCGGCTCCAAGGTCCGGCCCATCCGTCGGGCAAACTTTTGCGCAAACGCGGCGGCAAGAATGCCGATGTCGTCGCGCCGTTCGCGTAGTGGCGGCAGCTGGATCGGAAAGACGTTCAGGCGGTAGTAGAGATCCTCACGGAACTTGCCCTCGCGCACGCACGCCTGCAAGTCGCGGTTGGTCGCGACGATCACGCGCAAGTCGACTTTGCGCGTCTGTGAGCTGCCCACCGGCTCGAATTCGCCTTCTTGCAGCACGCGCAGCAGCTTTGACTGCAAACCTAGTGGCAACTCGCCGACTTCATCGAGAAAAATCGTGCCGCCATGCGCCAGGGCGAAGCGGCCGTCGCGCTTTTTGGTCGCGCCGGTAAACGCGCCCTGTTCATGGCCGAAAAACTCGCTTTCGATCAAGGTTGCCGGGATCGCGGCGCAATTGACTTTGATCAGCGGCTTGTCGCGACGCCGACTGGCGAGATGAATCGCCCGGGCAATCAGCTCCTTACCGGTGCCGGTTTCGCCGAAAATCATCACCGTGGCGCCCGTCTCGGCGACTTCTTTGACCTCGGCGAGAACTTTGAGCAGCGGCCCGCTGCGGCCGATGATTTCATCGGCCCCGATAACGGCGCTCAGCTCCGCGCGCAGATATTCGGCCTCGACGGTCAACGAGCGGATTTTTTGCTCGGCTTCCAAGCGCTCGTTCACGTTGCGCAGGATCAACGTATAAAACGGCTCGCGCTCCACGTCGAAGCGCGACAACGTCACCTCCGCCTGAAAGCTGCCGCCTTGACGCGTCGCCGCCGCGAGGCCGCCGGGAATCCATAGGTACCGCTGTCCCTCTGGCCGAGTGTCGAGATCGATGATCAAGCGGGCGAGTTTTTCGCGGGAATCCGGCGCAAGAAAACGAGTAAACGTTTGTCCGGTCAGCGCCGCGGCCGGAGCGCCAAGAATTTTCTCCGCTGCGGGATTCATCTGATTTATTTGGAGATGCTGGTCGAGCTCGATGATCGCGTCCATGGCGCCGTCGACCAACCGGCCAAGCTTCTGTTCTCTCTCGCGCACCTGCGCCTCTGCCCGCAGGCGACGCAACTCGGCGGCGGCGCGGACGGCAAAGATTTGAAACAATGCCTGCGTTCGCGGCTCGTGAGGCATAGGCCGCAAGTCGAGAACCGCAAGATGCCCGAGAATTTTGCCATCGAGGTCGAGCAGCGGCATGCCCATGTAGCTCGCCGCCCCTACCGCCCGGACATCGGGATCGTTGCCGTAGATGTCGAGCAGATTATCGGGAATATGAATCAGACAGCGCTCATCGATAACCCGCTCGCAGGGAGTCCCGTCCACAACCATTTCCCAACCGTCGAGCCATTGCTCACCCATCCAGAACGCCAGAGCTTTGAGCCGCCGCGATTCCGGAAAATATTCGGTGACCCACGCGCCGTGCGTATTCAACGCCGCCGCGAGGTTTTTCACCAAGGCCTTGAAAAACCCTTCGCCGGTCTCCGTCGCCGTGCCCTCGAGAATCGTTCGCAGGGCAACGTCGATATCGATATTTTTCAACGGTGGACTATCCATAGTTCGCCGTCGTTAAAGATCACCAGCAATTTTTGCAATCAAAGAGTTGCAGTTTAAAGATTGGCGAGCAGCTTCCCGAAATGAGCGACTCCCGTGGTATAGTGCAGCGACGCGATCTGTTATCGATCAGAACGGAATATCGTCATCACTCATCGGCGGCGCGCCGGCTCCACCGCTCGTCTCCTCAGCGCCGCCGCCAGCGTCCATTTCCGGCGCCATACGCGTGCCGCCGCCTCCGCCGAGGAAACGAATTCGTTGCGCGACGATCTCGGTAACGTAGCGCTTGGTGCCGGTCTTATCGTCGTAGCTGCGCGTGCGGATGCTTCCTTCGACATAGACTTGCCGGCCCTTCGCTAGGTATTGCCCGCAGGTCTCGGCTTGTTTGCCCCACACCACGATGTTGTGCCATTCGGTTCTTTCCTGCCGCTTGCCGTCGCGATCGTTCCATTGTTCGGACGTGGCGATGGAAAAATTAGCCACCGCGCTGCCCGTCTGGGTAAATCGTACTTCCGGATCTTTACCCAGGTTCCCAATAAGAATCACTTTATTGACCGACATATCAGTCTCCAAGCTGCCGGAGTTCAACTCGCCGGCGGGAAGGTGCAGCCAAATTAGCGCCGGGACGGCGTAGAGTCAATGATAGAATGCCGCCGCTAGCGTATCTCTGCATTGATTTTTGCGTGACCAGGAACTAATATAAATCATCTGATTTCCCTCGTTTGCGCAAAGCAAATTTAAAATAATCTTGATGTTTTATATCCTCCAGCTAACGCTTTTTATCGTGATAACGATTCTACTGGCGGTGCTGACGATATCGTTAGGCTTTTTTGATCGGCATGGCAAGCGGGTGTATCGCATTAATCAACTCTGGGCGTGGCTCCTATTGCGCATGGGCGGGATTTCGCTCAACGTCGAGGGGCAGGAAAACATCGACGCAAGCCAACAATACATTTTCATGGTCAATCACCAAAGCAACGTTGATATCCCTGTGATCGTTCAAAGCCTGGCTCGGTTTCAGCTGCGCTGGATCGCCAAAAAGGAACTTTTATGGGTGCCGTTCTTTGGTTGGGCCATGTGGGCGACAAAACATATCACGGTCGATAGATCGGATCCCCAAAATGCGGTGAAGAGTTTGGAGCGGGCTAGAGAAAGAATCGCCGCCGGCATTTCGGTCGTCGTTTTTCCGGAAGGAACCCGCAGCACCGACGGCAAGCTGCTCCGCTTCAAAAAGGGCGGCTTTATGCTTGCCGTTCAGGCTAATACCAAGATCGTGCCGGTCACGATCAACGGTAGCCGCAATCTCTTGCCCTCCGGCGCCTGGAGATTGTGCTCCGGATCGATCGAAGTGTTTGTTGACAAACCCATCGCAGTGGACGGCTACCGCGCCGGCAACCTGAGACTGCTGTCGGATCGAGTAAGGAAAACCATCGCCGCCCATTTGCGCGAACCCGCCTCGTCCGAATCGAAGAGGCCCGCCGAAAGCGGCAACCGCGCGATGGGGAATCGCGCTTTGGATAAACAACAGAGGGTCTAAGATCATCATGGATGCAGTGAAGATCATACCGCTCGGTGGTCTGGGCGAGTTCGGCCTCAACATGATGCTGATCGAATATGGCGATGCCGCCATCGCCGTCGATTGCGGCCTGATGTTTCCAAGCGCCGACCTCTTGGGAATCGATTTGGTGATCCCGGACGTAAGCTATTTACTAGAGCGCCGGGACAAGCTCAAAGCGATCGTGCTCACCCACGCCCACGAGGATCACGTCGGCGCTTTGCCTTACATCCTTGAGCATTTCGATGTGCCGATCTTCGGCACACGCCTGACCCTCGGGCTATTGGCAAACAAGCTCACGGAGCATGAACTTGAGGACACGGCGGACGTGCGCGAAATCACCGCCGGCGTGCCATGGGACATCGCGCCCTTTCGCATCGAAGGCATTCGCGTGACACACAGCCTGATGGACTGTTTGGCACTCGCCATCGAAACACCCATCGGGACCATCATTCACACCGGTGATTTTAAAATCGACAATACGCCCATGGAAGGCGAGATGTTCGATTTCCAGACCTTTGCCGCCTACGGAGAAAAAGGCGTTTTGCTGCTGCTCTCCGACTCGACCAATGTCGAGCGTCCGGGATATACGCCATCGGAGCGGGAAGTCGGCACCAATCTCGAACAGATCATGCAGCGCAGCACCGGCAAAGTGCTGGTCTCGACTTTTTCGTCGAGCATCCCGAGGATCCAACAGGTCGTCGATATCTCGGAGCGCTGCGGACGGCGCGTGGTATTGAGCGGGCGCAGCATGATCCGTAACGGGCAGGTGGCGTCGGAACTAGGTTATTTGCATCTGCCGCGAAACTTCATGACCGAAAGCGAGCGTTGGCAGAATCTGCCCATCGATCAGCTCACTTTTCTCACCACCGGCAGTCAAGGCGAGCCGCTGTCCGTGCTGCACCGCGTCGCCTTAAACGACCACAAGACGATCAAGATCGAGCCGGGCGACACGGTAATTCTCTCTTCCAAGTTTATTCCCGGCAACGAGAAAACGATTTCCAATTTGATCAATCATCTTTACCGGCGCGGCGCCGAAGTGCACTACGAAAAGGTCTCGGAGATTCATGTGTCGGGCCATGCAAGTCAGGAAGAGCTTAAAACCATGCTCCAACTCACCCGGCCGCGCTATTTTGTGCCGATCCACGGCGAGTATCGCCATCTCGTGCGTCATCGCCGGCTCGCGCAAGAGGTCGGCGTACCTGAAGCCAATTGCTTCATCCTCGAAGACGGCGACGTTCTGGAGTTGACGTCCAATAGCGCGCAAAAAACGACTCCCGTCCAGGTGGGGAAAGTTTTCGTCGACGGCAAGGGAGTCGGCGATGTCGGTGACATCGTGATCCGCGATCGGCGGCACTTATCGGAAGACGGCATGGTGCTCGTCGTCATGGCGATCCATCAGCAGTCCGGCGAATTGGCCGCTGGGCCGGATCTTATCTCCCGAGGTTTTATGCGCGCGGAGGAAAGCGAAGAGGTCTTGGAACACGCTAAAAAAGTCGTTCTCGAAACCTTCGCCAGCATGAACCGTGAGACTCGTACCGATCCCGCGGAGCTAAAAGAGGAAGTGCGCAAGGCACTTCGCCGTTTCTTTAGAAAAAAGTTAGAGCGCCATCCGGTGGTCCTCCCCTATATCGTGGAAACGTAAGGAAACCCCGTTATGTCAAGTGTTCCGGGAAAAGGTCGTCTACACCGCGAGATTTGGGCTGTGGTCATCAGCCTTGCCGCATTGCTGATCGCCATCAGTTTAATTTCGTACGACGTCAACGATCGCTCACTCAACACACCGTCAGGGGCTCTTAATACTCGCAATTGGGGCGGCTTTATCGGCGCCTTTTTAGCAGACCTGTTGTTTCAGGGTCTTGGGTTCGCTTCCTATCTCGTGCCGATTTTTTTGTGCGCCGCGGCGATACGGATGTTCCGCGCCAATTACAATGGTTTCCAGCTTACGAAGACCATCGCTTACGGCATCTTATTGTTGAGCATCGGAGTGATTCTGAGTGTTGTGATCGACACTGAAAGTGCGCGAGACGCCGGCGGCATCATTGGTGGATTTCTCAAAGAGAGTATTCTGGTTCCCCTATTTGGTCGGCTCAGCGCAACGCTGATTGCCTGCTTCACCATGCTATTGTCGGTCATGGTGCTCACGCAGAACTCCCTCCTCGATATCATTGGCCACACGAAAAAGAAGTTTGGAGAATTTAAAAAGTCATTCGTTCCCGCGCTCAATAACCGGCTGAAAGAATTTAAGGACAAGAGCGACAAACGCAAAGGCGAAAACACCAAGAAGGAGAAAAAAGATTACGTCCCACCGCCGATCGTCCTGAAAGACGAAGTTAAAGACGATCCGGCGGCGAAAAAAGCTCAAAAAAAGCCGACGCTGCCGCCCGAACAGTTTAAGCTACCGGAAGTCGGCGAAGGCTATAAGCTTCCTCCAGTGGAATTGTTGGACCCGACCGAGGGCGAGAAATTCAAGATTGATAAAGACACCCTGGACGCCAACTCACTTATTTTGAAAAAGAAGCTCGAGGATTTTGGCGTTGCGGGGGAAGTTGTGAAGGTACGCCCCGGACCGGTCATCACCGTGTACGAATTCAAACCGGCTCCCGGCGTCAAGGTTCGCCGCATCGTCTTGCTCGCCGATGATCTTGCCATGGCGTTGCGCGCGGTGAGCGTGCGCATTCTCGCGCCGATTCCCGGCGAATCGGTGGTGGGCATCGAGATCCCGAACCAGCGGCGAGAGACCGTTCGTCTGAGAGAAGTGATTGAAAGCGAGGCTTACCGAACCTCGGAATCGAAGGTCACGCTCGCTCTCGGTAAGGACATCGGCGGCACACCCTTCGCCACCGATCTCGCCAAGATGCCCCATTTGCTCGTGGCCGGCGCGACCGGCACCGGAAAATCGGTATCGATCAACGCGATGATTTTGAGCATTCTCTACAAATCGAGCCCCCAGGATGTCAAATTTATTATGGTCGATCCCAAGATGCTCGAACTGACTGTTTACGAGGACATCCCCCACCTGCTCGCGCGGGTCGTCACCGACCCCAAGAAAGCCGCAGCGGCACTCTTTTGGGCCATGGACGAAATGGACTACCGGTATCGTCTAATGAGCGCCAAGCGCGCGCGCAATGTCGACAACTACAATCGGACACTGGAGCGGGAGGCGGGCGAGAATAAGAAAGCGGTGATCGATCTCACGGAGCCGGAATCGAGCGGGGATTCAATCGCGATTGGCGGCGATCATTCAAAAGATCGACCCTTGGTTCACGAAAGACTGCCGAGAATCGTCATCATTATCGACGAGCTTGCCGACCTAATGATGACCGTCGGACGCGATATTGAAGAATATATCACCCGACTGGCGCAGAAGGCGCGCGCCGCCGGGATCCATCTCATTCTCGCAACGCAACGCCCGTCGGTTGACGTCATCACGGGTCTAATCAAGGCCAATTTCCCCGCTCGGATTTCGTTTCAAGTGACGTCGCGGGTCGACTCGCGGACTATATTGGATTCCATGGGCGGCGAAAAACTATTGGGCAACGGTGATATGCTATTTCTCCCTCCAGGCACCGCAAGATTAACTCGCATGCACGGCGCATTCGTGTCCGATCAAGAAGTCCGCAAAGTGATAGAATTTATCAAGCAACAAGGCCAGCCCAATTACCGGCCGGAAGTATTGGAAGCCAAGAAGGATGTCGAGACGGCAGCCGCTGCCGATGACGAACACGACGAAATGTACGATCAGGCAGTCGCGATCGTGACGGAAATCCAGGCAGCTTCGATCTCTATGATTCAAAGAAGATTACGCGTAGGATACAACCGCGCTGCCCGAATGGTTGAGCAGATGGAAAGAGACGGCGTGGTTGGACCTGCCGACGGCGCAAAACCCAGAGAAGTTTATGCACGAAAACTCGAAGCCTAAGGGCATCTTAGTATTCACAGCCTGTGTAGTCGCCGCTCTAATGGCGCACATCGCTACCCGAACGAGCGGTGCCGCGGAGAACAACAGTGCCGAAGCCATCGTCGATAAATTGCAGCAAAACTACGACGCGACGGCGGATTTCGTCGCGGATTTTCGCCAGGAAACCGAAGTTAAGACCCTCAACCGAAGCCTGAAAGCGTTCGGAAAATTATCTTTTAAACGTCCCGGCAAGATGCTCTGGCGCTACGAAGAACCAAAAGGACAGTTCGTGCTCGCTGATGGTAAGCATCTCTACTTCTACCAGCCTGATCAAAATCAGGTGATCAAGAGTCCGCTCAAAAATGCCTTTCGCGGCGATATTCCGCTGTCTTTCCTGCTCGGGCTGGGCAATTTGAAAAAGGATTTCAACGCGACCCTTAAGGCAAGTGAGGACTCGCAGTATGTCGTGCGATTAGAGCCCAAGGGTGAGGCAGGCGGCTTTAATGAAATCCTGATCGGCGTCAGCAAAGCGTCGTACGATATCGTGTGGGTGAGCGTGCGCGACGCTGCGAGCAATTTGACGACGTTGCGCTTCTCCGGCATGCGCAAAGGAGTGGGACTCAAAGATTCTCTATTTGAGGTGCAGATTCCGAAAGGCGCCGACATGGTTGAATTGGGACAATGAGCCAGACGAAACAAAAATTTGCCATCATCAGCTTGGGGTGCGCCCGCAACCTCGTCGATTCCGAGGTTATGGCTGGGCTTTTGCGCAAAAACGACTACGAAATGGTTCGCGAGACGGCGGATGCGGACATTGTGTTGGTCAATACTTGCGGCTTTATCGGCGCGGCTAAGGAAGAATCCATCGACACCATCCTCGAGGTGGCACGTCTCAAAGAAGCGGGAAAAATAAAGAAACTCGTCGTGGCGGGCTGCCTCTCCCAGCGTTACCCGGACGAACTAGCTGCGGAACTCCCTGAAGTCGACCTGTTCATCGGCACCGGGGAAGTCCCGCGCGTCGCTGAAATCCTGTGCGAGCACGAGGCCAACACCGGCCGAAGGCGATATATCGGCGTTCCTAGCTACATTTACGATCACGATACCCCTCGGTTGCGATCGACGCCGTCCTACACCGCATTTCTCAAGGTCTCTGAAGGCTGCGATCACAAGTGCGCGTTCTGTATCATCCCACAAATGCGCGGAGCGCATCGAAGCCGCTCGATCGAGTCTGTCGTTAAAGAGACCGCTGACCTCGCTCAGAGCGGTGTGAAGGAAATAAATCTCATCGCGCAAGACCTTACCGCCTACGGCAGGGATCGAAAAGACGGCACGACGCTCACTGGCTTACTGCGCTCTATGGTCCAAATTCCCGAGCTTCAGTGGATTAGGCTTTTATACGCCTACCCAAACTTTCTCGAACCATCGTTGCTGGAGCTTATCCGCGACAGCGACAAAATCTGCAAGTATATCGATATACCCTTTCAACACATCAGCAAATCGATCCTGCAGAGGATGCGGCGCGGTAAAAGCGGCAGCGCGGTACGAGAAGCGGTAAAGAAACTGCGCGACGCAATCCCCGCGCTGACGCTACGCACTTCGTTGATTGTGGGCTTTCCTGGTGAGACCGAAGCTGATTTCGAGGAGCTATTGGCCTTTGTCGAAGAAACTCAATTCGAAAGGCTCGGCGTATTTAAGTATTCGGCGGAAGAGGGCACCGCTGCGGCGCGTATTACTGCAGATATTCTGGAAGAGGAAAAAGAACGACGCTGGCAGGAAGTGATGGATTTGCAGTGTGAAATCTCGCGAAAAAAGAACGAGGCCTTGATTGGCAGCATTCAGCGCGTTATGATTGACGACGTCGATCTTGAATCCCAAAATGCGACCGGGCGTACACAAGCCCATGCACCTGAGGTAGACGGGGCCGTGTATGTGAAAATTTGTGGATCGCGCCAAGGACACCCGCCCGTTAATACAGGGGAAATGATCGACATCAAAATCACCGGCGCTCTAGATTACGACCTGATAGGTGAGATCATCGATGCCAAAAATTGACCCTGAAAAAGAAAAAAAACAGCGAAAAGAATTTCTGAAACAAGCCTCGGACATGCTTGAAGAAATGAAGCGGCAATTAATGAGAGAAATGCAGGGCCGCGTCAAAGAAGAAACCGAAGGTGTAAAGGACGAAGGGCGTGACACCTACGATCTCGCAAGCGACGAGAGAGATCGGGAGATCAATTTTATCCTCAATGATCGCGAGCGGGAGAAACTGGTCGCCATTGACGACGCGCTGCTGCGGATTGCCGACAAGACCTACGGGATCTGCGAAAGTTGCGAAGGCGAAATCCAGCTCGGCCGTCTAAAAATCCTCCCCTTCACAAGGCTTTGCGTGAAATGTCAGGAGGAAAATGAGAAGGAAGCGAAGCGCCAAAAAACTCTAGAAAACGAGCGCAGCTATCGCAAACTCGACCTAACCGATATTGAGGAGGACGGGTTTTAATTACTACTCCTTCCATCTTAACTCCTCGAGAAACAGCGAATCGCTATTTCCCGCCAGCGGTGATCTCAGAGCACTTGGCACGACCGTAAACAGTCGTATTGAGCTTTTTGACTTGATTCGAGCAAAAAAAAGTGGACACGGCATTCGCCCTGTCCACTTTCTCTAATCTGGCAGTTCGTAAACTAGCTATTCGCCCTTTGCAGGGGTGAATTCCATTTTGGTGAGAACGTTTTTCTCGCCTTAACGACGATCATATAATTCTTCTCGGTGCCCAAGAGTCCGATATCACCCGCTACCTTTTCAGCCTTGGCCTTCTCAGGCTCCGCCGCCTTCTTTGATTCTTCGCCCTTTTTCTCCTGGGCGATTAAGGGCATGGCCAAAAACGCAGCCAACAATACAGTGATTCCGCCTACAACTTTTGCTTTCATTGCCTCTCCTCCTGATTCGTATTTATCCGAAGTATTCCAGCGATAGGCTACTCGCCTTTGGCCGGTACGTATTCAATGTTCGTAGCGATGCTTTTTTCGCCGTCTTTGGTATATTGCACGACTGCCGAGGATCCGAGTCCGATATCGGCGACCTTGGCAGGGACAGGCTCTTTCTGAGTTGGTTCATACTTCGGATCGAAATCAATAGTAACCAGCTTCCCTTCCTTGGTCACAAGAATCATATAGTTCTTTTCAGTATCCAAAAGCCCCACGTCACCAGCGAGCTTGGTCGCTTTGGCTTTCTCAGCTGTCTTTTCCGCCGGCGCTTTTCCTTCCGCCTTTTCCGCGGGAGGAGCCTTGGCCTCTGCTTTTGCCGCCGGAGCTGGTGCGGGCGCAGGCTTTGGCGCCATTTCTTCCTGGGTCGAACAAGCGGACAGAACCAGCAGCATCGATGCGGCGGCTACACCCGTGAGTGGAAACACATTTTTCATATTACCTCCGTACTCTCGCGAAATTGGTGTGTTGAATCAGCAACGATCTTTATCTTGCCCCCTGCGTCATCTCAATACGCTTTAGGTAGGATTTTAAATTCAGTTCTGGGGGATAACCTTAGGGTCATTAAGACTATAGTCGCATCCATTAAATGGCGTTGCTATTTGGATGTTTGCATGTATTGAGAATTGATGTATTTTCGTTTCAGTCTAATGAATTGGTCTAAGATCGCGAGGTGACAATGTTACCGATCAAAGTCGTAATTGCCGACGACCATGCGCTCTTTCGAGACGGTTTGCGGAAAATTCTATCGCTTGAAAAAGACATCCTTGTCGTCGGTGAAGCCGGCAATGGCGACGAGGTCCCAAAGGTGGTCGAACGTACAAAGCCGGACGTGCTCCTCCTCGACCTAAAAATGCCCAAGGGCGACGTCGTTCAGAACCTGCTCGAAGTCGGAGCCAAGAGCCCGGCGACGCGGGTCATGATTCTTACTGCGTTCTCAGACGAAGAGAACGTTTTGAATGCAGCCAAAGGCGGAGCCAAAGGATACGTCCCCAAAGGTGTACCGTCGGCCACGTTGTTACAAGCAATCAAAGTGGTCTATGGCGGCGGGTTTTGGATCGACAGAGAAGTCCCGTCGTGGGAGACTTTCCAAGAAATCGTCCAAGTGCAATCCGCGCCGCGTGAAATGGCCCCGCAGGTTGATGATAGTATTAAGACGCTGACAAAACGAGAGATGGAAATTTTGCGACTTGTCGCCGAAGGTCTGACCAACGAGGAGATCGGCAAGAAAATCTTTATTAGCGAGAAGACCGTCAAAACTCACTTGACGAATATTTTCGACAAACTAAAGGTTAATAACCGCTTCAAGGCCGCGCTCATGCTCATGGGTCACTCTGCTAATTGAGTTAGGCAGGAACTTCTAATAGAAATTTCTTGACCTTCAACTCACGCGATGACGGCGTGTGAATCATCATGGCATTGACGGAAAAGATCACTCCTGAGGTTGGCTGGCTGCTCCAGAGGGAGAGAGCGGTCGCCTGGCTTCGCGTCGCCTTTGCAGCGTTAGCCGTCGTGGTGATTCAACTCAATCCGGAAAGAGTAGCGCGCTTTCCCGCATTGTCATCTTTTTCCCTCATATCTTTCTTTTTTTACAGCCTGGCCGTGCTCCATCTTGCGCGGCGAGACAAACTGATGTCGTCACCCATCGGGATATTGACCAATTCCCTCGACGTAGTTTGGATCGCGCTGATTGTTTTTTCCACCGGAGGAACGCGTACCCCGTTCTTTTTTTACTATTCGTTCCCCGTCATCACGGCGAGCATTCGCTGGGGGCTAAAAGGAAGTCTTCCCGTCGCCTTTGTCGGCGTTGCGCTCTATGGTGTTGTCCGCCTGACTTTGGCCGCCGAATCCATGGACCCTCCTATCGGCATCGACACACTTCTCGTACGCAGCCTGTATTTGATCGTGCTCGCTTGCATATTCGGTTACGTTAGTGAATTCGAGAAAATACAAAATCAAAGATTGTTGGCTCTCTCGAGAACAGCAGGCCAGGCCGCGGCGCTGGAGGAACGGCGAAGAATCACGTTTGAGTTGCATGACGGGATCCTGCAATCGCTAGCAACGTTAATTCTTCGCCTTGAGGATTGTGGCAGACGCCTATCAGATTCTCAGCAAGAATTAGCCAATGAGCTGCGGTCTCTTGAAGAGCTCACAAGAGGCTCTATGAAGGAAATTCGCCAATTTCTCGCCGGGCAAGCCACTAAACCGCTGATTGCTGGAACCCTTGTCGAGAACTTGCGCGAAGAGGCGCGATTTTTACGTGACAGTATGGGTCTTGATGTGATTCTCGAAAGCGAGCCGGAAGAACTCGAATTGACGCCGGACATCGAACGAGAAGTTTACTATGTGCTGCGCGAAGCGCTAACCAACGTCACCCGTCATTCGCATGCATCGAAAGTTGACATTCACCTGGCGAGGAAAAATGGCGGGCTGGAAGGATCTCTATCGGATAACGGAGTCGGATTTCACACGAGACAACACAAGAGCGAAACTGGATTCGGCCTAACCGCGATGGAACAAAGAATAAAGAAAATTGGGGGAGAATTTTTGGTAAAATCCGCCCCCGGTAGCGGAACTAAAATAATCTTCCTCGTACCCGTCAAATCACAGTTGGAATTTGCTAGCGATAGCGATACCACCTCGCCATCGACGGTGTGAGCTTGCTCTTGATCTAGCCGCGGAACTCTCTACTCACCTTTGGCCGGCATGAACTCCATCTTTGTCAAAAAATTCTTCTCACCCTTCGTAACGTATTCCACACTTGCGGCAG
>Ga0193755_1000209_pt1 | contig 16515 bp, 9 predicted proteins | sample H1a2metaG_FD_144921 | JGI IMG/M metagenome (GOLD analysis project Ga0193755, IMG submission 144921) | Soil microbial communities from a riparian zone of the East river system, Colorado, United States - H1a2 | ecosystem: Environmental > Terrestrial > Soil > Riparian zone | place: USA: East River...
GGGCCGAGAACGTGCAAGAAAGCGAATCCAGCTCTTCCTTTCGCGATTTGCTGGTTGTGCGGACTGACTTCAAGGTTAGCATCGTCTTGATCCTCCAGTGGTTCATCTCGTGGTTCCGCTCCGGTGGGCGCCTCTCTTCGAATTGAGCCGGTCAGAAAGTCCTCAAACTAGCGCGGGTAGTTCGCTAATCTTCAGCCGCAAAGACACAAAGCCAAGAACCGGTCCCGCCTTCTTTTTTGTGTCTTTGTGCCTTTGTGGTTTCTTCCTTCTGATCCGTGCAACTAGTGAGCCGGTTTGATTGTCGCTGCAAAAAACAATGACGAGTGCTCAGTGACAAGTGACGAGGAACCTTCCGCTCGGCACGTGCCACTTAGCACTCGTCATCGGCTTTACGAGTGACGAGTGACAATTCGTCACTCGTCACTCAATCGTGTTGTTCCTAGAACGAGAAGCGGCCACCGAACTGATAGGCTCTGGGACCGCCCGTCCCGAAGGCCTGCCCGACTCGAGCCGTAGCCTGTCCGAAGGCGCTACCGATGGTCGAGCTGTACCCGGTCAGGTTCGAGATGTTGAGGATATTGAACACCTCGAGGAAGCCCTGTACCTGAAAACGTTCACGGATTTTGAACGTCTTCGTAAGCCGCACATCCTGCGACCAGAAGTCATCGCCAAACTCGAACTTCGTTGGCAGCGTGACCGCAGTGATGGTTGCACCCTGGCCGTCACAGCCCTTCAGCCCGTTTGCACAAGTGCTTGAAGAGATTGACGTCGGGCCCACGTAGTTCACGTTGAAATCGTTGACCAGTCGGAACAGATCCGTCTTGCTGGTCTCTCGCCCGAGCGTGCCAATCTTGAGCCCAGGCAGCGTGTCGCCAAAGGTGCCGTCGCCATTGATGTCCCGGGTGCTGCCAAGCCGAGCATTAAACGGCGCGCGACTCGCATAGATGGCGATAATCGAGGTCTGGAAGTTCCACGGCAGTTGGAAGACGGCGCTGTAGCTGAACCGGTGATGCTGATCGGTATCAAGCGGTCCCGGGTTTCCAAACCAGTTCGTCGCGTCTTCTGTTACATAGAACCCATCCAGGTGCGAATAGGCGTAAGAGGCGGTGAATTGGATACGGTTCGAGAACCGCTTGTCGACCTTCAACAGCAGCGCCTTGTAAGCTTCGCGGCCGCTGCTCTGAAGCACGGCTATCGGTCCGTTCGAGCACTGCGCGGTAAGACTGATCGCTTCTGCACCGACACACTTGCGGATCTTCGGACCGCCGCGCGACGCGGCTCGATTGAACAAGTTCAAGTCTTCCAGGAACAATGACCCACCGCCCTCGCTAAGGGCGTGCCGGCGTTGGCGTAATACGAAGTCCGCCGCCACCGACATGTTGCCCGGCAACTGGCGCTGGACGCCAATGGTCATCTGCTGGGTGTAAGGAATCTGCAAATGCGGGTCGAGCAGCGACAGCGCCGCGGATGGAGGAGTCGACTTAAACACGTCGATGCCGGTCAGGCCCTGAGCGCCGGCCGTAGCAAGCAATCCTGAAAGGAAGCTGATGCGGCAATCGCCGATGCTGTTAGTGGGACGGCACTCAGCCAGGTTAACGAAGTTCTGTCCCGTGAACTTGGTTGGTATGGTTGTGAAGTTGATGCTGGCCCCGATCGGCGGGTTGATCGCCCCCAACGCGCCAAAGGCAGGATTTCCCGCGAATGGGAAGACGATGTTGTTTTGGAAGAACGCGCTGGGTATCAGCACCCGCCCGTTTCCGGCCGGCCCAACCAGCGCACGCTCACCGAGCCGGTTAAAAAACAGGACCGTATCATAGTAGATACCCGCGCCGCCGCGAACGACTGTCTTGCCTTTGTTACCGATGTCCCACGCAAAGCCGACAGAGGGACCCCAGTTGTTTCTGTCCGTTTTGGGTTTCTCAGTGGTGCCAAGCAATGGCAGAAGCAGCTTTGGTTTGGGGATGTCGTGATTCTGAAGGTTGGTCTCGTAGGTGTATGACACTCCATAGCTGAAAGTGAACCCGGGTTTGATCAGCCATGAGTCCTGAGCATAACCCCGGTAGCGGTTGCTTTGCCGGGCTATGGCTTCATTGAACGGCTGCGGCTGGTTGATAGTGCCGAATCCGACGAAGCCCACCGCGATCGGAAGCTGAAGGAGATCGGCGGCAGTTATGTTGCCGGTTGTGAAGGAGGCCGGCAGCGGAATTAGGAACGCCGGTCTCACAGCGGCGGGAAGAAACGCATTGACGGCGGCGTTTGTCGCCGTAACGTCGTTGGGGTTATGCAGGAAGAGCACGGACGGTTGAGCGAACCCAAAGGTGCCGTGCCCATAGTTGTGTTCCCACTCACCGCCAAAACGGAGTCGATGCGAACCCTTGACCCAGTTGATGTTGTCGGTGGTTTGGTACCGATCAAGATACCGGCTCTGCGGCGCCGCGCTGTTATTTCCGATCAGGAAGTTCGTGCTGACTATGTTGATCGCGGGGCCTCCGCGACCGATACACCCCGGAACGGAATCCGGACAGTCGGCGGCCGACGGCGGATCGCTTTCGTTGGTTATCCGCTGGTAGTTGAACCGTGCATCGTTGACCAGGTTCTGGGTCAGGATCGTTGTGTTTCCAACCTGCGCGTTCGGATCGCGGTTCTTGTTATTCCGCCAGGCCGACGGCAAGTCATTTGTGCCGGTGGGCGCAAACGCGTGGTTGTTGTCATAGCTAAAGCGACCGAACAGGTTGTTCTTATCGTTGATCCTTACGTCGCTTCGCACATTTAACAACCAACCCTTATACGGGCTGCTATACACGGTGTTGAAGGACTGGGCAAAGGCAGGGCCGAACAGTGTGCCTAATCCGCTGCCACTGATAAACGAGCCGATGGCCGCGGTCTGATCGAGCCGTTCCACATTCGCGAAAAAGAATGCCTTGTCTTTCTTTATCGGCCCACCGACGGCACCTCCCCACTGGTATCTCCGGAAGAACGGATCGAAAGTGCCGTTCGGGCGGAAGAAAGTTGGGAGTGCGGATATGGTGTGGTCGCGGAAGAAAAGGAACGTGTTCCCGTGGAAGTCATTGGTCCCGGTTCGCGAGACAATGTTGATCGCTCCCACCGAGGTAACGCCGGTCGAGAGATCAAAGTTGAACGTTGAAATTTGGAATTCTTGAATGGTCTCGGTAGAGAAGTTCTGGCCCGCATTGCCGGTCACCGGATCGAGGATGCTGCCACCATCTACCGTCAATCGAGTAAGAGCGGAAGATCCGCCGCCGATTGAAACGCTGAACAAGACGTTTGCGTTGCCGACGTTGTTGGTGTTGACGGCGACTCCCGGCTCGAGCACCGCGAGCTGCAGGAAGTTGCGCCCGTTCAACGGCAGCGCGTCGATCTTCTGGCGGTTGATAACGCCGTCGATCTTGAAGTTCTGCTTATCGATGATCGAGGCTTCGGCAACCACGTCCACTACCTCGCCCGCGCCCCCGGCGTGCAACTGGGCGTCGCCGGAAGTAGTACTGCCAACCAGAACCGTCGCCGATATCACCGTTTTGGCGAAGCCCGGGGCCTCGATTCTTATTTCATAGTCGGCGGGCAGCAAGTTCTCAAATGCGTAGATCCCATCATTGCCCGTGCTGACCTTTCGACTGTCGCCAGTCGCCTTGTTGCTCAGGGTGACATTGGCGTTTTGAATAACGGCGCCTGTCTGGTCCGTTACCGTGCCTCGGATCGAACCAGTCGGGTTCTGCGCCAGGACTGGCAGGCTCATCCTTGCGGTCAATGTCAATACGGTCACCGCAAGCAGCAAGCACTTAAACTTGGTATGCATACTTCTTCTCCTTTCAACTCTGTGAGCGGGTAAGGTAGCCTCGTCTAGCACTGATCCTTGAAGCTTAACTAGGACTCGGGCGCGACCCTCAACGGAAACGCGCTGTCAGCCATCAACGATCAGCAATCCTATTAGGCCGAATACGACGGATAACCTGAGGGCCTGGTGCCCTCACTTAAGAACGACAATAAAGTCACTCAGAAATACTAATGAATTAGAAGCCTGGAAGACCCCGAACGCGCTAATGATTGTTTTTTTCGCCAGTCTTGTCAAGCCTCGAAGGACAATCAGGAGGGGCCAACAACCAACCACGGCCGGATGATCAGCAGAAACCTTCTCGCGCGGTCTACGGTGGGGTATGTCGAAAGATTTGGAGGTCGTGTCTGAGCGTCAAGCTCCCAGACACGGGGATGCGGCGAGAGCATTCTCTCGCCGCATCAAAGATACCAGACGGTCCACTTTTCTAGAACTGAAGCCTCGCCGCGAACTGGAACGAGCGAGGCCCGCCTGTTCCAAATGTTCCGCCGTTGCGGGTGGTCGCGACGCCGTAGTTGGGCTCGTTGAGTTTGCCGCTGTATCCAGCGAGGTTCGAGATGTTGAGAACATTGAATCCCTCGCCGATCAACTGCAACTTCAACTTCTCGCCAATCTTGACGTTCCGTGTCAATCGCACGTCCTGAGACACGAACGTGTCGCCGTTATCGATTTTGGCCGGCAGCGTGATCTCCGGTATGAACTGGCCGCGTGAGGTTTCCGTGCCCGCAAGCTTCGCGTTGAATTCACCCACCAACTTGCGCACTCGGTCCGCCCCGTAGCGAGTGCCGAAGCCGTTGAGCGTACCCCCCGGCAGGATGAGGAAGTTAATCCCGTCCCCGTCGAGGTCCACGTTGGTGATTATGTTGGCGAGCGGCGGCGAGCTGATTGCAGTGGTGATCAGGCCGAACTGCCAGCCGTTCAATGCCCCGCGAGCGAATCGATTATCACCTTTGTAGCTGGGGAGCTCGACGAACCCGCTGAAGGTGAAGCGATGGCGGCGGTCGGAAGGTTGATAGTCGTCGCCCTCGTGGAAATCGTTAATGTTGATTGGGCCGTTCGAATTCACATCGTTGTGGCCGGTGAACTTTGACAGTGCGTAGGATGCGACGAAGAGATAGCGGTCACTGAAACGTTTGTCCAGCTTCACGTGCAGCCCGGTGTAGCGGTAATTTGCGGCGCTGTGTGAGACCGCAATAGGGCCGTTAGAGCAAATCGCCTTGGGGTCCGCTGCCTCGGCGCCGACACACTTCGGTATGACTGGCCCCCCTACGGCATCGAAGTGGTTCTGATCAACGATCATCGTGTCGTGCAACCCGCCGAACTTGAGTGAGCGCCGCATAACAAAGTCAGCCGACAAAACAAGGTTTGACGCCAGCTCGCGTTGGATGCCGGCGCTGACGTTAATCGCGTAGGGACTCACCGTGTCCGGCGAGAAGATGCCCCCGAAGTCCTTAAAGCCGGTCGTCTTAATGAGTTCGACGCCCCGGATCGAGAGGTCCTTACCGGTTCCCAACGCCGCCAAAGTAGCGGAGCGCAACGCCGGGAGGATTGCGCTGAGGCCCGCTCCAGTGAGGACTTTGTTTTGGAATATCGCGGTAATGAAGTCACCGGTATCGGAGAAATCGAGCCCGTAAAACGAGGCGGGAATGATCGAGCGTCCGTTGCCAGCCGGTCCCACGTAGGCGCGTTCGTTCAGCCGCGTCCAGAAGAGGTTCGCGTCATGAAAGACGCCCGCGCCGCCGCGAATCACCGTCTTGCCATTGCCCTTAACGTCCCACGCAAAGCCGAGACTCGGATCGAAGTTGTTCTTGTCACGGTGCGGTGGGCGCAGATCGCCGCCCAGTAACGCGGCCAGAATCTTTGGCCGGTCGAGGTCGTGATTGAGAATGGTGGTCTCGATCGAGTAAGCGACCCCATAGTTCAACGTGAGACGCGGCGAGACACGCCACTGATCGGCGAAGAACGTGCGGACGCGGTTGTTGTGCGATGCCGTCGCCAAGTTGAACGGCTGCGGTTGGCCCGAATCACCAACTCCCGTAAAGAACGTGTAAAGGGGAAGTTGCAAAATATCCTGGTAGGTCGGGATGGTGGAATTCAGCGGCCCCGTTCCCGCCGCGTTGAGCTTGAGGCTGTCAGGCAGATTGTTGTAAAGGCCAAGCAGCGGAGCTTGAAAAGGAGTGCCGCTCGTGCCCGCGATAAGCAACAACAGGTGAATCGGGTCGTAAGGTACGTTCAACGACGGCTCCAAAAAAGCCCAGCTTCCGATCCCGTAGAAATGTTCCCACTCGCCACCGAAACGCAGCCGGTGTGAGCCCTTCTGCCAACTCAACGTGTCGGTCATCTGATAGGTGCGCAGAACGCGGTTCTGAGGCACATTGACGTTGTTGCCAATGATGAAGTTTCCCGGGATCGTGGTCTGAGTTTGCGGCCCACCGAGACCGATGCAGGACACCGGGTCGGGACAATCCTCGGCCGTGGGGATTCTCAGACGCCCGCTGTAGAAGCTGTAGGAGTAGCGGAAGTCGTTAACCCAATTCGGGTTGAACACCGAGGTCACACCGCCGAGCGCTTGCGTCGAGACGTTTCGCGTCGGAACCCAGTACGAAGGCATGGTGTTGCCGTCGCCGTTGAAGTTGTGATTGTTATCTGTGCTGAAGCGCACAAAGGCGTTGTGCTTATCAGTCGCCTTGAAGTCGACCTTGAGGTTCGTTTGTTTGAAGACGAGCGGTTGGGCAAAGGCGCCATCAAACTTCGACCAGATAGGGTGGTTGTTACTCACCAACCCTACGCTGTCCTGTTTGTTATACTCGCCGTTGAAGAAGAAGAATGCCCGATCCTTCTTGATCGGGCCCCCGATGCTGCCCCCCATCTGCTTCCTCGCGAAGAACAGATCCGGATGGCGCGGATCACGTTTGAGCAGCGGGTAGGCCCCGAGGTTGTGATCCCGGTAGTACATGAAGGCCGATCCGTGAAGGGTGTTCGAGCCGCTGCGTGAGACGACGTTGACCGAACCGACGCTGGTTGTGCTTGTCGAAAGATCGAACTGGAACGTCGAGATCTGGAACTCCTGCACCGACTCCTGTGAGAAGTTCTGCGACGTACCTCCGGTGACCCGGTCATTAATGGTCGCGCCGTCGACCGAGATGCGCGTTAGGCCCTGATAAGCCCCGGCTATTGACACGCGGAAGAAGTTGTTCGGCGAGGAACCCGGATTGTCGACGGACTCAACGCCCACCCCCGGTTCGAGTATCGCAAGTTGCAGGAAGTTGCGTCCGTTTAGCGGAAGGTTGTCAACCTGCATGCGATTAACCACCCCGTCAATCTTGTAGTTCAATTTGTCGATCATCGGGGCTTCCGCTACCACATCGACGACCTCCCCTTTTGCGCCCGCGCGCAACGTTGCATCCACCGACGTGACGCCGCCGACCTGCACGACCGCTGAGATGTTCTGAGTGGCGAAGCCCTGCGCTTCGATTTTTACCTCATAGTCACCGGACGGCAGGTTCGCGACAGCGTAGATACCGTCGCCGCCAGTGCTGGCTGTCCTCGCCGCGCCGGTAGCCTTGTTGATAACAGTGACGGTGGCGTTTAGTATTACGGCGCCCTGCTGATCCTTGACTACCCCACCCACCGAACCAGTGGGGGTCTGCGCCAGAACCGGGAAGCTCATCCTTGCGACCAACGTCAGCAAGGCAACCGACAGCAGCAAGCACTTACACTTGATATGCATCTCCTTCTCCTTTCGACTCAGTGGCGGGTAAGGCTTCTCGAGTGATGATCCTTCAAGCGCCTTTGACGAGGTGAATTCGCGGGTCACCGCCAGGGGAGACTTGGCGTCAATCCGGAAGAGTTCAAACAGAGCGCATAAGGCCAAATGCTGAAGCGGGAAACCTGAGGACTGGGCGCCCTCAAGCCAGATCCATTCAAAACTGCAAATGAAAAAGGCCGCTCAGAAGTACAAACCGAATCAGAAGTAGAAGATTAGAACGCGCCCATAATTCTTCTTTTCACCGGTGTTGTCAAGCCGTTTCCCCGCTGCGTGCGCTCCCTAAACTCGAACTGGGGATGAGCTGCGCGCTTGAGTCGGTGGTAGCGGGCGGCTATGATGTGCGACGGTTTTCTCGAAGCGCAATGGGAAACCCGAGGGAGATGAAATGCCGAGATTCGCAACCTTTCTTCTTGCAGTGGTGTTACTTTCGGCCTGCCTCGCAATGCCGGACTCAAATGCGGCTCACGAGACCCTCAAGGTGGGGGTGGCGTCGGTCGCCATCACGCCTTTTGGAACCAACCCCGATTGGGACGGCGGCATCACCGAATCAGGCGTGTGGGGTGAGAGATTCACCGACTCGAATCATAACGGACGCTGGGACGCGGGCGAGCCCTTCGAAGACGATCCCGGAAATACAGCCATCGACCAGAGCTCCAAAGCCAAGTACGACGGCATTTATCTGGCAGGCTTCGGGCGTAACCGGCCAGCCACCGGCAAACACGACGACCTGTGGGCGCGGGCGATTGTGCTGCAGTACCAGAAGACCAGCATCGCGATCGTTTCGATCGACGTGATCGGATACTACTCGAAGGCGAACTACTACGGCCTGGCCGAGATCCAAAAGCTCGTCGATCCGAAGCTGGGCATAAACGAAATCCTGATCACCAGTACCCACAATCACGAAGCTCCCGACACTATCGGACCGTGGGGCGCGACCGTGCTGAGCGACGGCAAGTATCCCAAGTACCTGCGATTCGTCGACCGACAGATTGCAAAGGCCATCAACAACGCGGCTGCCTCAACCCAACCCGCCGTCATGAAGCTCGGGCGCACCGACCCGCAAAGCTCGCCCTCGATCGCCGGCATGCAGACTCGCACTCACGGCCGACCGCCCAACTTCTACGATGAAGAGCTGCGAGTGATTCAGTTCTTCAACGGTGCAGGCGCGACACCCGGCGGCGTGATTGCGACCGTCATCAACTGGAACACCCACCCTGAGTCGATGGAGAGCGGAAACACGACGATCACTTCTGATTTTCCGCACACGGTGCGGGAAGCGGTCGAAAAGAAGTACGGCGGGACGGCGGTCTACATCAGCGGCGACCTCGGCGCGGTCGAGATCATTGGCGACTCGAACAACCGGCCGGGTGACCGCTCGCGGTTCGACGGCAGGGACTATCCGCTGAAGCCGGCGAACAATCGTCCGGCTTACACTTTTGAGCGTACCGAGGCGATCGGCCGCGACGTCGCAAAGGCCGTGTTCGACGCCGTGGACCGCGGCGAATGGAGCCGCGCGAGTGGGCTTGAATTCAGGAAGGCAGTTTTGCGAGCTCCGATGGACAATGCCGGCTATTTGTTTCTTGCGAGCAAAGGAGTGCTGGACACGATGCCACCGCCGGCGGAGGGTGATAAACCGGAACTTGAGACGACGGTCTACGCGATCACGCTGGGTGATGCTCAGATCGTCACGGTTCCGGGCGAGCTATTCCCGGAGGTCTTCTACGGAGTTGAAAAACACAAACGGGATGATTGCGCGGAAGCCGACACTAAGCTGCCGGCTGAGCCGGGCGTGCGAGATCGGATGACAAAGAAATACAGGTTCGTGCTTGGTCTGTGTCCCGATGAGTTCGGCTACATTGTGCCGGGGTATGATTTTCTGGCGCCGTCGCCCGATCCCGCGCGTGGGCTTCGCGAAGCTCCGGACCCATGCAAGTCCAAAGGCGTGCCGGACCATTATCACGAAACGAACTCCGCCAGCTCGCAGCTTGCGCCACGGTGGGCTTGTGTTGCTGCGACCCTCCTGGATGGTAAGCCGCCGGCCGCGTGCCTCAAGTAGATCCAAATGCTAACTGGAATCACACGCCAAATCAGCCAGAGCATCAATGAATGTGAGCTGTCGTTTCACGAGAGGCAGCCAATCGATGTAGCCAAAGCGGGCGCTCAGCATAGAGCTTACCGGGACTGTCTTGCGGAGCTTGGTATTCAAGTGGTGTCTCTTCCGGCTGAGCCCGATCTCCCGGATTGCGTTTTTGTGGAAGATCCCGCCCTCGTCGTCGACGAAATCGCGGTCATCTCGGTGATGGGAGCGGTCAGCCGTCGACCCGAGGCCCAGAGTCTGGCCGCGGCGCTCACCCGCTATCGAAAGCTCGAGTACCTTCGCGAGCCCGCGACGTTGGATGGCGGAGACGTAATGCGCGTGGGCCGGAATCTTTTTGTTGGTTTGTCGCGGCGAACCAATCGCGAAGCCATTGCGCAGTTGAGCACGATCCTACAGCCTCACGGCTATCAAGTGAACCCCGTCGAGGTCACCGGCTGTCTGCATCTGAAGAGCGCGTGCTCATACATCGGCGGCAACACTGTGCTTGTGAATCGTTCCTGGTTGGATGCGGACCAGCTCCAGCAGTTTGAATTGATAGATGTCCCGGCTGAAGAACCGAACGCGGCAAACGCGCTTCTGGTCAAGGATGTTGTCATCCTGCCGTCGTCGTTCCCCCGGACGCGCGAGCTTCTCGAACGGAGAGGGTTTCGCGTTCGAGCGATCGATGTCTCTGAGTTGCAGAAAGCCGAATCGGGCGTGACGTGTATGAGTTTGATCTTCGATCACCGTGAGGCGACGGCGTAACGCGCGTGTGGGTCATCGCTTGCCGTTCATCGCCGCCCGGGCTTCCGGCGGAACGCCTTTCGCGTCCCACGTCATCACATCGGGCCAATGATTCTCGCTGAGAAAGCCGAGGTATCCCTTCTCACCCTTCAAGTAGTAACCCAGGAATGCCACGCTGTATGAGTTGATGATCTTGTAAGTAGTCTCCATCGAGGTGAACTCGAACGGCTCATTCGTCTCTCGGCGCTTTCCCTCTCCGACACCGTCGCCAAAATGCTTGTTGATCTTGAACATGTCGGTGAACGAAAAGTGTCCGCCGTTTTTCAGCTCGAGCAGATACGACGGGCCGGTGTGCTTCGAGTGATTGTCGCGAATCGCAGCGTTGCCGGCGACGCCAAGCGTCCTATCCTCAGTTCCCAGCATACGCAGTGAGGGCACGGTGAGGTTTGTGTGTGAGGCCGGCGCGCCCGACATTGCAACCATAGCTTTGAACCGAGGCTCTTGATCCGCAGCCCAGTGCGCCGTGTACGAGCCAAACGACATGCCGGTGACTGCCGCTCGTTCGGTGTCGACGCGGCCGGCGAATCGCTTATCAGCTCCCTTGTCCCAGCGAATCATCTGATCGAGCAGGAAACTCACGTCGAGCGGCCTGTCTTTGGCGGAGTTGCTACGTTCCCCAGCCTGAAACACAATCGGCTTGCCGTTAATGATAGTCCATCTCGCATTACCGGTGTGATCGGGTGAGACAATTATGTAGCCGTGGCTCGCCAGGTAGTCACACCAGAATGTGTTTTGATTGCGTGAGCCTCCGTTCCCGTGCGAGAAGATCACCAGCGGGAACCGCCCTTTGCGCACCGGCGCGTTTCGATAAGCCTCGTTCCAGTAGATCTTATCGATTTCAGCCGCGCTCAGCTTATAGGTCTTCTTGATAAGCTCATCGATCTCGGGAGTCACGCCGCCCGGAATGAAGTCCGAGTACTTGTTCCTGGGCATGCGCCGCGCCTCTTCAGTGGCCGGGTACCATATCTCAGTCACAAGCGTGCGCGGCCGTTTGGTGAAGCTGTCGGTGCGGCTGGTATCAACGAACACGGTAGTCGTCACGCCCACGGGAAACGGTCCCGCCGACAACGGGTCCGGCGGTGTGGTCTTCACGGTCCTGCTCGAAGCTCCAAGTGGCGAGAGCACCGCGACGATCACCAGCACTCGTGTTATTGAGCCAATGATTCTTATACGCATCGTCTTCCCTTAAGAATAAAGTTCGTAGTCCCGTAAGAATAAAGTTCGTAGTCCCGCCTTCAGGTGGCGGAGTTTCGACATTTCCCCGAAGGGGATCCGGCCTCCAGCCCAGGGTTGCCGTACTCGGCTACCCTGGGACATACGGCGGCGAGTTTCCCAACCCCAACGGGGTTGCGGCCACGCCTCGGAGTACTATCGGACTTATCTCGAATCGTTTCGACTGTCGGGTTCAAGGGGCACTCTCAACCTGCCCCAACCCCGTTGGGGTTGCGAAGATCATCGCTGTCATTCCCAAGGTAGCTGAGTACAGCAACCTTGGGCTTTGGGCCGCAACCACTTCGTGGTTGCCCCGCCTGAAGGCGGGACTACGAACTATGCATTGTCGCTTTCGTTTCTTAGTGCTTGGTGTTTAGGTCGGTCCTATCTCTCGACTGCCATCGCAACCGCGTTGCCGCCGCCAAGACACAATGCCGCAAGCCCGCGTTTCACGTCTCGCCGCTGCATTTCGTAAAGCAACGTCACAAGCACTCGCGCGCCGCTCGCGCCGATCGGATGACCCAGCGCAACCGCGCCTCCGTTGACGTTCAACTTCGCGGGATCAATACCGAGCTCGCGGGTTATTGCGACTGCCTGGACGGCGAAGGCTTCGTTCAACTCGATCAGATCAACATCGGCGAGATCCCATCCCGCGCGCTCGAGCGTCTTCTGAATCGCAGTTACCGGCGCCATCATCACCAGCTTAGGCTCGACGCCGCTGGTGGCCTGGGCGACGATCCGCGCCATCGGCTTGCGGCCCGACTTTCGAGCAAACTCATCCGATGTCACGATCAGAGCAGCCGCCCCGTCGTTCACACCAGGCGCGTTGCCGGCGGTGACTGTCCCGCCTTCTTGTTTGAACGCCGGCTTCAGCTTCGCGAGCGCTTCAAGCGAAGTGTCCTCGCGCGGACCTTCGTCGTGACTGATGATGATCGGAGGGCCTTTCCTCTGAGGAATCTCCACCGGCGCGATCTCGCGGTCGAACCGTCCATCCTTGATCGCCGCAATCGCTTTGCGATGTGAGTTCAGCGCGTACTCGTCTTGTTCCTCGCGTGTGACCCGGTAACGCTCGGCGACGACTTCGCCGGTGCAGCCCATATGCCAGTCGTCGAACGCGCACCAAAGGCCGTCGTTGATCATCGAGTCGATCAACTGGCCGTTGCCGAGCCGGTAGCCTTCGCGAGCTCCCTTCAAGAGATAAGGCGCGTTGGTCATCGACTCCATCCCGCCGGCAACCGCGACGTCGATCTCGCCAACCTTGATCCCGTTTGCCGCAAGCATCACCGCCTTCAAACCCGACCCACACACTTTGTTGATCGTCAGCGCTCCAACCTTGTTTGGGATGCCTGCGTTTATCGCGACTTGTCGAGCGGGGTTCTGACCATTGCCGGCTTGAACGACGTTGCCCATTATGACTTCGTCGACCGACGCCGAGTCGATGCCGGCTCGCTCGATAGCCGCGCGGACGGCGATCACTCCAAGCTCAACCGCGCTCAAGCTCTTGAGCGCGCCCAGGAGCTTGCCAACCGGCGTCCTTGCTCCTGAAAGAATAACTGCGTCCGTCATATAGCTACCTCGAAGTTCCCATAGAATTCATCGCTGCCAAAGCTTGCTCAGCTTCAAGCTGAACCCCGGAAGCAGAGGTTCGCAGCTCACGCTCTGAGGTTGGACCAGGCACTCCACCGGCGCCCCGGGCCGATAGACGTAGACTTTCTTTTCGAACGGATCAATCAGCAAGCCGAGTTCGGCCCCGTTTTCAATGTACTCTTCCATCTTCGCCTGAAGCGTTTTCAGCCGGTCAGACGGCGAGCGCAACTCGATCACGAAATCCGGACAGAACGGGCCGCATCCTTCCTGTTCATCCTCGCTGAGCGCGTCCCAGCGAGAACGTCTGATCCACGCGACGTCCGGCGAGCGCCGCGCGCCGTTCGGAAGCCTGAACATGGTTGATGAATCAAAGCCTACTCCCGTGCCGTCCTCATCGACCCATGCGCCAAATTGCACAATCAGCGAAAAATTGCGTTCGCCGGTCTTGGATCCAGTTGGTGACATGATGACCAGATCTCCATCGCTGTTCATCTCTATGCGCCATTCCTCGTTGAGGTTGCAGAACTCGAGAAACTCGTCGTCGCTCATGTTCTTCATCGCAGGTCTGAGACGCAGCACCAGTGGCTCGATCTCGGTCAGGTTGAGGACTGTGCTCATAAGACCACCTTTCTTGTCCGCGAATCGAATTTTATCACACCGCGTGGAACCGCAGAACCTTTGTCAGCCCCGCAGGGCGGTGATAGACTCCAGCTTAATCTCGACGCGCCGCAGATCATTTATAGGAGCCGCTCTCCCAGATGCAGGCACTCATACTCGCGGGCGGAAAAGGCACCAGGCTGCGCCCGCTCACGATGCACACTCCAAAGCCCATCGTTCCAATTGCCGGGCGTCCTTTCCTCCAATATCAACTCGAGCTGCTCAAACGCGCAGACGTGCGTGACGTGATCCTTTCCCTTTCATACCAGCCGCACAAGATCGAAGACCGGCTTGGCGACGGAACCGATTTCAGTGTGAGGATCAGCTACGCCGTGGAAGCCACGCCGCTCGGCACCGCCGGCGCGTATCGCAACGCCGCGGCCATGATCAGCGAGACGACCGTAGTCTTCAACGGCGACGTGCTGACTGACATCGACCTGAACGCTGTGATTCGCTTTCACCGCGAGCGTCAGGCGACGGCGACAATCGTGCTTACGCCCGTTCCGAATCCGGCAGCCTATGGATTAGTCGAGACCGAGGCTGACGGACGCGTGCGCCGCTTTCTCGAAAAGCCGAAGCCTGAAGAGGTCACCTGCGACACGATCAACGCCGGCATTTACATCCTCGAGCCTCGCGTGCTGGACTACGTGCCCGCGGGTGAGCCGTTCATGTTCGAGTATGGAGTGTTTCCGCAACTGCTCGAGCGCGCCGAGCCGTTTTATGCCTATACCTGGCGGGGCTACTGGCGCGATATCGGCACCGCAGCCAGCTATCTTCAGGCAAACATGGATGTGCTGTCCGGAGTGGTGAAGTTGCTCCCGCGCCCGCCGTCGCAACGCGGCGACAAGTTCGATCCGGCGGCCGAGATCGATGGCAGATCAGTAGTCGATCCGAGTTGCACCTTGAAAGCCGGCGCGCAGATCGTCAACTCGTTTGTTAGCCGCAACTGCTTGATCGAAGAGAGCGCGCGAATCGAGAACTCGGTCGTCCGCGGCGGGTCCCGCATTGGCGCGGGTTCGATCATCACCGGTGCGATCGTCGGCAAGGGCTGTCATATCGGTCGCGCGGTGACGGTCAACAGCGGCGCGGTGCTTGGCGACAAGTCGGTTGTCACGGACTACAGCCAGATCGGCGAATAGCGACGGCGCGAACGGCAGCGAGAGGCGGCACCGCACACAGCGATGGAATCACCCGAACCATCATCCTCGGATAATGAAACTGGCGGCTCCAGTTCTGTCGCCCCCTCGCCTCCTCGCCCCATCGCTCCGTCAGCTCTTCACATCCCTGAAAGAATCCTGGTCCGCGTGCCGAACTGGGTAGGCGATGCGGTGATGGCGCTGCCAGCGCTTCGCGAGCTGCGGCGCATTTTTGCAAGCTCGCACATCACGCTTGCAGCGCGGCCCTGGGTAGCCGGGCTCTTCGAAGGCGAAGGGCTGGCCGACAGCTTCCTACACGTGCTCGACAACGGCGGATTCTTCACTCGCGCGCGCAGTTTCATAAGCGACGCGCGGCGACTTCGGCGCGAACGGTTCGATTATGCGGTCCTGCTTCCAAACTCCTTCGGTTCGGCGCTGGCAGCTCGCGCCGGCGGCGCGAAAACAATCGCGGGCTATGCTACTGACGTAAGGCGGCCGCTTCTCGACGACGTCATTTCGTTTGAGCCGGACCACAAGACGCTTCATCAAGTCCGCTACTACCTCACAATCGCCGCGCAGATCGAAACCAGGCTGACTGGCGCGAGCTGCGTTGACTTCGAGCACACCGAACCGCGGCTTTGCGTGAGCGAAGAAGCCAAACAACAAGCGCTCTTGATGATTGAAGGATTCGCCGGCAAATCTGTTGCCGCCGACGGGAAGCCACTGGTCGCCCGCCGGCCGCCGCCGGACCGACCACCTGTCGATGAGACCGAAGCGCAGGGCAACGAAGTAAATCCCACTGACCACTGGCCACTGACCACTGACCACTGGCCCATCCTGGCGATCAATCCCGGAGCGACCAACAGTACGGCCAAGCGTTGGCCGGCGGAGCGCTTCGCCGAAGCCGCGGACCGCTTGAGCAAGGACGCTGGATTTCAAACCGTCATCGTGGGAACAGAGGGCGACAGGGAAGTCGCCGAAGTAGTCGCGGCACTCATGCGAACACCGGCCGTTGTGCTTGCGGGCAAGACTTCGATTGCGGAAGTTAAGGGCGTGCTATCTTGCGCTCGCCTCGTGGTCTCGAACGACACGGGAGCCGCTCACGTTTCGGCGGCGCTTGGTATCCCGACGGTTGTCGTGTTTGGACCTACCGAGCACGTTGCGACTCGCCCGCTTTCGGAGGGCGCAGCAGTGGTTCGTCACGATGTCGAGTGCTCGCCCTGCATGCTGCGCGAGTGCCCGATCGATCATCGGTGTATGACGGGCGTGGGGGTCGACGACGTCTGCAAAGCTGCGATGCGGCTTCTCGAAGACGCCGCAATACCTGGATTATGAGAAGGTCGCTCGCACAGAAGTGTTCACGGGCAATCCCACCAACGCGGTTGGTGGATCGTTCACACTCAGCCTACTCGTATGGGAACCG
>Ga0193755_1000210_pt1 | contig 16500 bp, 15 predicted proteins | sample H1a2metaG_FD_144921 | JGI IMG/M metagenome (GOLD analysis project Ga0193755, IMG submission 144921) | Soil microbial communities from a riparian zone of the East river system, Colorado, United States - H1a2 | ecosystem: Environmental > Terrestrial > Soil > Riparian zone | place: USA: East River...
CAGCGCATCTCGAAGATGCCGATCGCCGTCGTCGAGATGCGCTGCAACATGTCGACGAAGATCCCCGGGGCGTACGCGCGGCCGCCGCCCAGATCGACGACGGCGCGATGCGGGGTGCCAGCGGCGCTGAACCGATACGTGAGGAACTTGCCCAGCAGGACCGGAGAATCGATGAGCACGTCGTAGTTTGGCGCCGCGTACGTCGTGCTGTCGACTGTCGTCGGAACCAGGCCGGTGGCGACGCGCCACCCTGCAGGGACCTGGAACGCGACACGGGCCGGCGCCTGCTTCCACTGGTCGAGATACATGAAGGTGCGCGGACCATCGACCACTCCCGAGCTCGACCGCAAGAACCAGCGGTTGTTGGGCCGTCGCCATTGATCCGTATCCCGCAGTCCAGCGGTATAGCGCACCGTGATCCGGGCAGCGCCCTTGGGGTCGATGACCCAGGAGATCGGCGAATCTTGGTGAATGGGCAGGGAATCGCCCGCGGCGCTCAGGGCGACGACGTCACGGATGTTTTGCCACGAATCCATGAGCCGATATGCGCCGGGCGCCCAGTTCGGAATGACGACACGGCTGCGACTCGGCGGATTGGTGATTTGGAGCTCGACGAGATACGCGGACCGGTCCGTGGGGACGGTCACGCGGTAGGAGAGCTGTGGACTGGAGTCTTGTGCGCTGAGGAGCGCGACGAGCAGCAGGATCAAATCGCGACCTGCACAACCCGATCTTTGCCCGACTTCTTCGCATCGTACATCGCCTGATCGGCCCGCCGGAGGAGATCGTCGGTACTGGCCTCCGTTGCTGTGCAGGAAACCACGCCGATGCTCGCCGTCACATTCGGCGTTCCCTTGAACACGTTGCGCAAGCCGGCGACGAGCCGTTTGGCCGCGGCGTCCGCCAGGTGCGCATCGGTCTCCGGCATGATGACGGCAAATTCGTCGCCGCCCAGCCGTCCGACCACATCGGCCTGCCGCACCGATGTGCGCATAGCGTCGGCGACGAGCTTCAGCACGGCATCACCCGTTTGATGACCATGGGTGTCGTTGATGACTTTGAAGTTGTCGAGATCCATGTACATCAGCGACAGCGGGCGCGGATAGCGACGATTGCGGTCCAGCTCCTGGCCGAGCCGCTCGGCGAACGCGCGGGCGTTCAGGACGTTTGTGAGCGGATCCTGAATGATCAGGCGCGCCATCTGTGCTTCCCTGCGTCGCAGCGTCTGAAGCCCTGCCATGGCGAGGCCGAGGACGGCGAGATACGCCAGCCCGGTGAGAACGCGCCACACCATCGGCGTGTCCGCCGGCATTTGGACCCACGCGATGGCTTCTCGAAATCCGGTCGTGACGACGGCGAAGACGATCCCCCACGCCAACCCCTCGGTCCACGTGACCAGGAGCACCGGGATGATGTACAGGATCCCAAGCCTGGCAGCTGGCGGAGTTACCGCATTGACCCAGTACACGACCAGGGTCAGGAGGATGTATCCCGTGAGCCGGAGAGCGCGACGGACCGCCGGTGAGCTGAGAACGGCCATCAGTAGGGTGGCTCCGCCACGTGCCGCGGGTCGTCGAGCATGATCGCCTGCAGCTCAGTCCCCACGGGAACCGTCTGCAGCTCGGCTGGGACGATGAGCAGGGCGTTCGCGCGCGCCATACTGGTGAGAATGCCAGAGCCCTGCGGCCCTGTCAAACGAGCTTCCCCTTCCTCTACTATTGCGCGCAGGTAGTGGCGCAACTTGGGACCGAGCGTGATTGGCTCGCGAACGATGACGGGAACCGTCCGGCGAAACGGCAACGCGTGTCCCTGCAGGCGCCGAATCGCGGGGCGCACGAATAGCTCGAATGTCACCATCGTGCTCACCGGGTTGCCCGGCAAGCCGATCCACGGGACTCCTTGGAGCAGACCGAATCCGACCGGTGCGCCAGGCCGCATGGCGATCCGCCACAGCTTGAGCTCCCCGCCCAGCTCCTGCAGCACGTCGCGCACGAAGTCGTGCTCTCCCACGCTCACACCGGCGGTCGTGACCAGAAGATCGGTGCCTGCGGTGCCGCGCAGGTGTTCGCGCAGGCTCTCCTTGCTGTCACGGGCGATCCCGAGGTTGACGGGCTCGGCGGCGGACCGGCGAATCAAGGCATCGAGCGTGTAGGAGTTCGAGCTTGCGATCTTGGTGCCCGCGAGGATCGCTTCGCGCTCCTCGAGCTCGGCGATCTCATCGCCCGATCCCATGAACGCGACGCGAGGCCGACGATGCACGAGCGGCGCATCGAACGCGATGGACGCGAGCACGCCGAGTTGTGCCGGGCCGAGCGCTGTGCCGGCGGGCAAGGCGACGGCGCCTTTGCGAATGTCCTCGCCGCGGCGCCGGATGTTCTTCTTCGCGTCGCGCGCATTGCGGATCGTCACGAGGGCCTTGGATGGCTGCGCGGTGTCTTCCTGGCGGATCACCGTATCGGCGCCTCGTGGCAATGGTGCGCCGGTGAAGATGCGGGTCGCCTGCGCCTTGCCTACGGTGTGCTGCGGAAACTGCCCGGCTGCGATCGTCTCGATGACGTCGAGGTCGGTCTCGGTCTCATTGAGATCGGCACTCCGGACCGCATAGCCATCCATCGCGGAATTGTCCCACGGCGGTAGGTCGAGCGGACTGGTCACGTCCTCCGCGAGGACCGCATCGAGCGCCTCGCGCAACGGCCGGCGCGCGGGAGGAAGCGGCCGGCAGTCTGAGAGGATGATCCGGGCGGCCTCAGCTGGCGTCATGGGGGAAGTATCTTCGCGCGATCCCACGCGAGGTTGGCGATCGTCACGAGCCAGGCGGTGTCGCTGAACCGAAAGACGGGGATCGGAAGGCGCAAGGTACGGTCGTCCGTGACCATCGCGACCCAATCGACAGGATCGTGCAATGCGGGATCGAATATCGGTTTTGGTCCCGCCACGGAGCGATACACCTCGATCTTGGGAAGCGGCGCGCGCTTGAATCCCTCCACGAGCACGATGTCGGCGTCGCTGAGATAGCGCTGCGCCAGGGTGATGGGATCGGATTCCGCTTCCGTGCGCTCGAACAGGACCCGCTGCCCCGGTGCTTCCATCAGCACCCGCTCCACTCTCCCCTCGTGCCAGTGCCGCCAGGTATCCTTGCCCTTCTGATCCATGTCGGCGGGGTGAGATCCGTGCTTGATCGTCATCACGCGGAATTTGCGACGCACGAGCTCCGCCGCGAGCGCGACTAGAAACGTCGTCTTGCCCGCGTTCTTGAGGCCGATGATGGAGATCATGCGCGTCGCCGCCACAACGCCTCCGCCCGCTCGAGTTCGTCCGGCGTGTTCACGTTAAAGAACAGCTCGTCGGGGTCCCCGAAGCCCCGAACCTGGGCGAGGGAGAGGATACCGACCCTTACATCGGTGTGGAAGGAGATGGCTTTCAAGTCCCCGGTTTCGAGCCGCCGCGCGATCGCCGGGCCACACGCCGGGCCATACACCGCGCACAGCGGCTCCAACCCGCGCCGGCCGGAGCTCTCCGGAAGAAACGCGTCGTAGTTGCCGGCCGCGGCGCCATCGACCAATGCCCGCAGCAACGCGTTAGGAACGAACGGCATGTCCCAGGCGACGCACAGGACAGACTCGGGGGGGGGCGCAGCCGTGATAGCCGTGTAGATCCCGCCCAGGCTGCCGAAGCCGGGCCGTGCGTCTGGAATGGTCTTCAGATCAGGGCGCCACGCTGAGGCACCGGGTGCGTTGGCGATCAACAATGGAAGCGCGCCGGTCACGGCCCGCACACCATCGACGACGCGGTCGAGAATGCGGGCTCCGCCGACCGACAGCAGGCCTTTGGGGACCCCGCCGTATCGACTGGCAGCGCCCCCCGCCAGGACAGCTCCCCGCATCTAGACCCCGAGGTGACGGTGTTCGACGGCGAGGCAGTGATCCATCACGAATGGGATGCCCGCCTTGGCGGCGCGCGCCTGCGCCGCCGCATCCACGACGCCTTGCTGCAGCCAGATCAGTTGCGGCTTGAGCGCAGTCGCCTCGTCCACGACGGCACCCGCTAGCTCGCTGCGGCGAAACACGTCCACCACGTCGATGGTGTGATCGCGCGCCGCATCGGTGAGCGTGCGGTAGCTCTTCTCGCCGAGGATTGCGTCATGACCCGGATTCACCGGAACGATCTTGTATCCCGACCGTTGGAGATAGCGCGCGACGGAATTGCTGGGCCGCATCGGGTTGGGGGATAATCCCACGACGGCGATGGTGCGCGCCTTGCGGAGCAGGGCGCGGACCGCCTCTTCTTCGGCGGGTGTCATGACCCGCGCTTGTGCACGTGCGGCGTGCCGCTGACCGCGCGGCCGACGAGCACCATCCCGGAGCGCTCGGCGATGGTCACGGCGAGCGTGGACGGAACGCTCGGCGTTGCGACCCAGGCGAGTCCTGCCCGTGCCGCTTTGAACGCCAACTCGGCCGAGATCCGGCCGGTCACGAGCAGCCCGCGGTTCTCGATCGGTGTCCGCGCGAGCACCGCGGCACCGATCACCTTGTCGACCGCGTTATGCCGGCCGATGTCCTCCGCGTGAAAGAGCAGCGTCTGGCCGTCGGTGAGCGCGGCGGCATGAATGCCGCCCGTCTCGTTATAGCGTGCACCCGCCGCAAACAGCTCCTTGAAGCGCGCGCGCAGTGTTTCGGGGGCTGGAGGATCGCCGCGCAGCGGTGGCGAATGGGCCATCGCGTCGGGGTCTGCCAGCATCGTGGCGACCGCGCCGCAACCCGACGCGAGCACCGGCTTGCGACGTTCACCTTTCACCTGCGCCACTCGCTCCGGCTTCACGTCGGCCCAGAATCCCAGATCGGGCGCGCAGGGACGCAGCTGCACGAGGTCGTCCAGTGACGCGATGTATCCCTCACCGTGGAGCCATCCCACCACCAGCTCTTCGAGCTGATCGGGCGTGCACATCCACGTGACCGCGGGCTCGCCGTTCACCTCGAGCCAGACGGGCCACTCCTCGACCACCGCGGAGTCGGCGCGCATCCGGCCCGAGCGGTCGCCCGGCTGTTTACGATTCGCCGCGGTATTCGGAGTAGTGATTGGGACTCTCCTCGATGCGCACACAGTGCAGGCCTACACCCGCAGGCAAGGCACCGGCGATTCGTTCCCACACATGCAGCGCGAGCGCCTCGCCGGTCGCGACCCACTTCCCATCGGTGAACGGCGCGATGTCTGCGTTGATATGGCGCCCGTCGAAACGGCCCACGACTTCACGCTGCAGCAGCGACTTGAGTACGGGCAGGCTCATCACACCGCCGCGTGCCGGATCGAACACACCCTTCACGGTCACGGCACAGCGATATCGATGGCTGTGGTCGCTCGTGGCCCCGGCAAACTCCGGGGTATTGGGAAACCGGTGCGTCGCAGTGAATTCGACGATCCTGGTCAGATACCCTGTCGGCATTCCTTAGAATACCTGGATGGCGGTGGCCTTGAAAGAGAACACGACCGTGCCGCCCGGAGTGAGCGCGAGATCGCGTGCGGCCTCCGCGGTCACAGCGGCGATCAGCTCCACGCCGCCCATGTCCGCCCGAACGTGCACGCCGGCGCCGCGGTGCTCGATGGCTAGGCCGGTCACGCGACCCTTGAGGACGTTGCGGGCTGATGATGGGAGCGGCTCGCGGCTCACGAAGATATCGGTGGGCGGGACCGCGACCACCACCGGACCGGCGCGATCGGTCATGACCACGAGCTCGAGGCTCCCGACGCGCACCGTCTTCACTCCGTCGCCCGCGGGAAGCTCGACGCGAAACAGGTTCTCGGGCGTGACTGGGGACAGGCGACCATCTGCGAGCGCGCGGATGTCGTCGGCCCAGCGGTAGGCGTCTTCGAGCTGGTGTGATGCGATGCAGACTGCGAAGGGACGGGCCGCTCGCTCTGCGGCGAGAGCGCGGTACAACGCGCCCGCGGCGGCACGGTCGGCGGAGCTGGCCGGTTCGTCCAGCAACAGGACGTCAGTCCGCAGCGCGAGCGCTCGCGCGACCGCCACGCGTTGGACCTCGCCGTCGGACAGCTCGTGACGGCGCCGCGAGAGCAGCGACTGGAGTCCGAGGCGGTCCACCACATCCCCGATGATGCCATTCGCCGCGGTGCGTCCCATGTCCCGGACTTGAAGACCGTATTCGAGATTCTCTCGTACAGTGCCGCCAAACAGAATCGGCCGTTGCTCGACCAGCGTCACGCGCCGGCGTAACGAGGCGGGTGCACGCCGGGGCACGACGGCGCCGTTGAAGAGCACCTGGCCTTCTGTCGGCGCCTCGAGGAGTGCGAGCAGGCGAAGCAGCGTGCTTTTTCCGGCCCCGTTGTGCCCGACGACCGCCACCGTTCCCGTGCGGGGCACCGTGAACTGCTCGAGGTCGAGCACGACGCGTCCTTCATAGCGGTGGCGGACGCCGCGCAGCTCAAGCATGGCCGCGTCCCTGCAGCACCTGCAACGCGATGTTGACGATGAGCGCCAGCAACAACAGCACCAGGCCGAGCGCGAGCGCCAGGCCGAAGTCGCCTTGCGCGGTGTAGAGCGCGACGGCGGTGGTCAGCGTGCGGGTGGAGCCGCGGATGTTGCCGCCGACGATCATCGCCGCGCCGATTTCGGCGACGACCTGGCCGAAGGCGGCGGTAATGACGGCGGCAAGGGCGAAGCGCGCTTCGCGCGCCACCGTCCAGGCGGTCCGCCACGATCCCGCCCCCAATGTCTCGGCGGTGCGGCGGATTCGCGGGTCGACGCCGTGAATGGCGGCGGCCGACAGCGCGGCGGCGATCGGCAACGCCAGCAGCACGTCTCCGACGACGATCGCCTGCCAGGTATAGAGCCACCCCAGGCCCCCCAGCGGGCCGCGTCGTGACAGCAGGCCGTAGAGCAGCAGGCCGACGACCACGGTCGGGAAGGCGAGTGCGGTGTTGACCATCGTCAGCGCGGCGCGCCGTCCCCAGAAGCGCCGGGTGGCGAGGAAGTAGCCGAGCGGCAGCCCCACGATGCAGGAGATGGCTGTCGCAACGACCGCGACCTTGAGAGTGAGAAGAGCGATCCCGTAAACCTCGGAATCACCCGCAACGAGTAGTCCCCACGCCCGCCGGAAGCCTTCGGCTAGAAAATCCATCCAATGCCGAGACTGATCCAGGGATGGAGCGTCCAGTCGTTGAGCGGTTGGGTCAAGGGAAGCACGCGCGACCCGTCCGACGCCCGCTGTTCATGAAAGGAGAGGGGATACTTGAGACGCCAGAATTGAGCGCGCGCCTCGCCGTTGATCATCACGCGCCGAGCGGGATACCAGCGCACGCCGGTCGCAAACGCGATCGTCAGCTTGGTGCCGAAGTGGTAGCCGCTTCCCGTCGTGTCCCCCGGGGAATTCACGTCGAACGTCAACCCGAGCCCCGTGCCCACGTAGGGAGCAAGCCCGCGCCATGTCTTGTTGCCGCTGAGCCGCAGCTGCATTCCAACTTCCACCATGGCAAGATCCGACCTGAACGGACCGGTGCGGCGGGCGGGAGATGACGAGTCGGCGCGGGGATCGAGGATGAATCGGTCGCCATGGAGGTAGGCGCCGGTGAATTGAAAGTGCATCGCTTTGCCGGCCGGGATCTCGTAGCGCGCCCCGAACGTCAGAGCGTTGCTCACGCCTGCGCCCACGGTCCCACGGTCCGCGCTCAGATGGCCGACAAAGACGACCGGCCCCGAATGGAGGAGGATCTCGCGGTAGGGCCCGTGCTCGGGGTCGTGACCGACCTGCGCAGAGGCTAAGTGGTATGGGACTAAGAGACTGAGAAAAACAAATGCACTCAGAGCTCGAAGTACTCTCAGCCTCTTAGTCATCTTAGTCCTTAGCCTCTTTCATTGATACGACCCTGAGATCCCGTCCCGTCATTTCGTTTGGCGGCTCAATACCCATGAGCTGCAAGATCGTTGGTCCAACGTCGCGAAGCGAGCCACCGGTACGCAAATGTCGCTTGGGGGCACCGTCGCCCACCATGACCAATGGGACGGGATTCGTGGTGTGCGCGGTGTGCGGGCCGCCCGTGGCGGGGTCGATCATCAGCTCGCAGTTGCCGTGATCCGCGGTCACCAGAACGGTGGCGCCGGCGGTATCGGCCGTCGTCAAAACCCGCGCGAGACACTGGTCGACCGTCTCGACCGCCTTGACGGCCGCCGCCAGAACCCCGGAGTGCCCGACCATATCGCCGTTGGCGTAGTTACACAGAATGAAATCGTGCTGTTTCCCCGCAATCGCATTGCACAGCACGTCGGTCACGCCCGGCGCGCTCATCTCCGGCATCAAGTCGTAGGTCGCGACCTTCTGCGACGGGACGAGCAAGCGCTCCTCTCCCTTGTAGGGTGGCTCGTAGCCACCGTTAAAGAAATACGTGACGTGCGCGTACTTCTCCGTCTCGGCAGTGCGGAACATCGTCTTGCCGTGGTCCGAGAGCACCTCCGCGATGATGCGTGACAGCACGATCGGCTCGAATGCGGCGGGGAAGGGCAATGTCGCGTCGTAGCGCGTCATCGTCACGAGCCGCACCGCGGGCCGGCCGATGACGTCGAACCCGTCGAAATCCGGACTGGCCAGCGCCCGCACGATCTGGCGCATGCGGTCGGCGCGGTAGTTGAAACAGAAGATTCCGTCGCCGTCGCGAATGAGCGGCGCACCGGTGATGACGCCGGGCTTGACGAACTCGTCGGTCTCGCCGGCAGCGTACGCCTGTTGGATCGCGGTAATGGGATCGGGGACCTGAATCCCGACGCCTTTCACCATCGCGTCGTATGCCAGCTTGGTGCGCTCCCACCGCTTGTCGCGGTCCATCGCGTAATAACGTCCGATGACGGTGCTGACGGCTACACGGCCTGATGGCCCGACGGCCTGCAGCAACTCCTGCATGAACGCGAGTCCCGATTGAGGCGGTGTGTCGCGCCCGTCGAGCCAAGCATGGATCGCGACCGGGACACCAGCCTTGCGGCCCAACTCGACGGCGGCGAGCAAATGCTTGTCCAGCGCGTGCACGCCACCGGTGCCGATGAGTCCGATCACATGCAACGTGCCGTCGTGCCGACGTGTATCCTCGATCAGCTGCACCAACGCCGGGATACGGAAGAACTCCCCAGACTCGATGGACTGTGAAATGCGGACGAGGTCCTGCGGCACGACTCGGCCGGCGCCGAGATTCAGATGGCCGACTTCGCTATTGCCGATCTGTCCCTCGGGAAGACCGACGGCGAGGCCGGATGCCTCGAGCAGCGTGCGCGACGCGCGGTCCCACAGCTGGTGCCACACCGGCGTCCGGCCGAGCTCGATGGCGTTGCCCTCGCGGCCGGGCCGGAAGCCCCACCCGTCGAGCACGACGAGTACGACTGGGGTGCGCGTGCTGCGGCTCGTTGTCATATTGAAGGGGATGCAAGTTAGCCAGATCGTTCCCGCGCTACTAGCGGTTCTGAGTCTTGCGACGCCACAGGTCGCAGCTGCCCAGGGCGCCAGCCGGTATCGCGTCACCGTCGACAACGCGTGGTTCTATCAAGACGTCGCGGGCCGTCGCGTCGCGCGCCTCGCACGCGGCGCCATCCTGGCCGGCGGCGCAACTCGCAACGACTGGATGCAGGTCTTGCTCGACGGCTGGATCTTTTCCACGTCCGTCGGCCCGAGCGATCGGCCCGACTTCGACCTGCTCGTAACGCGCTCGCCCAACGAAAACCTCCGCGCCGCGCCGGCGGGACCCTTGATCGCCGAGCTCGCGCAGGGATTCGGACTCAAGCGCGCGTCGCCAGATAGCAGCGGCCGGTGGGTGCACGTGACACGTATCGGCTGGGTGCAGCGCAGCGCCTTGGCGCCGATGGCTGACATTGTGGCGACGCGCACCGCCGACACCACCACGGACAGCACGGCCAACCAGGGTGGACCAACACCGGGGCCGCGCCCCAGCGCCGACACGACGCGAGTCGACAGCACGCGCGCCCAACCGGTGCGCATAACGACGCTGTACCGCGCCCCGGACGGCCCGGAAGCCGGCACGTTGACGGCCGACACGCCGGTCCGCGTCCTGAGCCGCAACGGCGAGTGGACCCGCGTGCAGTTCGAGGGCTGGGTCAAAGGCGGCGATCTGCAAGCCGCGCCCGCCGGCGTGCAGGTGGGGGTCACCGCCGCCGAGCTGCGCGCCGAGCCGCAGCGGTACGCGGGGCAGGTGCTCCGCTGGAATCTCGAATTCATCGCCATCCAGAAAGCCGATGAGTTGCGGCCCGACATTCCTAGCGGCGCTTCGTACGTGCTCGCGCGCGGACCGCTGCCCGAACGGGGGTTCGTCTACGTCGTCGTTCCCGATACCAAACTGCCCGCATTCCGCGCGCTCACGCCGCTCGTCACGATGACGATCACGGCGCGGGTGCGAAACGGCCGCAGCCGCTATCTAGGCAACCCGGTCGTGGACCTGATTTCGTTGGAGGGAGGCGCAACCCCGTGAACGACCTACTGAACGAGCGCATCCGGCGCAAGCTCGACGTCATGCCGGACGAGCAGGCGTACCAGGTGCTCGATTACATCGAATTCCTCGAATCGAAGTACTCGCAACGGGCGGCCGGCGCTCCCGCCTTCCAGAAGGTCGCGGAAACACTGGAAGACACGATGCGCGCCGGACGCGTCCCCATCACCATCATTCGGGGAACGATGGATGCGGTCGGAAAGGCCGGCCGGTTCTTCGAGGGCCTGGCCGCGGCCGGGAAAGCCGCCGTTGAGGAGGCGAAGAAGGCTCCCACTCCCCCAAAGCAGGTTGAGGAAACGAAGCCCCCCCAGTAACTTCCGAGATGGGAACCTTCCGACCCGACGTCGCCCTCACCTTTGACGACGTCCTGCTCGTGCCCCGTCACTCGACGGTGCATCCCCGGAACGTCGCTGTCGCCAGCCGCTTCACTCGCGCCATCCCTCTGAACATCCCGATCGTCTCCGCGGCCATGGATACCGTAACCGAAGCGGAGATGGCGATGGCCATGGCGCGTCTGGGTGGCATCGGCGTGATCCACAAGAACATGCCGATCGACCGGCAGGCGGCCGAGGTCGACCGGGTGAAGCGCAGCGAATCGGGAATGATCATGAACCCGATCACGCTGGGACCCGACCGCCCGCTGCGGGAAGCGCAGCAGCTGATGGTGCGCTTCAAGATCTCGGGCGTGCCGATCGTCGACGGCGCGGGAAAACTGGTCGGGATCATCACGAATCGCGATTTGCAATTCGAGCGCGAGCTCGACCGGCCGATTCGCGACGTGATGACCAAGGACAAGCTCGTGACCGCGCCCATCGGCACGACACTCGACGAGGCCGAGCGCATTCTCGCGAAACATCGCATCGAGAAATTGCCGGTCGTGGACAAGCAGGGTTTGCTGAAGGGTCTCATCACCATCAAGGACATCTTCAAGCGTCGCCAATACCCGGACGCCAATAAAGACCAGCACGGCCGGTTGCGCGTCGCCGCGGCGGTCGGCGGCACGCCGGACGCGCGCGCGCGCGCCCAGGCGCTGGTCGACGCCGGGTGCGACGTGATCGTGGTGGATTCCGCACACGGCCACAGCCAGGGCGTGCTGGACACGGTCGCCTGTTTGCGCGAGGTCTTCCCCGACGCGCAGCTGATCGCCGGCAACGTCGCGACCGAAGCCGGCGCCCGCGCCCTGGTCGAGCGCGGAGTGGATGCCGTCAAAGTCGGGGTCGGGCCGGGGTCGATCTGTACGACCCGTGTCGTGACCGGGATCGGCGTCCCGCAGATCACCGCCATCGTCGATGCCGTGCGGGGCGCGGGCGATATCCCCGTGATCGCGGACGGCGGCATCAAGTACTCCGGTGACGCGGTGAAAGCGCTCGCCGCGGGCGCCGAGAGCGTCATGATGGGCTCGATGTTGGCGGGCACCGAGGAGAGTCCGGGCGAATCGTTCCTGCTCGAGGGGCGCCGATTCAAGGTGATCCGCGGGATGGGTAGCCTGTCGGCGATGGAGGAGGGGTCGGCGGACCGCTACTTCCAGGAAGGCGAGGTCTCGATGCAGAAGCTCGTCCCGGAGGGGATCGAAGGGCGGGTCCCGTATCGGGGGCCGGTCGCTGACGTGGTGTACCAGATGGTCGGCGGGTTGCGGAGCGGAATGGGCTATTGCGGCGTGTGCGATATCAAGGCGCTTCGCACCGAGACCGAGTTCATTCGGATTACGACTGCGGGGCTGCGTGAATCTCATCCGCACGACGTCGTCATCACGCGAGAATCGCCGAATTACAGCATCTAATTCGAGTTGTTGTAGTGTTGTGGCCGCTCTCCTAGCCGCCGCGGCGCTCGGTCTTTCGTCTTCGCTGGGCGCACAGGCTCCGGTAGACAGCGTTCGGAGACCCAGCGATGCCGCAGACACGATCCCCCCATCCAACGATTTCCGGATCGGCCAGAGCCCGGCTCCCCACGTTCTTTTAGACATGCTTTCGAGCCTGGCGCCCGGCCTCCTGATCGTGCGAGGTGCGGGCGTGACCGGGATGGGCTCGCGGATCCGGCTGCGTGGAGTGCAGAGCCTGGTGGCCGACCGCGCACCGATCGTGTTCGTCGACGGCATGCGCGTCGATCTCGGAGAAGACTCCTTCTGGCCCGTTGCCCCCTTTGACGCTGGCTTCGTGCCGTTTCCGCGCCCACCTGGTCCGCTGCGTCTGGACGATCTCAACCCGTCCGATGTTGACAGCATAGAAGTGATCACCAGCTCGGCATCTGCCGCGCTCTACGGCCCAGGCGCGAACGCTGGCGTGCTCCTTATTCATACGAGGCGCGGTCGACCGGGGCCCCTCCGCCTGCAGGCATATGCCCAAGGTGGCATCAGCTCGGCGTCGCGAGACTGGCCGGCCAATTTCGGCGGCGTGGACTCGGACAACGCGAGCGGGTTTTTCCAGCAGGGCGGTTGTACGCTCCGGTATCAGGCGCAGGGACAGTGCGTTCAGGACTTCGTGCAGCAATTCAATCCTCTCGAGCAACGCAATCCGTTACGAACAGCCCTGCTCCGCGAGGCAGGGCTGAGCGTGGCTGGCGGCTCCGCGCGAGCCGACTATCGAGTCTCTGGCCAGTTCACGAGCGAGACCGGACCCTACTCTGGGAGGGTGACGTCGACTGACCCCAACAATCATCGCCGGATCAACGGCAGATTGAGCTTACGGGTGCGTCCAGGGTCGACCGTCGAGTTTGGCGTCAACGCGACGCGCATCTCGGGACACCTGAATATCCCGCCGAATCTGCCCTACCAAGTCGGCGTCAGCGGCCCCAGCGACAGCAGCGGCTTCGATTGGAGCCGAATGTTTCGCGCTCAGGACACGCAGGATGTGGACCGGTTGATGGCCATCTTCGAGGCAAAATGGAGCCCATGGCGGTGGATGGGCGTCCGAGCGCTCGCTGGGTTCGATGCCGCGCACCAATTGGATGCGCGGCTATCGCCTTACGTCCCCAATGACCCGCAGCCCGTAGGGTCGTGGACACAGGGCGACACGAAGACACGGCACCGCACGCTGGAGCTTGCTGCGACCGCGACCAATCCGATCTCATCGGGGGTCCGGTCCATTCTTCGAATTGGTGTGCAGGCGCTGCGTGACAGCATCGAGCAGCATTGGACGATTCGGACCGACTTCGGAAACGGTTTCAGCGACCCGTTCAACAACGCCAGGCAAATGACGCGCTACAACTCGACAGGCTACTACGCGGACGAGCGGTTCGAGATCGGTCGTCGCCTGGTGCTAGGCGCGGCAGTGCGGCACGACCGGTTCAAAGGGCTGGATCGCCACGCGACGTACCCCGGTCTCAGCGCAACGTGGTTGGCGCATCTCGCGGCCGAGTCGGCGTTGGTGAGCCAGCTCCGTTTCCGCGCAGCGTACGGGTCGGCCGCTCCGATACCGTACGGAGGGCTGCCCTTCATCCTAGTGCCCATCGGGACTCCAGTGCCGCGCATCGACCCGGAGCGAACGACCTCGGCCGACCTCGGGGCTGACGCGACGTTTTTGAAGGGTCGCGCCGCAGCCCAACTGACTTACTACGCGATGCACTCACGTGTCTTGAGTGTGGTGCAGACCCAGGCCGGCCCGGTCCCCTTCACGGGGATGATCAGCAACCGCGGGGTTGAGGCGATGTTTTCCGGACAGGTGCTGTCCGGACCCGGCGCGGGCTGGGACGTGACGCTCTCATTGTGGGGAAACCGGAATCGATTGAAGAAATTCAGTGGCCCTCCAGTCACCTTCGGAGCCCCTGTCTACTCTGTCCATCTCCTCGTCCCCGGGTATCCGGTCGGCGGCTATTGGGCATATCAAATCCAGAGATTTACTGACGCCAACGGCGATGGGATCATTGCGCCAACGGAAGTCACGATCGGACCTGGACGCGTCTGGGTAGGGACGCCCTATCCCACCCAAGGGGCCATGCTCACGTCCGCATGGACGTTCGGAGGCGCATTCAAAGCCGCCCTGACTCTCGATTACCGGGCCGGGCACACGCTCTTCAATCAGTTCGCCTATGAACGATGCCTTTCCGGGAGGTGTCGCGCCGCGGTCGATCGAGACACCCCCCTCGCCGAGCAGGCGCGCGCCGTTGTGAGCATCGCTCCGACAACCGACTACTTCGAGAAAGCCGATTTCCTGAAGGTTCGCGAGCTGGCGCTCACATGGTCTCCTCGACCACGCATCGCTGCAGCGTTCGGAGCTCGATCGGTCGCCATCACGCTCGTCGGTCGCAACCTGCTGACCTGGACCAGTTACTCCGGCGGGGACCCCGAGGCCGGAAGCTATGGCATCATCCAACCGGGCGAGCCCCGCGGTATCGCGGACGTCGGGGGCTTGCCGGTGCCGCGCACTTGGACGCTGCGGGTCGATGTGAGCTATTGACCTAACGCACGACTCTATTGACAGATCGCTGGCCCCGGCGAACGTTGGGTCGTCCCGTGCCGTCGATTCGTCACCTCCCTGAACGGAGTCCCGCATGAATTTGTGGGCTACCAAATCCATCGCGACCTTGCGCGCCGAAGCCAACGAGGTGGGCGAGCACCAGCTGAAGCGCGCGCTCACGCCGCTGAACCTGATCACGCTCGGCATCGGCGCCATCATCGGCGCGGGCATCTTCGTGCTCACCGGCCAGGCCGCGGCTTTGCACGCCGGACCCGCCGTCCCGATCTCGATGGCGCTCGTCGGCATCGCCTGCGCGTTTGCGGGACTGTGCTATGCGGAAATGGCGTCGGCGGTGCCGGTCGCCGGGAGTGCCTACACCTACTCGTATGCTACGATGGGTGAGTTCATCGCCTGGATCATCGGGTGGGACCTCGTGCTCGAGTACGCAGCCGGCGCGGCGACCGTGGGAGTGGGTTGGTCGGGCCACCTCGTTTCGTTGCTCAGCCAGTTCGGCATTGCGATTCCTCCACATCTCGCCGCATCGCCGACGCAGTGGTGCACCGGTCTTCAGGTACAACAGGCGGTGGCGGGATGTGGCCACACGGGGCTCAACTTCACGGGCGCGTGGGTCAATCTCCCCGCGGTCTTCATCGTCGTCCTGATGTCCACGATCCTCGTGATCGGCATCAAGGAGTCGGCGAGCGTCAACAACATCATCGTGATCCTCAAGGTCACGATCATTCTCCTCATCGTCGCCGTGGGCCTCGGACACATCAATCCTGCCAACTACAAACCGTTCATCGTGCCGAACGCGGGCGAGTGGGGCACGTACGGTATCTCCGGCGTCTTGCGCGGCGCGGGACTCGTCTTCTTCGCCTACATCGGATTCGACGCCGTATCCACGGCTGCGCAGGAAGCGCGCAATCCGCAAAAGGATATGCCCATCGGCATCCTCGGATCGCTGGCGATCTGTACGGTTCTCTACATTGTCGTGTCGGCGATTCTCGTCGGCATGGTGCCGTACAGCGAATTGAACCTACCCGCGCCCGTCGCGTACGCGATGGAAAAAGTCGGCGCGCCGCACTGGGTTCGTATCTCGATCGATGTCGGCGCCGTGCTCGGTCTCGCGTCCGTGATTCTCGTGATGCTCCTGGGTCAATCGCGCGTGTTCTACTCGATGTCGCGTGACGGCTTGCTCGGCAAATGGGCCGGCGCGGTGCATCCCAAATACCGCACGCCCTACCTCTCGACGATTTTCACAGGTGTCGCGGTGAGCTTCGCCACCGGCTTGCTGCCGCTGCAGCTGCTCGGCCAGCTCGTGAACATCGGCACGCTGCTCGCGTTCGTACTCGTCTGCGCCGGCGTGTGGGTGCTGCGCAAAAAGCGGCCGGATCTCGACCGGCCGTTCCGTACTCCATGGGTGCCGTTCGTGCCTATCATGGGAGTTCTGTGCTGCCTGGGTCTTATGGCGACATTGCCTGGCGACACTTGGATTCGGTTGATCGTGTGGCTGCTCATCGGTTTCGTGATCTACTTCGGCTATAGCCGGAAGCACAGCCGCCTGCAGAAAGAGCTGGCGGGGGGAGCGGGCGGTGGGCCGGGCGCGCCACGTATG
>Ga0193755_1000213_pt1 | contig 16451 bp, 9 predicted proteins | sample H1a2metaG_FD_144921 | JGI IMG/M metagenome (GOLD analysis project Ga0193755, IMG submission 144921) | Soil microbial communities from a riparian zone of the East river system, Colorado, United States - H1a2 | ecosystem: Environmental > Terrestrial > Soil > Riparian zone | place: USA: East River...
GATGGAACGCGCTTATCTGGTCGGCAATATCCTTGGAATAGGTGCTGGCGAGCTCAGCAAGAATCGCCTCTGCATCGGCCGGGTTTAAGGCTAGTTTTTCCGGACCAGCTGAGTCGCTGTCCTCGGAAGATCCATCGCCAATGCGCCAGAAGGTATTCATGTCAGCGTGTCAGTGCGAACATCATGGAGCAGGCTGATTCCTTGAGCGGGTCCGCCAAGTTGGTTCCTTATTGAGAGATGCCTGTGTGAACCTGCGCAACGCGTGAATAGCGCGGCCGTAGGTCTGCACGGCGTGGGAGGAGAGTAGTGATCCCGGCGGCTGGTTCATGAACGGCATGAATTTATCCGGGAAGCCGGGCATGGTGCAGCCGATGCAGATGCCGCCGACGTTGGGACAACCTCCGACGCCTCCCATCCATCCGCGCTTTCCCACGTTGCATTGAACCACCGGGCCCCAACATCCCAACTTCACGATACAGAGCGGCGACCCGTACTCTTCCGCGAATTCCGCTTGCTCGTAGTATCCCCCTCGATCGCATCCTTCGTGGACGGTGCTGCCGAAAAGCCAGGTAGGCCGCAATCCATCATCCAGGGGGATCATGGGGGCGCGGCCGACCGCCATATAGAGAAGGTAGAGCAAGGTCTCCATCAGGTTATCGGGTTGAACGGGGCATCCGGGCACACAGACTATGGGTATGCCCGCCTGCGACTTCCACTTCCAGTCCAAGTAATCCGGCAAGCCCATGCAGCCGGTTGGGTTTCCTTCCATGGCATGGATTCCACCATAGGTTGAGCAAGTGCCGGCCGCGACAACAGCCCACGCTTTTGGAGCAAGACGGTCGATCCATTCGCAAGTCGTGATGGGTTGACCGGTCACTGAATCGGTGCCAAAAGATGCCCAATAGCCTTCGCTCTTGTTGTTCTCGTTTGGGATGGATCCTTCCATCACCAGGATGAAAGGTCTTTTGGAAATGCCGTCGGCAGCCTCTCGAAATGGGCGTACAAACTCGTCGCCATTTTCATAGGCAAGGAACGGATTGTAAAACCGGACTCTGGGAGTCCAAGGCAAGGCGCCCGTGACCAGATCTTCGATGCTGGGCTGAGTGGCGCCCGTCATGGCAATGGTGTCGCCATCGCAGCCCAGACCCGCAGTCATCCACAGGATGTCGATTTCTTCGATTTTCGAGATCTTCGCAGGACCTTCGTTCCGAAGGGCCGCAGTACCGTCCATCGACTCACTCCCGACGAAGGCGTGTGCGCCTGCGTATTCTAGCGGATTTCACGGGACGGAGACTGCCGAAAGCTATTGAATACTGATCTGTTTCCATGAAATCAGTTCGTACTTTACCGGGAAAACCCTATCGATTGAATCGCTAAGGCCTCACAGAATCAAGTAATCTATTCGCGCATAAACTGGTCATGAGGCAACAATCCCATGTGGCTCTTTCTGGAGCGCCGAAGGGTGTGCTTTTTTAATTCACTGCTGAGAACTGATTTTTCCTTGAGAAATAATCGTGCTTAGAGCTCTCTTCTCGCGCTGGCCGCTTATCGCACAAATTCGAACTGGCGGCGATGGTACGGGCCAGGAGGCAATGACGGCGCGTACTCGCGATTTAAAGCCTAAAACGCATGGCGCTGTGGCCGCTCGCTCAATCTGCCCGTATTGCGGCGTCGGCTGTGGCCAGATCGTTTACCACAAAAAGGGTGAGCTGGTTTCAATCGAGGGTGATCCGCAATCGCCAATCTCGCGAGGGCATCTTTGCCCGAAGGGCGCCGACACGTATGAGTTGCACACTCATCCTGCCCGCCTGAAGACAGTGAAGTACCGGGCGCCATATTCCCGAACCTGGCAGGAGATCGAGCTATCCAAAGCGATGGACATGGTGGCGGAGCGTGTCTGGCGCACTCGAGAGCGGACTTTCCAGGAGACGCGTGAAAACCAGACGCTGATGCAGACCACGGGAATGGCACACCTGGGCGGCGCTACGCTCGATGTGGAAGAGAATTACCTGATAAAGAAACTGTTCACGGCTGGGCTGGGGATGGTATGCCTCAGCAATCAGGCTCGCATATGACATAGCTCCACCGTGCCCGGTCTGGGCACTTCCTTTGGCCGCGGCGGAGCCACGACCGCTCAAACTGATCTCAGTAATGCTGACGCCATCCTCATCATGGGTTCGTCGATGGCGGAAAATCATCCGGTGGGCTTCCAATGGGTAATGGAGGCGCGTGAAAAGGGCGCGAAGGTAATTCATGTCGATCCGCGTTATACACGCACTTCTGCCATGGCTGATATCTGGGTGCCATTACGCGCCGGTACAGACATCATTTTCCTAGGCGCGCTGATTCGATACGTTTTTGACCATAACCGGGAATTTCGGGAGTACGTGGTTCATTACACGAATGCTTCGACCATTTTGCGCGCTGATTTTCGGGACACGGAGGATCTCGACGGTTTCTTTTCCGGCTGGGATGCGGAGAAGAGCAAGTACGATCCGGAAAGCTGGCTTTATCAGGGCGCGCACAGCGAACAATCAAACGAGCCCGCGGGTCATTTGGAAGCGGGCGGTGGACACGGCAAAGACCGCGGTGGAGAGGCTCAGGACCCGGCAGGATTCCAATCTGACGTGACCCTGGAACATCCCCGGTGTGTCTTCCAGGTATTGAAACGCCACTTCGACAGATACACCGTCGACATGGTGGAGCAGCAATGCGGAGTGCCTCAGGACGTATTTCTGAAAGTGGCGGAAGCTTTCACTTCGGCCTCCGGTCCTGAGAAGACGGCCGCAATTTGTTACGCCGTGGGATGGACGCAGCACTCGAAGGGAGTGCAGATTATCCGTGCCGCCGCCATCCTACAATTGCTACTGGGGAACATCGGCCGCCCGGGCGGAGGTATCCTCGCATTGCGTGGTCATGCTTCCATACAAGGCTCGACCGACATTCCGACACTCTACGACATCCTGCCCGGCTATTTGCCCATGCCCGCTTTCGAGGAAGACTCTCACAAACTGGACGGCTATTGCAAAAAACATAGTGCCCGAACAGGGTTGTGGTCGAGCTTTGACAAATACTTCATCAGCCTGATGAAGGCCTATTATGGCGAGGCAGCAACGCGAGAAAACGATTGGGGCTTTAATTGGCTTCCGCGCGTGACAGGAGATCACTCTCATTTTGGATATTGGCTGGACATGGCCGATGGCAAGCTTGAAGGACTGTTTGTTATGGGACAGAATCCCGCCGTCGGGGCACCGAATGGCAGCCTGGAGCGCAAGGCGCTTGCCAAGTTGAAGTGGCTTGTAGTCCGCGACATGGTCGAAACCGAAACGGCGTCGTTCTGGTATGCGTCGCCGGAAGTCGAACGCGGAGACTTGTCTCCTGAAACAATCGGGACGGAAGTTTTTCTTTTTCCCGCGGCAGGCACGGCGGAGAAGGCTGGTACGTTTACCAACACCCAGCGATTGTTGCAACATCGAGAGAAGGCTGTGGATCCGCCTGGTGATGCCCGGAGTGATCTTTGGTTCGTATATCACCTGGGACGGCGCCTGAAAGCGAAGGTGCGTGGCGATTCGAATACGCGCAACAACGGGCTGAGAGCGCTTGGCTGGCAATATCCCACCGAGGGCGTGGATGATGAGCCAAAAGCCTCCGCGGTTCTGAAAGAAATCAATGGCTGGTCCATACCGGAGCGCAAGCAGCTTAGCCAAATCAAGCAACTGAAGAATGATGGCTCAACCGCGTGCGGCGCATGGATTTATTGTGGGGTTTTTCCCAGTGATGATCGAAACCGGGCAAATGAAAGAAATCCGCAAGATGCGCTTGGTCACGGCTGGGGATTTGCTTGGCCGAACGATTGTCGCATCATCTACAACCGAGCCTCGGCTCGGCCCGATGGCAAGCCCTGGAGTGAACGGAAAAAACTGGTTTGGTGGGACGAACAAAAGAAGGAGTGGACCGGACTGGATATACCGGACTATGACAACAAGATGCCGCCCGACGCCCCCCTCAATCTCGAACAAGGAGAGGGGACCAGCGCGCTGGGCGGGGCAAGACCGTTCACTCTGCATCCCGACGGCGTGGGATGGCTTTACGTGCCGAGTGGATTGAAAGATGGTCCGTTGCCCACACACTACGAACCGCTCGAATCACCTGTGAAGAACGCTCTCTATCATCAGGAAACAAATCCGGCGGCAAATCCTAAGCGACGTCCAGATAACCCTTACGCCGAATCGCCCGGGGATGCACGCTTCCCCTACGTGCTGACCACATACCGGCTCACCGAGCATCATACGGCGGGAGGAATGACGCGCAACCTTTCGCACTTGAGCGAATTGCAACCCGAGCTATTTACCGAGATATCGCCAGAACTGGCGAAACTTTGCGGATTGCGGCACGGCGAATGGGCGACCATCAGCACACCCCGGGGCGCGGTGGAGGCAAGAGTGATGATTACGCCACGCATGATGCCTCTTCAGGTCAATGGTCGAATCGTGCACCAGGTCGGGCTTCCGTACCACTGGGGCTATGTTGGCGAAGTCACCGGCGATGTAGTGAACGATTTACTAGCGATCAGCGAGGAACCGAATGTGCGCATCATGGAAACGAAGGCGCTGGTGTGCGATCTGAGGCCCGGCCGCCGCAAACGCGAATCAGTCAGAGCGCGGAGCCTCGATTTACAAGGAAACAATCGCATATGAGCATCACGGCATTTCTGACCGATTCGACGCTGTGCATAGGATGCAAAGCCTGCGAAGTCGCGTGTAAGGAATGGAACGGCATTGAGGATGATGGCTTCCAGTGGAGCGGGTTTTCTTACGACAACACCGGAGCGGTGGGCGCCTCAAGCTGGCGACACGTAAAATTTGTTGAACAGGCGCCTATTCCTGGCTTAGGCGGAAATGCCGGCGAGCAAGCCTCGTGGACCTTCTCGTCTGATGTATGCAAGCACTGCGAACGTGCGGGATGCTTGGAAGCCTGCCCAACCGGCTCGATCGTGCGTACAGAATTCGGCGGAGTTTTTATCCAGCCCGATGTTTGCAATGGCTGTGGTTATTGTGTCGTCGCGTGTCCGTTTGGTGTGGTGGAACGCAACGAGAAGGACGGGCGCGCCTTCAAGTGCACGTTCTGCTACGATCGCCAAAAAGCCGGACTGCAGCCTGCGTGCGCGAAGGTTTGTCCAACGGAAAGCATAAAATTTGGCGAACTTGCTCACCTTCGGCAAGAGGCGCACAAGAGAGTGGAAGAGTTGCATAATCGCGGAATGAACGACGCCAACGTTTACGATCCGGTCGCAACAAGTGTGGCCGGCACACATGCCGTGTTCATCATTCGAGGGGATGCGCGAACCTATAACCTCCCGCCTGCGCCTGAGGTACCCACGGTTTACTTGAAAAGAGCCTGGAAGTCCTCCGCGGTTGCCGCAGGCCTACTTTTCGGAGGTACGCTAGTGGCATTTCTCACTGCCGGGAAGGACCGGGGATGAGTGATTTAGTGTCCGTGGGAAATGCAGACTCACCTGCCCTGAGACGGGAACGAAACCTGGAAGAGATCCGGCGACGTGCCGAAATGAGCAGCACTAGTCCCATCGTGAATCCCCCAGCGGGAGAACCCTTCCCGCAAGCGAACGCAGAAAATGGTTATTACGGAATTCCCCTTCTGAAGCGACCGCCTTGGACGTGGGAAATCCCGCTTTATTTTTTTGTAGGCGGCGCTGCAGCGTCCGCAGCCGTCATTGGTGCGGTCGCCAGTTACACCGGCGCTGATCGCGAACTCGTGCGCCACGCGCGATGGATCGCTGCGGCGGGATCGGTCATTTCGCCGGCCCTACTGATTGCTGATCTAGGCCGGCCGGAGCGTTTCCTGGCAATGCTTCGGGTCTTCAAACCGCAGAGCCCAATGTCAGTGGGAGTCTGGACCTTGCTGGGATTCTCAAGCGGCGCCGCGGCCACCGTATTTGCTGACTTTTTGATCCAACGCTACGGCGAGTCCCTGCCCGTGCGAGTTCTGGAGAATGCCGGGCAGGCTGCGTCCCTGGCTTTTGGCCTGCCATTTTCCAACTACACCGGAGTGTTGATTGGGGCAACGGCTGTTCCCGTATGGAATCGCAGCGCCGGAGAGCTGCCATTGCACTTTGCGGCCTCGGGCCTGGGCGCGGCTGTAGGAATTCTTGAACTGATGGGGCATCGCAAGAACCGTGCCTTGCAGTCGCTGGGTATCGGGGCAGCCGTCTTTGAAACGTGGCAAGGTTTACGAATCGAGTGTCGCTCGCACGAAGACTTGGAACCTCTGAAGCATGGTGTCAGCGGCTGGGTTACTCGCTCTGGCGGAGCTCTTTCCGGTCCCGTACCAGCACTGTTGAGAGCTGTAAGCTTGTTCGCAAAGAAGGAAAGATCAGATTCCTTACGTCGCTGGGCGTCGTGGTCATCCATCGCCGGATCATTAATTACACGCTACGCATGGATGCGGGCGGGAAGACAATCGGTGCAGAGATGAAAACCCGACAACACATTGGGATGGTGCGACATCCAAAGCTGTGACCGGACCTTGGACTCAGAGCCTTTGTTCGTCAGGTTTATCCTGTATAGCCGGTACCAGGCCCCTCTTGGGCCCACAGACCAATGACATGCGTGCCGTCTTTAGTTTTTACAGGCCAGTTTCAGTCCGGTGCAGTCTTCCAGCCTCGCTAGTATTCTCAATTCTATGTTCGCTGTCCCCCGCATGGGCACAGACCGACGCCAAGCAACAGGCGCCGAAGACTGCTCCGCAAGTGCAAGAAGTATTGCCCTCTTACGAAGGGCAAAATGTGGTTTCGGTCGAAGTCGCTGGCCGGCCTGATCTCGTGCAGCAGAAACTCGTTCCTCTCCTGGTGCAGTATGAAGGTGAACCTTTTTCAAAAGCCAAGGTTGACCAAAGCGTCGAAGTTTTGAAACGAGAGGGACTCGCGAAGGAGGTAGCGATCGATATCCGGCCCGACCCCGATGGGGTGCGACTGATCCTTGTTCTACAGCCTGCCATGTATTTCGGGATTTTCGAGTTCCCAGGTGCGGGGCGCTTCGCATATTCGCGGCTGCTTCAGGTCTCCGACTACCCTCCCCGGGGAGCCTTCAACGAACGCGACATCGAGAACACTCAGACATTGCTTGTCAAATTCTTTCGCCAAAACGGCTATTTCGAGGCCGAAGTCAAGCCGCAACTACAGACCGACACAGTCCATGGCCTGGTCAACGTGATTTTCCAAATCACCCTTAATCGGCATGCGAAGTTTGGCACTGTGATTTTAAAAGGAGTTTCCTCAGCTCAGGATCACGAGCTTCAAAATGCACTTCATTCCGTGCGTGCGCGCGTCCGTGGGGCGGCCATAAAACAAGGCAAGCCCTATTCGTTCCGCACCCTTCAAAAGGCAACCCAATATCTTGAAGGTCAACTGATTAAGCGCAACTATCTTGGAAGCCGTGTGCAGTTGGCGGGAGCCGAATACGATCACGACACGCACCGCGCGACCATTCATTTTGACGTCACGCCAGGACCGCTTGTTCACGTAAGCATCGAGGGGGCGCGTCTTTCATCGCGAGCACGCCGTAAATTGTTGCCCATTTATCAGCAGGCGGGTCTGGACCCAGAGTTGGTGCAGGAAGGCCGGCGCAACCTCATTTCCAATTTTCAGTCCAAGGGCTATTTCAACGTCAGCGTTGAATCGCGCATCGAACCGGCCGCTGATAGCCAAAAGATTTCTTATTTGATCACGAAGGGCCCGCGGCACAAAGTTTCGAAGGTAGAAATCAGCGGGAACCGAGGCATTCCGTCGAAAAATCTGTTCAGCCACGTAGCTGTCGAGAAGGCGCGGATTCCGTTCTTCTCTCACGGCAAATTCAGCGACAAACTGGTTCGAACCAGCGTTGCCAACCTGAAGCGGGTTTACCAGGCTGAAGGGTTCAGCACAGTGCAGATCACGCCGGAGGTTCACGAGACCAATGGCAATGTGACCGTAAATTTCCGGGTGAACGAAGGGCCGCAAGATGTGGTCGAGTCTTTTCACCTTGAAGGAAACCAGGCTGTTCCGCAATCTGTGCTTGCTCCAAAGGGGCTGAGGGTGGCCGAGGGCCAGCCTTATTCAACCAAGCGTGTGGACCAGGACCGCAACGGCATCGTCGCACAGTATCTGCGCATGGGCTATCTGAATGCCAGTTTTAAAGCCAGTGTGCGGGAAACAGCGAAGAATTCGCACCGGCTGGACGTGACTTACAGCATAACCGAAGGGCCCAGAGTAACCGTCGACTCGATTGTGACACTGGGACGCAAAGTAACCCGGCAATCGCTGGTGGATCGGGCTACGCGACTGGCGACCGAACAACCTCTACGCGAAGACGATCTTTTTAAAGCTGAGAATCAACTCTATACCCTGGGCATTTTCGATTGGGCGCAAATCGATCCGCGCCGCCAAATCACGACTCAAGATCAAGAAGATGTATTGGTGAAAGTGCACGAGTCCCGCAGAAATGAGATTCGGTATGGCTTCGGGTTTGAGGTCATCAATCGTGGCGGGAGCGTTCCGGGAGGCACGGTCGCCGTGCCTGGATTGCCTCCGGTGGGATTGCCTTCCTCCTTCAAGACGAGCGAGAAAACGTTTTGGGGACCGAAGGGAACTTTTCAGTACACGCGGCGTAATTTCAGGGGTCTTGGGGAAACCATCTCCTTAGCGGCACTCGGAGCGCGTCTGGTCCAGCGTGGATCTGCTTCTTTTGCAGATCCTTATTTTATTGGCACCCGCTGGAGTTCGACTTTTACGTTGTCCGGCGAGCGAAACAGTGAAAACCCGATATTCTCGGCGCGACTGGGCAATTTCAATTTTCAACTGCAACGTCCGCTCAACCCCGATGCCACCCAGCAACTGATCTTGAGCTACGGCTTGCAGCAAACTCAAATTACGAACTTGCTCATTCCCGACTTGATTCCTCCGGACGACAGAAACGTGCGACTGTCGATATTGGGGGCAACATATTCGCGTGACACCCGTGACAGTCCGCTAGATGCCAAGAAGGGCATCTACGAAACCGCAGAATTGAGCATCAACCCGGCAGTGCTGGGATCCAATGTCAGCTTTGCGAGATTGCGGGGCCAAGTGGCGTACTACAAGAACATTGGTAAGGACGTGATATGGGCGAACAGCCTCCGCATCGGGATGCAACAACCCTTTGCGGGCAGCCGGGTACCTCTAAGTGAATTGTTTTTTTCCGGAGGCGGCAGCACGTTGCGCGGCTTCCCTTTGAACGGTGCTGGGCCCCAGCGGCAAGTACCGGTGTGTGGTAATCCAGCCGACCCTTCCACCTGCTCGTTTATCCAAGTACCGGTTGGCGGGAAGCAGTTGTTCATCTTGAATTCTGAGTTCAGAATTCCTGTCCCCTTGAAGAAGGGGCTGGGAGTGGCGGCCTTCTACGACGGTGGGAACGTATTTCAACATGTGGGATTCAGTGACTTTTCAAGCTACACCAATACCGTTGGAATCGGGCTGCGTTATGCGACTCCGGTTGGTCCTGTACGGATCGACGTTGGGCACAACTTAAACGGGTTGCCGGGAATCAAAGCTACGCAGATCTTTATCACACTGGGGCAGGCATTTTGAGTGCTTTACCACAACCTCCTTTTCATGAATCGCCGAGCCAGCGCCCCTCCGCAGTCCCCAGCCGGGACCGTCAGAGATCGCGCTGGCTGAGAATTGCGGGTTGGGTTCTCAGTGCCTTTGGGCTATTGGTAGTCCTCTTAGCGATCACAGCGGTCATCCTCATCCACAGCCCCAAATTTCATGCATTCATGTTGCGGACAGCTCAACAGAAGGCGACGGCCGGCCTGGGCGTTCCGGTGCAGCTACACGATTTCGCTCTTCACATCTCGTTCGTCAATCCAGTGCTTGATCTATATGGCGTTACGGTGCACGGTCGTGGACCGAATCAGGATCCACCGCTATTGGAGGCCGACGAACTCCATATGGAGGTGACGATCGCTTCGTTGTTGCGACGATCGTGGTACGTGAACGAAATTCGGATCGAGCGGCCCATTGTGCACGTATTCGTCGATGCACAAGGGCAGACGAATTTGCCAGCTGGAAAATCATCACCCCAGCCAAGCAACCCGAATACCTTGTTCGACTTGGGGATCCGGCACTTCGTGCTTGAACGCGGCGAGGTCTATTACAACGATGCCAAGAGCGATCTTGCCGCCGACATTAGACAGGTTGTTTTCCGTTCAGGTTTCGATCCCGGGAAGAAGCGGTATTCGGGCGAGCTTTCCTATCGCGATGGGCACCTTCGATGGAGCAAGAACAGTCCAGTTCCTCACAGCCTGAATGTGACCTTTTCTGCCACGCCGCAGGAGTTCAGGATCGAGAATGCTGTCTTGAGTACGTCCAGTTCGAAAGCTTCATTGTCGGGTTCCATGACGGACTATTTAAATCCAAAGATACAAGCCAGTTACAAGGCGGTCGTCGATCTGAACGAGTTCCGCCGAGCGCTCAGCAATCCCAGCCTGCCAGAAGGCGTTGTTGAGCTCTCCGGCGACTTCAAATACGCAAACCCGCAAAACCAGCCGTTGCTGACCGTCATCGTTGTGAAGGGCGGTGTCTCCAGTAGTGCGCTGGCTACTCGTTACAATGACAGCCGCATCGCAGTTCGCGATCTAAGCGCCCATTATTCCGTGGCAAAAGGAAATGCTACGGTCTCTGATCTGCGCGCGCGACTTCTAGGAGGCTCCCTAAGCGGCAAACTTGACACTCGAGATCTCACTGGAAGCGCGTCCTCCCGTCTGTCTGCAACGTTACGCGGAGTATCTGTTCCGGAACTTCAACATACCTTCGCGCGCTCCACCACCAGCGTAACCAGCGCGCAGGGCTCGCTTGACGTCACAATCAATGCAACCTGGGTTAAGGCCATGCAACAGCTAATGGCCCAGGCCGACGCAAAGCTCCAATCGACAATCCAATCCACACAGGGCAGTGCGCCAGTCCCTGTGAACGGCCTCGTACATTCGACTTACAACTCTGTTCGAGAGCAGATCTCTTTTACGAACAGCTACGTACGAGCGCCCCAAACTTTAGTCAGCCTGAACGGAACCGTCAGCAATCATTCCGCTTTGCAGATTCAAATGCAGAGCAATCAACTTCGCGATCTCGAAAACCTTGCCCAAGCATTTCGAGCCCCCGGCGCGGCGCCACTGGGGCTGTCTGGACAAGCTTCTTTGCAAGCGACCATCACAGGATCAACCCATCGCCCACAAATCACCGGCCAGCTTACATCCAATGGCCTGCGCGTAAGGGGGTCATCCTTCAAACTTCTTCGCGCCAACATTTTCGCGAATCCAAACGAGTTCCGGATTGAAAATGGTGAACTTGATCCCGCAACACAAGGCCGCATTGCTTTTGAGGCGACAACCGGGTTAGCAAACTGGGAATTGGAGAAATCAAGTCGATTCCGTTTGAAGCTGAGCGCTTCCCAAGTGAACGCGGCCGAGGTTGCCAAGGCCGCCGGCACGGATGTGCCCGTAATTGGGACGTTGGCGGCGGACGTCGACGCCAGTGGGACGCAGTTGCAGCCCGCTGGCCATGGTACTGTTCAGCTCACGCGGGCGCGAATTGGAGCAGAGCCGGTACGGTCGGTCAGTCTTCAATTCCAGGCCAACGGTACGCGACTGGACGGGAAGCTGCAGTTCGAACTTCCGACAGCCGGCTCCGCAACTGCAACAGTGCAGTACCAACCGTCGGACAAAGCATACATCGCGGAAGTGCGTTCAACCGGAATCAAGCTGGAGAAGCTGCAAACATTGCAGGAACGCAATCTCCAAGTCAGTGGGACTTTAAACTTGAGCGCCAGCGGTCGCGGCACGTTGGACGACCCGCAACTGCAGGCCCAGGTCGAAATTCCAGAACTACGCGTTCGCACTCAAACCATTTATGGACTCAAGCTGCAGAGCACGGTAGCGAATCACGCCGCGCAGTTCACTTTGGACTCCAAGGTATTCGATTCTTATGCGCGCGGACGTGGAACAGTCCAACTTGCAGGTGACTATCCTGCTGATATCAGCTTCGATACGCAGGCGATCCAGTTTGCGCCGTTGGTGTCCCTGTACGCGCCCTCACAAGCTGCGAATCTCAGTGGGCAGACGGAGCTGCATGCAACTTTGCGCGGTCCGCTCAAGAAAAGAGCACAACTGGAAGCGCACGTGGTGATCCCGCAGCTCTCCCTGAATTACAAGAACGTGATCCAGCTGGCGGCTGCGGCGCCCATTCGTGCTGACTATGCAAACGGTGTTCTCGACCTCCAGCGTTCAGTATTTCACGGAACAAATACAGAAATCAGCTTGCAGGCGCGAGTCCCGTCCGCCAAGGACGCTCCTGTCTCGCTGTTGCTCAAGGGAGGAGTGGACCTCCGGCTGGCACAGTTGATCAGCCCCGATATCACGAGCGGCGGCAAACTTCAGTTTGACATTGATTCCTTCGGCAACCGCGCTGATCCCACCGTCCAGGGGCAGATCCGGATCGTAGACGCAAGCTTCGCCACGGTTGATCTTCCTGTAGGCCTACAAGGTGGAAATGGCGTACTAACGCTGACTGGCGATCGGCTCAGCGTCAGTCAGTTTCATGGAAAGGTTGGCGGCGGAGACGTTTCTGCCAGTGGCGCCGTAGTCTATCGTCCTGATGTGCGATTTGATCTGGGCCTGGCGGGAAAGGGCGTACGTATTCTGTACGCGCAGAGCCTGCGAACAACGGTGGATTCCAATCTGGCTCTTTCCGGAAATTTTGATAACGCCTTGTTGCGCGGCCAGATCGGAATCCAGCAACTCGCCTTCACCCCGGATTTTGATTTGATGGACTTTGCAGCCCAATTTGGCGGCGAGGAAACGCCGCCGCCGGCCCAGGGATTTAGTCAGAACGTCCACTTGGACGTGAGCGTCAAAACTCCCGGAGGTCTCGATTTGGCCAGCCGCACACTGAGCGTGGCCGGAAATGCGAACTTGCAGGTTCGCGGTACTGCAGCCCAGCCCGTTATGCTCGGGCGCATCAATCTCAGCAATGGAGACCTGATCTTTTCAGGGAATCGTTACCTGCTGCAAGGTGGCACAATCGATTTCAGAAACCCCTCACGCACCGAGCCAGTTGTCGACATGGCCGTTTCCACAACGATTAGTCAGTACGACATCCAAATGCGATTTTGGGGGCCAGCTGACCACCTGCACACCAATTACGCTTCCGACCCGTCGCTACCGCCGTCGGACATCATCAATCTCATCGCATTTGGGAAGACATCGGAGGCCGCGGCGGCCAACCCGGCCCCGCCGGGCAGCCTCGGTGCTCAATCGTTAATTGCTTCGCAGGTGAGCAACCAGGTCACCAGCAGGATCGAAAAGCTGGCTGGGATTTCGCAGTTATCCATCGACCCAATATTGGGAAATGGCCAGCAGAGCTCGGGCGCGCGACTTGCTGTTCAACAGCGCGTCACCAGCAAGATGTTCGTAACTTTTTCGACCGACGTTACGGCGACACAGCAGCAGGTTGTGAAATTCGAGTACCAACTGAACCGGAGGACATCGTTCGAGGCAGTTCGAGACCAGAATGGAGGATTTTCCTTCCAAACGTCTTTCCGAAAGCAGTGGTAACTATGCGAAACTCATACGCACAAATACTCCACAGTTGTGCGGCAACGCTTGTAGCCGGCTCGCTACTGGCAACGAGTTTGAGCCTGGCGAGCCTCGCGCAATCTACTCCTCGCAAGAACACGTCCGGCGATGACTCAAGCGTTGCGCGCGGCAAGTACATCGTGGAGGGGCTGGCGGTCTGCACCCAATGTCACACTCCACGCAACAGTTCCGGCACTCCGGACCGCACGAAATGGCTTCAGGGGGCTCCCGTATGGCTCAAGCCAGCCATGCCGGTGACGGACTGGCCGCTGGAAGCGCCTCGAATCGCGGGGTTGGTCCCAGGAAGTGACGCGGACATGGTCAAATTGCTGACTACAGGAATTTGGCGAGACGGCAAGCCATTGCGCGCCCCCATGCCACAGTTCCGCATGAAGCGTTCAGACGCCGAAGCGGTTGTCGCGTATTTAAGGTCGCTATCCTCTTCCTCTTCTTCTCAAGAGTAAATTGCTTGCTGGGGTCAGGTGTGGGCATTTCGATTTCGTGCTCCAGCGCTTCACCTCGTGTGACTTGACGGACTTCTCCGTAATCCACTGTAGTGGGGCGCGACCCGAAAAATACGTGGGTCAATGCGTCCCACATATCTTCGCGAAGCATCGAAGTGCTGTGACTCGAAACGATCTTGTTGCCGCCCTGGGCCAGACTTTCCGTGATGCGTACCAAAATCACACGCTTCAAATGGCGGCAGCCCTCTCGTACTATTTCGTCATGTCCCTTTTCCCTGCCCTGATCTGCTTGTCGGCGGTCCTGGCATATTTGATGGTTCCGGGAGTCTTTGGCGAACTGATTGGCTGGATGGGACAATTTGTCCCTTCCGACAGCATGGGAGTGGTGAAACGGGTTCTGTCCGATGTTGTTTCACCAAATCGGGGAGCGTTCTTATCGGTGGGACTATTAGCCACGCTGTGGACTGCCTCAGGCGGCGTATCGGCCGCAATGGAAGCCCTCAACATGGCCTACGACGTCCAGGAAACCAGGCCGTTCTGGAAACTGAAGCTGCGCGCGATTTGGCTTACGCTGCTGATTGGACTGCTTCTGCTGGCTGCATTCGGAATAATGATGGCCGGACCCCACTTTGGAGAGTGGCTGGCTTACACCCTGCATGTGTCGCGAGTTTGGCTTTTGTTATGGCCGATTCTGCACTGGACGGCTTCTATCGGCTTCACCGTGCTGGGAATCGAAATGCTGTATTACTTCGCACCCAACGTCCACCAGCGCTTCGGTGCCACCGTGCCGGGCGCCATTTTGTCAGTTTGCTGCTGGATGATTCTTTCCTATTTATTGGGCGTCTACTTTCGATCGTTCGCCAACCTTAACAAGACCTATGGGACACTCGGTGCAGGGATCGCACTCATGGTCTGGCTCTACTGGACCGGGTTTTCGATGCTGTTGGGCGCTGAACTGAATGCAGAGCTTGCAAAAAAGACAACCGAAGGGCCAGTGGAGCAGAAGACGCATCCCTCGGAAGACAATCTCAAACTAAGTGCTTAAAAGAGAGACAAGTTAAAGCACAGGCCGGGCGAGATTTCTTACCGGCGCGAAGATCAATGCAACTCTGCAAGCGCCGCCCTGGCCGCGTGAAAACCGCACATGCCGTGTACACCTCCGCCGGGCGGGGTGGAAGATGAACAAATGTAGACGCCTTTTGCCGAAGTCCGGTAATGCCGGTGCGTCGGGCGGAACAGAAATTGTCGGACATCCATGGCGCCTCCTGCGATGTCGCCGCCTATCAGATTCGCGTCCATGGCTTCCAACTCCGCGGGGCAAAACACGCGGCGGGCCATCACAACTTCGCGAAATCCGGGAGCGAAGCGCTCAATTTGGTCCTCAATCCTTGGCAGCATGTCCATTTGGGATGCATTCGGAACATGGCAATAGGCCCAAGCGGTATGTTTACCCAAAGGAGCCCGCGATGCGTCGAAAATACTCGGCTGGGCCAGCAGAATGAATGGCCGACCTGCGTGCTGGCCACGTCGCATGGCTTTCTCCGAAGCAGCGATGTCCTCAAAGTTACCGCCCAGATGAACGGTCGCCGCGCGCAGGCATTCGGAAGCTTTCCAAGGAATTGGCGCGCTCAGAGCGAAATCGACTTTAAACACGCCTGGCCCATAGCGAAACTGCTCGAGCTGTTGGGTGAAGCTCTTAGAAAATTGAGATCCGGCAATTTTCAGAAGCTGTCGCGGGGTGAGATCGCAGAGAATGATTTCGTATCCAGATAAAGCAGCCAGTGAATCGATTCGGCACGAGGTGGTGATCTTGGCGCCAAGATTTGAAAGATACTGGCGTAGCGCGTCGGTGAGAGCCTGGGCTCCTCCGCGCGGAATTGGCCACCCAACCGCATGCGCAGGCACTGCCAGCAACATACCAAAGGCGCCACTCAGCGCCTCGTCGAGAGCAAGAAACGAATGAGCCGCCAGACCTGCAAATAGTGCGCGCGTCCGGTCGCTCTGAAATCGCCGCGCAATCGTCTTCGCCGAAAACAGTGCGTTCATTCCAAAGCGCGCCATGAGCCAAGGGTGCTGAGTGAATGGGGAAACTGGGCCAAGTACTTCCGGAGCGAACTGGCTCCAGTGCTCGACAAATGGGTGCAGCAGGTTGTCCCATGCCGCGCCGTCTACGCCGAGGGAGCGCGTGGCATCTGCAAGATTGCGTTCCAGCACTACCGCCGTGCCGTCATCGAGGGGATGGGCCAGCGGAGCGGGCGAGTGGATCCATTCCAGTCCATAATCCTGAAGCGGTAGTGACGATAAGAATGGCGAACCGGCTCCAAG
>Ga0193755_1000214_pt1 | contig 16399 bp, 16 predicted proteins | sample H1a2metaG_FD_144921 | JGI IMG/M metagenome (GOLD analysis project Ga0193755, IMG submission 144921) | Soil microbial communities from a riparian zone of the East river system, Colorado, United States - H1a2 | ecosystem: Environmental > Terrestrial > Soil > Riparian zone | place: USA: East River...
TCTTCGAGCAAGGCCGCGAGCAGATGCACGGGCAGCAGCTCGGGATTGCCGTTTTCAGACGCGACCTCGTTGGCGCGCTGAACGGCTTCCTGGGCCTTCACGGTAAATTTGTCCCAGCGAATCGCCATGGATCAACTCCCTCAATTCAAAATCCTATGATGTCCTGGAGCCTCAGAACGATCCCAAGAAGTCTTAAGCATTTAGCCCTTGGCAGCCACCCGACCCGCCACCCGTTTGTGGTCATGGGTGTTGCTCCAACTTTCGTCATAAGGGCATAGCATCCCACGAAAAAAGGCGGGAGACGGTTCATTCTGCCTCCCGCCGATGGCGCGAGCTTCGCTCGGCTGGGCAGACAAGGGCGTCTGCCCTACGTGTTCGTGGCTGCTTTACGCAGCTTTGCCGGGGCCCTTGCCTTCCAGAACTTTCTCTTTGCTCGTGCCAACGTTTACCTTGATCTGCTTGGGCTTGGCTTCGGCCTTCTTGGGCAGGACGATCTTGAGGATGCCCTTGTCGTAGCCGGCCGAGACATTCTCCGAGTCCACGGTCGAAGGCAGGGTGAAGGTACGGGTAAAGCTGCCGTACTGGCGCTCCACGCGGCGGAAGTTCTCTTCTTTTTCTTCCTTCTCGAACTTGCGTTCGCCGTGCACGGTCAGAATGTTGTTTTCGACGCGGAGATCGATATCGTTTTCGTCGATTCCGGGTACTTCAATCTTCAAAGTCACGGTGTGCTCGTCCTCGTAGACGTCCACCGGAGGAGCGAAGCTCGCGGTAGTCAGTGACTCCTCCCGGCCCTCTGGTCCATAGGAGTCGCGGAACAAGCGGTTCATACGGTCTTGCAGAGTGGAAAACTCACGGAAGGGATCCCAACGGGCAATGACAGTCATGATTCAAAACCTCCTAAGAGCTGATCTGAAATTTGAGTGTGTGGTGCCGCAGTCACTCGGTTTAGATGAGCAATTAGCACAAAGGAATCATAAAAGTTGAGTTTGTCATTGTCAACTATAGCAATAATCTTTTATTTCAAGCAGATACGTGACAAATAAGACACTTCAGGTAACTGGTTTCAGGCACATTGACCAGAGTTGGATGGTCTTTTGCCTGGGTCCGTTTGTCCAGCAGGCGCAGCGTTTTGTGGGCGTCGCGGGCGGCATCCGTGACCACTTCCAGGAACTCTGTTTCGCTCACGTGATAGGAGCAGGAACAGGTCACCAGGATTCCGCCAGGACGAAGCATTTTGAGGGCGCGCAGGTTGAGTTCCTTGTATCCACGCAGGGCGGTTTCCAGATTCTTGCGGGTCTTGGCGAAGGCAGGAGGATCGAGGACGATGGTGTGGTACTGCTTTCCGGCTGCCGAGTAGTCCTTGAGGAGGTCGAAAGCGTTGGCTTCGATCCATTCAACCTCCCGCTGATTGAGAAGGGCATTCTTGTCGGCCACTTCGAGGGCCGGGCGGGAGCTGTCCACACCGGTCACCTGGGGGCAGCTTTTGGCCAGGTGCAGGGCGAACGCGCCCTGGTAGCAGAAAACGTCGAGCGCCTCGCCGTGGGCATAGAGGGCGGCTGCGGCATAGTTCTCGCGCTGGTCGAGGAATGCGCCCGTCTTTTGACCCTCGCGGATATCGAAATGAAAGCGGACGCCATTCATGGTGAAGATGGTGGTGGTCTTGTCGCCCAGGAGCAGGCCGGACTCACGCGGCGGCAGCTGTTCCAGGATGTGTCCGTCGACGCGCTCGGCGACGGCAGCGGGCTTGAGCTGCTGGGTAAGCTCGGCGAGCAGTGCATCGCGAACCGGGTTGGAGTCCATGGCCTGGGTGAGGATTTGCAGAGAGAGAATGTCGTTGTAGCGGTCGACGATCAGGCCGGGCAGAAAATCAGCTTCGCTAAACACGATGCGGTAGGCGTCGGTATCGCGCACCAGTTGTTCGCGATAGACGAGGGCATTCCGGACGCGTTCCCGCAGTAGCGAGGGAAAGTCTGGCACGGGCCCGGTCGAAATCATGCGCAGGGCGATTTGCGAACTGCTGGAGTAAAGAGCGGCGCCGAAGGAGCGTCCGCGCTCGTCGGTCACGGGGACAACCGCACCGGGGGCGACGTTGGTAGCCGAAAGAACGTCGGAACGGTACACCCAGACATGGCCTGCTTTCAGGCGGTTGACGCCTCGGAGGGAGATGACGGCTTTTGGTCCGCTGGGAAGCTCGATTTTCCCGCGGTTTAACGGTCGTGGCGCCAAGTGGGGGCGGGCGGCAGGCATCGTTCTATCTTAAATGGGAGGATGGAAGTGGCGTCGAAATGGGGGTATTTGACCGTGGGCGTTTTGCAAACACACAGAGTGGCCGGAAACCGTTATTCAGTCGAAATGGGCATATAATCAGGCTTTGGCGGTGACATGTCGGATTTGGAGAAGCGAGTAGAGGAGCGGTTCGGGGTTCTTCCCAATTTCTTTCGCCTCGCACCTGAGACTCCTGAGATCACTGAGAAACTGTGGGGATTCGCACAGGCCGCCTACCTCGACAATCCTTTCCCCTCCGTTTTTAAGGAGCGTCTCTTCGTCCACCTGTCGCGCTTTTGCGCCGTCCGCTACTGTATTGGTCGTCATGTTGGTTTTTTGCTGGGACTTGGGTGTCCCGCCGGCGATCCGACCGTGCGTCCTCAGAGTATTGCGGACGTGGTTAAGCTTCTTCGACGACCTTTTCCACGGGGACAAGAGCTTCAGTCTCGACTATCACTGTGCGCAGTTTGCCCCGCACCAATTTCTGAAATGCCGATGCCGGACACGCAGATGGAAGATGACATCTTTGTGTCGGCAGGTCATGTCTTCTTGAAGACTTCCGACTATTTATCGTGCTTGGACGCGCTGGCGCGGCTATTTGGTCCGGCGCGCCTTCAATACTTGCTGTTGTTCCTTATGTTTGTCAGGGCAGCGCACTACTGGACTGAAACCCATCCTGAGATCGCCCTTGAAGATGACATCAACAAACTACTGGCGACACATGAAGCACTAGCGCAGTGCATCCTCAATGACCCGGAGGCCAGGGACAGCGTCAGCCAGTCGCTCTTGAATGAGTTGCCTGCCTTACGCCTGAAGGCCGATAAGGCTATTGGCTTGCTCGCTGCAATTGTGGACTCGTCAGACGATGCCATCGTCAGCAAAACGTTGGACGGCGTCATAACCAGTTGGAACCGAAGTGCGGAGCAGTTGTTTGGCTACACGGCCAGCGAAGCGGTCGGCCAGCACATTTCGTTGATCATCCCGGTCGATCGTAGGGACGAAGAAACGGTCATCATCGAACGAATCAAGCGAGGCGAACGAATCGAACACTTCGATACTGTTCGTGTGCGTAAGGACAAGACACAGCTCGATATTTCGCTCACCATTTCGCCGGTCAGGGACGCCAGCGGGAAGATCGTCGGAGCGTCGAAAATTGCCCGGGACATCAGCCAGCGTAAACAAAGTGAGCGAACGTTGCGTGAGAGCGAAGAACGCTATCGAACCTTGGCGGATGCACTCGAAACCCAAGTGCAGTTCCGTACCCAGGAACTTGAGAGAAGGAACTCGCAACTGCGTGATCTTTCGGGGCGGCTCCTGGAGTCTCAGGATGTGGAGCGGCGGCACATAGCACGGGAACTGCACGATAGCGCGGGGCAGACATTGGCAGCGCTGGGCATGCACCTTGCACGAATCAGGGAAGACGCGAAGAAGAATCCTGCTCAACTTGCTAAAGACGTCCAGGCCGCCGAAGATCTGGTCCAGCATTTGTCCCAAGAGATACGCACGACCTCCTATCTTCTGCATCCACCGATGCTGGATGAATGCGGTATTTCGTCTGCACTGAATTGGTACGTGCAAGGTCTTGCCGAGCGCAGCGGTTTAAAGATTGACCTGCAGGTTCCTAACAATTTCGGAAGACTCCCATCCGAAGTGGAACTCGTTATATTCCGGCTTGTGCAGGAATGCATGACAAACATTCATCGTCACTCGGGAAGCAAGACCGCTCTGATTCGAATTGAGCGCGAAAAGAACAAGGTCCACGTCAAGATTGAAGACCAAGGAAGGGGAATGTCCCCGGAACGACTAGCTGAGATTCAGTCTCAAGGGACGGGAGTGGGAATCAGGGGAATGCGCGAGCGCGTCCGCCATTTTAGCGGCGATTTGGTTATCGCATCCAACGGTTTCGGTACGAAAGTTCACGCGACTCTCCCATTGAAGGCAGCAGTTTCAAGGCACAAGAGCGACCCGCAGCTAGATGTTGCATGAAACCTAATGCCATGACGAGCGGGATAGAGACGCTTTGTCGGTAACTGTTGAAATATCCAGACATCAACCATTGACAAGCTGGTTCGTGACCGGCAGCTGTTTTGATGAATCCCGGCGCAAAATCGGATGTCAGGTGTTACTAGCTGGCGGCGGGATGTTCTGAGGACGCAGCGCCTGCCGAGGCCGCGTGCGAGGAATGCACCGACTCGGCGCGGGCGGCGGCCAGGTCGGAAAGCAGGCTGTCCAGCACTACCATGGGAAGCTCGCTTTCCCAGCTGTCGATTTCTTCTTCTTCCCAGTGTCCGTTCAGGCGGATCACACCGTTTAGGTCTTCGGGGAAAGCCAGACGGAAGCTGCCTTCGCGGTTGAGGGTGTCGCCGACCTGGCGGCCGGTGTGCAGCTCGTACACGCGCCGTGCAGAAGTGGTGGCGCTGTTAACGAATGCCAAGAACGCCTCGCCAATCTCGCCAAATGACGGGTGATAGAACCAGGCTTGCTGGGAATCGACTTTGGGGCGGGCGCGGCGCTTGGTGGTGAAGTTGGTCCGCTCGATGGTCGCTTCGTTTTCCGGATTGAAATACAGAATGCGCTGGCAGGACTCGCATTCAATCACGGTTTGACCGGCGCGCACCTCGTTGTAGGTTTGAGGGCGCAACATCACCTGGCAGGCCGTGCATTTCTGATCGCGAACCTCCGAAAGCCCGGATCCGCGAAACTTCATCACCCGCTCGTAGTGGCGCAGCGTGTCGGCGCCGACGCCCGCGCGCAGCGTGTCGCGTTTGCCGTTCCACTCGGCCAGCAGCTTTTCATCCTCGGCGGTACGCAGGCGGGCCTGCTCCTTTTCCTTTTCGATTTCAGACATCTCAGCCCTGAGCTCGGCTTCGGCGGCCTTGACGTCTTTCTCCCGCGCCTCGGCATTGACCATGAGGTCAAGAATCTTGTCCTCGTTGGCCCGGATTTCCTGCTCGGCGAACTGGATCTCCTGCATCAGCGCGCGGTACTGGTCGTTGGTTTTGACTGCCAGCGACTGGTCGCGGTACTTGGAGATTTTTCCCTGCGCGTCCTGGATAGATGTTTCGTACTTCTTGCGGGAGATTTCGTCGGCTTTGGCGGCCGCTTTGGCTTTTTCGAGCTTGGCCTTGGTGGCGGCCAGCTTTTCTTCGATGACGGCAACGCGCCTGGGCAGCGCGGCGACTTCCTCTTTCAAGCGCAGGATTTCCTTGTCCGCAACCTGCAGTTCCTTCAGGTTTTCGAGATCCTGCAACATGAAGTACCTTAATTCTAGCACGCACTGAAACCGGGGCACGCTGCTGCTTCTGGATTCAAGGGCCCGGCGCGAAACGCCGAAAATGAGCCCGTCCGCCGTATCACTCAACCAGAGCCCTAAACTACTTATCCGTATCGCCGAAAGCGAACTTGGCGAGCAGGAACGGATGGGAGGTCGGCGGCCCGCTGTTGACCTGGTCAACCGGATAGGGGTCCTGGGTCAGCGTGGGAAACCCCCAGACTTTCCCGTTGCGCAGGTCGATGACTACCTTGCCGTAGACCTGGCGGCTGCCGTCCGGGGCTCGCAACGTGGCGGTGCCGGGCTCAATGTAAAAGGGGTAGCCTTCGGCGCCTTGTGCGTTCACCGGCGACGGGACGAAAACGGGGCGGAGGGCAATCGCACCCAGGAACACGGCGATCGTGAAAAGCAAAAGCTTCACAAACCAGTCCATCTTCATGGCAATCCTTCTCAAGCGCGTAAGTTTTCGTAACCGGCCCGCACAGTTCCGCAATGTCGATATCTGCCGGGTATTTTCAGCTGCTCACATACTCAGCGTGCGGCCTCGGTGTAAACTTTTCCGCTCTGCCAATCTAACCGAAATTCCGCTTCCTGGAGCGTGCACTTGAAACGTTCTTATGTGATTTTGATCCTTAGCTTGTGTTTTACAATCCTGCCCTCTTTTTCCCAGACGCCCAGCGGGGATCAGCCGAAACAACCGCTTACCATCGAATCCATTTTCGCGGAAGGCGGCGTGACCGGGCGTCCGCCGGAGGCCGTGCAGTGGAGTCCCGACAGCCGGAAGCTCACGTTTGTGCAGCGAGACGATGCGGGCATGCACGGGGAACTGTGGTACGTGGACGCGGCGACCGGGGAGAAGAAGGTGCTGGTGAGCGAGTCCAAGTTGGGCAGCCTGGCTCCGGACGCCAACAAGATCAAGGACGAGCGGGAAAAGGAACGGGTTACGCGCTATCACGTCGCCGCCTACGTTTGGAGCCCGGATTCCAAGACGCTCCTGTTCAACTCCAGCGGCCAGCTTTGGATCTACAGCCTGGAAAGTGGGGTGGCAGTGCAATTCACATCTTCGCCCGATGCGAGCGAGGATCCCAAGTTTTCTCCCGACGGCAACTCCGTCGCCTACCTGCGGAAGCACAATCTATACGTCCAGCCGGTGGCCGGGCAGGGCGGCAAGGTGCTGACCGACGACAACGACGAGAACATACTCAACGGCGAAGTGGACTGGGTTTACGCGGAAGAGCTGAGCGTGCGCAGCAATTATTTCTGGTCGCCCGATAGCAAGGAAATCGCGTTTTTGCAGATGAACGAAAAGCAGGTTCCGACCTATCCCATCACCGACTGGCTGCCCACTCATCCCAAGCTGGATCAGGAGAAGTATCCCAAGGCGGGAGACCCCAACCCCGTGGTACGGCTGGGAGTGGCCGAAGTGGATCTCGCTGACCGGCGATACCGACATCTACATTCCGCGCTTCGGCTGGGTGCGCGAGGGGATCCTTTGGGCCGAGGTTTTGAACCGCGCGCAGGACACGATGGACTTGTACTTCATCGACGCAAAATCCGGACGCTCGCGCAAAGTGCTGACCGAATCGAGTCCGGACAGTTGGGTGGACGTCAATGACGTCTTCCGCATCCTGAAGTCGGGCGACCGCTTTCTCTGGCCCAGTTGGCGGGACGGCCATACCCATCTTTATCTCTACAGCTTCGACAAGCAGAATCCGCTCGGCGCCGATGCCAAGCTGGAACGACAACTGGAGAAGGGCGACTACGAGGTTTTGTCGGTCGAGGCGGTGGATGAGAATGCGGTGTATCTCACGGCGAACCAGGGCGACTACCGGAAGAAGGGCGTGTTCTCGGTAAAGCTGGATGGCTCTGATTTCCATCTCCTGTCGCAACCGGAAGGTTGGCATTCGGCCTCGTTTGCGGACGATGGGAAGCACTGGCTGGACCGATACTCCGCCGCGACGGCGCCTCCGCAGTGGTCTTTGTGCTCTGTCGGTGGACCCTGCAGCAAAGTGTGGGAGTCGCGTAGCGTTGCCGATTACGGACTGGTCGCGCCGAAGTTCTTGGATTTCAAAGCGGAAGACGGAACGACCCTTTACGGACAACTGCTGCTACCCGCCGAGGCTTCCGCGGGCAAGGTTCCAGTGGTGATGTACGTCTATGGCGGCCCGGCCGGTCAACTCGTGGTCGACCAGTGGGGAGGGACGACCGCACTGTTCCACCAGTTCCTGCTCCGCAAAGGCTTTGCGGTCTTCACCGTGGACAACCGAGGCACGCCTAATCGCGGGCGGGCGTTCAGTGCAGCAATCCGCCACCAATATGGCGCGATCGAACTGAAAGATCAGTTGGCTGCGCTGAATCAACTGCTCCCGCAATACCCGCAACTCGACAAGGAGCGGGTCGCCATCTGGGGATGGTCGGGCGGTGGTTCGATGACGCTCTACGCCATGACGCACTCGGATGTATTCAAGGCGGGAGTAGCAGTGGCGCCGGTCACGGATCAGCGAAATTACGACACCATCTACACCGAGCGCTACATGGGCTTGCCCAAGGACAACGCCAAGGGATACGACGATGGGGCCATGACGAAAACCGCCGCTCAGCTGCATGGGGCGCTCTTGCTGGTTCACGGCACGAGCGATGATAACGTGCACTTTCAGAACAGTATTCAGATGATCGACGCGCTGGTTAAGGCCGACAAGCCGTTTCGCCTGATGATCTATCCCAACAAGACGCACGGGATTGCCGGAAAGGCGGCGCAGACGCACCTGTTCCAACTCATCGAGGAACATTTTGAGGGGAAGCTGAAGGATACCAGCAGCCCGTGAAGGCGCACGTCCGACAGACTCACGGATGGCGAGCGCGCTTGAAGGACATCGAAGACTTCCCTCTGATCTGGTACGCCCTGCTGGTTCCGTTGGAACTGCAGGCAGCCATTACGGTTTGTAGACGTTTCAAAATTTGCCCTGAACGCCAGGCTGAGTCATGCACCGAGCAACTTTTGGGGATTTCGAGCTGAGCATCTTCTCCGACGGCACCTATCCGCTCGATGGCGGTACTTTTTTCGGAGTCGTGCCCAAGGTGATGTGGTCGAAGAAAGCCGCCGCTGACGAAAAAAACTTCATCACGGCCGGTCTCAATTCGCTGCTGATTCGTACCGGTAAGAAAAATGTGTTGGTGGAAACCGGCATCGGGAACAAGTTGCCCGAGAAGATGGTGAAGGTTTACGGGCAACCAGCCAAATTGCTCGACAATCTTGCGGCGGGAGGAATTTCGCCGGAAGAGATCGATGTCGTAATCAATACCCACCTGCATTTTGATCATTGCGGCTGGAATACCGTGCGCCGGGGTGACCAGGTGGCAGCCACATTCCCCAAAGCGAAATATTACGTACAGGAAGGCGAGTGGCGGCATGCGCGCGAGCAACATGTCAGGGACGCGATCAGCTACATCAGCGCCAATTACGATCCCCTGATCGAGAGTGGCCAGATGCAGTTGCTGCATGGGGACCAGGAGATCGTGCCGGGGGTTTCCGTAAAGGTGTTTCCGGGGCACACGGCGCACATGCAGGCGGTGGTTGTGACGAGTGGAGGCAAGACGGCTTGTTACATTTCGGATCTGATCCCGACCAGCGCGCACCTGGATCTGACCTGGGTAATGGCGTTTGACTTGTACCCGCTGGATACCATCGACAGTCGAAGGCGCTATTACGCGGAGGCACTGCCGGAAAAGTGGCTTACAGTGTTCACGCACGACGATGCTGTGCCTTGGGCCAAAATTGAAAAAGACACCGCCGGGAAACTAATAGCTAGGCCAGGAAGATTCGACTCAGACACCCCTTCATGAGTTGCAAGGATAAGGCGGCCAAAGAGCCGAGCTGACGCTCGTCTGCCCAGACTAGGGCGTCTGGCTACGTGAGCAGGGCTGGCGATTCGGCATCGGCGCCGTGCAGTCGCGCCTCGAAGAAGTCTTCTACCCGCTTCAGAATCTCGTGGTCTTCTCTTGCTTCGTAGATTGCCTTGCGCAACGCCGCTCCTCCAGGTACACCGTGGGTGAACCAGGAGGCGAACTGCTTCATCTTGCCGGATGCATCGGGGAATTTTTCTTCGATCAGCATTCGGAAATAGGTCCGGATCATGTCGTAGCGATCGGATTCGGTCGGCTGGTCGTAGCATCCGTTGGCCGTGTACTGCGCGATCTGGCGGAAGATCCACGGATTGGAGGCGGCGGTGCGGCCGATCATGACGGCGTCGCACCCGGTTTGGGCGACCATGGCAAACGCATCTTCGGGAGTGCGGATATCTCCGTTGCCGATGACTGGAATTTTGACGGCCTGCTTGACGGCCGCGATCCATTCCCAACGGGCCTGGCCGCTGTAGCCTTGTTCGCGGGTGCGGGCATGCAGGGCGACGCCGCAGAGACCGCAGGCTTCTGCTAGTTTCGCCAGTTCGACGCACACAATTTCCTGATCATTCCAGCCGGCGCGGAACTTCACTGTGAAGGGGATTTTGACCGCGGCTCGGACGGCTTCGAAGATTTTTCCAATTGCCGGTAAGTCGCGCAATAAGCCGGATCCTCCATTGCACTTCACGACTTTTTTCGCGGGACATCCGAGGTTCAGGTCGACCAGGTCAAAGCCCAGTCCCTCGACCATGCGCGCGGCTTCGGCCATGACCTCGGGATTGCTGCCGAAAAGCTGTGCCGAGATAGGGTGCTCGTCCTCGTAAAAGTGCAGGTAACGCTTGGCTTTCTTGTCCTTGGCGCGCAGCATGCCGTCGGCCGAGGTGAACTCGGTCATGATCAGGCCACATCCGGTGAGATTGCGGATGAAGCGGCGGAATACCGTATCGGTCACGCCGGCCATGGGCGCGAGGACGGTGGCGGGTGTAAGCACCACGGAGCCCAGTCTCAACTGGGGCGGGAGCGGAGCAAGTCTTATCCCCGCGGTTACGCCGGCATCTGCGTTCACCGGATTGTCCCAATATTTCCGCACGTGGTTATTTTAGCCGGGTTGGCAATAGAAAGCCCTCGCCGGGGCGAGGGCTTCAATCTTTGGTTACTGCCGGCGCACGAATTACTTCTTCGCGGCTTCGGTTTTGGCGACCTCGGCTTTGGCGGCATCGCTTTTGGCGTACTTGCGGCGGAAACGCTCCACGCGACCTGCGGTATCCAGCAGCTTTTGCTTGCCGGTGAAAAACGGGTGGCAGGCCGAGCAGATTTCCACATGGAGATCGCCCTTGTGGGTGGACCGGGTCGTGAAACTGTTGCCGCACGCGCACATTACGCGGATTTCTTCGTAAGTAGGATGGATGGCAGCCTTCATGTCAGTCTGAGCCTCAATTCGAATCCTTTGATTCTACAGGATGGTCCGGAGATTCAGCAACCATCCAAGTGGCTGATTGTACGGCTGTTGTGGGTCGACGGTGCCGCCGGATGCGGCTGATAGTTAGCCTGGAGGGTGGTGTGGGCGGGGACGCCCGCCTCTCGATAGACAGATGAGGAAAGTAAAATGTCATGAGGAGGATAGATTGTCAGGACTCATCTCATGGCATACGGTTACGACCCTGTGGGTCGTCTGGCTGCTCTACTGGGTGGTCAGCGCATGGGGCGTTCGGCGCAACGAACGCGGGGAATCCTATGGGCAGCGGCTGACGACTTCTCTGCTGCTCGCAGTGGGAGTCCTTTTGATCTTTGCCCGGTCCTCCGCCTTGTCTGTGCTTGACCGGCGGTTTGTGCTGGACTCTCTAACGATAAAGACGGCCGCGCTGGTTTTGATCGTCGCCGGACTTGGAATTTCGGTGTGGGCCCGGCGACACATTGGGCAGTTCTGGAGCGCGCGGGTCATGCTGAAGGAGAATCATCAACTGATTCAGTCCGGCCCCTACGCACGCGTGCGGCACCCGATTTACAGCGGTATTTTGCTAGCCCTGATCGGTACGGCGTTGTTTGTTGGAGAGTGGCGGGCGCCGCTCGGGGTGCTTATATTTTTCGCCGGACACTGGTGGAAGGCGCTTCGGGAGGAGGCTCTGCTTGCCGGGCAATTCGGAGCGAGCTATGAAGAGTACCGCCGGCGGACCGGGTCGCTGTTGCCTCGCTTTTAAAAAGGAAAAACGGCAGGACCGACCTCCTGCCGTCCGAGATCAAGCCAACAGTGCTTACTTGCGATTGACCGCTTTCTTCAGTTCAGCTCCCGGAGTGAACTTCGCGACTCTGCGAGCAGCTATTTTGATCGTGGCGCCCGTTTGCGGGTTACGTCCATTGCGGGCCTTTCTCTGAGAAACCGAGAATGTCCCAAACCCGATCAAAGCTACCCGGTCTCCCTTCTTAAGGGCAGCGGTAATGCTGTCCACGGCGGTGTCGATCGCTGTGGTGGCCTGCGTCTTGCTCATATCACAGGCACCCGCGATACGGTCCACGAGATCAGCTTTGTTCATCGTCTCTCCTAGGCAGAATTCCGGTCTGCCCCAGCGAAATCTGGGGGAGAGGAACGCACACTTGCTGAGGCGGAATTCTGATGGCTGCTATTTTCCCCCTACTTTCGGCAATGTCAACTGTGAATAACTCGTCTCAGGCGCGTCTTTCTTGCATTCGCGATGGAGGCTGCGCGTCCGTATCACCATAACCCTTGCTGGGCGCGGCATTTCGGGCTTGCGGTGATGATCTGGATTCGGGGGATACTCAGTAGTACATGGAGATGCGAAAATATTTGGAACTCGAGCCGCAAGTCGTGCGGGCAGAGCGCTCTTGACGATCGATGGGGCGGAAGTCCGGTTTTCCTCACTAGTCCACAAGCGTTCCGGCGACTCCACAGGATGTGCACAGCGGCGCAAAGTTTCGAGCTTGCGGGATGTGCGTTGACAGGTGCAAAGTCACAGGAGAGGAATTGCATTCGTCCATGAAGGTGTCTGCTGAAGTTTGTCCGTTGTGCGATGGATCCGGATGGAAGAGCATCAGCCAAAACGGCGACCGCCGCGTAACCCGCTGCGACTGCCGCCTGAAGGCGCGCGCGCAAGCGTTGCTGGAAGCCGCCCGCATCCCGAAGCGGTATGAACATTGTGAACTCTCCAGCTTTACCACCGATTTCCCTGGGGCTCATCCTTCGCTGGCACTGGCCCACCTTGCCGCTTCGAAATTTCCGCAGGAATACGATCCGGGTGACGGCACTGGACTGCTATTGATCGGCAAAATTGGAACCGGCAAGACCCATTTGGGCGTGGGCATTCTGAAGGAACTGATTCTGGTTCGCGGAATCTCCTGCCTGTTTTACGATTATCGGGAACTGCTGAAGGAAATCCAGAATTCCTATAACGCTTCGGTGCAGACCAACGAGCTGGATGTGCTGCGCCCGGTGTTCGATACCGACGTGCTCTTTCTGGACGAACTGGGCGCGGTGAAGCCGACCGAGTGGGTGTGGGACACTGTGAGCCTGATTCTGAATACCCGCTACAACAACAACCGCACGACCATCATCACGACGAACTTCGAAGACCAGGCGGCGGCTGGCGTGACGAGTTCACTTTCGCCCGCGCGAGCGGCCGTGCGCGAAGAAACCCTCGGCGACCGCATTGGAGAACGCATGCGCTCCCGGCTGCATGAGATGTGCCGCATCATCAAGCTCAACGGGCTCGACTTCAGGCAGAAGTTTCGGAGTGCGAATTATCGGTGAGGTTCAAGGTTTTCGGCATTAAGTTTAACTTCTCTCCGGGAGGTTTTTCAGGAGGCAGCCGTGCCGGTACGCTACAAATCCTCAGCTACCTTCCTCGAATTTCCGGTCATCGCGATCGCCGTTGGACCGGACTTCAGTAATAACGAAGTACGCGGTCATGCCCGCGGCGTGATCGCGATTGGCGACATCGCAACCGGATTCCTTGCCATAGGAGGTTTGGCTCGCGGTGCCATCGCGTTGGGTGGGCTGGCGGTGGGGCTGGTGGCCTTCGGGGGCCTTGGAGTGGGGGTTCTAGCATTCGGAGGGCTGGCCCTGGGATATTTTGCCGCGGGCGGCGCGGCGATCGGATTCGCGGCCGCCGGTGGCCTTGCGATTGGCTACTACGCCGCGGGTGGGGCTGCTATTGGCAAGTTTGTGCTTGGTCCGTTGCATCGTGATCCCGAGGCGGTGGAGTTCTTCTCCCGGCTTGTGCACGGTCTCTTTATCCCCTCCGGAACGAAGTGATGTGAGTGAGCGCTAAGAAATCTGCCAAGCGCCGGGGTAATCCTGTTCGCCTTGGGGTCCTCCGGCTTCGCTCAGGGCAGGCTTTCGATGCGTGGCGGTCTTCGCCGCGTCTCTATGCAGGGCGGCAGTTGATGCAATAGTGGCGTGCGCCTGCTTCTGCTGGTGCCGCTGAGGCCGATTGCGTCTAGAATTCTACTGTGCTCCTCAACCGGCTTGAGTTTGACGCAGGCCGCGATCTCGAGATCTTCACGGGGATTCCTGCCCAGTCGGCGGTTTTCCTGCTCCGCGGCGATGAACACGCTGAGCCCTACGTTACCAAGACCGCGAATCTGCGTCGTCGTCTGGAGCGATTGCTTTCCAATCCGGACCCGCACAGCAAACGCCTGAACCTGCGCGCCCGGGTGCGTTCTATCGAATACTCCGTTACTGGTTCCGATTTTGAATCTGGCTTTCTGCTCTACCGAGTCTTGCGCGTCACCTTTCCTAAAACTTACGCTTCACGGCTGCGGCTTCGCTTTGCGCCCATGGTCAAACTCCATCTTGAGAACGAATATCCGCGGGCGTCGATCACGACTCGTCTGGGTCGCACCCATGGGAAGTCGTTCTACTATGGCCCTTTCGCTTCGCGGGTGAGCGCCGAGAAGTTTGCCAATGATTCCCTCGATTTCTTTAAGATGCGGCGCTGCGTGGATGATCTGCATCCGGATCCGGGGTTTCCAGGCTGCATCTACTCGGAGATGAAGATGTGCCTGGCGCCTTGCTTCAAGGGGTGCAGCGACGCGGAGTATCAGACTGAGGTCGGGCGCGTGCAGGCTTATATGGATAGTGGCGGCCAGTCGCTCGAGCGCGAGCTTTCCCGGCAGCGAGAGGAAGCTTCCAACAACCTTGACTTTGAAAACGCTGCCGGGTTGCACGCGCGAGTCGAGAAACTAAAGCCGGTAATCGCGCAGTTGCCGGAAATCGTCCGGCGTAGCGACAAGTTGGCCGGACTCATCGTGCAGCCCTGTCAAACAGAGAGCTGCGTTACGCTTTTTCGCATCGACGCCGGCTGCATCGCGGAGCCGGCCATCTTTTCCATTCAGTCACCGGAGCACACCAAGTCCCAGTCGATGGAGTCCCGTGTGCAGCAGGCGCTGGAGGCCATTTCGCCAGCCGCTACGACTAGTGCGCTTGAAGTCATGGAACATCTTGCGATTTTGAAGCGCTGGTTTTACCGCGGCACGAGGGTGGGAGAGATTTTCCTGGCGGACGATAAAGGAGTGCTGCCTATGCGCCGCATCGTGCGCGGAATCTCGCGCGTCTATCGCGGGGAGAAACCAGAAATTCAACCGCTTACCCCGGGCAGCGCAGGTTTAGGCTAGCGGCAAAACCCTGATTTCATATTTTTGCGAGGAGAAATGAAGACCAGCCAGGATCAAGCGCTGCGGCAGCATCTGTTGTATCTGCTAAAGGACGGAGGAGCGCACGCCAAATTCGAGGACGTGATCGACATACCGGCTGAGCTACGGGGAAAAAAAGCTCGCGACGTTCCCTACACGGCATGGATGTTGCTCGAACATATGCGGATCGCGCAGTGGGATATTCTCGGGTTCAGCCGGGATCCCAAGCATACCTCGCCCGCCTGGCCCGAGGGGTACTGGCCGAAGACGGAGGCGCCTCCCAGTTCCATCGCCTGGAAGAACAGCATAGAGAGCTTCAATAGAGATTTGAAGGCGATGGTAAACCTGGTCACGAATCCGAAGACCGATCTATTCGCAAAAATCCCGTGGGGTGATGGGCCGACCATCTTGCGCGAGGTTCTGCTGGTAGCCGACCACAATGCGTACCATTTGGGAGCGCTGGTGACCCTGCGCCGCCTGCTGGGCGCGTGGAAGGAATAGAGCCGGCGCGCGCTTCAGCTGGCGCAAGCGTTCTGCGAAATCTCCGGCGATGTGGCTCCCGCGCTCGCCCCGAACTTCTTGGTTGGAGAGCGTTTCCGGAAGATGACGCGTACGCCGTCGCGCCATCGTTCATCGATTCCTAACAGCGTCCACTCAATATCGGGCGAAATGTAACGTAAGACTGTGTCGCTGGCGGGGTGAACGTGCAGGGTGGGCGCCACTAGAAAGAGCAGCGGATCTTGCGCGGAAAGCTCGCGATCGGGAAAGTATCGATATTGCTGGAATTCGCCGCGCGCATGGTGCCACTGAACGCGCGACCAGTAATCCAGACCCTGCAGAGGTAAGTGGATGTCCTCGTCCGCTTTTAGTTCGATGACGGCCAGGCGCCGGTCGCGCGTAGTCGTGAGGATGTCGAGCATGGCGCGATCGGATGCGGAGAACGCCGGTACCTGGGAGTACAAGCAGCTGTTGTCGAGGCGCTCGTCCAGAGTGCTGACATCGCGTACCGCCAGCGATTCGAGCCAGCGCTCGGGATGAAGGCGCCACAAAGGCATATGCCGCGCACCCTGGGAGGTGCGCGCTGCGCGCAGGCGATGAACCAGATCGGTGAATGCTCCGGCGGATCGCTCTTCGAGCAGGCGTTCCTCGGCGCCGATGCCGAACACGATCTCCTGCCCACTGCGAAAGGAGCCGGCCTCATGCGTCACTCGCGCGCGCGCGAATTCCAAGCCGTGCCAGCGAAACGTCACCTCGGACGATGACAGCACGGCCACCTCACATTCTGGCAGCACGGTCAGGACCCGGTGGATCGAATCG
>Ga0193755_1000215_pt1 | contig 16386 bp, 16 predicted proteins | sample H1a2metaG_FD_144921 | JGI IMG/M metagenome (GOLD analysis project Ga0193755, IMG submission 144921) | Soil microbial communities from a riparian zone of the East river system, Colorado, United States - H1a2 | ecosystem: Environmental > Terrestrial > Soil > Riparian zone | place: USA: East River...
CGATTCGCCGTCCACCGCTACCGGCACACCTGAATCGAAGGAGATCTCGATGTACTGAGCCTTGTCGGGCGCGGCTTCGGGCGAACGAGTGAGGATGAATATTTCGGGCGGCGGTTCGGCCCACGGGTCTTCGAGTATCCCTCCCTCGTAGCTTATGTGCATCAGGTTGCGATCCATCGAGTACGGCTTTTCTTTTGTGGCGGTGATCGGAATCTTGAACTGCTCGGCATAAGCAATCAGGTCTGAGCGCGATTTGAAAGACCACTCTCGCCAGGGCGCGATCACCTTGATGTTCGGTTCTAGCGCGTAGTAGGTCAGCTCGAAGCGAACCTGGTCGTTTCCCTTTCCGGTAGCTCCGTGCGCGACGGCGTGTGCACCTTCCTTGCGAGCTATCTCGATCTGCTTTTTCGCGATAAGCGGGCGAGCCAGCGAAGTGCCCATCAGATAAACGCCTTCGTACACCGCGTTGGCTTTCAAAGCGGTGAACACGAAGTCACGCACAAACTCTTCACGCAGGTCTTCGATGTAGAGCTTCGACGCGCCGGTCGCGAAGGCTTTCTCTTCGAGGCCGCTGAGTTCTTCGGCCTGGCCCACGTCGGCCGCGAAGCAGATGACCTCCGCGTTGTAAGTCTCCTTCAGCCACCTGAGGATGACCGATGTGTCGAGCCCGCCCGAATACGCGAGCACAACCTTGTCAATTTTTTCCGAGCCGGCTTGCATTTAATTCTCCAAATCTCATCTGGCCCACAGTGCGCTGGCGGTTGAGCGATCGCGGCGCTTGCGCGCGGCTCTTCCGCGAGTCTCGGGGGTTGCGAACAGCTCGACCAGTTTCTTCAACGCCACTTTTTGAGCGGCGGCGTTCTTGACCGCGATTAGAATCGTATCGTCTCCGGCGACCGTTCCGACTATCTCTCCGATCTTCGCCCGGTCGATGGTGAGCGCCGCCGGCTGCGCAAGCCCGACTTCGGTTTTGACCACGATCAAGTTGTCACCGGCAGTATCGACCTCGGTTACCGGTCCGCGCGCGTCAAGCGCTGCCTGAGGCGCGGCGTAGTAGCCGTTCACCTTGGTCAATCCCAGCCGCACAATGTCGCGCGACACACTCGATTGCGTCGCCGCGACCCCCCGCCGCGCCAGTTCGGCGGCAAGCGCCTGCTGGGTCGCGATTCGCTTCGAGCTAACGATATCGAGTATGTGTTCGTGCTTCGTTCGATTCATAATCTCCGCATAAATCTTCGACTATGCATCTATTATGCAACTACACCGCATAAATTAGCACGAAGGTTTGAGGGTGGTCAAACTGGTTTTGTTGTCCGGCGAAGTCGCGTTTCTTTGATATACTTCACCGGCGGACCAGAATTTCGAGGTGGTGACGATGAAGCAATCGGTGATGCTGGCTCAGTTGAATGAGCAGGTTGAGTATTTGCGAGGTCTGCTTGTGGGGCTTGAAGAGTGGCAACTCGCGAAGCCGCCGGCGCCGGGCAAGATGTCGCTAAAACAAACCGCGGTGCATCTGGGGCATACCAACCAGATGTTTGCCGAACGCGTCGAGCAAATGCTGGAGCTTGACCAGCCTCCTATCAAGGTCATCGACGCAGCGCTCGAAGACCTCGAGTCTTACAAGACAGCGGATCTCGATAAAGCTATTGAGGAGTTTTTACGCGGCCGCAAAGGATTGATCGAAAGGCTCGGCAAGTTGCATCCGCAGGAGTGGCAGAGGCGCGCGGTTCATCCCGAGTATCAAAACTACGATGTGCAGATGGCCGTCGAGCACTTGTTACTTCACGAAGCCCACCACCTGTACAGCATGGAACAGTTGCGCGCAGCGCTCGATCGATGGGACCAGCGCTGACTTGCGATTGTGCTGACAACTGATTCTTGGTTCTCGCGGCGCGAGTAAAAGAACTTCCCTGCCGATTGCGGCGTGACGATTGCAGTCGCCCGACGCCTAAAACCCCTTGTCTCGAAAGGCCAACAGATAAATCGCCGCACCTACTATCGGGAACAGCAGAATCAGGATCAACAACACCACCTTGCTGGTCGTGTCGCGGTTCGACTTCACCACATCGTTGATGGCGAATATGTCGAGGATGATCGTCACCACTCCCCAGAACGTAAACATGTCTTCGAGTCTCCTTTTGATAGCCTCTTGAGCTTGCCTACAGTTACGAGGTGCTTGATTGAAAGTTCAACCTTAGCCGAAGGCGCAACGACTTGAAAGCGGTCGCCGGGGTTGCCGGTACGCGTGCGCGATTCTTGACACTAGAATTCCGGGCAACCTACAATCACCACGAACCAGTCAGCCTCCCATGATTCGATCGCGACCGGCGCACACAGCCGGACGAGGGAGTTCGCTAAGCGTGAGAGTACGTCCCATCGTTTGTCTTGCTCTAGCCATCACACTGTCCGTGCCCGCTCTGTTTCTTAGTCGCGTCGCGGTAGCTGATGATCGCGTACCGCAGGAGCTGGAGGCATTCCAGGCCTATCTTGACCCGGCGCCGGGCGGTATGGACGTCCGCTATGCGTGGACGCTGCCGGGAGGCAAGGGCGAGAACGTGAAGATCGTTGATATCGAACTCAACTGGAATCTACAGCATCAGGATCTTGCTGCTGCCACATCCAATGCATTCATCCTCGTAAAAGGAATCGATCGGTTGCCGGATGATGTTCAGAATCAATCCAACATAAATCACGGTACAGCCGTGCTGGGCGAGCTGATTGCCGCGGACGACGGCGTAGGAGTGACGGGCATCGCGAACCGCGCCGGCCTGGGATTGATCAACCCCTTGACCACCGGGTCTACACCGGACGTGGCCGGCGCGATTCGCCGGGCGGCATCGAAGCTCGATCCGGGCGACGTGATAGTGCTTGAGCTGTCGGTTGCCGGCCCGCGCTTTGATCCATTTAACGGACGAGGCCTGGCGCCGATCGAATATCAGCAGGATATTTTCGCTTCGATAAAGGATGCGACCTCGAGTGGCATCATCGTCGTCGAATCGGCCGGCAACGGCTTCGAAGACCTTGACGATCCGGCCTACGCGGGCGCGTTCGATCGCAGCAACCGGGACTCCGGAGCCATCATCGTCGGCGCCGGCAAGCCGGAAGGCGACATTTACGGTTCGGGACCTGACCGAACGCGCACCGAAGAATCAAACTTCGGCTCGCGTGTTGATCTTCAGGGTTGGGGCCGATTCGTGACGACCTGCGGTTATGGAGATCGACGGTTCGAGCAGGGCCCGAACCACTGGTACACGATCGACTTCGGGGCTACGTCGGCGGCCACCGCGATGGTGGCCGGGGCGGCCGCGGTACTTCAGAGCATCGTTAAGGACCGGGGACGCGCTCCGCTTACACCGGAAGAGCTGCGACGCTTGCTTGTCTCAACCGGCACACCGCAAGCTGGAAACCTGGGCGAGCACATCGGACCGCGCCCCGACTTGCGGGCGGCCATCGCCGGTCTGGATTCAGTCGGCTCGGACCCGGTGATCACCAAAATCAAACTCAAAAAAGCGAGCGGCAAACTGGTCATCGATGGCACCGGGTTCATCCCGAATGACTCGATACTGGAGATCGACGCGGCGCCGGTTACCAGGCTGAAATATCCTTCCGAATTCTGGTTGCCCAACGGCGAGACTACTCGCTTGATGACCAAGAGTGATATGAGCGGGCTGTTGCCGAAAGGCGTCGAAGTGTCGATAACCGTTTTCACGCCCAGCTCCGGAAAACGCTCGGAGCCTTTCATGTTTACCCGCTAGCTTAGCTTGTAGGGGCGGCCCTCCGTGGCCGCCCCAGATTGTTGATCAAAGGTCTGGGGCGGCCACGGAGGGCCGCCCCTACATGATCGGTATTTGGATTCCTTCACCTGCAGTTTCTCAGGCAAGCTTCGAGACGTTCGTGTACTCTCCTCTCGCACTCGCGCCTTTCAGGGGGCGGAAGCGAGTGACATCGCCGACTCGCTTCTCTTGCTTCCGCTCGACAGTGCGCTGCGCAACCTCTCCGCTCGTCTTGCGCTCCTCTTGCAGTTGGGCCCGAGGCCTGAGTTGCTGCTGTGAACCCAAGACAGAAAAGCAAAGCTAACATCACCAAAGTCCTTCTCATTGCACACATCTCCTTTCAAGCCGCCGCATTTATGTCAATGCTGCCGCTGGTTGAATTGGTTAGACTATCCGGCGGGGAGACTGCTTGTAGGATAGGACGCCGAGCGATGTTGAGAGGTCTTACTATTCGCGGGGTTGTTATTTCTTTTCGGCGGCCGCAGCCGGACGAAGCTTCTCGAGGCTCGCGAACGCTTCGTTGGTGATAAAGCTGCCGAAGTTCGATCCGAACAGCGAGATCGTAGACTCGTAGGTCTTATGACGGTACTCGTCCTCGCTGATGATGTATCCGAGCGCGTCGTTGGTCAGACCAAGCAGAAAAGTCTTCTCGAATCCAAGCATCCGCCCGCGCTCTTTCACTTGAATGTTCAGTATGCTGCTCAACTCGCCGGGGATCGTCACGAATGCAAACTTGTTGTCGAACGACACGGCGGAGACTTCGGAATCGTAGGTTGGCGGGTACGCAAGCCCGGGCGGGAAACCGGGTGGCGGCACAAACTTCAGGGGGAGCGGCGAACGAGTAAGCTTGATCGCGACTGCGTCCTGCGGCTTTATCATCAACACGACTTTGAATACTTCCGCGGCCAGGATCGTTCCAACGTTCTCAGCCTTCTGCCATTGATCGTCACCCTGAAACGCTCGCGGAGCTACCGTGCCCTGGGCGCCATTGGCAAAGATCGCCAGGACTTCTCCACCGATCAGTCTCTCCACCGCGCGCCGCGCGTAGCCAACGTAGTCCGCCGAAAAAGTCATGTTCTCCGAACCGAGCACAGTCGGGTGAGCCGCAAAGTTCATCATCACAGCCATGGGTTTGCCCGAATCGGCGGAGTCAACGCGAATGACACCAACTTCAGGATCGATCGGACCGTTTGGCGGCCAGGTGGACCGGAACCGCGATATGCCTCGCGCCTCGCCGGCTCCGAAGGCGATTCGCGCGGCCTTCAGATTCTTGTCCGCCGCAATGATCGCTTCAGCCGTTCGCTGCTCGTAGAAGCTGCGCACCTTCGGATCGAACTTGCCGGCCAGGATCATCGCCAGCGGCGGGAGCATCTCCATAAACGCGCCGCCGCCCGAATGCGTGTGAGAGGACATCACGAAGATATGGTCGGAAGGGATGTGAGTGGCCTGGGAAGCGATGGCTCTGATGCGTTCAACCATCCCGTGGTCAAAGCCGAGATGATCCACGGCTACAAACGCGAGTTTCTCCGCGCCGTTGTCGATGACAAGCGCGCGAGCTTCACAAGGATCGTGCACTCCGGTCGACGGCTTCGCAGCCCGCGCGCCGTAGCCCGCCAGCGGCGTTCCAATCGGAGGAGTGATGTCGGCTTTGCCCACTCCTGCTTTGAGGGTGCCTTGCGCGTTTGTAGCTATTACGCACGCGACAAGGACGATCAGACTTGCAAATACGTTGGTGGGCTTTTGTTTCAATCAAGGCTCCAAATTGGTGAGTGCTCCCGATGAGTGAATCAGCACAGACTAAAGTCTATGCTACATCAGGCAATCGTAGTCCCGCCGTCTACAACTATCGTCTGTCCGGTGATGTAGCCAGACGCGGGTGAGGCAAGAAACACGACGACGCCTTTCAACTCGCCTTCCGATCCGACACGTCCCATTGGCACGCCGGATTCGATCTGAGGCTGGGCCGTTTCCAGGGCCTTCTCGGTCATTCGCGTAGGGAAGAAGCCGGGCGCGATAGCATTGACTCGAATACCGCGCCGCGCCCACTTCGCTCCAAGCTCTCGGGTCATCGCAATCATCCCGCCTTTCGCCGCCACGTAACTCACGATGTGTTGACCATTGGGCATCGATCCCTTGAGCCCCGCGATCGAAGCCACGTTTATGATGTTGCCGCTTCCCCGCTTGAGCATCTCGCGGCCCGCGCTCTGCGCGAACAGAAAAGCGCCAGTCAAATCGATGTCGATCACTTGACGCCACTTTTCTATCGAGTGGTCTTCGGCCGGCTGACCCCAGGTGATTCCAGCGTTGTTGACCAGGATGTCGATCTGACCAAAAAGTTCGAGAGTCTTGTCGACTGCGGCCTGGACGTCGGCTTCCCTCGAGACGTCGCAGAGCGTTGCTTCGCACTTGAAGCCGCGCGCCTTAAACTCCTCAACGGTCGGTGTGAGCCATTCCGCGCGACGTGCGAGCAGCATGAGTGAAGCTCCGGCTTCAGCAAGCCCTTCGGCCATTTCTTTGCCGAGCCCGCGCGAGCCCCCGGTGACCAGCGCAACCTTCCCTGATAGATCGAATATCTCTTTCAATGTCGGCACGAGTAATTGTCTCCTTGTGGGTGGTATGAATGCGATCAGCGTTTATATCTTAACGCGAGCCAGGGATGCAATGTCGCGGCTGGAGGATTAATCGCTGCGGCTCTGGACTTAGAGGGGCGTGAGTTTGGTAGAATCGGCGCGCGGGATTCCGCAAAGAGGAGCAAAGCTATGGCATACACGTTTGAACAACTCAAACACATGACGCTGGCTCAGATCCGCGAGATCGCGGCCTCGATCGACCACGAAGCTGTTCAGGGCTACACCCAGTTGAACAAGGAACACCTGATCCCGGCGATCTGCAAAGCGCTCAACATCGATATGCACGAGCACCATCAGGTCGTCGGTTTGAACAAGGCCGAGATAAAGGCGAAGATTCAACAGCTCAAAGCTAAGCGGGACGCAGCGCTTGCCGCTCACGACCACGCTCAGTTGAAGCACATCCGCCGGCAGATTCATCGAGTGAAGCGAACGATTCACAAGGCGACGGTTTAGAGCTGGAGAGCCGGCCTCAGGCGTCGAATCTAAGCGGGGAATTGAAAATTGAGAATTGTAAATTGAACATTTCAAATTGAAGAATTAGGACCTTCAAAAACGAAGGCTGCGGCAATCTGCTAACCTGCAAGTTTAATTTGCAATTTCAAATTTTCAATTGTCAATTTTCAATTCTTCGGTTCTCAATTCCTCGGCTCTCTCCCTGGTCTTCGCTTCGTCCCAATACGCGTTCATCTCGACGTGATCAGAGTCGGCGGGCTTCCGGCCCTGCTCGCGCAAGCGGTCCTCGATGTAGCGAAACCGCCGGCGGAACTTTCTGTTTGAAGCCTTGAGTGCGCTTTCAGGATCGACGCCGAGCAGGCGCGCGACGTTGACCGCGACGAAAAGCAAGTCGCCCACTTCGCCGGCTATGTCTTGCTGGGACCGCGGCTCGATCGCGACCGCTTCCTTCAACTCTTCGACTTCCTCGTCGAGCTTCTCGAGCACCGACGCCGCGTCCGGCCAGTCGAAGTCCACCCGCGAGACCTTGGTCGTCATCTGAAACGCTTCCATCACACCGGGCAACGAAACCGAAACGCTGTCCAGCATCGAGCCGTCGCTGCCGGCTTTGCCTTTTGCTTGAAGCTCCGCGGCTTTGATCGATTCCCAGTTGCGAAGCACTTCAGTCGAAGTCTGAGCGTTGTCCTCACCAAACACGTGCGGGTGACGGCGGACCATCTTCGATTCGATTCGCTCGATCACGTCGGCCACCGTGAACCGGTGCTCTTCGGTAGCAATCTGGCTGTGGAAGACGACTTGAAGCAGCAAGTCGCCAAGCTCGCCCAGAAACTCCTCATCGTCACCTTCGTCGATCGCTTCCACTACTTCGTAAGCTTCTTCGAGCAACATCGGTTTGAGGCTCTCGTGGGTTTGCTCGCGGTCCCAGGGGCACCCGCCGGGCGCGCGCAATCGAGCGATCAGCTCGACCAACTCGCGGAACTTTTCTCCGGCTTCGTTGCGGGATGAATCAGTCATTCTCGGAATCTAACAACGCGCGCTTCGAAGGGCAAGAAGCGATAGGGGGAGGGCCGAGGGGCGACCGGGCGACCGGGCGATGAGGCGAAGAGGTGATGAGGCGACAGGCGCAGAGATGAGGGGGTAACAGTCGCCGCCGCGTTTCCCGCTCTCGCAGTCGCCGCTTCGTGTCGCCCCCTCGCCCCATCGCCCCTTCTCCCCTTCTCCTTGTCGGCATTGCGTTTTGCCTTCAGCGAGTCCGGTGTTAGCATGACCTTCCTCGGCGCATGCAGCGACGCAGCCTCAGAGTGAAAGATTATGGCAGACGAAAGAGAGAGCAGTTTTAAGGTGACCGACCGGCGTAAGTTCAACGCCGATGGCTCGCCGCGCGATCAGGGCGCCGAGGCCGGAACAGTAGCGACCGCGAACGAAGCCGCCTTGCCTCAACCGATTCCGGTCGAGCCGAGCGAGGCGCCAGCCGAACCTGCGCCCAGCAATGTCGTCTCCTTCCCCGGCGGCGACACGCCGAAGACGCGCGAACAGACCCAGGGTTCACTCGGGTCTCCGACCTCGCCTGTTGCGAGCTCGGCTACGGCGGAGGCGCGCGAGCCGATGGCGCCCGGAACAGAGGCTGCCCAGGGCGCGGCCGAGCAAGCCTTCAACAAGGTGGCCGGTCCAAGGCCCGAGGGCGTCCCCGAAGCCTCTTTTCTCAACCTGCTGAACATGCTCGCGGTGGAAGCCGCCATGCATCTTGGAATGATCCATCCTCAGGGCCAGGAGCCTCTGCCCGTCGACCTCGAGTCCGCCCGTCACTTGATCGACATGCTCGGGATGCTTCAAGCGAAGACGCGAGGCAACCTGACCGCAGAGGAAGACAGCCTGCTGGAAAACATTCTTGCCGATCTGCGAATGCAGTTCGTGGCGGTGTCGACAGGGCGATGAGGGTCACGTTCCTCGGCACTGGCACTTCGGTTGGCGTCCCGTCCGTCGGCTGCGAGTGCGCTACCTGTCTTTCCGTCGACCAGCGCGACAAACGGCTCCGTACTTCGGTCTTGATCGAACACGACAATCACAACATTCTTATCGACGCGTCGACCGACTTCCGCCAACAAGCGCTGCGAGTCGGTCTGAAGAAACTTGCCGCAATTCTGTTCACGCACTCGCACGCCGATCATTGCTTCGGGTTGGATGACACGCGGCCGATCATGTTTCGCGAAGGCGCGCTGCCGTGCTATGCGACCGAGACAACCTGGGAAGGACTGCGGCGGATCTACGCATACGCTTTCGCGCCGGACGGCTATCCCGGAGTGCCGAGAATCATTCCGCACATCATCGACGACGATTTCGAATTATTGGCCCTGCGAGTCGAGCCGCTCACGGTCATGCACGGCGGCTTGAAGGTGACTGCGTTCAGGATCGGCGGCTTTGCATACGTGACGGATTGCAACGTGATTCCCGAAGAGACGTGCGCGCGGCTTCGGGGTTTAGACTTGCTGGTGATCGACGCATTGAGGTTCAAGAAGCACCCGACACACATGACGCTCGACGAGTCTCTGGGATACATTGAACGGCTGAAGCCGCGACGCGCGCTGCTGACGCACATATCGCATGACATCAAACACGCAGAGACGAGCGGTCATCTGCCGGCGGGTGTCGATATCGCTTACGATGGGTTGAGCGTCGAGGTTGAGTAGCAAGCGTGCAGACAAAGGATCTTCTCTGTGTCCGCCTCTGCGTCCCTGTGTCGCTGTGGTTAGATAGCATTGAAACCTGCTAACCACAGAGACGCAGAGGCGGACACAGAGAAGACCAACCTTAATGATGAGAATAATTCGTGACATTCAGGACCCGGAACTCAAGACACCGACCGTCTTAACCTTCGGCGTCTTTGACGGCCTTCACCTCGCTCACCAGCGAATAATGAGCAAGGTTGTGACTCGCGCGCGGGCCACCGATCTGCCCGCAACGGTAGTCACTTTCGATCCTCATCCACGCGCCGTGCTTCATCCGCAAACTGCGCCGCCGCTGCTCCAGACCTTCGAGCAAAAAATGGACAGCATGCAACGATTCGGGGTGGATCAAGCGGTCGTGCTCAACTTTACACCTGAACTGTCGCAAGTGACCGCCGAAGCATTTCTCCTCGACACGATCTTCGGCCGGCTGGACGCGCGTGAAGTCTACCTCGGCCACGGCTTCGCGTTCGGCAACAACCGCGAAGGCCGGTTTCCGCTTCTCAAGCAGATAGCCGAGCGGCTCGGGCGAGTCGCCGAAGAAGTGCCGGAAGTTGTGATACGCGGTCATCGCGTCAGCTCGACTATGATTCGCCGCTTGCTGAGCGCCGGACGAGTCAACCTGGCGCGGCGCATGCTCGGCCGGCCCTACGGCGTCGAGAGCCGCGTGATCGAGGGGCGCAAGCTTGGAAAGACGCAGCTTCAGTATGCGACCGCGAACTTGAAACCGCAGAACACGGTCATCCCGGCCGACGGCGTCTATGTAACGTTGACGCTTGCCGAAGGCGAGTGGCGCCGTTCAGTCACCAACATCGGGCACCGTCCCACGTTTGGCAGCGAGCCTGAGGTGACGGTCGAGACACACGTCGTGGATTTCGACGGCGAGTTATACGGTGAGAAAATCCGTGTACGATTCCTCCACCGGCTGCGCAGCGAGCAAAAGTTCGACTCGGTAGATGCGCTTCGGGCTCAGATAGACCGGGATTACCGGCGCACGCTGAGATATTTTGAGATCCAATCGGTGCGCCGAAGCTTCGAGTTTCGATAGCTTGTTAGTTGTGCGGGCCCTTCGCCTTTGAATAAGACCTTTTGATTGTAAAATGGACAGGACAAACCGAGGCCAGGTTTTTTTGTTGGAGCGTGCCGCGTTGCGCTCGGACTTTGTTCCCCGTATTTGGTTGACAGCTCTGACTTGATGTATCATCGGTGGACAAGACGAGGCAAGAAGATGTCGGAAACATCGGTTCCAATACCACCGGGCTTCACGGATATGTCGAAGGCCGAGCAGGTTCGATATCTACAGGCGCTTTGGGATCACATCGCTGACAGTCCGGGCGAGATACCCGTCCCAGATAGTCACCTGGAATTGGCTGAAGCGCGGCTTAAGCGGTATCGCAACGATCCCTCCACAGCGCGCCCTGCGTTTGAAGTCCTCGATCGCTTGACTAAAAAGCCGAAGTGATCCGATATCGAATCGAAGCGGAGCCTTCTGTTGATGCCGACATCGAGGCGGCGTTCCAGTGGTATGAAAGTGAAGAGCCGGGGCTCGGTTTCGAATTCGTCGATGAGCTACGGCATGCTTACCGGCGTATCCTTAACGGTCCTTTCCAGTACCAGGAACTCCGTTCCGGCATCAGGCGAGCAATAACTCGGCGATTCCCATACGCGATTTACTTTTCGGTCGAGGACGAGGCTATCGTAGTGGTCGGGGTTCTTCACACAGCGCGGGATCCAGCCGAATGGCAACGGCGGATAGAGTGAAGCCCCGTCCATGCAGAGTCTGATCTCATAGGGTCAAGAATTCCCATAATATAAGGATTAAGGATTTGAAAATCGCAATACTCCAAGGACTCAAAGGCAGGGGACTCCCGTGCCTCAAAACGCGACCGTCTATGGGTCTTTTGTACTCTGCCCGACATGCTCAGGCCTGTGAATCCTTCGGCGCCGAGCCGCGATTCGACTTCACCCGAAGGTGATCATGAATTGCTCGCGCCACTTGTAACCTGGCGCGTTCGGTTGTATAAAAATCGAGCCTGCTCTTTTGAATCATTCCTCATCCGCGAAAAAAAAGTGAGGTGGCTTCGATGAAGAAAGCTGTCAGCATCAATGTCAACGGGGTGGCTCATCACGACGAGGTCGAGCCCCGCCTGCTGCTGGTTCACTATCTCAGAGACGCGCTGGCTCTGACCGGCACCCACGTCGGGTGTGAGACGTCGATCTGCGGCGCCTGCACCGTCATACTCGACGGTCAGGCGGTCAAGTCCTGCACCATCCTCGCGGTCCAAGCCGATGGCGCACACGTGACGACCATCGAGGGCCTGGCTGTAAATGGCGAGTTGCATCCGGTGCAAGAGGGATTCTGGGAGCAGCACGGCTTGCAGTGCGGCTACTGCACGCCGGGGATGATAATGGCTTCCGCCCAAATCCTGAATCGCAATCCTGATCCAAGCCGGGAAGAGATACGCCACGGGCTGGAAGGCAACCTGTGCCGATGCACCGGCTACCAGCACATCGTCGAAGCCGTGCAATACGCCGCGCGCAAGACCAAAGGTCAAGCGGCAACGGGAGACTAGTAAGTCAGAGGTCAGAGGTCAGCGATCAGAGGTCAGACCGCACGACACCTCAGATCGCTTTCGTTCTGACCTCCGATTTCTGACTTCTGACTTCTGGAGGTGTTATGCCCAAGTACGTCGGACAAAGAGTGAAGCGCACCGAGGATCCGAGGCTGATCCAGGGGCTCGGTCATTACGTTGACGATGTGAGGCTGCCCGATACGCTTCACGTCGCTTTCCTGCGCTCGATGTATGCGCACGCGCGAATCAAAAGCATCGATGTGAGCGAGGCATCTCACGCGCCGGGAGTCGTCGCCGTATACACTGGCAAGGACGTCGCCGGCAAGATCGGGCCGGTTCCGTGCGCGGCCGCGCTTCCGGGTTTGAAAGTACCCGACTACCGAGTGCTTGCCACCGATCACGTAGTTTTCGTTGGTCACCCCATAGCCATTGTCGTCGCCAATGATCGTTATGCCGCGCGTGACGCAATCGACTTGATAATGGTCGACTACGAAGAACTGCCCGCGGTGGTGGATGTCGAAGAAGCGGCCAAAGGCGGGGCATTGGTTTATGAAGAATACGGCGATAACATCGCTTACAAGTTGACTGCCGGCGAAGGCGACATCGATGCGGCGCTTGCTTCGGCGGATCACGTGCTCAAACAGCGAATGGTGCACCAGCGGCTGGCGCCCATCGCGATGGAGCCGCGCGGCGTGCTCGCGCGCTATTTCCCCGGCGAACAGGAGCTGACCGTCTGGTCGTCGACTCAGATACCTCATCTGCTCCGAACTCAACTGGCGATCATGATTGGCATACCGGAAAACAAGCTGAGGGTGATTACTCCGGAGGTCGGCGGAGGGTTTGGCTCGAAGCTCAATGTCTACGGCGAAGAAGCGCTGGTCGGGTGGGTTTCCATGCAGCTCGGCAAACCGGTCAAGTGGATCGAGACTCGGCGCGAGAACATTCAAGCTACGATTCACGGCCGAGGCCAGGTCGGTTACATCGAGATCGGGTGTAAGAACGACGGTACGATCACCGGGCTTCGCTACAACGTGTTCGCTGATCTTGGGGCCTATCATCAGTTGTTGACGCCTGCGATTCCGACGCTCACCGGGCTGATGCTCTCGGGTGCATACAAGATTCCGGCGATTCAAATCAACGTGACTGGAGTCTTTACAAACAAGATGGCGACCGACGCCTACCGAGGCGCGGGCCGTCCCGAAGCGACTTACGTCGTCGAGCGCGCGCTCGACCTTGTAGCCGCCGAGTTGGGGATGGACGCAGTCGATGTGCGGCGCAAGAACTTCCCGGCGCCCGATGAGTTTCCGTTCAAGACCGCCACGGGTTTGTTTTATGACAGCGGCGACTACGATGCGCCGTTGCAGAAGGCGCTCGCGATGGTCGACTACAAGGGCCTGCGCGAAGAGCAGAAGAGGGCTCGCGAGCAGGGCCGGTTGATCGGCATCGGCGTTTCAACTTACGTCGAGATTTGCGCGCTCGGCCCTTCGGCAGCGATGCCCGCCGGGGGCTGGGAGAGCGCGACCGTCAGGATCGAGCCGACTTGCAAGGTCACGGTCTTGACTGGCGCGTCACCTCACGGCCAGGGACAGGAGACGTCGTTTGCGCAGATCGCCGCCGATGAGCTTGGTGTCGATCTGAACGATGTCACGGTCATCCACGGGGACACGTCGATCGTGCAGTACGGCATCGGCACGTTCGGCAGCCGCGCCACCGCGGTGGGTGGAACGGCGATGTTCATGGCTATCGAAAAGCTGAAGGAGAAGGCGACTAAGATCGCGGCGCACTTGTTGAAGACGGACGCTTCGAACGTTGTGTTCAAGGAAGGCCGGTTTACGAAACAGGCTGCCAGGGCCGCTTCTGCGGGCGAAGCGGCTGAGGCACCCGAGCCGGACGTGCCGGTAGCAGAAGCGCCCGCCGGAGCGTTGCCTGAGCCGGAAGCGGGCGCCAACAGCGTGACGATTCAGGACGTGGCGCTTGCGGCCCATATCGCGCGAGAGATTCCGCCCGGTTCGGAACCGGGCCTTTCGGCAACATATTTCTTCGAGCCGACGAATTTCACTTTTCCGTTCGGAACTCACATCGCGGTAGTGGAAGTCGATCGCGAAACCGGCGACATAAAGTTTCTCCGCTACGTCGCGGTGGATGATTGCGGCACGGTTATCAATCCAATGCTGGTTGAAGGGCAGATACACGGCGGGATTGTGCAGGCGCTAGGGCAGGCGCTTTATGAAGAACTGGTGCACGACGAGCAGGGTCAGCTTGTGACCGGGACGTTGATGGACTACGCGGTGCCCAAGGCTGCGATGTTGCCGTGGTTCGAGCTCGATCGCACCGAAACGCCTTCGCCGTCGAATCCGCTGGGAGTGAAGGGCGTCGGAGAGGCAGGGACGATCGGGGCGACGCCGGCGATAGTGGGGGCGGTGGTTGACGCGCTCGCGCCGTTTGGAGTTCGGCATTTGGATATGCCGATCCGACCCGAGGCGGTTTGGAGGGCCATCAACGCTTAGCAGGGGCAGGGCTTGTCCCTGCCCGGATCGCGCGGAAGCGCGATTAAGTTTGATCTTTGAGTTAATGCTTCAGGCTATCATTGCCTGCGGCAATCCGGGCAGGGACGAGCCCTGCCCCTACAGGAAAACCAATGATTCCATCACAGTTTGATTACGTCGCTCCGGCAACTCTTAGTGAAGCCGTGGCGCTTCTAGCTCAGCACCCCGACGAAGCGAAGATACTCGCCGGAGGGCACAGCTTGATTCCGGCGATGAAGCTGAGACTTGCGATGCCTCAACTGTTGATCGACATCGGGCGAATCAACGACCTCGCGTACATCCGCGAAGAGGGCTCGCAGATTCGAATCGGCGCGATGACTACTCACTATCAGATCGAATCGTCCGACCGGCTTCGCGAGATATCCCCGCTGTTGCCCGAGACCGCGGCGCAGATCGGCGATGTTCAAGTTCGCAACAAGGGAACGATCGGCGGGAGCCTCGCTCATGCGGATCCGGCTGCGGACTGGCCTGCAGCGATCATCGCACTTGACGCCGAAATCGTAGCGGTAGGCGCAAGCGGCGAACGCGTGATCAAGGCCGATGATTTCTTTGTCGATATGCTGACAACCTCGCTTCAACCCGGCGAGATACTGCGCGAGATTCGAATCTTGGCAGCGAGCGGGCGGTTTGGTCAGGCTTACATGAAGGTGCCGCAGCCGGCATCGGGGTTCGCGGTTGTCGGCGTAGCTGTCTCGCTAACTCGCAGCACAGCCGGCGCATGTGAATCGGCGAGCATCGGCGTGACCGGCGTTGCTTCGAAGGCTTATCGCGCGAGCGGCGTTGAGAATGCGCTTGTAGGAAGCGCGCTCGACGAGCAAGCCATCGCTGCCGCGGCATCGCACGCCGCCGACGGCGTGTCGATCAACGGCGACCTCTACGCTTCGGAAGACTATCGAAGACATCTCGCGCAGGTCTACACACGGCGAGCTATCGAAGCCGCAGCCGCAAGAGCAAGATAGGTTTCTGGTTTCTAGTTTCTGGTTGCTGGTGCTAGTTACGAATACGAACCAGAAACTAGAAACCAGAAACCAGAAACTATCTTATGAAGATCGAAGGTACACACGAAGTCCACGCCAGCCGCGAACGCGTCTATCAAGCCCTGATCGATCCCGCCGTTTTGCAGCGATGCATACCTGGCTGCGAGAAGCTCGAAAAGACCGGCGACGACTCTTACTCAACCACGCTCCGAACCGGCGTCGGCTCGATCAAGGGGGTCTTCACCGGCAACGTCAAGCTCGAAGACATGAGACCGCCCGCTCACTATCGAATTGTCGTTGATGGAAAAGGCCAGCCCGGTTTCCTGAAAGGCTCGGGCGATCTCGACCTCGAAGAGCGAAACGGCTCGACCATGATCAAATACAGCGGCGAAGTTCAAATCGGCGGCACGATCGCGGGCGTCGGTCAGCGGATGATCCAGGGCGCGGTCAAGATGATGGCCTCGCAGTTCTTCACCGCAATCGAGGCAGAAGCAAAGACGGAAGCTCACGAGCCTCCTCCAACTCACGGCTTTTTTCGAACAGCCCTGAGGTGGTTCTCAGGGTGGCTGCGAAGAACCTTCAGACTAACGTCGATGTAGCTCCATAGCAGCTAGAGGGTGAAGCTCATATGACCAAGCTGGTTATCTCCGTTTTAGTGGTTTTGCTCTTATTCACCTCAACTTTGGGAACGCAACGACTGGCTTTATACAA
>Ga0193755_1000216_pt1 | contig 16268 bp, 12 predicted proteins | sample H1a2metaG_FD_144921 | JGI IMG/M metagenome (GOLD analysis project Ga0193755, IMG submission 144921) | Soil microbial communities from a riparian zone of the East river system, Colorado, United States - H1a2 | ecosystem: Environmental > Terrestrial > Soil > Riparian zone | place: USA: East River...
TATGTCCGTGTAAAGCTGGTAAGAACTTTGCACGGACGCGAGCAGCGTGGCGCGGGATGCGGGGCTGATGACTTCAGATCGAAGCGACTCCGCGACCCGCAAGCCCTCTTCGATCAGGGTGCGCGCCTGCGAAAGATTGCCGCGTTCACTTTCGGTTCGAGCGAGATTTGAGAGAGCGCTTATCTCATACTCCGGGTTCTTCACCTCGCGCGAGATCGCCAGCGCTTGCTCGGAGTACTTAATCGCCTTCTCGTACTGACCGAGCGAGCGATAGACCCCGCCCAGACTGTTAAGCGTGCTTCCTTCTTGCGGCCGACGCTTTATATCGCGGTAAATCACCAGGGCCTGCTCAAAGTATTCAATCGCCTTCTCTGTGCGGCCCTTCTTGACGTAGGCCGACCCCAGCGCGCTCAGAGTGTATCCCTCCGCCGTCGGGACCCTCGCCACGCGGTTGAGCGCCAGAGCCTGTTCGAGATACTCAATAGCCTTCTCAGTGCGGCCCAGGGCGGAATGAGTCGAACCTAGACTATAGAGGGTGCGTCCTTCGCCCGCCTGACTCTTCAGCTCGCGATATATCGCAAGCGCTTGCTCGCTGTATTCAATCGCCTTCTCATAGCGGCTCAACGAGGCGTAAGCTACGGCCAGATTTGTGAGCGTAGTGGCTTCCCCCTCCCGATCCTTCGCAGCGCGATGCACCGCCAGGGCCTGCTCGTAGTATTCAATCGCCTTCTCATAGTGGCTCAGCGACATCTGGATCAGACCCAGAGTCTGGAGCGCAGACCCTTCGCCCACTTGATCCTTAACTTCGCGGAAAATTTGGATGGCCTGCTCCATGTTTTCAATCGTCTTCTCGGGGCGAGACAACATGGAATAGGCCTGACCCAGATCGTGAAGCACCCAGGCTTCGCCCCCCCGGTCCTTCAGTTCGCGTCTGATCGCCAGTGCCTGCTCGTAGTAATCAAACACCTTCTCGAAACGGCGCATCGTAAGGTAGGTCAGACCCAGCACAAAGAGAGCGTCTCCTTCGCCCGCTCGATCCTTAACTTCGCGTTTGATCGCGAGGGCCTGCTCGTAGTATTCAATCGCCTTCTCATAGCGTTTCAGAGGGTAGTAAGCCTCACCCATACTGTTGAGCGTAAGTCCTTCGCGCGCGCGAAGCTTGAACTCTCGGCTGATCGCCAGCGCCTGCTCATAGAAACTGATCGCTTTTTCATGCTGGCTCAGATCGGCATATACAGCCCCGGTCGTGAAAAGCGAATACGCAATCCAGGCCGGTTCTTCCAGTTCACGCCCAATGGCGAGCGCCTGCTCCAGTTTCTCAATCACCTGCTGCGCCGTTTCAGCCCCTTGCTTTTTGAGTTTACTGGCTTCGACCATCAGCGCTTCCGCCGTCAGGCGTTTGCGATCTTGAGCCGTAGCCGTAGCCTGCACTGCCGCCTCCAGACGGTATGACCCGCGCAGTGCCGCCGCCCCGCTGCCCCTCACTGTCAACCGATAGCTACCGGCCGTCGACGCTTCTAACGAGACCGATTCTTGTTCGCCTACACCAGTGAGATCCATCTCGACAACCTGTTTGCCGTCGGGTGCGGTCAGAACCAACGCCGCGTCAACAGCCCGCTGCTCCAACCGGAAGCGTACGAACTGCCCCGCTTGAAGCGCGATCTGATAGGTGTGCGACTGGCCGCCGGCGATCTCGCTCTCGATGGGCTTGCCAGGTTCAAGCGGTTTGACTTCGCTTTGCCCCTGATTGATGAATCCACCTCCGTGCGCCGCAGGTTGAAGGCAAAGCAACAATGCCGTCGCAATCCAGGGCTGTTGAATGAATCGTCTGCTGGTTCGATTCTTCATCTTCACCTCCACTCGCCCTGCATCGTGAATGCCGCCCAGTAATAGGGCGACTGCCATTGCTTCTGTTTCCACATCTCAACCTGCGCTTCGCGCAAAGCCGCTGCCGGGCGTTCGCCATGCTTCAGCATCTTCTCGTAGAACTTCGTCATCAGGTCGGACGTCGCTTTATCGTTCACGCTCCACAGACTGACGACCACGCGAGCCGCGCCCGCATACATAAAGCCCCGCGTCAGCCCGACCAGTCCTTCGCCCTTGATGTCTTTGCCGAGACCGGTCTGGCAAGCGCTCAGAACCACCAGTTCGGCGGGCAGCTTAAGGTTGTAGATGTCGTTGGCGCGCAGAAAGCCGTCCTGCGGTTTGCCCTGCTCGTCCACAGTCGAGAGGACCAGCGCCGACAGCCCTGGTCGTTCGCTGTCTAAATAGCCGTGGGTAGCAAAATGCACATAGCGATACTGGCCCAGTGTCGGATCAAGCACCGTCGCACGACTGGCCTGGAAATCGATCGCTCGGAAGCTCGACGACTTCGGCGTGAGCGCCAGAAGTTGATCGGCCTCCTGCCGCGTGAAAGGCAGGCGCGGAATTACCAGTCTGCGAGTCGTTGCACCTGACTTGTCGTCGGATCCCTCAGCGAGATGCTCGAGCGTGCGCTCAGTGTTGAAGGCTATGGGTTGCGGTTGCACATGGTCGCTCGTATCGATCGCAGGCGTCGTGAAGCGTGCATCCGTGCGATCGAACACTGGATCGGCGATGACCGCTAGTGTCTTTGGTGCGAGCTGTCTGCCCGCCAGTTCCGTGCGTTGAATCGCCAGCGCCGAAGCCGACGGCAAGCTCACGATTTCGTGACCGACAATGAGCGGAGTCGAGGCGACGAGGAGACGGGGCGATCGGGCGCCGGGTCTCCTCGTCGCCGTGTCTCCCCTTCTCCCCCTCGCCCCCTCTCCCTCTCCCCCTGTCCCTGGTTCCGGCAGCATCGCAAAAGGCACATATTGCAACGCGCCGTCGGCAACGATGACCAGCCGTTTGTTGACAAGCTCGGCGGCAACGGGGGAGAGCAGGATTTGACTCAGTTCCCGTGCTGCGGCCGGCAGCTTCGCTTCGCCTTGCGCGATGCGCTGCTGGCGTTGCAGAGCTGACTCGCCCCGTTTGCTGGTGCTGCGGGCGGTCAGCAGCTCATAAACCTGCAAGGCGCTCTGCCTGATCAATTCTTCCTTCGGCAATTCATAACTCGTCAGCGAATCCTTCGAGATTGCCCAGAGGTAACTGCGATCCTCGCCGAGCGCGTATTCCAGCAGCAACGTGCCGGCGTCGAGTTGCTGCTGAATTTCTTTGAGCTTGAGCGGCTGTGGTTGAGTCAATGCAGCGTAATGCGGGCTGTTCTTGCGGATGTCGGCCTGCGCCCGTTCGAGATCGATCTCAAGCTGGCCGATTTCCTGCTTCAAGGCAGCGGATTGTTCGGGTTTGTTGGCCTGCGTCAGGCGCTGCGCCTTGTCGTTGAGTTGTCGGCCCAGGCTGCGCTCGCGTTCGATGAGTGCTGCGTCAACGCCCTGACGCACATCTGCGCGGGCTTCGGTGAGCAGGTCGAGCAGGCTGCGGGCGCGCTGGCGTTCGCTGCTCCCAAGGGCAAGCGCGGACAGTCCCTTCGTCGGCTCGTTCCGGTGCTGCCGCATCAGCAGATCAATGTAGAGTTGGTAAGAGCCCTGGACGGTGGCAAGAAAGGCGGCGCGGGATTCCGAGCTGACGAGATCTGAGCGCAGCGACTCAGCAATCTGCAAGCTGTTCTCAACGAGCGTGCGTGCCTGTGCCAGGTTGCCCCTTGCGCCTTCGAGTTTGGCGAGGGACGTGAGAGCTTCGACCTCTGAACTACGGTTGCCGATGGCGCGCATCACGATGAGGGACTCGGTGAACAACGCTGCCGCCTCATCCGTGCGTCCCAGCTTCTCTTTCGACTCCCCCATCCTTAAAAGGGTTAGCCCCTCGTGGTTCCGCTCTTTAACTTCGCGCAGAATCGCGAGCGATTCTTCATACAATGCGATCGCTTTTTCATGCTGATTCTGTCTGGCGTAGCCCACGCCCAGTTCCATCAGTGTGGAGCCTTCTCCCAACCGATATTTCAATTCACGGAAGATGGCGAGGGCTTCCTCGTGCGATCGAATCGCTTCTTCGTAGCGGGCCAGCCGTTCGTACGAACTGCCCAGATTGCTGAGCACGTTTCCCTCGCCGACCCGATACTTCGTTTCTCGAAAGATGCCGACCGCTTGCTTATAGTATTCAATGGCCTTGTCATCGCGCCCCAGGGATTTATAGGTGTTTCCCAGATTCTCCAGCGCATTTCCTTCACCGAGCAGGTACTTCACTTCGCGAAAGATGGCGAGGGCGTGTTCGTGACTCTCAATCGCTCTTTCAAAGCGACTCAACCCGGCATACGAAGCCCCCAGGTTGCTGTAGGCACTCCCTTCCAGCCGCTGGTCCTTTAGTTCACGAGCGATGAGGAGTGCCTGGTCAAGATACTCGATGGATTTCTCATATTTGCTCAGGAACGTGTATGCCATCCCGAGATTGGAGAGTCCTCTACTCTCCCGTTCCTTGTCTTTCAACTCGCGGCTGACTGCCAGCCCCAGCTCAAAATACTCAATCGCCTTTTCCGTTTGCCCCATCCCCCCATATACCGACCCTAGTGAGTTCAAAACGGTTGCTTCCTGCGATTGTTGTTTCAGTTCCCGGAAGAGAGTAAGCGCCTGCTTTGAGTTCTCAATCGCTTTTTCAGACTGGCCTGTTCTGCCGTAGACAATTCCCAGATTTGCGAGCGCCATCGCCTCCGCGGATTGGTCTTTCACCTCCCGGAATATCATCACCGCCGGTTCGGTGATCGCTATCGCCTTATCTGACTGCCCTCGATTGAGATAAAAGTTTCCCAGACTGAGGAGCGCCCGGCCTTCCGAGCTTCGGTCCTTCACTTCACGTAAGATCGTCAGCGCCTGTTCATAACATTCAATCGCTTTCTCGGGCAGATTCAGGTTGCTATTCGTTCTTGCCAGACTTTGCAGAACCAGCCCTTCCCACCGCCGATCCTTCACCTCACGATAGGCCACCAGCGTGCTCTCGAAAATCTCACGCGCCTTCTCGAACTGACGAAGGTTGAAATACGCATTGGCCAGGTTGTTGAGGACTGCTGCTTCGCCAAACCGGTTCTTCAATTCTCGCTGGATCACCAGCGCTTGTTCGTAAGACGCAATCGCTTTGTCAATTTGGTTCAGACTGATACGCGCCCTGCCGATCTTGTTCAGTGTCAACGCTACCCAATAGGGCGCGCCCAGTTCGTGCAAAAGCGGCAGCGACTGCTCCAATTTCTGAATCGCCTGAGGCGCTGTTTTGGGAAACTGTTTGGCGAGTTCCTGCGCTTCCAGCAGCAGAGCTTGCGCGGCGAGGTGTTTCCGGTCTTGCGCCGTCGCGGTAGCCTGCACGGCAGCCTCCAACCGATATGCCCCGCTCATTGTGGCTCCCCCAATGCCGCGCACCGTCAGCCGATAGCTACCCGCCAGCAAGGCTTCCAGCGCAAGCGACTCGGGTTCACCGCTGTCAGTCAAATTCACCTCGGCCATCTGCTTGCCGTCAGGTGCAATTAGGATCAAGACGCTATCCAGCGCCTGTTGCTCCAACCGGAAGCGGACGAATTGCCCCGCCGTCAGCGCGATTTGATACGCGTGCGATTCGCCGCCCGCGATCTCGCGCTCAACGGGCTGACCGGGCCGGAGCGAAGTTGTCCCTTGCGCGACCGCAATGCTCGATAGCCAGCAAAGGACAAGCAGTGCGGCTACAATTCTGCTGCGGATCATAGTCTTTCCCCCGGGAACAACAGCGTATTTTCCTCGTGGACTCCCTCACAAACAGCTCAGCGCCGGATCCTTGTTTCGTAGTACCGCCTTCAGGCGGAAGTTTGCGAGCCAGTCTACAAGCTTGAAAGACTCTACGAACTTCCGCCTAAAGGCCGAACTACGAAACGTTCACACAGATTTTGCGGATCAATGGTGTTCCAGGGCCAAGACGTGAACAACTGTATCACCATTAGTCTTCACGCGTGTCTCTTTGCTGACATCGTCCTTCTCGACGGAGGGGTTGGATGCCGCGCGTGTGTTCGACAGGAAGGTTTTCACCGAACGATCGAGTCCCGGGCTGCTGATCACTCCGCGATCCTTGTCGTTTGCGAACTGCTTCGTCGCTTCAAGTTCAGGAATGGCGTTGGCCGACCACACGAGCCAGAGCTTTTCGGTCCCTTCTTCCTGATCAAACCGAAACCAGCTCTGTCTTGGAATATCGACCGTTTGACCGTTCGAGACCAGTGACAAACCGTTGTTGGCGGTAGGCGAGGGGAAGAGCACGTTGAGCGGCGCCGTTTCACCGTTGCTCAGAGGGCCTTCGTTGAAGATGTAAAGATGTCCGTCTTGCGGGCTGCCGAAGTGCAATCGCACCCGGTAGTCCTTCTCGAAGTTTATCTCGCCGGGAAGCCTGAAGGGTTCTCCGTAGGGTTTGCCATCGCGATACTTCTGTACCGTCACCCAGTAGTTCAGCGCTCGTTCACTAGCGACGGGCGGAAGAACACCTGACGAGTTTGTGGCCGAAGACAACCACATCTTCACTCCGACAATTCCGATCGCGACTATGATCAAAGCCCCGATAACCGCGCGCGCCCGTCGTGGCCCTCGGAGCGATGAGGTGGGGATTGCCTTCGCGCTGTCGGTGACAACCGATTGTTGAACCGAGGTTGGAGCGGTCTGCGCGGAATTCATCTCCGACGGACCCGATCTTTCACGCTTGGCTTCGAATGCCAGTTCTTCTCGCAGGTTCTTCAGATCAACCCACATGTCTTTGATTGTCTGATAGCGATCTTCCCTGTCTTTGCGCAGCGCTTTCGAGACGATTCGTTGAAGTTCAGCCGGCGCTTCCGGTGCACAACTCGCGAGCGGCGGCGGCTCTTTCTCAAGCGTCGAGATAAGCGAATCCAACGTAGTATCGCCGCCGAACGGCCTGCGGCCCGCGAGCATTTCGTATGTCATCACTCCGAGACTGAAGATGTCGGCGCGTGAATCTACATTCACTCCTCTCGCTTGTTCCGGCGACAGGTAGTAAGGCGTTCCGACCAGTGCGCCGGGTTCGGTGTCCATCTGGACGAGTGTGGCGGCCTCCAAATCAGCACTCGAAGGCGATGATTCGGGAGGCTTTAACGAGGTCAATTTGGCGAGACCGAAGTCGAGAATCTTCACGTACCCGTCCGGCCGAAGCATGACGTTTTCGGGTTTGATGTCACGGTGAATTATTCCCTCGGCGTGTGCAGCAGCCAGCGCGCCTGCCATCTGAATGACAACATCCAGAACCTCGCGCACGCTCATCCGACCTCTGCGAAAGTGTTGGCGCAGCGTCTCGCCTTCGATGTACTCGGTAGCGATGTACTCGGAGGAGCCGGTTTGCCCGATCTCGTACACGGTCACGATGTTTGGATGGTTGAGCCCGGAAGCCGCTTTAGCTGCCGATGGTTTGCCCCACGTAGGATTGGCGAACGCTCTCGAGCAGCTGCGCGGCCGCTGGGCCTGCGGGAGAGTCGATGAAACTCCCCTCTTGTTCGTGCGACGAGATTAGAGATTGGACTTCGTCGAGCAGCTCGCGATCCAGGCCGCAAGCTTCAACGAGATACGCCGTTCGCGCGGCAGGCTCAAGCGACAGAGCCCCGTGAAAAAGTTCCTGGACTTTCGTCAAACGTTCCGGCGTGTTCGCCATAAGTTGTTTTGGGTGCCGGCGATTGTTACGCGCTCATTTCGCGGCGGAGCCATGCCCTCGCAAAGCTCCAGTCGCGTTCCACTGTCGCGTGCGAGAGGCCCATCGCTTCGGCGGTCTCTTCAATAGTCAGCCCGCCAAAGAAGCGCAGTTCAACTGTGTCGCTGTGTTGCGGGTTGAGGGTCGCCAATCTGTTCAGCGCATCGTCGAGCGCAACCAGATCCAGGTCCGGCTTGCGGCCGATGCGATCTGCCGTGCTGATGGAGAGCCTGGTAGGTTCGCCTCCGCGCTTCGCGGTTCTGCGTTTTCGTGCGTGGTCGACAAGGATGTTTCGCATGAGCTTTGCAGCCATTCCAAAAAACTGCGCGCGGCAGCGGAAGCTCGCGGTCCGTTGATCTACGAGTCGCAGGTATACTTCGTTGACAAGTGCGGTAGGTTGTAATGTGTGGCCAGATCGTTCGCTTCTAAGGTACTTCTTTGCCAGACTGCGCAGTTCGTTGTATACCAGCGGCATCAATTCATCGAGCGCCGTCTTATCGCCCTCAGTCCATTTTCCGAGCAGTAGGGTTACGTTCTCATCCGGCTGCATGACTCCGCCTCCCACCGCCGGCAAGCACCAGTTCCTCAGACGTCGCCGAGGATCAGCTTGGCGATCGTCTGAAGCTGCATATTCGACGTTCCTTCGTAAATCTTGCCGATCTTCGCGTCTCGGTAATACTTCTCAGCAGGGTAGTCTTTGGTGTAACCGTAGCCGCCGTACAGTTCGACGACCTGAGAAGTTACGTGCTCGGCTACTTGAGAAGTGAACAGCTTGGCCATCGCCGCCTGCTTGACGAAGTCTTCACCTGCGTCCTTCATCCGCGCAGCGTTGTAGACCATCAACCGGGCGGCTTCAAGCTCGGTCGCGATCTGCGCGATCTGAAACTGAACGCCCTGGAACTTCGCAATCGCATTCCCGAATTGCTGCCGCTCTTTTGTGTAGTTGACCCCGTACTCGATGGCGCCCTGCGCTACGCCGACCATTTGAGCGCCAATGCCGATGCGCCCCTCGTTGAGCGTTTCAATCGCGATCTTGTAGCCTTTGCCGACTTCGCCAAGAACGTTCTCCTTCTTCACCGAGCAATCCTCGAGGATCAACTCGCAAGTCGAGCTCGCGCGGATGCCGAGCTTGTTCTCTTTCTTACCGACAGTAAAGCCTGGAAAATCACGTTCAACCAGAAACGCAGTGATGCCGCGATAGCCTTTCTCCGGCGCGACGTTGGCGAAGACGATAAACAAGCCCGCTTCCGCGCCGTTGGTGATCCAGAGCTTGCGGCCGTTTAACGCGAAATGATCGCCTTTGTCTTCACCCTTGGTTGCAAGCGCGAACGCATCGCTCCCCGATCCGGCTTCCGACAACGCGTAGGCGCCGACCGTATCAGACGACAGCCGCCCGCAATACTTCTTCTTCTGCTGCTGGTTTCCCCAGCGAAGAATCGCGTTGTTCACGAGAGTGTTTTGCACGTCGACCACGACCCCCGCCGAAGCGTCGACCCGGGAGAGCTCTTCGACTGCGAGTATTGAGTTGAAGAAGGTTCCGCCCTGGCCGCCGTATTCTTCGGGGATACCAATGCCCATCAACCCGAGGTCAAAAAACTGCTGAATCAACTCGGGTGAGAACTTGCCGTGCTCGTCCATTTCTGCTGATAGCGGGCGAATCTGTTGTTCGGCGAACTCGCGGACCGATTGGCGAAACAGCGCTTCTTCGTCGGTGAGTGACGTGAGCGGACGTGGAGCGCCGTCGGCCATTCCTGCTGCTGACTCGGTCATTTGATTATCCTCAAAGCTTGTTTATTGCGATGCCCAATCTACCACGCGAATTTCGCGCGTCGCAAGGGTTGTATCTGTGGCGAAACTCTTGTAAATACGCTATTGCACCATTACCGAAGATCCGGTTGCGTTCGTGAACTTGGATGATTAGGGTATCGTAGTTAGACTGGGTTGACGATCAGCACACCGTAGCTCCCGAGAGCGAACTCTGAGAAGAAGCGGAGGCAATAATGTACTGTCCGAATTGCGGCGCTGAAGCGACCTTCGGTTTGAACTACTGCAAGCACTGTGGTGGAAACCTCTCCGAGACGGTGCAAACGACGGCGCCGCCGGCTAACAGGAATACGGTGGCGGCGCTGATCCTGGCAGCTTCGACGGTTGCAATAGTACTTGGAGGGCTCGGGATCGTGTTCACCCACACGCTGGGACTCGTAGGCCCACAACCTCCGGGGTTCTCGCAGCCGGTTTCGGATTCCATGACAATCGCCGGGCTGATGGTGCTATGCGGCTCGTCTGCCATCGTGCTTGTTTCATTGATGCTTATAAGACTGTTCTCGCGGGTGATGGGCTTCGGCTCGGAAGCCGGGAAGCGGGTTCAAGGCGCCAGGAACTTCACGCCTCAGCAACGGATTCCTCAGATTCCGGCCCCGCCGAGCGTAGTGTCGAGCGTCACCGAGCACACGACTCGGAACTTCGAGCCGCGAGTGTTCCAGCGCGACACGAGTGAATGACGGCGGCGCTATCAAGTGGGGATCCTTGAGAGGTGGAATAGACTTTAGTCTGTGTGTACACGGAGTTTGAACGATTAGCAATCGACACAACTAAAGTCTGTGCTACGTGATCGTTATTAGAGCGCCTTGGTTGGAGGTAGTCAGTGTACTGTTCGTCCTGTGGTGTTGATTCGGTAGAGGGCTTGAGATACTGCAAGCGCTGCGGGGCCAACCTCACCACAGGGCTCGAGGCTCCGCCGGGGCGGATACCCGTCGCGCTGACTCTTCTTTTTTTGGTTTTGATCGGCACGGTCTTTTGTATCGGCTTAGGATTGCCGATGGCCACTGCAGAGGACCTTGCAAGAATCGGCTTCTCAACTCGCGATCTGATGATTCTCTTTCTGTCGGATTTGGCTCTGACGCTCGCCATCGAGGGCATGCTCGTGTGGCTGTTGCTTCGGCTCAGCAAACTGCATCAACCCGCGCGGCCGGCTCGCACTATCGAGCTGGCCCCAGGCGAACTGCGGCCACAGATCGCAGCCCCTCCGCAATCGATAGGAAGCGTGACTGAAAACACGACACGAACGCTCAACCAGAGGAAGTACGAAACGCCGCGCGAGCTCGATTGAGATGTGGCGTGCGCAGGGAGCGAATATGTACTGCCAGGTTTGCGGCACCGAATCAACGCTGGGCTTCCAGTACTGCAAGCGTTGCGGTACGAGTCTGACATCGGCCGCGAACACCGGCGACTCGATGGCGCAGCGCGATCGCAAGCTGCTGGTCATGATCTGGGCGGTTGTCGCGGCCTTGATAGTGATTGGCGCCGGTGGACTGGGCATCAGGTTCGGTATAGCCGGCGGATTGGCAGGCTCTGGAATCAAGCCGAATGACGGCCCGCTGGCCATCGTGATATGCGGATCGCTGACCATTCTTGTGACACTGTGTTTGCTGGTGCGCCAGCGCTCGCGGTTGATCGGCACAGCAATCGAGAAGCCGCGAGGACTCACCACCACTTCGCCATTGAGCCCCATCGATGAAGCGGCGAACGCCCATCCACTCCAGATATCCGCGCCGCCCATCGTGGTACCCAGCGTCACCGAACACACTACGCGCAACTTTGAACGGCAGCCTGATGTCGAACGGCGGCCGAGGATCTAGGCAGGCGGAGAATGTTATGTATTGTCCAGTTTGCGGCGCCGAATCAACTCCGGGCCTCGGCCCTCACACGAACCCGGTCGACACGGGCCAAATCCTGGCCAGGCCGTTCGCGATGTTTTGGCCGGTTGCTCTGGTCAGCCTGGTGGGATTGATCGGTTTGTTTGCAACTCTGGTCAACCTGAGCGAGAGAGGAGTCGAACCGCGTGCGCTGGTCGCGGTAAGCGCGTTCGGGGGGGCGACCGTCGTTTGTGTAGTCGGATTGTTGATCTGGCTGTTAATGCAGGTTTCCGGGATTCGTCACGGAACCTCGTACGGCGACCGGGGCTGGGGATCAGTGTCAGCCGGTTCGACTCAGCCCCAACTCCAGGCGCCGCCCGCTTCGGTGCCGAGCATCACCGAGAACACGACTCGCAACTTCGACCCCGCTCGGCTTCGTGACCGTTCTACGAGTGAGTAGCTGGGGTCGAGGAGATAAGCTTCCCGGTTTCGTCAGAACCACCGTCCAACTCACGTCGCGCCAGTTCCTTCGATTGGGAAAACTCGCAGCACATGAGAACGAGGAAGATAGATGAACGTAATAGAACTCCGAAACGTAACAAAGCGGTTCGACGAGTTTGTAGCCGTACGCGACTTGTCGCTTGAGGTCAGAGAAGGAACGATCTTTGGGTTGCTTGGGCCGAACGGCGCGGGCAAGACCACTTCGATTCGAATGATCGTCAACATAACGGCGCCCGACGAAGGCGGCGCGGCGGTGATGGGTGAACCGGTCTCTCCGACGGTTCAGCCGCGTATCGGCTATTTGCCGGAAGAGCGCGGGCTGTATAAGAAGATGAAAGTCGGGGAGCAGTTGGTGTTCTTCGCGGCCCTCAAGGGCCTCAGCTCCGCAGAGGCGGCTAAAAGGGTGGATCAGTGGCTTGAACGTCTCGAGCTTTCGGAGTGGAAAAACAAGAAGCCAACCGATCTGTCAAAAGGAATGCAGCAGAAGGTCCAATTCATCGTTACCGTCATTCACGACCCGGAAGTCCTGATCCTGGACGAGCCCTTCTCCGGCTTGGACCCGGTCAGCGTGAATCTGCTCAAGACTGTAATCCTGGACTTGAAGCAAAGAGGAAAGACCATCATCTTCTCGACTCACCAGATGGAGCAGGTCGAGCAGATGTGCGACGACATTTGTCTGATCAATCACGGAACGCAAGTCCTCAGCGGAGGGTTGAGAGAAGTAAAGCGGCGATTTGGAAAGAACACAGTGATACTGGATTACGAAGGCGCCGAGTCTTTTCTGGACGGGGATCTCGTCAAGCGTCACAACCGCTTCGCCAACTACAGTGAGATCCTGCTTAACGAGGGAGCGGATGCGCAGGAGGTGTTGAGGCGGGCCCTTGCCGCGGGCGCGCGAGTAAATCGCTTCGAGTTGGTCGAGCCATCGCTCAACGATATCTTTATCGAGGTTGTAACGGGAGCAAGCAAAACCGCGCCGCGGGCGGAGGCCAGAGGATAAGCGAATGAAAAAAGTATGGGTAATAATAAAACGCGAATATCTGGTGCGAGTTCGAACTCGAGCATTTTTGATCGGGACGATATTGAGCCCGCTGTTCCTGCTCGGGTTAATCATTCTACCCGGGTTGCTTGCGGAGCGCGCTACCGGAGGTCAGCGCCGGATAACGGTCATCGACCAGAGCGGCGACCCCGGTCTATTTCTTGCGATTAAGGAAAGGGCAGAGTCGCGTAGCTCGATCGGCGACTTCGATGGTGGAACCGGACCCGGGCTCCCCAGTCGGTTTGTGCTTACTCGCCAGGTCGTGCCGCCCGATCAGGACCCGAGTGAATTCATCAAGCGCGACTCCAATGGCGATGCTGATACGAGTTCCGAGAAGGGATACTTGATCCTGGGTCCCGGAGTGTTGGACGGTGACCAGCCGGAATACCGTGCCAAGAACCTGAGCGATTTTTCGGTACACTCGCTGGAAGAATCCGTGAGCGCTGCGATCTCCGAGCGAAGGCTGATGCGAGCTGGCTTCGACGCCGCCCGGATAGGAAAGTACATGAAGCCGGTCGATCTTAAAATTGGCAAGGTCGACGCGCGCGGCGAGTTGAAGGCTGGAGGCGTGCGGCAGGACTTCATGGTCGCCTTTGCGCTCCTTTTCTTTCTGTACATATCGGTGTTGTTCTATGGCCTGTTCGTGATGCGCGGCGTAATCGAAGAGAAGCAGTCCCGCATAGTCGAGATCGTGATATCTTCGGTGAGGCCCACGCAGATGATGATCGGCAAGCTGATAGGCATCGGTTGCGTTGGTCTCACCCAGATCGGAATTTGGGCGGTATCGGCGGCCTTGATCTCGATGTTCGGTGCACGGCTGTTGTCCTCGCGAGGATCGCAGATCCCATCCATCCCGATGAGCTTGTTGATTTATTTTGTTCTCTTCTTCGTTCTCGGCTTTTTCCTGTTTGCGACTCTTTATGCGATCGTGGGAGCTATAGTGTCGAGCGAAGAAGATGCGCAACAAGTACAGATGCCCGTGACCATGCTGATAGTAGTGCCGATGATGATCTTCGGGCTGGTAATGTCGAATCCGAACAGCACTTCGTCGATTGTTCTTTCGCTAGTGCCGTTTTTTGCTCCGACCTTGATGATGTTGCGAATCTCAGTAACTAACCCGCCGGTTTGGCAAATCATTCTGTCGATGTTGATCATGGTGGCGACGATTCTCGGTTTCCTATGGGTGGCGGCGAAGATCTACAGGGTCGGCATACTGATGTACGGCAAGCGCCCGAGCATTGCGGAACTGGGTCGCTGGTTGCGGTATACGTAACTGGATGCCGGTGCCACGCGGGCCGGTGTCCCGGAAAAGTAGTTCGAGAGCTGGCTGAAGCATTTGTTTGGGAACCCCGATTCCTGACCCAACTGGGCGAGATCGGTTTTTGTTGCGGTGTTACGCCTGTTTTATTAAGCAATCCGAGGTTGCACGGAATGCAGCGTGAGTTCTCATCAAGTTCCGGAGTCGGCTTGATAGATAGCCATCTGGTCGCGGCGACCAGACTTATTCTAGCCATATCCGCGCTCCTAATAATCGACTATCCATCGGTGCCCCACTTTGGTGGCAGCGGCAGTCGCACGGGCGTGATGCTTTATCTTGCGTATAGCGCTGCGATCTACCTGGTCGTGGTAGCTCGTCGCAATCGACCTCAGCGGTCGGTTCCAATGTGGTCGTGCTGGGCCGACATCGGCTGGTTTACGTTGATGCTTGCGGTCAGCGGGGGTGCAAACAGCATTTTCTTCTTTGCTTTCTTCTTTTCAATCTCGCTTGCTTCTTTCGAGTGGGGATTTGGAGCGGGACTATTAGCTACGGTTGTTTCGACCCTTTCATTCGTAACCGTTAGCCTGGCCACCGGGCTGGAGCAATCGAACCTCGAATTGCGCCGCTTTCTCATGCAGTTGGTATATCTGCTTGTGCTCGGGTACCTGATAGCCCATTGGGGAGGCCTCAAGGTCAAATCGCTTAGGCGGATCACGCTATTAAACGAAATAACCACTACTTCGCCGCCGCGCCTGGGGGTCGACCATTTGATTGGCTCGACTATCGAACAATTGCGCGCGTTCTACGATGCCGATACCGCTTTGCTTGTTGTGGCAGACTCTGAGACCTCGGAGTACCGGTTGCACAGGGTCAAGCGATCCAACTCAGCAACGCCGGCTCAGGCCGAACCGATACCTTTGGAAATGTTGCAGGTGATGTTGACGCTTCCCGCCGAATATGCGGTGGTTTACTGCGAAGGCTTTATGCGTAGACGGCGGTTGGATTATGCATACGATCTGATCAAACAAGAAGCCGTGGTTGGGATTGGTCAAACGAGCAAGACGTTGACAGCTTTCCTCGACGCCAAGTCATTTATCACGGGTCCCCTGCGTAATGGGAATCAGATGCTAGGTCGGCTTTATCTCACCAGTCAGCGGCGGCGCGCCTTTGATGTCTCGGATGTACACTTCCTCCTCCAAACCATCGATCAGGTCATGCCAATCGTCGCCAGCATCCGGCTCGTGGACCGGCTCGCTGCGGAAGCAGCGGAAGAGGAGCGCCGGAGAATCGCGCGCGATATCCACGATAGCATCATCCAACCCTATATCGGACTTCAGATGGGACTCGTCGGCATACGAAGAAAACTTGCCGGCGCACAGGATCCGCAAACTGGAATTGAGCAGGCGCAGGAAGTGGTCAGCGATGCGGTCGCAGACACGGATCGCCTGATCGAGATGACCAGCGACGGGATCAGTGACTTGCGAGGTTACGTACACGGACTGCGGGAGGCTGGAGGAGACGAGGATAGTCTGATGCCATCCGTCCGGCGCTTCGCGTCCAGGTTTTCTCAGGCAACAAACATACTTGTGCAGGTAAGGGCTGATACCGACATTCGACTGAACGACCGGTTGGCAACCGAGATATTCCAGATGGTCGTTGAAGGTCTGAGCAATATCAGGCGGCATACAGAGTCCGCGCGCGCTTTTATCGGGCTGGACTGTTCAGATAATCATCTGAGGTTGCGAATCGAAAACGACGGCAGTAAGGGGGCAGTGCCGACCCCTTTCACGCCACTATCGATCTCGGAGCGCGCCCAGTCGCTCGGCGGCCGTGCCTCTGTCGAGATTTTTGGTGATATGGGCACGTCAGTGATAGTTGAGATCCCCGTTTAGCTGGATTTCCTGGAGAAGAAATGCCGGCCTCTGATGCACAACCGATAAGAACCTGCTGATCGACGATCATGTGATCGTTCGCGCCGGCCTGCGCATGCTGATCGAGAATCACGACCGAATGATAGTGGTTGGCGAGGCAGGCACGCGCATTGATGGCCTCGCCATCGCAACGCGCGAACAGCCTGACATCGTACTGCTCGATTTGGATATGGGAACTGAAAGCGGGCTTGACTTCATGCCCCACCTGCTCGCTGCTGCCCCGAGCGCCCGCATAGTCATACTGACCGGCG
>Ga0193755_1000217_pt1 | contig 16227 bp, 11 predicted proteins | sample H1a2metaG_FD_144921 | JGI IMG/M metagenome (GOLD analysis project Ga0193755, IMG submission 144921) | Soil microbial communities from a riparian zone of the East river system, Colorado, United States - H1a2 | ecosystem: Environmental > Terrestrial > Soil > Riparian zone | place: USA: East River...
GCGAGCGTTCGGAGTTGATTCACACCCTGAAGGGTGTGCTCGGCAGACATTGTCCTTAAGGACTGTGTTGGCCGAGCCCAGGCTTTAGCCTGGGAAACGAGTGGCCAATCCCCTCCCCCGAGTCCCTCCCGGCCAGGTCCAAACCACAAAATGGCCGGTCCTGCATTACGGCGAAGTCCCGACCGTCGATACTGCGAAATGGACGTTCAGTGTCTCGGGACTCGTCGAGCGCCCATTCACGCTCACCTACGACGAGCTGCTCGCACTGCCCCGCAAGACGGTGGTCTGCGATATCCATTGCGTGACCACCTGGACCCGCCTGGATAACACTTTCGAGGGCGTGCCCGTCCAGGCGCTGCTCGAGCGCGCGGGTGTGAAGCCCACGGCGCGGTTTTGTCTTGTCGTCGCCGAACAGGGCTTCACGACGAATCTGCCGCTCGCGGACCTGAACCGGCCCGAAAACCTCGTCGCGCTCAAGTGGGCCGGGGAATCGCTTACGCCGGAACACGGCTGGCCGGCCCGGCTGCTGGTCCCGCATCTCTATTTCTGGAAGAGCGCGAAGTGGGTCCGAGGCTTCGAGCTATTGGACGAAGACCTGCCGGGGTTTTGGGAGCAGAACGGCTATCACATGCATGGTGATCCGTGGACGGAAGAGCGGTACGGAGGCCGTGGGCTCACGCAACACGAGATCAACAAGTTCCGCAACGCGAGTAAGAAGCACCTCTAGGCGGCCTCGAGCTCACATCCGAGCGGCACCTCCCAGGAGCTCATAAAACCGCCGGAACACCTCGATCCCGTCCCAGAGCTGCTTCAGGTCCAGCTTTTCGTTCGGCGCATGCAACCGATCGTCCGGCAGCCCGATGCCGGTGAGAATGACGGACGCCCCGCCCGATGCCAGCGCCGGCACGACGGGGATCGATCCGCCGGCGCGAGCCAGCACGGTCGCCCGCCCAGTGACCTCCTTAAAGGCCTGACCGAGCAGCTTGAACGCAGGGTGGTCGACTTTGATCTGCGCCGGATTGGCGCCGTGGAGCAACGCCACGCCCGCCGTCACATGCTTCGGCGCGAACCGTTTCACAGCGGCGGCGAGCTGCCGTTCGACCGCTGCCAGCTTCTGGTTGGGCACGAGCCGCATGCTCACCTTCGCGGTCGCTTCGGCTGGAATGACCGTCTTGGCGCCTTCGCCGGTGAAGCCGCCCAGGATGCCGTGGATCTCGAAGGTGGGGAGCGCCCAGAGGCGCTCGAGCACCGAGTACTTCTTCAGGCCGACAAGAGCCTTGGCCTGCACGCGCTTCTGGAGAAAATCCTTATCATTGAACGGCAGCTTCTTCCAGGCCGCCAGCTCCGCTTTGGACGGCCGCTTCACCGGCGCATAGAAGCCGGGGATGTTGATCTTTCCGTCCTCACCCTTCAGACGGGTCAGCAACCGGCAGAGCTCTTCGTGCGCGTTCGGGGCGGCGCCGCCGTACTCGCCGGAGTGGAGGTCGGTCTTCGACGTTCGCACCGTGATCTCCGCGTAGCAGAGACCGCGGAGCGTCGTGTACACCGCGGGCCACCCTGGCGCGACATACGACATGTCCGCCACCAGCGCGACGTCGGCGCGAACGCGCTGCGGCTCGCGCTTCAGCAGGTCGAACAAGACCTTCGAGCCGAACTCCTCTTCGCCTTCGATGAGGAAGCGGAAGTTGACGGGCGGGCGCGGCGATGCGGCCATCGCCTTGAGCAGGCAGAAGACCTGACCCTTATCGTCGGCGGCGCCGCGCGCGTAGATCTTGCCGTCGCTGATCGTCGGCTCGAACGGCGGCTTGGTCCATTCGGCGAGCGGGTCGGGCGGCTGCACGTCGTAGTGTCCGTAGATGAGCAGCGTCGGCGCGCCCGGAACCTCGGGACCTTTGCCCGATACGACAGGATGTGTGTCGCTGCCGAGGAACTCGATGTCGCGACAGCCCAGCCGCCGCAGCTCGGCCGCAACCCACTCAGCAGCCGCGCGGCAATCCTGATTGTGTGCCGCCAATGTCGAAACGGATGGAATGCGGAGAAAATCGGTCAGCTCGCGCAGCAATCGCTCTTGATCCATTGCGGCAGAAATGTAGATACATGAGTCGCCGCTAGCCAGCGAGTGACGCCCGGGTAGATTTGAGCGCCATGCGGACGACAGCGTCTTACGATTTGTTTCCAGACGCGCGCAGCGAGCGGGCGCTGGCACGCGCGCGTTGGCTGGCGCGCGAGGGACGCATGCGCGATGCGCAGTCCGCGTACGATGAGCTGTTGGCAACCAAGCCCGACCTGAAGGCGGGCTGGGCCGAGTATTTCGAGTTGCTGCGCAGCAGCGGCCGCGGCGATGAAGCGCTGCAGCTTGCCGACCGCGCCCGCGCGACATTCGGCGAGACCGGCTTCTCGCTGACGCTGCGTGGCGCCGCGCTCACCGAGCTGGGACGCTACCCCGAGGCGCTGGCGGAGCTGGAGCGCGCGGTGGAAGTGGATCCGGACCTGGCCCTCGTCTGGCACGAGCTCGGGTACGCGGCCTACAAGCTCGGCGACCGCAATCGAGCGCTGCTGGCGCTGGACCGCGCGTTTGCGCTCGAGCCCCATACCGACACGCTCAAGCTTCGTGGTCAGGTATTGCGCGATGCGGGGCGTTACCAGGCGGCGGAGGTCGCCTTCGAGGGGGCTGCCCAGGCGGCCGAGCACGCCGAGCAGCGCGCCGATGCCGAGTACGAGATCGCCACGACGCGCCGCTATGGGCTTTACGCCCCACGGCGTCCCGATGATCTGACCGCCGCAGAGCGCTGGTTCGCGGACACCGGCAGCGTCGTCCTCGCGTCGACGCCGGGCCCTGTGGCCCCGAGTGACGAGACGATCGTGGCGACGTTTGCGGAAGTCGCGGCCAACTCCGACTGGCGTTTCGGGCAGGTGATCCTGCTGGGTCCAGAGTTTCCCGCCTGCAGCGATCTCGCAGATCGCATGGGAGCGCCGCTCGTCACCCCCTCGGCGTTCGATCCCGCGGCGTGCCCGCTCATCGTCGGCTTGCGACCCCTCGTGGCGGACAAAGCCTGGGCGGAACTCGCCGGGAGGCTGACCAGCGAGGCCATCGGTCTCGTGCTGGCGCTCGAGCATCCGGCCGAAGCGCACCAGCCCGTGACCGCCGACGTGATCGGCGTGCTGACGGATGCCGGCACGCGCCGCGAGCGTGCGCCGAATCCCGTTCAGGCGGTGAACGACGCCCGCAACCCCGGGGCTCGACTCGCGGGCCGTCGCCTGCGTCCTACGTGACTTCACACCCTAAAGGGTGTGCTCGGCAATCGCTGTCCTTAAGGACAGTGTCGGCCGAGCACAGGCTTTAGCTTGGCCTATGACCGCGTCTGAACAGCCGCCGCGTCCCGGTCGTGCGCCGATGTCGGGCCGCGCGATCGTACAAAACCAGTTCGAGCGCGCGGCCGACCTGATCAATCTCGAAGGCTACATGCGCAAGATCCTGATGTCGCCGTTTCGCGAGGTGCAAGTCGAGGTGCCGGTGCGAATGGACGACGGGCGGATCGAGGTCTTCACGGGCTACCGTATTCAGCACAACGGGGCCCGCGGGCCGTGCAAGGGCGGGATCCGGTATCACCCAGAGGCCGATCACGACGAGGTGCTGGGCCTCGCGACCATCATGACATGGAAGACGGCCCTCATGGACATCCCGTTCGGCGGGGCCAAGGGTGGCGTGACGGTCGATCCGAAGAAGCTCTCCAAGCTCGAGCTCGAGCGGCTGACCCGGCGCTTCACGCAGCGGATCGCGATCGTCCTCGGCCCCTACCGCGATATCCCCGCCCCCGACGTCAACACCAACGCACAAGTGATGGCCTGGATTCTGGACGAGTACTCCAGTCGCCAGGGGTACACCCCAGCCGTCGTCACCGGGAAGCCGGTCGCGCTGGGCGGGTCGCTGGGCCGCGAGGAAGCGACGGGACGCGGCGTGATGTACGTCATGTCGGAGTACTCGCGCGATTTCGGGGTGCCGCTCAAAGGCGGACGCGTCGTCATCCAGGGCTTCGGCAACGTCGGCAGCCACCTGGCACGTCTCCTGCACACCGAAGCGGGCGCGACCGTGATCGCGGTGAGTGACGTGTCCGGTGGGATCTACAACGACAAGGGACTGGATATCCCGGGACTCTTGTCTCATGTGGCGCAGGGGAAGCCGGCGTCAGAGTGGAAGGGCGGCAAACGCATTACTAATGAAGAGCTCTGGACGATTCCCTGCGAATGGCTCGTGCCGGCCGCCCTTGGCGGCGTGATCACCAAAGAGACCAATGCGACCACTGTCGACTGCAAAGTCGTGGTGGAAGGCGCCAACGAGCCGACGACGCCGACGGCGGACCGGATTCTCGAGGAGCGCGGTATTGCGGTGATTCCCGATTTTCTCGCGAACGCCGGTGGCGTCACGGTGAGCTACTACGAGTGGGCGCAAAACCTCCAGCAGTACCGCTGGACGCACGAGCAAGTGAATCGCGAGCTCAAGGCGACGATTACGAAGGCCTATGTATCTGTACGTGATCTCGCCAAAGAAAAGCAGACGACGTTCAGGACCGCGGCGTATGGGATTGCTCTTCAGCGGGTAGCAGACGCGGAGCGCCTAAGGGGGAACTAGTCTTCGACTTTCATCCCCGGCCTAGAGTATAGGGCTTGGTAGGGATCGCCCGGTTGAGTAAAAACGCGGATCTGAATCGCCCGAATCGTCTCCGCAATATCCGCATTATTCTGCAGATAAATCTCGTCGAACAGATTCAAATTCATCCGGTACAGGCGCTCGGCGATGATCACCGCATTGTTGAGCGGCGCCTGGGCGAACCAACGCCAGTCGTAGGTCTCGAGTGACTGGCCCACGGGGCCGCGAAATTGATCGCGCGCCCAGCCGAACAAGTTGCTGCGTACTTGCTCGAGACGCGCGCCATTCAACGGCTCGGCATACGCCGAATCGAGACGCCGCGCCAGCTCCGCGTAGAACACGTCCAGCGTGCGCTCGTCGCGCCAGCGCGCGCCGGCGCGCCGGGCATCCAGGGTGTCGTGCCGCGAGCGGAAGAACGCCTCCGCGCCGCGATATCCGACGAAGCTCGCGAAGCTCTCGTTGAACGGGGTCTGGCTCTTCACGTACAAGGTGTTGTGCGCCAGCTCGTGAATCACCGTCGCGACCAGCTCCATCGTGTCGCGACTCATCGCCGTGGAGAAGAGGGGATCGCTCAAGTAGCCAAGCGTGGAGAACGCGCCCGACGGCCGCAGGAACACGTCGAGCCCTTGCGCGTCGAGCCGCTGGGCTTCGCTGCGCGCCCGCTTCGCGCTGAAGAACCCCTTGTAGGGGACGATGCCCACGATCGGATAGCGCCAGGTGACTTCGCGCAGCTTGTCGCGGCGGCTCGCCGACAGCACGAGCAACAGCGTATCCCGTCCAACGTCCACGTACGACGTGTAGGTCGTGCCGACGGCCAGCCCGAGCGAATCGGCTGCGTAAGCGCGCGCGGCAAGTACCAGCGCCAGCCGCTGGCGCAGTGCCGGCGGCGTGGTCGTGTCGGCCATCAGCTTGTCGATCGCGCGGCGGCGCAGCAGCAGGCGCGCTTCCTCGATCCCGGCCCGCGCAATGTAGCGCGCGTCGGCGCTGACGATCAGCATCAGCCCGACACCGGCGGCAGCGGCACCCACCGCGATCAGCAGGATGCGCTTGAGCAGGCGGCCCCAGCGTGGCCGCGCGCGCTCGGTCAGGGCGTCCATCGCAGCCCCACGCGGTGCGTCCCGCCGCCCAGCGCGTCATATGCCTGAAACGCGTAGTCCATCCCGAGCCGGCCCAGCACGATTCCGCCGCCGAACGTCCAGCGCGACGCGTCCGTGACCGTAGCGCGGGTCGCATACCCGATGCGCCCCACCAGCCCGACTCCGCCCGTCACAATGCCGCCCTCGATGCCCTGCACGAGTACGGCGCTCCGATTCCGCGTCCACTGGCCCTCCAGCGTGGTAAGCAGCCGGAACGTGCCCTGCGGGTCGGTATAGTTGAGTGTCAGTCCGGCGCGCGTGCGCCGTGGCAACAGCGCGCCATTGCCGAGATCGCCGCCCAGGTTCTGGACGCTGACGCCGAACGCCATGATATCGAAGACCGCGATCGCCAGACCGATGTCACCGGCCCACGCATCGCTCACCTCCGAGCCGATTTGCTGGCGATTGTATTTCCCCGTGAAGCCCAGCGCCGCAAAGCCAACGCGGTAGACGAGCGACGTCGTCGCCAGCGCCTCGTACGGATGGAACGACGCACCGGTGGGCATGCCGCGCCGGCCCCCGGTCGCCGGGTCGGGGACGATCTCGGGCTCCGAACCGTAGTCGAGCGCTTGCGCGCCGAAGCCCCACGTCCAGCGTTGAACCCGCAGTGCAATCGCCGCGGTGGACACCGCACTGCCCGCCAGGTATGGCTCGTAGGACCCCTCGATGCTGAGATGCCGCACGGTGGCTATGCCGGCAGGGTTGGCGAACATCGCCCCCGCGTCGCCGACGAGCGCCGCGCCGGCACCGCCGAGCCCGGCGGAGCGCGTGGAGCCGGGGAGAACGGTGAGGACGGAACCTTCGGTTTGAGCGGCCAGACGGCCGGACGGGCCGACGGCCAACGCGATCGCGATTATGATCGCAGTGACCGACCGTCCGGCCGTCCGACCGTCCGACCGTCTCATTGCAGTCGCAACACATTCAACCGCGGCATCGTTGCCGGGTCGATCGGCCCGCCGTTCGGCGCCGTGAAACTGAAGGTGAAGCCTGGATCACCGGACGGCTGCTGGGACAGAAAGTAGATCCCCGAGCCGGCGCGCAACGTGCCGACGAGCGTCACGCCGGGTCCCACATTGATCGAGGGCATGAGGGGATAGAACTTCTGGAATGTGTTCGGACGCTGGGTGTGCAACGACGAATACACCGAGTGTAGTCTCCAGGAGTCGTACTGCAGCTCCGGAGGAGCCCCACCTCGATCGGTCATGTAGTTCGCCAATGCCCAGCGGCTGACCACCGTGGAGAAAGGATCACCGGTGACCGTCGCGATGTTCTCCGCACCCGTTAGCGAAGTACTGACCAGGGAACGAGTCAGAGTGTTCCAGTCCGCGCTGGTATTCCCTGCCGCATACTTATCCACCATGTAGCGGACGAACAGCCACGCCGCACCCCGCTCGGCCAGCGTACCGATGCCCGCCGTCGGCAACAAGAAGTGCTTGCTCGTGGAATCCAGGTATTCGTAGGCGTTGAGGAGGTCGCCCCCGTAGAACCGACACTCCGTCGTCCCGATCGTACAGTCCGTGACCATCGCGTCCGGTGAAAGCGCGTAGCTCCTGCCGCCCAGCTCCTCAGCGTAGTGCGAGAACCCCTCGTTCAACCACAAGACTTCGCCGTTGCCGCCGGGGCGGGCGATCACGTGCTGGCCGAAGCTGATCATGTGCTGAAATTCGTGGATGAATGTCACCGGCACGAAGTTCCCCACGTCCGTCGTGGAGTGCGAGCAGCTTAGGGTGCCGCCGGGATCGGCGACAATCGAATAAAAGACTTCGCCCTTGTTGGAGCGCGAATCGTTGCGGAACGCCGGATCGAGGTCGACACCGAAAAAGAATCCCGCCACGAAGCCGGTGGTGCTGCACGCACTCGCAGTGACGAGCTTGTTCACCGTATTCGTCATCAGGACGAGCACCACGGTGTTCGAATCGATGTCCGATTCGCGTCCGAAAGCTGCTGTGTCGATCGCGTAGAGGCGCTGATTGAACGTGGTGGCGATGTTGTCGAGCGCGGTCGAATCGAGGCCGCCGGCGGGAGCCAGCGTGTCGACGTAGATGGCGACCTTCGTCTTGAGAGCGCGTACGCGCGCGCCCACGCGGTCGAAGCGCGAGCAGTCGGTCTTGGCGCACACCTGAAACGTGCGGAGCGAGTTCATCCCGGGCGGGCTCGCCGTCGCCGACGGTTGGAGCCTTGGCCCCCCCCCCACCCCCACCCCCGCCCCCGCGCTCGGTTCGGGGGCAAAACCCCACCAGCGGTGTTCATCCCCCAGCCGCAGGAACATGTGAAATTGCTCGGCGACGCCGAGCTCGGCAGACGGTTGAATCTGCGCAGCAGGCGCGGGCAGGATCGTGTCGCCGTTCAGTCGAAAGCCGGCGGTCTGACCCGGAACGCCGGACGTGAGCTGGGGAACGACGAGGTACTCGGCGGCGAGTGCGGCGGTGGCCGGGAAGACCGAGCATCCCGAAACAGTCGCCGGGTCGATGGAGACGTATTGATTGACGGCGAGGTTGACCGCCGCGTCCGCCGCCGTACAGCGTCGGATCTGCGGCGCGGTCCCGCTGCTACACGCTGCCGCCCCCGCGACCAGCAAGCACAGTGACCCCGCCGTCAGTCTGCTCAGCCGTACCAGGCGTTTCGCCAACGTGCGCCCCCCCCTCCCTCGTTACCTCACCTGTGCGCCGCAGCACCCATTGGAAGCAGATCGGCCCGGCCAGCTGGTGTACACCAATCATGGCCACGACCAGCGATTCCAGCGTCTTATTCCACTCCGGGAACGCCCGTCCCAACATCGCGGCGAGCGTAACTGCCAAGCCACCCTGCGACACGAACCCCAGCCATCCATACTTCGCCCATTCAGCCCCAACGGCCGGCTGACGGCCTGCCCAGCGGAGACCGCCCCAGAGACCCACGGTCCGCAACCCCACGAGGAGCAGCGCCCATGGCCAGAGGTCATCGAGCACTCCGAACTGCAGGCTGCTCCCGGCGAGCGCAAAAAATACGACATAGACGGGTATCGCGCATCGTTTGAGCTCGTCTCTGACGGCTTCGCTCTCAGGAGGCGCCGCGTTGCGGAGCGCGCAGCCCCCGGCCAGCGCCATCAGCACCGCGTCCAGGCCGAGCAACCGGACCGCTTGTGCCACGATGAACGCCGCCACGACGAGGACCCAGACAAGGCGACCACGGATGACGCGTAGATACTGGGCGATCGCCAGACCCAGCGTGATGCCCGCCACAATGGAGCCCAGGAGAACCAGCACGGTGTGTGTGGCGACACCTGGCCTCACGGTCCCCTTGCTGCCGAGTAGCAGCGCCAGCGCGAGTGTGACCGTCACGAGCAGGACGGCCAGGAGATCCTGCACGACGCTCACCTCCAGCGTCGTGCGCGACACGGGGCCGGCGGCATCGACGTCGGTAATCACCGCCCAGATCTGCGTCGGGGAGCTGACGGCCGCCACCGTTCCGAGGGCGAGTGCAACGACCATAGCGTCGCGGAATGGCTGGTGCGCCGTGAGGGGAAACCACGGGCTGACGGTGAGAACGACGAACGCCACCGCCAGGAAGGGAACGGCCATCGTCGCCGCCGCGATGCGCTGGACCGTCTGCCGCCGCTCGCCGCGCAGCGCAGCGAGCGTTAATTCGCTCCCCACGGCGAATGCGATCAGCGCCAGCGCCCCCGTCGAGATCGGGCTCAGGACCTGGAGCTCATTGTGGAGATCATCGGCGCGTATCAGGTGGAGCCATGCGGGACCCGCGACGTAGCCGGCGACGAGATATCCGACGATGCGCGGAATTCGGATTCGCTGGGCGATCTTCCCCGCGATGAACGCGGCGAGCGTCACGCAGCCGAGCGCGAGCGTGGCGTGCGCCTCGAGCGGACCGCCGACCGAGCGCACGAGCCGCTGCAACAACGCCATGACGACGAACGTGACAACGAGCATCAGCCATTGCATGACCGCGCAAAATACGGCAGATTCAGCGGCGTAACCATGCCGTTCGTTCACCTCCACACGCATAGCGAGTACTCTCTCCTCGACGGCGCCAATCGGATCCCCGATCTGCTCGATCGGGTCCAGGCGCTGGGTATGGATTCGCTCGCGATCACCGACCATGGCAACCTCCACGGCGCCTGGTCGTTCTACGCCGAAGCCAAAGCGCGCAAAATCCGGCCAATCCTGGGCTTTGAGGCCTATCTGGCGTTCGGCAGCCGGCACGCGCGCGAGAAACCGGCGGGCGACGTCCCCCTCGGGGCGCCGTACTCGCACCTCGTGCTGCTGGCGAAAAACCGGATCGGCTATCAGAACCTGATCCGGCTTTCATCCATCGGGTTCCTCGAGGGCTACTACCGCCGGCCGCGCATCGACAAAGAAATGCTGGAGCAGCATCACGAAGGGATCATTGGTCTCGCCGCCTGCCTCTCCGGCGAAATCGCGCTGTATCTCCGCCAGGGGAATTACGAGGCTGCCAAGGCGAGCGCCGCGTGGTTCGCGCGGACGTTCGGCCCCAACGGGTTCTGGCTGGAGGTGCAGAATCACGGCATTCCCGAAGAACAGATCGTCACCGAGGGGATGTTTCGCATCGCCGCCGAGCTCGGCCTTCCCGTCGCGGCCACGAACGATGCGCACTACCTGAAGAAGGAAGACGCCGAAGCCCACGACGTCCTGCTCGCGATCGGGACCGGCAAAGACCTCGACGATCCCAAACGCTTCCGCTTCTTCGGACAGGAGAGCTACGTCAAGTCCGAAAAAGAGATGGCCACACTATTCGGCAACCGTGCGGACGTGCTGTTGGAAACCGCCCGGGTCGCCGAGCTGTGCGAGTTCGATTTCGAAAAGCGGTACTTCCTGCCGCAGTATCCCCGTCCGGCGGAGTTCGCGTCGGACCAGGATTTGCTCGTGCACCTCGCGCGCCAGGGTGCCGTGGAACGCTACGGCGATCCGCTGTCGGATGAAGTCGAAAGACGGCTGGAGTACGAGCTCGACGTCATCACGCGCACCGGATACGCGGGCTATTTCCTGATCGTCTACGATCTCGTCAAGGCGGCCCGCGACCGCGGCATTCCCGTCGGCCCGGGGCGTGGCTCAGCCGCCGGTTCGCTGATCGCGTACGCGTTGCGCATCACCAACGTCGATCCCCTCAAATTCGACCTGCTGTTCGAGCGCTTTCTCAATCCCGAGCGCATCTCGATGCCGGACATCGATCTCGATTTCTGCTTCGAGCGCCGGGGTGAGGTGCTGGAGTACGCGCGGGAGCGCTATGGGCGGGAGTCGGTAGGCCAGATCATCACGTTCGGGACGCTGAAGGCGCGCGCCGCGTTTCGGGACGTGGCCCGCACGCTCCGCGTCGAGATGGGGGATGTCGAACGTCTCACCAAGCTGATTCCCTCGGGGCCGGCGTTCAGCGTCACCTTGGCCGAGGCAAGCGACAAGGTGCCGGAGGTGAAGCAAGCCGCCGCGCAGGACGAGCGGATCAGGAAGGTGCTGGATCTTGGAGCCAGGATCGAGGGACTCGCGCGGCACGCCTCGGTTCACGCCGCGGGCGTCGTGATCGCCCCGGGACCCTTGACCGACTACGTGCCGGTCTGTACCGCGCCGGACTCCAAGACGGACGCCGACGCGATCATCACACAGTACGACATGGTGGCGCTCGAACAGGTCGGGATGCTGAAGATCGATCTGCTCGGCCTGAAGACCCTGACCGTGCTGCACGACGCCGCGCAGATGGTCGCCGAACGCCATGGCGTCACGATCGACCTCGAGCGCCCCGACCTGGACGACCCCAAAGTCTACGAGCTGCTTCGCGCGGGTCGCACGGCCGGCATCTTCCAGTTTGAATCGCCGCTGGCGACCGACTGCCTGCGCAGCATGAAGTGCGACCGCTTCGACGACCTCGTCGCGACAAATGCCCTGCTCCGCCCCGGCCCGCTCGACACCGGGATGTACCTCGTCTTCATCAACCGCAAGCTGGGCCGCGAGAAAGTTCGCTACCCGCATCCGGCACTCGAGGAGATCCTCGCGCCGACGTACGGCGTGATCGTGTATCAGGAGCAGGTGATGCGCATCGCGAACGTGCTGGCAGGCTACTCGCTCGCGGAAGCCGACGTGCTGCGGAAGGCGGTGGGAAAGAAGATCAAGGAGTTGATTCAGGAGGAGCTCGGCAACTTTGTAAAGCGGGCGATCGCGCGCGGGCACGAGAGGAAGACGGTTGAAGAAATCGCCGCGCAGATCGAGACGTTCGGCCGCTACGGCTTCAACAAGTCGCACTCCGTCGCGTACTCGATCCTGTCGTACCAGACGGCCTGGTTCAAGGCGTACTATCCCGCCGAGTTCATGGCGGCGCTGCTGTCGTCGGAAATCGGCAACACCGATCGCGTCGTGCAATACATCAACGAGGCGCGCGAGCTCGATCTGCAAGTCCTCGCGCCCGACGTCAACGAATCGGGTTATAAGTTCACGGTCGTCGGTGATCGGCGGATTCGGTTCGGGTTGGGCGCGGTGCGCAACGTTGGCGAAGGGGCCATCGCCTCCATCATTGCAGGACGTCAATCAGGCGCCTACCGCTCGCTGGTCGAGTTATGCGATCGCATCGACCTGCGGCTGTGCAACAAGCGCGTGATCGAATCGCTGATCGACGCCGGCGCGTGTGATTCCCTGGCGGGCGGGGGGGGCGAGCGCTCGCAGCTCGTGGCCGCCCTGGATCATGCGTTCAGCGAAGCGCAGGTGCGCCAGCAGGAGCGCTTCACGGGTCAGCACGCCCTATTTGGCGATGAGACACCCGTCCCCCGTCCCGCGTCCCCCCTCCCCGACGTGCCGCCCTGGAGCGAGCACGAGCGCCTGACCCGTGAGAAGAGCGTGCTCGGCTTCTTCATTTCCGGCCACCCCCTCGCCAAGTATCGTGCCGAGGTGGAGCTTTTTGGGACCCGGACGACGGCGACGCTGGGCATGTGGAGCCCGCAGAAGGTCATCGTCGCCGTGGTCGTAACCGTGGTGAAGCGGCAAACCTCCAAGAAGACGGGGGCGGAATACGCGCGCCTCACGCTCGAGGATTTTCACGGTGCGGCGGACGCGTTGGTGTTCCCTGAGGCCTGGGCCAAACTGAACGGCGTGATCCACACCGACGGCGCGTACCTGCTGACCGGTGGCTACAGCGCGCGCGACCGCGGCGAAGAGCAGGCACCGTTCATCGTCGAGAGCGCCCGCGCGCTCGACGAGCTGCGGCCCAGCGGCGCGATCGGGGTGGCGCTGCGCTGGACAGTGGGGAGCCGCCCCCAGCCGGAGACCACGCGCGCGATTGCCGCGCTGTGTGCCGCGCACCCGGGACCGACACCGGTTTTCATCGAATGGCGGGGCGAGAACGGAAATAAGGAAAGGGACGACAATGGCAGCCCCGTCCGCCTGCGCAGCCGCGCGTTCCGCGTGGACGCAGCGGACGACCTGCTGGCCGCGCTCCGAGATCTCCTGGGGGCTGATAGCGTGACGTTGGTCCGGGCATAGATCGCGCATTATTTGATGTAGGGGCGCAGCATGCTGCGCCCCTACCCAATTCACATGAACAGGTATTAATGGCGACATACACCCTGGATTTCGAAAAGCCGCTGCTCGAGCTGGAAAAACAGATCGAGGAGTTGAAGCGCGTCGCCGGGGAAAACGCGGATCTCGCCAAGAACCTGCGGCCTCTGGAGGAGCAGCTGGCGACGCTGCGCACCGAGATCTATCGCCATCTCACGCCCATGCAGCGCGTCCAGGTCGCCCGCCACCCCCGCCGCCCCTATCCGCTCGACTACGTCAACACGGTGTTCACCGATTTCGTCGAGCTGCACGGCGACCGGCTGTTCCGCGACGACCCGGCGATCGTGGGAGGTTGGGCGCGCCTGGACGGCATCAGCATCATGGTCATCGGCCATCAGAAGGGCCGCGACACCAAGGAAAACCTGTACCGCAACTTCGGGATGGCGCATCCGGAGGGGTACCGCAAGGCGATGCGGCTCATGCGCCTCGCGGCGAAGTTCGGCGCGCCGGTCATCACGCTCGTGGATACACCGGGCGCCTATCCGGGGCTCGGCGCCGAAGAGCGCGGCCAGGCCGAAGCGATCGCGAGCAGTTTGATCGAGATGGCGTCGCTGCACACGCCGATCATCACCGCGGTGATCGGCGAAGGGGGATCGGGGGGTGCCCTCGCCGTGGGCCTCGCCGATCGGGTATTGATGTTAGAGAACTCCGTCTATTCCGTCATATCGCCCGAGGGCTGTGCCGCCATCCTGTGGAAGGATGCCAGCCAGCGCGAGCGCGCCGCCGAAGCCCTGAAGATCACCGCGCAGGATCTCCTCAAGCTGGGCGTGATCGACGAGATCATCCCCGAGCCGCCGGGCGGCGCCCATTCCGATCCCGAGGCGGCCGCCGCGGCGCTCGGCGACGCGCTGCAGCGGCATCTCGGTCAGCTCCGCAAGCTGAAGACCGACAAGCTCCTCAAACGGCGTGAGGAAAAGTACCTTTCCATGGGTGCGCTAACCGAGAAGTGAATTGACGCCTGTCATCGAAGTCCGGTTCAAAGGGAACCGGCGAGAATATTTTACCTGGCCGTCCGAAGACTCCTCCCCGCTACGCCTCGAGGCCCCCGTCATCGTCGAGGTAGAGCGCGGACAGGATTTCGGCGTCGTGTCTGCATTGGGTAGCGTGGCAGAGAAGAAGTGTCAGCGCTGCGGCACTTGCAGCCAGGAGTCGAGCCCTGCCCCGCGCGCCATCGTCCGCTTGGCGACGCCCGAGGATCGGAAGACTGCCACCGACCTGCGACTCAACGAAGAAGAGGTGCGGCGCACCGTGCGCGACCGCGTGCGGCAGCACAATCTCCCGATGAAGGTCTCCGACGCCGAATGGCAGTGGGACAAGCGGAAGCTCACGATTTACTTCACCGCCGAGCAGCGGGTGGACTTCCGGGCGCTGGTGCGCGACCTCGCGGGTCTGTTTCGCACGCGTATCGAGCTGCGGCAGATCGGCGCGCGCGACGAGGCGAAGCGCCTCGACGGGATCGGGCGCTGCGGCCGCCAGCTCTGCATCTCGAGCTGGCTGCCGGAGGGCAAGCCGGTCAGCCTGTCGCTCGCGAAGGCGCAAGGCCTTTCACTGAACCCCGTGCAGATCTCCGGGCCGTGCGGCCGCCTGCTCTGCTGCCTGCACTACGAGCATGACTTCTATGTCCAGCAGCGCAAACGCTTCCCGAAGGAAGGCAAGACGGTCCAGACGTCCGTGGGAAACGAACGCGTGATCTCCGTGGACATCTTCCGCGAGCGCGTCACGCTTCGCTCCGAAGCGGGCGAGACGCGGGTGGTCGCCCTCGACCAGCTGCCGCTGTAGTGGAGGGGGGCCAGAAGTTCTACCTCACCACCGCCATCGATTACTCCAATGGCGATCCCCACCTGGGGCACGCCCTGGAGAAGGTCGGCGCGGACTGTATCGCCCGCTACCACCGGCTGCGCGGCGACCAGGTGCATTTTCTCATGGGGATGGACGAGCACAGCCAGTCGGTCATTCAGGCCGCGGCGCGCGCCAACGTCCCGGGGGGGCCACGCGAGTGGGTGGACCGCATGGCCAAGACGTTCGCCGACTACTGGCGCCGGCTCGAGTGCAGCAACGACGACTGGATCCGGACGACGGAGCCGCGCCACGTGCGCGGCGTCGTCGCGCTGCTCGAGCGCATTCAACAGCAGCGTCCCGACGACCTGTACGTCGACGACTACGAGGGACTGTACTGCACCGGATGTGAGGAGTTCAAGCAGCCGGCGCAGATCGTGAACGGGCATTGCATCGAGCACCCCACGCTGGAGCTCATTCTCACCAAAGAACGCAATCATTTTTTTCGGCTCAGCGCCTACGGCGAGCGGCTGCTGCAGCTGATCGGTACGGGCGCGCTCGGCGTCGAGCCGCAGATCCGGCGCAACGAAGTCGTGCGGCTCCTCGAGGACGGGTTGCAGGATGTGTCGATTTCGCGCCAGCGGCTGCCGTGGGGCATTCCCTTCCCTGGCGATCCGGACCAGACGGTGTACGTGTGGTTCGACGCGCTCATCAATTATCTGTCCGCGACGGGATTTCCCGAGCCCGGTTACGAGAACCTGTGGCCGGCCGATCTTCACGTCGTCGGCAAGGGCATCACGCGCTTCCACTGCATCATCTGGCCGGCGATGTTGCTCGCTGCCGGTCTCGAGCTGCCGCGCCTCGTGTGGGCGCACGGCTACGTGCAATGGGAAGGCGCCAAGATGAGCAAGACGGCGGGCACCGCGGTCAGCCTCGGCTCGGCAATCGAGCGCCACGGCGCCGATGCGCTGCGCTATTTCCTGCTGCGCGAAGTCGGCTTCGAGAACGACGGCAACTTCACGTGGGACCGCTTCGACGCGCGCTACACCGCTGACCTCGCCGACACGTTCGGCAATCTCGTCTCACGCACCCTGTCCATGGTGCAACGCTACCG
>Ga0193755_1000218_pt1 | contig 16204 bp, 15 predicted proteins | sample H1a2metaG_FD_144921 | JGI IMG/M metagenome (GOLD analysis project Ga0193755, IMG submission 144921) | Soil microbial communities from a riparian zone of the East river system, Colorado, United States - H1a2 | ecosystem: Environmental > Terrestrial > Soil > Riparian zone | place: USA: East River...
AATGCGTCCAGGCGTTGGTGCTTGCTGACACGCGAGCGGCAGCCGACACCCAGGATGCTCGCGAGCGTCGACTCAAGTCGGCAGAGAAGGCCGAGCGCGAGGGGTCGACCGCGATCGCTGACGACATGGTGCCGCTGTTGTTGGGCAGATCGAGTCGGGCCACGCGACCCGACCTGATAGCTCGAATACGAGAGATGATCGAAGCTAACTCGCCGTCGGGGATTGCGGCGGCTCAGCGGGCGATGGCTGCGCGACGAGACTCAACAGACTTGCTTGCGGCGATCAATCTCCCGGTGCTGGTTATCGTTGGCTCGGAAGACGCGCTTACGCCAATCGCTGAGGGCGAGACCATGCATCGTGCCCTACGCGGCTCGCGTCTGGAGGTTATCGAAGGCGCCGGTCATCTCTCGAATCTGGAGCAGCCGCGCCTGTTCAACGCAGCATTAGGTGACTTCCTCCAAGCCTTCGAACCCCGACGTTAACTCTCGAAAAGATAGGAGTTTCTGGCCCACCAGCAGGTTGGATAAGCCGGCTGCGCCGGGTGAGATTTGCTGCCACGACTGCGAAATTAACTGCTGGACATCGGCCCGCCGGTTCACGTACAATCCCGTCGCATCTTCGAGACCCTGAGGGCACATCAGCTATCGCACAGGCTGACAAGCGACTAACTCACCGGCGGCATCGGTCAACCGCACGAGTTCGAATTCAAAGCCGCGAGGGCAGCCTCACCAAAGAATCAGACCCGGAGCAGCCAGCACGACCGCGCATACGCTGTTCGACCACAGTTGAGTCAGGAGGAATCTGAAACATGAAGAGAGCATTGTTTTTCTTGTTAGGACTAAGCTTAGTGCTCATCCTTGGGTGCACTGGAAAGGCACCTGAAAACCACGCGACTAGCGCTACCGACTGTTATACCGCAATGCCAGGTACAAGACCTGTAGAGATTACAGTCAAATGCGATCCTGCCGCTTCTCCTCCGTGGTACGAAATCACAGGAATCAACCCCGAAGCGGTGTACTTGTCAATCAAAGCCACGAACAAGGTCAGATGGACTGTTAACAACGAGATCGGCCTTCCGGTAAACGTCACTGTGGACAGTTTCGTAAACGACGTTAACAGCGCGGACCGCGACCCCTTTGGCTCAACTCACGACCAGAATACTTTCTCGGTTAACAATGTCAGCCCCGGGGCTTCGGGACTCACTCCGCCAAGCGCAGCGCTCAACGGAAAGATGGGAACCTTCAAATACAAGGTTACGGTTACCTTCCTTAACGGAGCAAGGACCACTCAAATCGTTCTTGACCCGCGCGTTGTAGTTGGCGACTAAGGCGTAAGACGACGCCTGAGTCACTCGTCTGTAGCTAAGGGTACTAAGCGAGGAGAACCTTATACTCTGGTCGATTCCGGACCGCTTCCAGATCGGGGTCGCGCTCCGCTTCAGATCGACTGTAACCATGCGCCAGGGCCTGACTCAGGGATTCTAAGGCTTTGTCGATATCCCCAACAAGCGTGTACACCACGGCGTCCTGATACATGAGCGTCGTGTTGCGCGGCTCAAGGGTGATTGCTCGCTTAATACTCGCCCGCGCTTCTTCCTTCAGTTGGAGCTTGGCTTGGCAGATTGCCAATCGACCCAACAGTTGCGCGTTATCTTGACTTATGCGGAGATGCTCCTTAAGAAGATCGCTCGCGACTTGAAACTGCGCGTGGGCATCCTGCTCTCGCCCCACACGCAAGTACGCATCGCCGAGATTGCCGTAGTAAAGATCGTCGCGCGGGTTCAGGCCAATGGCCGTATTGTAAGCTGCAATCGCTTCCTCGTATCGGCCCAGATAAAAGTAGGCCGTCCCCAGGTTCGAGGACGACCGGTGGTTCGGGTATATCGCGATAGCTCGTCGATGCATCGCCACGGCCTCTTCATAGTTGCCAAGATAAATATACATCGCGCCGAGATTATCGTAGCCAAGATAGTTATCGGGTTGAATCGTGATCATTCGGCGGAATTGTTCGGTCGCGTCGAGGTAACGACCAAAGGTGTAGTAGCAAGATCCCAGCCTGCTGTAATTCTCCCAGTATCCGGGACGGAGATGAATTGCCTTCTGAAAGTAATTGATCGCGCGCTCCATTTCTCCTTCCTGAGTGTAGCAACGGCCCAGCCACCTGTGTGCGGCATCGCTCATTGGCTGTAGCTGGATCGCGCGTTCGAACTCCTCAATGGCTCTCTCGATCTTGCCGGTCCCGTGATAAATAATGCCGAGCGAGATGTGCACCTGCGCCTGGTTGGGGTCGAGCACCAGTGCGGAGTTGCTTGCTGATATTGCGCGGTCCACCCAGGTCCCTTCGTGTGTCGCTTCGTACTTGTGCCAGAACGCTTCGCCCAATCCCGCTTGCGCCAGCGCAAAGTCGCGGTCCAGTTTCAGCGCCTCTTCAAACATCTGTACGGCGAAATCTATGTTCTCCTTCACCTCGCGCCTCTCAAGAAAAGCCCGTCCCTTTGAATAAAACTCAAACGCATCCATGTTTCTCGTCGCTGGGCGCGCGATCTGGTCGCGAACCTCACTCGATATGCTCAGCTTCAAAGCTTCGGCAACGCCCTCGCAAACTGCATCTTGCATGCTGAACAGGTCCCCAGCGTCTCCGCGGAACTGCTCGCCCCAGATCACGTGGCCAGTCTCGGCGTCAGTCAACCGGGCCATTACTCCAATCATCGCGCCCGCGCGCAGGATCTCGCCCTCAAGCAAGATCGTAGCGCCAAGCTCGTGCGCAAGCTCGCGCGCTCCATGCCCCGCCACATCTATGCGGCCGGCGCCAGCGGCTTTCGACAACACCGACAGCCCCCCGATCTTAGCCAGGTCGGTCGTTATCGCGTGCGCCAAACCGACGCCGAGAAAGGAACCTCCTTCTTCCGAGCCGACCGTTTCAAGGGGCAAAACCAAAACCGTTGGCGGCGACTTCGTGCGTGATTGGGCCGACTGGGCCTGGGATGTCCGGTCACTTCGCTGAGACGGCGGCAACTCCATTGTGAGTTCGCCCAGATTGTCGCGAAGCGATTCGAGCGCCTGCTTCACCACATCAAACGACGCGTATCGCTTGGCCCGATCCTTCTCGAGCAACCGTCCGACCAGCGCTATTATGCCGCGGTTAAGCCCTTCCGGAACCTCCTTGATCTCGCTTGGCTCCTCCTTCAAAATCGACGCCGCCACTTCAAACGAGTTCGCCCCGCTGAACGGCAGCTTACCGGTGATCATCTCGCACAACACGATTCCGAAGGAGAACATGTCGGTCCGGGGATCCAGCGGCTGACCGCGGAGTTGCTCTGGGGACATATAGGATAGGGTTCCCATGACCACGCCGGACTCAGTGAGGTTCTCCGCAACAGTTCTGCCTGAGTCATCGGGCATCGACCGCTCGATCGCCTTCGCCAGCCCGAAGTCCAACAGCTTTACCCGCCCGCGTTCGGTTCGAACAATATTCTCCGGCTTAATGTCGCGATGAATCACTCCCTGTCTGTGAGCCTCCGCCAGCGCGTCACATATCTGAAGCGCGATATCGAGCACAGCAGCTCCTTGCAACGCGCGCCGGGCAATCAACTGCCGAAGGCTTTCACCTTCGACGTATTCCATCACGATGTACGCGTACTCGTCGGTCTCCCCGATCTCGTAAACCGTCACGATGTTCGGATGGTTGATGGAAGAGGCGGCTCGCGCCTCCCGCACGAAACGGGTCTCGGCGCCCAGACTCCGCTGTCCCTGCTTGGAGATCGTTTTGATTGCGACGGTCCTGAGCAACGCGAGGTCCTCGGCTTTGTAGACGACGCCCATGCCGCCTTCGCCGATCTTCTCTATGATCTTGTACTTGGTCAGCGCGCTTATAGCATCCATGATTGGGCACCGTCACCGATTAGCGGCGCTGGCGGCAGTTGCTCAGTCCAACTGCGGCGGCGTCCCTCTCGCTAGCTTCGCGACCCGAGCGGCAGAGTGGCCAGCTCCGGGCTTTGGCTTAGCTAACAGCCGATGGCACAGGACCGGCTCCAGAGGCCGGATACATGGCCTCGCCGTTGTCTCGCGAGCAGTTCTAATCGAACGCGACAATCATAACTTACTGCTCGCCCTTTCTATGGCTTGGAGGAGACAAAAGCGGGAATCCGAGCTTGACCGCTTACAAGCCATGCGAGCCGAGAGATCACAGAATAGCACACGGCCGACTCCCGTTGAAGACGGACAACTGTCAGTCGAAAGTGCAGTTATACCAGGGAGGGAGGCGATTCGGGCAGCACAAAAAGGTGGGATGTCGAACGTGCGACACGCATTGTTTTGATTATCTCAACCCCTGTTGAAGCTCTCCTGACGCTACGGGCCGGGTTTCACGAAAGCTGTACGTAGCCGCCGCGAAAATATGCCAATGGCCTTCCGTCGCCTACGCTCGTCGATTCAACTTCGCCAACGATGATTGTGTGGTCTCCTCCGGGATATGCGTGCACCACGCGGCATTCGAGAGTCGCCAAAGCACCTTCAATCAGCGGCGTTCCGTCAGCACTCTCACGATAAGCTGTGCCGTTGAACCGGTCCTCGTCTTTCGACGCGAAGCGTCGCGACATCAGCTCCTGGTCCTCTTCGAGAATGTTTACCGCAAAGTGGGCGCCGTCACTCATGTGGCCGTGAAGCGACGCGCGCTTGTCTATGCACACCAGCACAAGCGGCGGTTCAAGCGAGACCGAAGCGAATGCGCTGACCGTTATTCCGAGCAGTTCGCCCCGGGCTCCCTTCGCAGTCACGACAGTCACACCGCTTGCGAATCGCCCCAGCGCGGTGCGGAACTCCTCCTTGCTCACTCCCATCGATTCCTCTGGCCTGCAACACGCTTTGTCTCAAGCGCCGCGCCTGAACCGCTACTGACCACTGCTCTTCTTGTATTTGTTTATCAACTGTTGCAACCCTTCAACTGATCCGCGGTGACGATATTTGTAGTACCCCTGAAGATCTTCCAACACCTGATCGTGCAGCTGCTGCAGCTGAGGATTGCCCTCCGACATGCCGACCACACGCGCCCACAGTTCTATAACCTTGTCCATTGTGCCCTCAGCCTCTTTGAGCTTGAGGTCCTTGAGCGGGCCTGGCGACTGTTTCTGAAAATCCTGGGCCTTCTGCGTATATTCGTCGTTCATCATTCCAGCGAGCCAGTAGTGGTTTATCGGGTCGGACGCGTCCAACGTCGCCGCTTTCTCCAGCTTCGCCCGAGCGTCGTCCTTGTTACCGGTGACCATCGACATAAGACCCAGGCGCTGGTAGAGCTGCGGGAGCAGCTTGGTTTGATACTCGGTCCAACGAGACTCGTCGAGGCTGTCCGGCTTCTTGCCGGATTCGATGATCGCGATGGCCTTCGCTCCACTCTCCTGCGCCTGTTTGACGAACTTTGGGTTTTGCCGGCTAGCTTGATACGAGCCAATCATCGTCAAGCTGGTGAGCGTCGGGAGGTCATCCGGGTTGGTCTGAAGCACCTTGGCGCCGAAGGCGAAAGCGTCGTCCAGCCGGTTGGCGTTGACATATGAGTCGACCAGAAATGGGTTGATGACTTGTGCATCGGCCGGTCCAGTAAACACAGTCAGCAGGCTTTCGAATAGGCTTATTCGCTTCGCACCGTCTTCAACCTTGTTTATCTCTCCCGCCAGCGTAGTCAAGACCTGTGCGCGCAAGCTGCTTTTAGGATACTTCTTTACAAACTCGCCCGCCGCGAGAATCTTTGCCGCGGTGTCAGGAGCGGCGCTGATCTTGGCTGCTGCTTTTGTCTCGCCGTCGCTCACCTGAGCTGGTTTGTCTTTTGCCTGAGATGCCTCAAAGGCCGCGCAATAGGGCGCGGCCAAAACTGCGATCGCAAAGCTGATCGCCGCTATGCTGCCGCACAGCCCCGCCATTCGACGTAATAGTGCCATGTTTGCCGACCTCGTTCTTCCTAAGAAATTTGATTGATTTGTTGTGAGCCCGTGGCTCAACATTCGCCCTATTGTGCTGGATGGGCGTTGCGATTGGCAAGCCGCCGCTTTGGTCGTCGGCAAGCGATACAACCCGGAGGAAGCTCTCAAACATCGGGCAACGAAAAGTCCGGTGAATGAGTCTCAGCCTTCGGTTGGCGAGTTGCGAGCCTTGTATGGACTCACGGCTCGCGATTAGAATTCCAACAGCGTCGTCGCCCGATTAATCGCGAAGTAGGGAGAGCCGATATGAACACAACCATCCGAAGAGCCATGGCCGCGTCAGTCCTTGTTCTCGGCGCCGCTATGTCTGTGCTTGGGCAGGATTGGGACCGAGCTGTTTCGCTTTTCAATCAGAAACAGTACCGTCAGGCTATTCGCGAGTTTCACGCCGTGATGAAGGCTAATCCTGCCGCATGGCAGGCGTGGTATTACATCGGCGCTAGTCACTTTCAGCTTCAAAGCTATGAGGACGCGATCGACGCGTCTCAGAATTACATCAAAGCCGCCGACAAAGACGAAAAGGCGCAGCAGGCAGGTTACTTCTTCGTGGGAATGTCGAATTACCAGATGAAGCAGTACGACAAGGCCATACCGGCGTTGGTCCGCTATGTCGCGCTTTCCGATAAGACGCAACAGAAGGTTGAGCCAGCCTCGCGCGCGGCTCTCGGACGGTGCTACATCTTCACAAACCGATTCAACGAAGCTATTCCGGTCCTGACCACCTCCGCTGCCGAGATGAAGTCCAACGCGACTAACTACTACTACATCGGCTTCGCCCAGCGTAAGCTCGGCCGCGACGATCAGGCAATCACCGCATTGAATCAGGGGCTTGCAATCGATCCCAAAGATGCGGATGCCTTGACCCTCCTCGCCGACATCTACTTCTCACAGTTGAAACAGAACCCGGCGGCCGTCAAACAGGTTATCTCGGTCGGCGAGCGGCTGATCGCAGTGCGCAACGACGAACGCGCCTGGGGAGTGTTGGGGCAGGCCTACGTTATCGACAAACAGTACGAAAAGGCGTCGCCCTTGCTCGACAAGTTCGCTCGCGCTCACCCGGACTCGAGCGGCGCGTGGTACAACCTGGGACTTGCGAACTCGCGATCCTCGCACTGGAAGCCCGCGGCGGAGGCGTTGGAGCAGGCTGTTAAGCTCGCGCCGACCGGACTGGCAGCGCTGTTGGAGTTGGGCTATGTCTACGAGAGCGACAAGCAGTACGACAAAGCGATGGCAGCATACGAGCGGGCCTTTGAAGCTTCGGGGCGCAAGGACGAAACGGCGAAGGCAGGCATCGATCGGGTCAAGCAAGCAAAACCTTAGCAACAGTGATTCGTGATCCGTGAGGCTCTCGAAGCCAGCCTTCGCTCGCACGTCACGGATCACACATCACTCTTTTACTTCACCGTCTGCGCTTACCCCGCTCACTCTGTCGAAGCCTTCGAACCCGATCGCCATCATCTCTACCTCACGGCTCTCACCCGCACCGAGCCTCAACGACTCGCCGTGTTCCACAGCCCGAGAAAGAATCGGCAAGCTCGTGCACGGCTCGAGAGCGATGTTGTATGTGGCGCTCCACCACGGATAGTCGCGCCCGCCGCGAAAGACCTGCCAGTACCACAGCCGCTTGAATACATCGACCGGATATCGCATAGCGAAGCCAACCTTCGCGGCTGTGTTGGTGACCGCGAACCAACCCTCGGTCATCCCGCTAAGAAAAACCATGTCACTCGCACCGGCGTTCGGTCCAGGTATTCGCGAGAGATCCACCTGCTTGCCATCGGTTCCTTCAGCCATCGGCCACCGGGAGGTCTGGCCCGGTTTCAACCGAGAAGCCGGAGGCGTGTGTTCGCCAAGCGTGATGATAGAGCAGTCGGGTATATCGACCCGGCAGCTTTTATCAATAAACGGCCAACCCAGCGCCGGGTGGTGGCCCCAGGTGAAGTCAACCTCCTGGCCTCCTTCGTTGGTGACCAACTCGTTTATCCTAAGCACAGCTTCGTTACGCCGCAGCCCCGTGGTTTTGACAAGATGAAATGGCGTTCGAACGGTGCGAACTTCAAACCGAACCTCGATCTCCTCAGGGTCGTCTTTGGTGACCGTGTAACGCCACGGGAGCAGGAGGACTTCTCCGTGCTGGCCGATCTCGGCGCCTTGATGCACCGACAGGTCACCGCAGTTTGGAAACATCTCCTGCCAACCGCCTTCATAATAGTCGGCGTGGAGCCCAGCAGCGCGCGGGCTCGAGGGCAGGAAGTGAGAGCGCTCGCGAAGTCCAATTCGGCTGCGCCACATGAAATCCACGTCGCGCGGCTTGTAGAGAAACTCAAAGATGTCCGTCCCCTTGTCGGCGATGATGGTGACTCTGAGCTTCTCGTTCTCGAGCGCCACGCACCGGTAACCCTGGTAAACGAACTCGGTGACGCGACAGCCGTAGTTGCGGTTGTGTTGATAGGTCTGATAGTTCATATCGTTGCGAGCCGGCGGGCAGTAGACTATCACGCGGGCCGATTCATCCGGTAGCGGGGAGCCGTCCAAGTTGAATGAACGATCCGCGATGTGCGAGACTGCGGCGGGAGCGCTGCCTGCATGACTTCCAAGAAAAGAACTGTTGTGCTGTTGAGCGGCGGACTGGATTCGGCTACCGCGCTCGCCGTAGCTTTGGCCGAAGGCTTTGAGGTGTATGCGATGTCATTTCGGTACGGCCAGCGCCATGCAGTCGAGCTGGAGAGCGCTCGGCGAATCGCCGAAGCCTATGCCCTCGAGAAACATCTGGTCGTGGACATTGATCTCCGCGCGATTGGCGGATCGGCGCTCACTGACCAGATCGAAGTTCCGAAGCGTCGTTCAAGCCTTGAGATGTCTTCGGCAATACCGGTCACCTACGTGCCGGCTCGCAACACGATCTTTCTCTCGTTCGCGCTGGCATGGGCGGAGAGGCTGTCGGCGCAGGACATCTTCATCGGAGTCAACGCGCTCGACTACTCGGGCTATCCGGACTGCCGGCCCGAGTACATCGAAGCGTTCGAGAACATGGCGAACCTGGCAACAAGAGAAGGCGTCGAAGGGCGAATGCGTCTCAAGATCAATACGCCGCTGATCGCGATGACCAAAGCGGAGATAATAAAGACCGGGATCAAGCTGGGCGTGGATTACTCGCTCACTCACAGTTGCTACGATCCGGGTGTGGACGGCCTGGCGTGCGGGCGTTGCGATAGCTGCTTGCTGCGGCTTCGAGGTTTCGCAGAAGCCGGCACTGCCGATCCGCTACGCTATGCCGGCGGGTGATGCCCCACAGCGCTCTCCGATCTCAAGCTCGAACCTGTGGTCGATAAACGCAGTCACTTCCCCTCGGCTCCCGGCTTCTCACCCCAAATCCATTGGCTGAACCATTCGTAGTTTTGTTCCATCACGGCGCGTTGCTGTTTCGGCTTGTCTATTCCGTGCCCGAATCCCTTGTATACGACCATCTTCACCGGGACGCCCCGATCTTCAAGCGCTTGCCGCAGCTCGTAAGCATTTGGGATTGGCACTCGACGATCCAGCTCGCCGTGTTGAATCAAGGTCGGAGTCCTCGCGTTCTTCACGTATGAGATTGGCGAGGTCTTCTTGTAGATTTCCGGGTCGTCCCACGGAGTGCCTTTCAGGTATTGTCGAGTGAAGGGCGTAATGTCTGTGTTGACGTAGTAAGTCATCCAGTCGGAAATGCCCGCGCCGACCGACACTGCATTGAAGCGATCGCTCATGCAGGTTATGAACGCGGAGATGTATCCGCCCTGGCTCCATCCCATCGCTCCAACCCGGTCGCGATCGACGATCCCTTTAGCTATCAGATGATCAACGCCCGAGATCACATCCCAGTAGTCGCCTACGCCGAGGTTGCGAACGTTCAGCGAACGGAATTTCTCGCCGTAGCCGGCCGACCCTCTATAGTTGGGCCGTAGTATCAACGCACCTTTGGCCGCAAACAACTCAAGTGGGTATGTGCGGTCGGCTCGAAGCACCGGCGTATCGACACCGGTGGGGCCACCGTGAATGACTACCAGCAGCGGATACTTCTTCGACGGATCGAACCCCGCAGGCTTGATAAGCACTCCCTCGATATCCGTGCCGTCTGTCGATTTCCATGAAATGACCTCACGAGTGGCAAGCCGATAGCCTTTCAGTTGGGCGGCCATTTCCGTGAGCCGCTTTGGCGCGAAGGGCTTAAGCGCAGAGACCTGAACTTCGGGGTATTCACCCGGCGCCGCGCCTACAAACGCGGCCTGCTTGAAGTCGCTGGTAAAGGAAAACTGCGAAGCGCTGAAGTCTGAAGGTCCGCTGACTGGCGTGACTACCTTCGTCGACGGGTCCAGGCGAAACAGGTGAGCGGCAGTTTTTTGCGATCCATTAAAGTAGATCCCATCGGGTGACCACGCCGCCAGCCCGGGCGATTCATCGAAGCTCTCAGTCAGCACTCTTGGCGGCCCGCCCTCGGCACTCACTACAGCGATGTACGAATTCGTGTAGTAGAAGAACTCACGGCCGTTTGGCGTTTGAAACGCGATCTCGCGTCCGTCCGGGGACCAGACCGGATTCGTTTCCGGGCCCTGAGTTCCTACAACCTTCTTTACTTTCTTATCGGCGACGTTAAGAACATAGAGATCGGCGGTGCCGGAAGAGCCGATGTCGGGATCTGTTGCCGCGCTAAAGGCGATGCGCTTCGAGTCGGGAGACCAATCAAACCCTCCAACGCTGAAGCCGGTGCCTTCGGTGAGCCGAGCCGGCTCGGCCTTCTGCTGTCTCCCCTCCAAAGGAACGTCGATGATCCAGAGATGAGAGTACGTGTAGTCGCTCTTAACTATCTCGAACTCACCATACTTCTCCTTTCGCTCTTTGCGCGACTTGCTCTCTGGGTCCGCAGCAGTAAAAGCGATCCGCTGCCCGTCGGGTGACCAATCGAATCCGCTTACTCCGGTCTCGAGGCTGGTCAACTGTGAGGCTTCGCCGCCCGCCGGCGCAATCAGGTAAAGCTGGCGCTTGCCGTCGCGGTCCGAAATGAAGGCGAGGCGCTTCGAATCAGGCGACCACCGCGGAGCGCTGCTCGATTTCTTCCCGTTCGTCAGTTGATATCGTTCGCCTGTCGCGATAACCGCAATCCATAATTCCGTCTCGAAGGCATTTTCGTCCCAGTTTGTTTCCTGAACCGAATAAGCGACGTAGCCGCCGTCGGGTGATATGCGCGGGCCGGCGGCGCTCTTGAGACTCAGGGACTGCTCGACCGTAGGGGTCTGGCCGGTTGCCGCGAGCGCACACGAGACAACGGTAGCCGCGATGAAAGCGATGCGCGTTATTCTCTTCACGATGATCACCTCGATTTGCGGAGTCTTAGGAGCGGGCCTCCGGGCAGAAGACCGCGCCCTGGCACCTCGCAGTTTATTTGATTGGTGGATTGTCAGTAAAGGATGGCGGGGTTCGAGCCAGGTTCTATTCGAGCATATTGAGAGCTTCTTGAATCTCGCTTACAGCTCGCTGGTCCTTCGCATCAATCGCCGCCCCGAGTCCGCGCTGGTAAACCCCGCGCGATTCGTCAATCTCACCGAGCCGCGACAAGATTCGACCCAGATGATAGTAGGCCGCGACGTATCCTGGATCGCGACCGATGACTTCTCGAAGCTCGCTGGCGGCTTCAACGCTGTTATCAGCCTTCTCCAGCTCGAGAGCAAGCGCGTATCGCGAGAACGAATCGCTTGGGTCCGCAGCCACAAACTCTTCAAGCGTCTCTCTGCGCGTCTTCATCGTGGCATCCATTCGCAACTAGAGCGCACCGTCACGCAAGCAGTCTCGGGTGGATCGGTGCGCTCTCTTCAATCACCGCTTCGGTTCAAACTACTCGGCGGTGCTCTCAGCCTGCGTATCGACTTCTTCCGGCGCGCCGAGCGGCTCTATCGGCGCGGACTTTGCGTTTGCGGCAGCAGCGGCCACCTCGCCCCTCGTGTCACGCTCACGAATACGCGCAGCCTTGCCGCGCAGTTTGCGCAGATAGTAAAGCTTCGCGCGCCGCACTCGGCCGTGGCGCACTACGTCGATGCGGTCAATGACGCTGGCATGGAGCGGAAAGATTCGCTCGACGCCAACGCCGAAGCTGGTCTTGCGCACGGTGATGGACTCGCGAACTCCCGAGTGCTTCCGCGCAATCACTACTCCCTCGAACGCCTGGATGCGCTCCTTGTCGCCTTCTTTGATTCGCACGTGAACACGGACCGTGTCACCGGGCTGGAACTTGGGAACGTCACTTCGAAGCTGGCGATTCTCGACAGCTTGTATAACATTATTCATGGCTTACCTCATAATCAGTCTTGTTTCCAATCTCTTTCAACACCTGCTCAACTTCTAGTCGCTCGTCAACCGAAAGCTCGCGGCCGTCGATCAAGTCAGGTCTGGTCCGCAAAGTCTTCTCAATAGCTTTTCTACGGCGCCAGCGCTCGATTTCCGCGTGGTTCCCACCAAGCAGCACATCCGGCGCCTTCATCCCCCGGTACTCCGGCGGTCTGGTGTACTGCGGATGATCCAGCAGCCCAGCCGAGAACGACTCTCGCGCGGCTGATTCGCCGCAACCCAGCGCCCCCGGAACCAGTCTGGTGACGGCATCGATCACTACCATCGCCGGAATCTCTCCGCCCGATAGAACGTAGTCGCCGATCGAGACTTCATCGCTCACCAACTGCTCGGCGACTCGTTCGTCGACACCTTCGTAGCGCCCGCAGATCAAAACAACCGAGGCGGAATGCGCAAACTCCTCAGCTACGCGCTGGTTGAACAACCTTCCCTGCGGCGAAAGCAATACTGTCTTTGCCGCCGGAGCAACTGCTGTCACGGCTTCAACCGCGCGAAAAAGCGGCTCGGGTTTCATCACCATCCCCGCGCCCCCGCCAAACGGCCGATCGTCAACTTGTCTGTGCCGATCGTGCGTATAATCGCGCAGATCATGCACATGTATCTCGATCAGCCCTGCCCTGGCCGCGCGGCTGACTATTCCAAACTCAAAGACCCCGCGAAAAATATCCGGAAAGATCGTGATTACATCAAACCGCATCGTGAGCCCTCGGGTTCAGATCTTCGAGTCCGAGTCTCTCCTCAATCAAGGCCAAATCGAAATCCAAAACCCGTCAGACCGCTATAAATCCAGGAGCCCTTCAGGCGGGTCGATCGTGATCCGCTTCGCAACCACGTCAACCTCAGTGCAAATAGCGTCGGCAAAAGGAACGAGATGCTCGCGCCCGCTGATGCCTTCAATCACCAGCAAATCAGTCCCTCCAGTTCGCATCAGGCGAGTGACTCGGCCGATTTCACGCCCGGTGACGGTGATAACCGCTAAACCGATCAGGCGGCGCTCATAGTACTGCTCGTCGTCAAGCGGCAATTCATCGGCGTCAGAAATTACTAAGCACCCGCCGGCCAGAGTCTCCGCCGCTGTCATCGTGTCGTAGCCCTGAAACTTCACAATCACGCGTCGCTGGTGGAACCAGTGATGCTCCATTGTCAGGGACAGCCGCTCTCCGTCAGGCATCAGCACGGTCACACTGCTCAATGAATCAAATCGTGATGGAAAGTCGGTCTCAATGTTGCAAGCGACTTCGCCACGCACACCGCGAGCCTTAACAATCCGAGCGATGACAACATCATCGGCGCCGGCTTTCTCTGTTCTCGCGAAGGTCACTACTCCACAATCTCAAGCACGAATCGCTTCTTTAACTTCATGCCTGCGGCGCGTAGCAGCGTACGCATTGCCCGAGCGGTCCGGCCCTGTTTGCCGATCACTTTGCCAAGGTCTTGAGGAGCGACCCTCAACTCGAGGATCGTCGTCGCCTCTCCATCAATTTCATTAACCGCCACTTCATCGGGAGAATCAACTAGAACCTTTGCAATGGTCTCGACGACCTCCTTCAATGAATCCTCGTTCATACGTCGCCCCCTTCATATCAAGCCCGGAAGGAAGGACGCGCGGCGCGGCCAAGTGTTATCCCTTTCCGGGATGCGGCGCCTGCCTGAAGACTGATCGAATCACGCAGTCGCTTCTGCGGTTGCGGGTTCGGCCTTGCGCTTTATCAGGCTGCGCACCGTTTCAGACGGCTGCGCTCCGCGTTCTATCCAGTAGTCCACGCGTTCCCGGTCGATCTTTATCTCGGCCGGTGTTCGGCAAGGATCGTAGTAACCAAGATTCTCGACGAAGCGGCCGTCCCGCTTCGAGCGCGCCTCGGTCACCACTATTCTGTAAAAGGGCTTCTTCTTTGCGCCCCTCCTAGTTAACCTGATCGAAAGCAAATTCCACCTCCCGAGATCGCTTACCAAGATTCCACCCTGGCGCTTCGCCGCCTTTGGGTTGAACTCTATTCTATTAATCCGACTCTGGGTTCAGCGGTCGGATCGATTCATAACCACCCGTTGCCATCCAAACCGGGCATTTACCGTTTCTTCTTCTTCCTTCGTTTTGTGGCCTTGCGGCGATTTCCGGCGCCAAAGCCCGGCAACCCACCGCCCATCATACCCGTTGCCATCCTTCCGCCAAGCCCGCCAAGCATTCCCCCGAGTCCACCCGAGGTCATCGCTCGCATCATCTTTCGCATCTCGATGTATTCGTTGATCATCTGGTTCACATCCTGCACGGCGGTGCCGCTGCCACGCGCGATGCGTTTACGCCGCGATGCATTGAGGAGCGAATGATCGCGCCGCTCCTCCTGGGTCATCGAGTTGATGATGGCCTCGGTGACCTTAAGCTTGCCTTCCATCTCGGCGGTCTGCTCCTGCGTCATCCTGAGTCCCCCAAGCAAGTTCGACGGCAACATGTCCAACAGCTTATCGAGCGACCCGAGCCGCTTCATCTGACGGAGCTGGTCGCGAAAGTCTTCAAGGGAGAACTTGTCACGCGCAAGCTTCTGCTGCAACTCAAGCGCTTTCTCCTGATCGACTTCGGACTGAACCTTCTCAATGAGCGACAGAACATCGCCCATGCCGAGTATGCGTTGCGCGATTCGATCCGGGTAGAAGGCCTCGATGGCGTCATACTTCTCGCCAACTCCGAGAAACTTGATTGGCTGCCCCGTGACTTCCTTGATTGAAAGCGCCGCGCCACCCCGCGAATCACCTTCCATCTTGGTCAATATTACGCCGGTCAACCCAATCCGCTCGTGAAACTGCTGGGCTGAACGCACCGCATCCTGGCCGGTCATCGCATCTGCGATGAAAAGAATTTCTGTCGGGCCGGTCTCGCGCTTGATCTGCTCGAGCTCAGCCATCAACTCGTCGTCTACGTGTAACCTCCCAGCCGTGTCTATCAGCAGCGTGTCATAACCCGTGAGCTGGCATTCGCGCAGAGCCTGCCGGCACAGTTCGATCGGATCGCTTACCTCAGGTGCCTCAAACACGGAGTGCCCGATGGCATTGGCTATTATCGAGAGCTGTTGCCTCGCGGCCGGGCGATAAACATCGACGGATAGCAGCAGTGGCCGGCGTTTTTGGGACTCGGCTAACAGACGGGCAAGTTTACCCGCGGTGGTGGTCTTTCCCGAACCCTGAAGCCCAACGATCATGACGACATTGGGAATCCGCTTCGTAAACAATAGCTGCGTGGATGTGCCACCCAGCATCTCGACCATCTCGTCATAGACGACCTTGACTACCTGCTGCGCGGGCGAAAGCGAGCCCAGAACCTCCTGGCCTAGAGCCTTCTCTCTCACGCGATCCACAAAGGACTTGACTACCTTAAAATTAACATCGGCTTCCAGCAGCGCCATACGAATCTCGCGCATCGCCGCCTCGATGTGAGCCTCGGTGACGCGGCCCTGCCCGCGGAGATCCTTTAGGACCTTTCTCAGCTTGTCTGAGAGTGATTCGAACATGTCACTATCGCCCTAATAAACGGAAACAATAAACCTATATGCCGAGCTGGGATATGTCAAGCTTGGCTGTCCTGACGCGAACGAACCTGAGTGCTTTCGGTTCGCGGGTGACCTCTCACGCTCGGGCAGGAGGAAGGCTAGCCGGACCTCGCCCTCCTTCCTCTAGAATCCACCTCGCGATGGACCTTTGCCGTCCGGTTGAGATTCGCTTGTCGGCTCGTAGGAAACCTTCACTCCTAGTAGCACCATCAAGAAAAAGGAGGGTCACTTGCGTGACCCTCCTGTCTTGGGGTTAACAGGTGAGTTCTTCTCTCACCTCATCAACCAGTTCCTTAGTTAGCTGGACATGTCGCCGTGC
>Ga0193755_1000219_pt1 | contig 16200 bp, 13 predicted proteins | sample H1a2metaG_FD_144921 | JGI IMG/M metagenome (GOLD analysis project Ga0193755, IMG submission 144921) | Soil microbial communities from a riparian zone of the East river system, Colorado, United States - H1a2 | ecosystem: Environmental > Terrestrial > Soil > Riparian zone | place: USA: East River...
CTCTCAAGTTCGTCGGCCCTGATGGCATCTTTCTTGATACAGGAGCGGGCACTCGCGTCCGGGAGCTGGTGGCCGGCGATGCCCTGCCACGGGCCACGTACGACGTCATCGGCGCCGTGGCGGCGGCTGCGGACGCGATCGACCGCCATCTCGCCGGCGTGCTCGCCTTGCGGGGCGTGGATGTGCGGGCGATCCGGCGCCGCCGTTTCCGCGTCGCGCTCGATACGGTGCGTGGAGCGGGCGGGGCGGTGATGCCACAGTTGCTCGAGGGATTGGGTTGCCGCGTGGACGCGATCAACCTGGAAACCGACGGACTGTTTCCGCGGTCACCGGAGCCGGTGCCCGAAAATCTGAAAGCCCTCAGCGCGCTCGTGCGACGGAAGAAGGCCGATATTGGAATTGCCGTCGATCCAGATGTCGATCGACTCGCGATCGTGGATGAAACGGGACGAGCGATCGGCGAGGACTACACCCTCGCGTTCGCGATCAGGGCCGTCCGGCCGTCCCGCCGTCAGACCGTCGTCTGTAATTTGTCGACATCGCTCGTGGTCGAAGACGCAGCTCGAGAGTCCGGCGCGAAGTTGGTGCGCGCACCCGTCGGTGAGGCCCACGTCGCGCGCAAGATGATCGAGCTGAAAGCGGTCATCGGCGGTGAAGGGAATGGTGGCGTGATGTATCCGGCGCTGCATGTCGGTCGCGATGCGCCGGTGGCACTCGCGCTGGTGCTGGCCCTGCTCGCGCGCGAGCGTGTGACGGTGAGTGAGCTGGTGGCACGCGCGCCACGCTACGCGATCGTGAAGGCGAAAGTGCCGCGGGGCCCGCGCCTCGAACCGGTGTATGAAGGATTGCGGCGGGGGTTCCCGGGAGCGGCGGTCGATACGCAGGACGGACTGAGGCTCGCGTGGCCGGACCGGTGGTTGCACGTGCGGCCCTCGGGGACTGAGCCGATTATTCGGCTGATTGCGGAAGCGCCATCGGGCGCCGACGCGGAACGGTTGATCGAGGAAGGGCGGCGGTTATGTGCGGCATCGTAGGCTACACCGGCAAGCGGACAGCGGCGCCAGTCGTACTCGAGGGTCTGAAGCGGCTCGAGTACCGCGGCTACGACTCCGCGGGCCTCGCCGTCGTCAACGGCGGGCTCGAGATCTTTCGCGCGCCGGGCAAGATCGCCATCCTCGAGCGCGAGCTGGGCAGCCAGTTGCCGGAAGGCACGACGGCCATCGCCCATACGCGCTGGGCAACGCACGGCGCACCGACCATGGCCAACGCCCATCCGCACGCCGATTGCGGCGGCACGCTCGCCCTGGTGCATAACGGCATCATCGAGAACGCCGGCGCCTTGCGGCAGGCGCTCACCAAGCGCGGTCACGTGTTCCGCTCCCAGACCGACACCGAAGTCCTGTCCCATATGATCGAAGAGAATCACACGAAGGGCATGCCGCTCGTCGATGCCACCGCTGAGGCACTGCGACAGGTCGACGGCACCTACGGCATCGCCGTCATCTCGAGCCGGGAGCCCGGCACGATCGTGGCCGCGCGCCGCGGGTCGCCGTTGCTCGTGGCGATCGGGAATGGCGAGAACTTCGTCGCCTCGGACGCGTCCGCGGTGCTCGCCCATACGCGTTCGGTCGTCTACCTCGATGACGGCGACATCGCCGAGGTCAAACCGACGGATTATCGAATCCTGGATCTCGACTCCGGGGAGAAGGAAAACGCGGTCACGCACGTCGAGTGGGACCTCGCGACGATCGAGCGCGGCGGGTACGCGCACTTCATGCTCAAGGAAATTATGGAGCAGCCCGAGAGCGTGCGGAACACGCTTCGCGGCCGACTGCTGGAGGAAGAAGGCACGGTGCGCTTCGGCGGCCTGAACATCAGCGCCGACGAGCTGCTCAAAGTCCAGCGGATCGTCATCACGGCCTGCGGCACGTCGTGGCATTCGGCCTTGATCGGCGAATACATGATGGAGGAGCTGGCGCGCATCCCGACCGAGGTCGAGTACGCCTCGGAATTCCGCTACCGTAACCCGATCGTCGACGAGCGCACCCTCGTGATCGGCATCTCGCAGTCCGGCGAGACGGCCGACACGCTGGCGGCGTTGCGTGAAGCGAAGCGGCGCGGTGCCCGGACGTTGGGGCTCATCAACGTGGTCGGCAGCACCATCGCGCGGGAAGTGGACGGCGGCATCTACCTGCACGCGGGTCCCGAAATCGGCGTCGCGAGCACCAAGGCGTTCACGAGCCAGATCGTCGCGCTCGCGCTGCTCACGCTCCGGATGGGCCGGTTGCGCGCCCTCTCGATCCTGCAGGGCCGGGAAGTCGTACGAGCGCTGGCCAAGCTTCCCGATCTCGTGCAACAGGTGTTGGCCAAGGCGCCGCAGATCGAGGAGCTCGCCGATCGCCTGATTCGCGCGCAGAACGTGTTGTACCTGGGCCGCGGCTACAACTTCCCCGTTGCGCTCGAGGGTGCGCTCAAGCTCAAGGAAATCTCCTACATCCACGCCGAGGGGTATCCCGCGGCCGAGATGAAGCACGGTCCGATCGCCCTGATCGACGATCTGATGCCGGTCATCTTCATCGCGCCCAAAGACGGCGTGCACCAGAAGGTGATCAGCAACATCGAAGAGGTGAAGGCGCGCGGTGGCCGGGTCATCGCGATCGTGACGGAAGGCGACACGGCGCTCGACCAGCTGGCGGACTACCGGATCGAGATTCCTGAGACCCTCGATCTGCTCACGCCGGTGTTGAGCGTGGTTCCGCTCCAGCTTCTTGCCTATTACATCGCGGTGCGGCGCGGCTGCAATGTCGATCAGCCCAGGAATCTGGCGAAGAGCGTCACCGTCGAGTGAGAGTCGTCCTCCAGCGGGTCAGGCGCGCGGAGGTTCGGGTGGAAAGCCGGGTTCCCGGAAGGATCGGGCCCGGCTTTCTCGTGCTCGCCGGTTTCGCGCCGACCGACACCGACGCGCAGCTGTCCTGGATGGCCGACAAGATCCTCGGCCTCCGGGTGTTCGGGGATGCCGAGGGTAAGATGAACCGCGATCTCGCCGAAGCCGGCGGCGGTGTCCTGGTCGTCTCGCAATTCACGCTCTACGGGGATGCGAGTAAGGGCCGGCGACCCAGCTTTATCGATGCCGCGCCGCCGAATCTCGCGATTCCCCTGTATGAGAAGTTCGTCGCGCTGCTCAAGGAGAAGGCTGGCGGGAAGATCCCGATCGAAACGGGGGAATTCGGCGCGATGATGGATGTGGAACTGGTCAACGACGGGCCCGTGACGTTGATTTTGGAGAAGTGAAACCGATCGTTCTCGCGTCCGGCTCGCCGCGCCGGAAGCAGCTCCTCGAAATGCTGCGCATTCCCTTCCGCGTCATCCCACCCGACGTGGATGAGCACGTGTTGCCGGGTGAGAAACCGGATGCCTACGTGACGCGACTCTCGCGCGCCAAGGCGCAGGCGGTGGTGGCCCGAGCCCCTGGTGAGGTGATCCTGGCGGCCGACACGACCGTCGTCCTGCAGGGCAAGATCTTCGAGAAGCCGACGTCCCCGGCGCATGCCGTCGACATGCTGGAACAGTTGCAAGGCAAGACGCACGAGGTGCTGACCGCCGTCGCCGTGGCCGAGGACGGCCGCCTCGAGCAGGCGCTCGACGTCTCGCGCGTGACGTTCCGGCCCAACGACCGGCGCACGCTCGAGGAATACGTCGCGACCGGCGAGCCGCTCGACAAGGCCGGCGCGTACGCGATTCAGGGACTGGGCGCGCCGCTGATCGAGCGTGTCGAAGGAGATTTCTTTGGAGTGATGGGACTGCCGCTGCGGCTGGCGCTGGATCTGCTGGCGAAGTTCGGGCGGCCTTACCGCTTCACGCGATAGACCGGCACCTTCTTCGTCTTGCCTTTGACCTGAATCGGCTCGAGCGCCTCGACTTTGGGAGGGTTCTTGAGCGCCTTGTAGAAGGGCTCCGAGATCAGAATCTCATTGCCGCCGGCGGACGAGCAGAGCCGGCTGGCGGTGTTGACCGCGTCACCGATCACGGTGTACTCGAGCCGCCGGTTCGAGCCGATGTTGCCAGCGAACACCTCGCCGAAGTTGATGCCGATCCCGATCGCGAGCGGCTGGCGGTTCGATTCCTTCCACTTCGCATTCATCTTCTCGAGCGTGTCGAGCTGATCGATCGCGCATTGCATGGCCCGGTCGGCATCGTCGGCGTGCGCGATCGGCGCCCCCCACAACGCCATGATGGCGTCGCCCATGAACTTGTCGAGCGTCCCCGAATGCTCGAACACGATATCCACCATCTCCGTGAAATACTCGGTCAGGAGGCCCGCGATCTCGTCGGGGTTCATCGTTTCGGACATCGGGGTGAAGCCGCGAATATCGGAGAAGAACACCACCACCGGCTGCTTTTGACTCGGCAGCTTGCCCGCGTCCTGCTGCTCGGCGATGAACGCCGCGATGTTCGGCGAGAAGTAGCGCTCGAAATTCGAGCGCACCAGCGCCTCCCGGCGGATGCGCTCCGAGAGCTGGGAGTTCTCGATGGCAATCGCGGTCAACCCGCCGAAGGCGATCAAGAACTCCAGGTCTTCGTCCGCGAAGGAATGGGTCGCCGTGAGGTTATCGACGTACAGAATGCCCAGGACCTTCGAGTCCGACCCCATGAGCGGTGTGCACATCGCGCTGCGCACACTCTGAATCAGAATCGACTTGCCCTTGAAGCGCTCGTCGGCCGCCGCGTTGTCCGACAGAATCGCCACGCGCTCCTCGACCGCCTTGCGGGCGATCGACTGCGGGACGTGCTTGGCGGCACTGGCGTCGCCGGTGCGGCTCTTGGAAATCCGCGGGATCAGCTCGTTCGACTTGCCGTCGAGCAGCAGAATCGAGACGCGGTCCACGTTCATGATCTGAAACGTGAAGTCCACGACTTTGTCGAGCAGGCGGTCGAGCTCCTGCTGCTTCGACAGCTCCTTCGACACCTCGAGCAGCAGCGACAACTTCTTCTCGCGCCGCTCTTCGATATTGTCGGCCTTGACCTTGAGGTGCGACGCGCCTTGCGCCTCGTCCATCACGATCGCCGGCACCCCCCCGGAGACGCTGACCGGCAGCTGCCGGACGATCGTGCCACCCGCCGCGCCGCCTTTGGCGCCAGACCTGAAGTCGGCCGGAGTGGCCACGACCTGCGGTCTGGGGACCGGCGCCGTCACCTCTTTGACGCGAAACGCGACCTTCCCGAACGTCACGACGTCGTTCGCGCCGGCTTCGGCTTCCGTGATCTTGGCGCCGTTCAGGAACGTGCCGTTCGAGGAGCCGAGGTCGGTGACGTGGACGCCGCTGTCGGTGAGCACGATTTCGGCGTGACGCCGGGAAATGGTGGGGTCGTAGATCGGCACGTCGCTTGTCACCGCGCGCCCCACCACGAGTTTGCGCCCGAGCTGGAGGTCGATCGACTGCTCGCCGGAAGTGCTCAGCAGCTTGAACACAGGCCCCGAAACTAATCGCCCGCTTTGGCGAGCGCGAGCGCCCGCAGCACCGCCTGGGCCTTGGCCTCGGTCTCCGCGAATTCGCGCTCGGGCTCGGAGTCGGCGACGATGCCCGCGCCGGCCTGCACCACGACCCGGTCCTTCAGCACGAGGGCGGAGCGAATCGCGATGCAGGTGTCCAGGGTGGTCGCTCCCCATCCCACGTACCCGACCGCGCCCGCATACGGGCCGCGGCGCTCGGGCTCCAGCTCGTCGATGATCTCCATGGCGCGGACTTTCGGCGCGCCGCTGACCGTTCCTGCCGGGAAGCCCGCCCGCAGCACGTCGAGCGCGTCGTATCCATCCTTCAGCTGGCCGCGCACTTCACTCACGAGGTGCTGCACGTGCGAGTACCGCTCGACCTGGAGCGACTCCGTGACGCGCACCGTGCCATACTGAGCCACCCGCCCAACGTCGTTGCGTCCGAGATCGACGAGCATACGATGCTCGGCCAACTCTTTCGCATCTTCGCGCAGCGAGATCGCCAGCGCTTCATCCTCTGCGGGCGTCGCGCCGCGCGGCCTGGTACCTGCGATGGGCCGCACCGTCACCTCGTTGCCCTCTACTCGCACCAGGACCTCCGGTGAGCTCCCCACGAACGTCACGTCGTCGAGCGCGAGGTAGAACAGGTACGGGGCCGGGTTCAGGGCGCGGAGGTAGCGGTAGAGCCGGAGCGGATCGACCGCGCCCGCCACGACCTGCCGGCGCGACAGCACGGCCTGAAACACGTCGCCCGCGCCGATGTACTCGCGAATCTTTGCGACGTCGCGCTCGAACGCGACGCGCGGATACTGCGACTCCGGGGGGGGGCGCAGCGTGTGCCCGTCGTCTTCGAGCCCGAGCGGCGTCAACTGATGAGTGGCGCCCAGCCGCCCGATCAGGGCATCGAGACGCTCCTGCGCCGCATCATAGAGCCGCAGCCGCTGCGCAGGCGACGCCTGCGGCGGCACCTCGACGTTCGCCACCACGATCGCTCGCCCGAACACGTTGTCGAGGATCACGAGCGAGTCGGCGATCATCACGACGGCGTCGGGAACGCCGAGCGTGTCGGGCGGACTGGCCGGCAGACGCTCGATGCTGCGGACCAGATCGTAGCCGAGGTATCCGACGGCGCCGCCCATGAATCGCGGCAATCCCGGGACTGCCAGGCTCGGCAATGCGCGCATCCGGTCGGCGAGATGCGCGATCGGGTCGGGCGTCTGGCCCGCCGCGCTCCAGCCCGCTGCCGGAGTCCAGCGCTCGATCTGCTGGCCGCGATAGCGCCACGCCTCCCGCGGCTCCGTCCCGAGGAAGGTGTATCGGGCCCAGCGCTCTCCGCCGACGAGTGATTCGAGCAGAAACGCGAAGGGGGGCCGCGCGATCTTGGCGAACGCGGCCACCGGGGTATCGGCGTCGGTGACCACTTCGCGGATCACCGGCACGATCCCGCCGTGTTTGGCGCGCTCGAGGAATGCGTCGCGTGGGTCCATCGTCTAGATTTCGCGGCGATGCGTTGGCCCGCTGCGCTCCTCTTGCTGATCGTGCCTGTGCGTGGGTCCGCCCAGGACTGGAACAGCGACTCCGCCCTGGCGCTGGCGCGCCGCGCCATCGCACGGCGAGCGCAGGCCGCCGTCGATACTGCCCTGCACGATTACAAGGCTCAAGCTCACGGGTTTCTCTTCTTCCTCGGCCAGTTCGGCGAAGGGCTCACCGAGCCGCCGCGCCTCGTAAAAGCGGACCAGCTGGAGCTGGAAGTGTACTGGAAGGCGCCGCAGCTGAGCAAGCAGCGCATCATCGGCTGGCGCGATCGGGCCGAGCTTCCCACCGACATCAACTACCACCGCGATCATCTCGGGATCGTCCAGAACAACTTCGGCGCCGCGATTCGGCTCGGCGAGGGCGACGAAGTGAGCGACGTCCCGCATCCGCTCGGGCCGAGCGGCACCGACATCTACGATTTCGCGCTCGGCGATACGTCCGCCATCGTGCTCTCGCAGCGCGCGGTGCAGGTGGTCGCGCTGCGCGTGCGGCCCAAACGTTTCACCGACGCCGCCATCGTCGGCACGCTGTACGTCGACGTCGAGTCCGCCGAGCTCGTCCGCATGGCGTTCAACTTCACGCCGAAGGCGTATCTCGATCCCCAGCTCGAGGACGTCAGCATCGTGTTGGACAACGCGCTGCTCGAGGGGCGGTTTTGGCTGCCCTATCGCCAGGAGATCGAGATCCGCCGGCGCGCGACCTGGCTCGATATCCCGGCGCGCGGCATCATCCGCGGCCGCTGGGAGATCGACGGCTACCAGTTCAACCTCGGCCTCGCCGCGAGCTGGTTTCTCGGCGAAGAAATCACGGCGCTGCCGAAAGCCCAGCGTGATTCATTTCCGTGGCGTGGGTCGCTGAGCGCCGCGATCCAGGACGTCGCCGAGCCGGTTCGCGAAAACGATCTGCAGCACGTGCGTGCCGAAGTCAGCCGCATCGCCGGCCGCCGAGCGCTCACTGGGCTCAAGCGCCAGCGCCTCGGCGCGCGGTCGCTCAGCGAGCTGGTGCACGTCAATCGTGTCGAGGGCCTCGCCGCGGGAGCGGGCGCGGTGTGGCGCACCCCAAACGACGGCTTCGAATTCCGGGCGCTGGGCAGCTACGGATTCGCCGACGGGACGGGGAAAGGCATGATCGCATTGACGTCGGCCGACGGTCTCGAGCTGGCCGCCTATCGGCAGGTGCGCGACATCGGGGACGTCGCGGTGATCGCGCCGATGCTCAATTCGCTCGCCGCGCAGGAATTCGGCGACGACTATGGCGACTACTATCGCGCGACCGGCGTGCGGTTCGGCGTGCGCGTCCCGATCGGCGCGCGCGGCGAGTGGCATTTCGCGCTGGTCCGCGAGCGCGTCGCCTCCCTCGCCGTTCGGGCGACGCCGGCAACCGGCCGGTATCCTTCCAATCCCGCGGTGCGGGATGGCGACTACACCACGGCAGCGCTGACCCTCAGGCGGCGCAGCGAAGGGTTCGCGGTGCGCCGCGATGTCGCGGGAGAAGCGACGCTGGAGGTCGGCGAGCACTACGCGCGTGCGAGTAGCACGGCGCATCTGCTCGTTCCCCTGGGACCGAGCCGGATCTTGACGCGCGTGCAATTCGGCTGGGCGAGCGGTGACCTGCCGCCGCATCGCGCATTCGTCCTCGGTGGGCGTGGGACGCTCCTGGGCGACGCGTTTCGGGATTGGGGCGGCCGGCGCGCGGCGCTGCTCCACGTCGAGTGGCGCACGCCCGTGCCGTTCATCCGTCTCAGTGCCGGCCCGGCACGCACGCCGGGCACCATCACGCTCGCCCCGTACGCTGCCTGGGGGTGGACCGCGGAGCCCGTTGCGCTCACGCCGTGGCGCGCGACGCCCGGAAGCCGTGTGACCCTGGGACTCGGTGCGGAATGGCTCGGACTGTTGCGGCTCGAAGCGGGATACGGTGTCCAGACGCGACGCGTGCATCTCGCTTTCGACGTCACGCGTGATTTTTGGGACATTTTGTGATTTCCGATACTGGACTGATCGGCCTCCGGGACTAGCTTGGAGGCAGCCTCATGCCTGTAACCCAATTCCCAGACGAGTGGTTGGCCCAATCTGTTGAGGGCCTGACGCCCGAGCGCCTTGTGGAGCTCCGGGGGAAGGCGGAGTCCGGCCGCACGCTGTGGGATTGCGTCATCGCCGAAAAGATCGCCACCGACGCCCAGATCATCGAGAAGTTGTCGCAGCGCTTCCGCCTGAAGGTTGCCGACACCACCAAGCTCGATCACGCGGCGCGGGACGGCGTGCCGGAACAGCTCGCGCGCCGCTACCACGTGCTGCCGCTGCGCATCACCGATTCGTTCCTCGAGCTGGGAACGTCGAACCCCTTCGATCTCGACGCGGAAAAGGCGCTGGCATTCGCGACCGCGCGCGAGATCCGGCTGTTCCTGCTCGCGCCTTCCAAGATCAGCGAGAAGTTGGACGAGATGTACCGGGCGGACAAGGCGATCGGCAGGATCCTCGAGGGCATGGGCGACCAAGAGGTCACGATGCTGACTGATGCGCCCGCGCCCGAAGAGCTCAACATCTCCGAGGCCGACGCCAGCCAGAAGCCCGTCGTCCGCCTCGTCGACATGATCATTTCGGAAGGAATCCTGTCACGCGCGAGCGACATCCACGTCGAGCCGGAAGAGGGCGGTGTCGCGGTGCGCTACCGCATCGACGGCGTGCTGCGGCAGGTCATGAAGATTCCGCGCCAGGCGGGACTCCCCCTCATCTCCCGCATCAAGATCATGTCCTCGCTCGACATCGCCGATCGCCTGCGGCCGCAGGACGGGCGCGCGCGGGTGGCGGTCAACGGCCAGCCGATCGACCTGCGGGTCTCGACGCTGCCGGCCCAGCTCGGCGAAAAAGTCGTCATCCGCATCCTCGATTCCCGCGCCACGGTCAAGTCGCTCGATACGCTCGGTCTCAACCCGGGTGAGGCGGAAGCGATCAAGCGGTTGCTCGAGAACCACGAGGGCATCCTCCTCGTGACGGGCCCGACCGGGTCCGGCAAGACCACGACGCTCTACTCCGCGATCAATCAGATCAAGAGCGAAGGCGTCAACATCGTGACGGTCGAGGACCCGGTCGAGTACCGGATGCAGGGGATCGTACAAGTCCAGGTGCAGGAAAAAGCGGGGCTCACATTTGCCGCGGCACTGCGCTCGATCCTGCGGCAGGACCCCAACGTCGTGCTGGTCGGCGAAATCCGCGACAAGGAAACGGCGCAAATCGCCGTCCAGGCGTCGCTCACGGGCCACCTCGTGCTCTCGACCCTGCACACGAACGACGCCGCCAACGCCGTCACGCGGCTCGTGGACATCGGCGTCGAGTCCTACAAGATCGCGGCGTCGTTGCGTGGGGTCGTGGCGCAGCGCCTGATGCGCAGGCTCTGTCCCACCTGCAAAGAGGTCTGGATGGAGGCGCCACCTGAACGGCTGCGGCGCTGGATTCCCAAGGGCACGCCGCTGTACCGCGCCGGGGGCTGCCCCGATTGCGCGATGACCGGCTATCGCGGGCGGTTCTCCATTCTCGAGATTCTGACGATGACCCCCGAGCTCGAGCGGCTGATAGCCGCCGGGGAAGCGGCGAACAAGATCGCGGCGGCGGCGCAACGCGGCGGGATGAAGTCGCTGTGGGATTCTGGTCTCGCGCACGTGGCGCGCGGCGAGTCCACGCTCGACGAGCTCACGCGCGTGGTGGATATACCCGACGAACCGGAAGCTCCGCCGCCGCAGGAGCCGCGCGTCTCGCGCGGGACCCCCGGGACGCGGGTCTCGCCCGCCGCGGAGCCGGTGGCTGCCGGGCCTGTCTCCACCGTTTTCGACCTGTTGGAGGAGCACACGCCGCCGGCGCGGCGCTCCGGCGCCCACGGCCAGCCGGCGTCGAAAGTGCTGCTCGTCGACGACGAAGACTCGCTGCGCAAAGTCATGCGCGACCTCCTCGAGCGGGACGGGTACGTCGTCACCGAGGCTCGCGACGGCGTCCAGGCGCTCGATCAGGTGGATCGCGTCGGGCCGGACATCATCGTGCTCGATCTCAATCTCCCCGGCCTCGATGGCTACGGCGTGCTGTCGCACCTCCGTTCCCGACCCGCGACCGCGAACATCCCTGTCATCGTGCTGACCGCGAAGGGCGACGAGGACAACGAGGTGCGCGTCTTCGAGCTTGGCGCCGACGACTTTCTCACCAAGCCATTTCGCGCGCGCGCCCTCTCCGCGCGCCTCGAAGCCGTACTCGGCAGACGCCGCTGACGTCCGTTCGAGTGTCCTTCGTGGACACGTACGCGTTGCGCGGAACGGGGGAGAGTCTCGAAGTGCTGGCCCTGCGGCGCGGTCCGAACGGTCGCAATCCGGGATCGTGGGAGACCGTGCACGGCACGATCGAGCCCGGCGAGACGCCGGTGCAGGCGTCGCTCCGGGAGCTGCGCGAGGAAACGGGCCTCGTGCCGCAAAAATTCTACAATCTCAGCCGCACCGAGGCGTTCTATCAGCACACGAGCGACGAAGTGGCGCTGATTCCGGTGTTCGCGGCGTTCGTGCTGCCCGACGCGGCGGTACAACTCTCCGCGGAGCACGATCGCGGGGAGTGGCTGCGCGTCCGCGACGTCGCGCAGCGGTTTGCCTGGCCGCGGGAGCGGAGAGCGGTTGAGGACATTTTGTCAATAGTGGGGGGGGGAGACGCAGGCTTGCTGGAAGACGTCCTGCGAGTAAGCTAGTAGCCAGGCTCCCTTGTGAATCCATTCTATCATCGGATCTACCGCGTGGTCCGTCACATCCCCAAGGGACGGGTGGCGACGTACGGTATCATCGCGCGGCTCGCAGGACGTCCCGGCGCCGCGCGCACGGTCGGTTGGGCGCTCTCCGCACTTCCCGAAGACAATGATGTTCCCTGGTGGCGCGTCATCAACGCGGCGGGCCGCATTTCTTTTTCAGGGCAGGATCACAGTGCGGTGCTGCAGCGCGCGCTGCTCTTGCGAGAAGGCGTGCGGTTCGCGCCGGGTGGTGCGGTGAGTCTCTCGACGTTCGGCTGGCCCGCAGAGGCCTACGACAGCGCCGTCGCCTCCCACAAGCGCGCGGCTTCGACGCGGAGATCCCGCAGGTTGAAAGGCTTGCGCACGTAACGCACGCCGAGGCGCGCCAGCGTCTCTTCCGTCGTCGGCCGCACGTCGCCCGTCGCGACGATGATACGATCCCGCAGCGCCGGCATCCGCGACACCAACTCCTCCGCCAGCAGTGTGCCGCGTTTCCCCGGCGCCATCGCGCGCGCATCGGTGATGACGAGATCGAAGCCGCCGCGCAGCGCGAGATCGAGGCCGTGTTGCGGATCACCCGCGACCTCCACGTCATGGCCGTCGCGTGCGAACAGCGCCTTGATCGTGCGCTGCACCGCCGGGTCCGCATCGACCAGGAGGATCGTCCGTTTTGTCGCCGGTGACCCGGTGACCGCCGGTGTCCCGTGCACGGGGGTCAGCGCCGGCCGCGCGGCGTCGGCCGGGGCGGGCGGGAGGTCCACGCGGAACGCGGCGCCTCCCCCTTTCCCGTCGCGGGAGTTGCGCGGTTCCAGTGTGATCTGCCCGCCATGGCTTTCGACGATCGAGTAGGTGATCGAAAGCCCGAGCCCGGTGCCCTTGCCGGGCTCCTTGGTCGTGAAGAACGGCGTAAAGACGCTCTGGGCGATTTCGTCGGGAATGCCGGGCCCCGTGTCCGCGACCCGCAAATGGACCTGCCCGTCGAACCAGGTCGAGACGGTGATTTCGCGGGGCCGCTCGCGCGGATTCTCCGCGACAGCGTGCGCCGCGTTGGTGACGAGGTTCAAGACCACCTGCTGTAACCCGTGACGATCCCCGAACACATCGGGCAGCGCGCCGCTCAGCTCGCGCTCGACCTGGATGTCCTTGAGCTTCAAATCGTACGACGTCAGCGACAGCGTCCGCCGGATCACGTCATTCAAGTCGACGGGCACGCGCTCGGCGCCGCCCTTGCGGGCGAACGTGAGGAGATTGCGCACGATGCGGCTGGCACGCTCCGCCTGCTCCTGAATCACCTGCAGGTGGCCGCGGTCCTTTTTGCCAAGCTCTTTCTGCTCGAGCAGGAACTCGGAAAGACCCGCAATCGACGTCAGCGGGTTGTTCAGCTCGTGCGCGACGCCGGAGACGAGCTGGCCGACCGCGGCGAGCTTCTCGCTTTGCACGAGCTGTGTTTCCAGCGCCTGCTGCTCGGTGACATCCTCGACCATCACGACGATGCTCTGCTCGGTCGCGGCGCCCGGGATGTGTGCCACGTTCACGCGGACCGTCCGTTTGAGCCGCTCAGAGCGCGCGACCAGCGGAGCGGGGCGCTCGCCGCGGCGCGTCGCGGCCAGGAGATCCTGCAGCGCATGCGGCTTCCCGAGCAGCGCTTCGCCGAGCGGCGTGCCGACGACGTTCTGCAGCGGCGTGTTGAGGAGCTCGGCAAGCGCGCGATTCGAGCGCTTCACGCGTCCTTCGTCGTCCACCACGGCGATGCCCTCGCTCAACGCGTCGAACGCCGTCTCCCATTGCTCCTTGGCGCGCCGCACCATCTCGAAGAACCTGGCGTTCGCGATGACGACGGCGGCGTGGGTCGCCAGGGTCGAGAGCAGCCGGATGTCTTCGGGGACAAAGACGCCCTCGCGGGGGTCCGTGATCACGAGCGTGCCGATCACGATTCCGTGCGACCGCAGCGGGACGGCCGCCGCGGCGGCGGCTTCGAAGCCCTTCGCGATCACCGTGGGCTCGGCGCCGGAATTCCGGATCAGCTCGAGGTGCTCCCGCGCCGTGGAGCGGGCGATCAGGCCGGCATCCTCCGCCTGGATCTTCAGGCCGCGCAGCGGCGCGAGCGTGCCTTCGGCGGCGGCGACCTGGAGCGGGTCGCTCGGGGCTTCTCCCATCAGCGCCAGGAGCGCCCCCCGGGCATCGAGAAACCGCACCGCGTAGCGCACCACCTGCTCGACGATGCGATCCAGCTCCAATGAATCGGACAGCACGTACGACAGCTCCTGCAGCGAGAAGAGCTCGGACAGCCGGCGATTGAGCTCTTCCGCCGCGCGGCGCCGCTCCTGCTCGGAGCGCAGCAGCCGTTGCCGCAGGCGCCACAACACGATCCCCACGCCCCCAAGAATCAGGGCGACGGCGACGGCCGAGTACTCGAGTGCGTGTTGCCGCAGCGCGTCCATGCACATCTATATTTCAACTATCCACCTTGAGAATCAATCTTGTGCTGTGCCTGAGCCTCGCGGCCTGCCGTGGCGAGGCGCGCCCCGCGGTCACGCGCGTGTGGCCGGTCATGGGGATGATGATGTCGGCGGCGGGGTGGGGAACGGACAGCACACGCGTCGCGCGCGCCCTGACGGCGGCATACGACTCGGTCGATCACGTCGATGCCCTGATGCAGCGTCGGGTCGCGATCGCGGCGCTCGATTCGATGCGGCGTGAGATTCGCCGCCACACCGGCGTCGCCGTATCGGTCGATAGCATCGCCTCCGGCTACGCGCTCGATCGTGCGGTGCTGGCGCTGGCCGGCGCCGTGGACAGCGCCCTGCTCGATGTCGGCGGGCAATACTCCTGGGTTGGGACACGTCCTACGCACCGCGCCGTCGGCGTCCCGGATCCCGACAACACGTTGCGCACCCTCGCGGTGCTCGATCTGCAGGACGGATCGGTGCGGACGGCGTCGCAGCGCAACGCCCCGCGCGGCAGTGCGCGTTCGGTGACCGTGTTGGCAGGCGATGGACTCACGGCAAGCGCCTGGGCAGCCGCGCTGCTACAGCTGGGCTGCGACCGCGCCTTGCCACTGGCGCAGGGAATGCACGCGATCTGCGCGGACTCGGCGGGCGTGCGGTGGGCTACCGGGCTCCAGAATCGTGTTTCGCTTCCAGCTGCGCGCGCGCCCTGACCCGCGCGCGTTCCCGATCGAGCAGCCGCACGGAGTGGGTCCAGGCGTCACTGGACAGGCCCTGGTAGCTGACCGTCAACTCTTCGCGGAGGCTGATCCCCGGATCGAATAGATAGATCGCGGCCGCCTGCTGCCGCGCGTCCAACTGATAGGCGCTCCAGGTTGGCGACAGCGGCACGATCCCGATCGGCCGGAACAGCCGGCCGCGGCTCGTGATGTTCAGCTCCTCCGGGGTGAATCGTGCCCCCGCCACCACACCGAGAAACGTCACCATCACGAGCGTCGGATTCTGCGTCGCGCCAAGGCTGGCGGCCGCGGCGATGTCCGTGGTGCGGCTTCGCACGAGCTGGGCGAGCGAGCGATAGGTGTCGGGCGCGAGCAGCCGGATGACCTGCTCGTCGAGCGGCAGGACCTGGATCTCGAGTGTGCCGGTGCTGAAGCGGGCGACGATGTCGTCGCGGCGGAGGGTGCCGTAACCGGCCGGCACCGTATCCTGAGCGACGAGACAGAGCAGCAGGGCCAGGATCACGGCGTCGCTCCGGAAATCAGCCCAGCAATCGCTTCTTTCAAGTCGGCAATACCCTCGCCTGTTTTTGCGCTCGTAGCCACGACCTGATCCTCCGGCAGCCCCAACTCTTCGCGCAGCTCGCGCTCTCGCGTGGTTCGCTTGCCTGAGGAAAGCTTATCGCCCTTCGTGAGGGCCGCGAGGACGTGCGTTTTTTCTTCCTCCGCAAGGGCGTCCTGCATCGCCTGATCATCCGCCGACAGCGAATGCCGGATATCGAGCAGCCACACGACGCCACGCAACCGGTCGCGTCGCAAGGTGTGCTTCACCAATCCCCGAAATGCGGCTCGCTGTGCTTTCCCCACCCGTGCATAGCCATACCCAGGTAAGTCGAGAAAGTACACCGGGGCTCCAATTCCGAGTTCCGGAATCAGGAACACATTCAACGCCCGGGTCTTCCCAGGAGTGCCGGAGATTTTGGCGATCCGTCGCCCTACAAGGGCATTGAGCAGCGAAGATTTGCCGACATTGGAGCGGCCGACGAACGCGACTTCGGGAAGCGGGGGATCGAGCAGCACATCAGCGCGCGGAAACGAGCCGATGTAGTGAGGGTCGCTCAGGCTTCTTTCTTCTGGCGGGGGCGCTCGGTGACGAGCAGCGGTGCGCGGCCGGACGTGACGCATTCGGCCGTAATCGCCACTTCGCGCACGTCATCGCGGCTCGGCAGCTCGAACATGATCTCGGTCATGATCTCTT
>Ga0193755_1000222_pt1 | contig 16151 bp, 12 predicted proteins | sample H1a2metaG_FD_144921 | JGI IMG/M metagenome (GOLD analysis project Ga0193755, IMG submission 144921) | Soil microbial communities from a riparian zone of the East river system, Colorado, United States - H1a2 | ecosystem: Environmental > Terrestrial > Soil > Riparian zone | place: USA: East River...
CACCCTCGGCCTGCTGCACGGCTCCTGTCCCGACGCGCTGATTCTCTGTCACCAGGTCACGCGCGACTACATCGGCGATTATCACGGCCGCGAGCCATGGGTGAAGATCCCGTCCTACGTGGAAATGATCGACATCTACGAAAGCGCGGCGCAGCCGGTCCATCCGACGAAGGTCATCGGGATCTGTCTCAATACGTACGACATGGACGAGGCGGCGGCGCGCGAAGCGGTCGCAAAGGCTGCGGAGGAGACGGGTTTGCCCGCCACAGATCCGGTTCGATTTGATGCCGCACCGTTAGTTGATGCGATTGTGAGGGAGGCTACGGTAGTACGATAGGCCCCTACCATCCGCGACGTTTTGATCTCTGCGGCGGCGATTGGATACCGGTCGCCGCCTATTCATTTCCTATCGTGCCGCAATGCGATTCCTGCACTGCGTCCACGCCGAATTCCTGCTCGCCGTTCCGAGGCTCGCCCGGACCAGGCTGGGCGTTTCGCTGGTGGCTCTGGGCACGACTCTCGTCTGGCTCAACGCGCATGCCTTCGACGCGCTCACCGTCACGATACAAGCCGGCGCCCTCGGATCGATCCTCGGCGCTGCAGCGATCGTTGGCGATGACACCGATCGCGCGGCGCTGACAACCGCGCTCACCCATCCCACCACGCCCCTCGCCATCGCGACCGGGCGCTGGCTGGCGATCGTGGTCCCGGCTGCAGTGCTGGTGATGGTGTGCACAACGGCGATTGGTTGGCGGACAGATGCGCTTCTCGCGGGGATGGTCGCGACGGCCGCGGTCGGCAGCTTTGCGTTGGCCGTGGTGCTCGGGCTGGGCCGCGGCGCGGCCCTCGCGCTCTTCCTCTTTATGGCGGTGGCCGGGACGATCCCGCCTGAACGCCTGGTCGACCTCGCACGCCCCGGCATGGCGCGCCTGGCCGCGGCCAGCGCGATGGAGCTCGGACCTGCACTCTGGCACTACCGCGATATCGCCACGGGCGATGTCGGGGCGATCCTCCATGCGCTCGCGTGGACTGGTCTCGGCATTCTCGTGGCCCGATGGCTGATTTCGCGCTCACGCTGAGCGACATCAGCGCGCGCAGCCTCGGCCCCGTGTCGATCGCGCTTCTGCCGGGCGAGATCGCGGGTCTGGTCGGACCGGCGGGAGCAGGGAAGACCAGGCTGCTCCGCGTAGCGGCGGGCGCGGTGAGGTCGAGAACGGGCGAGGTGCGGGTGTGGGGGATGCGCGTCGCGGATCCCGCGGCACGCCGGCTCATCGGGTACGCGGCCGACAGCCCGGCATTTCCGCGCGCGCTCACCGTTCAGGAAGTGCTGACGTACTATGCGCGCCTGCACTGCGCGGCGAGTAGCGAGAGAGCCCCACGCGGGCTGGTCCGCGAAGCCCTCGAGATCGGCGGGTTGACCGCGGCCGCAGGTCTGCGCGTGGACGCGCTTGGGCGCGCGGATCTGCACCGGTTGAGCCTCGCGCAGTCCGCATTGGGTGGACGCCGCGTGCTCCTGCTCGACGAGACGCTGTCCGGACTCGACGCCTTTGCGCGTCGCGACCTGCGTGGCCGCATCGCGCGGCTCGCGGCCGAGGGCGTCGCCGTGCTGATCACGTCACGCGACCCCGCCGCGCTGGAACGGCTGGCGGCGCGCGTGCTGGTGCTGCGCGACGGCCGCATCGTGCGCGCCGGTCCTCTCGCGACACTCCTCGGCGAGCGCATCCTCGAGGTAATTCTGGACGCGCCACCTGCGGAACCGCCTCCCGGATTCCGGATCACCGCGGCCGGGCTGGAGGCGCCCCTGACCGGGAGGACCGTCGAGGCGGCGCTGGCGCTGTGCCGGGCGCACCGGCTGCCCGTTCGCGCCTCGCGCGTGCGCGTCAAATCGCTCGAAGAGGTCGTGCTGGAAACCCACGACCCCCACTAGTACGTTTCGCCGTCAATGACGGCGCAAGTTTCGCTCTTCAACACGCTCACCCGTCGCGTCGAGCCGCTCGTGCCGCTCGCGCCGCCGCGCGTCACGCTGTACACCTGTGGCCCGACCGTTTGGAACTACGCGCACATCGGCAACTTCCGCACGTTCCTGTTCGAGGACCTGCTGCGTCGTTGGCTGGAGCACTCGGGCTACGACGTCTTTCAAATCATGAATCTCACGGACGTGGACGACCGCACGATCAAGGCGGCGCGCGCGGCCGGGAAGCGCCTGACCGAGCACACCGCGCCGTTCACGCAAGCGTTCTACGAAGATCGCGATTACCTGCGCATCAAGCCGGCCCACGTCTATCCCGCGGCCACGAAGTACATGCCGCAGATGATCGCCCTCGTCGCAACGCTGCTCGAGCGGGGGGTCGCATATAAAGGAGAGGACGGCTCGGTCTACTTCGCGATCAACAAATTCCCGAGCTACGGCCGGCTCTCGCAGCTCGATAAGCGCGAAATCAAGGTGGGCGCGCGCGTGGCGAGCGACGAATACGCGAAGGGGGACCCGAGCGACTTCGCGTTATGGAAAAAAGCCGACGCCGAAGACGAATCCGTCGGCGCCGCCTGGGATGCGCCCTTCGGGCGGGGGCGACCGGGGTGGCATCTCGAATGCTCCGCGATGTCCCTGTCGGAGATTGCGAAATGCTGTGGCGTGCAGACGCTCGACATCCACGCGGGCGGGATCGATCTGATTTTCCCGCATCACGAAAATGAAATCGCGCAGTCCGAGGGCGCGACGGGCCAGCCGTTCGCCCGGCATTGGGTGCACGGCGAGTTTCTCAACGTCCGCGGCACGAAGATGTCGAAGCGCCACGGAAATTTTCTCACCGCGCGCGATCTGCGCGAACAGGGTGTCGATGCCGCCGCGGTGCGGCTGCTCTTTTTTCAAACGCATTATCGGCAACCGGTCGACTTCACCGACGAAGCGCTCGAGGCGGCGAAGGAGGGCGTGCGCCGGCTCGGAGAGTTTCATGAGCGACTCAAACGGGACGGGGGACGGGGGAAGGGGGACGGGGAATTCGCGGCGCTCGCCGAGAAACTCGAAGCTGACGTCGCGACCGCGCTGAACGACGATCTCAACGCGCCGCGCGCGGTCGCCGCGCTGTTCGACTTCGTGCGGGCCGCCAATCGCGAGCTCGACAAACCGGTCGCGCCGGCCGGAACCGCGCGTGCGCTCGCGGCGTTGGAGCGGGTCACCGGCGTCCTGGACCTGCTGCCGACCACGCGGGCGGCGGACCCGGCGCTCGCGCGCTGGGTGGAGGAGCGCATTGCCGCCCGGGCGCAGGCCCGTAAGTCCAAGGATTTCAAGGCCGCCGACGCGATCCGGGCCGAGCTCAAGGCACGAGGCATCGAGATCGAAGACACGCCCACCGGGACCAAGTGGCGAGTCGTCTGACGAGGCCTAAGTCGTTCGAAGTCCATCCCTTGCCATAGTTGCGCAGCCCGTCTAAGATACGGGTCTGTCGGATTCAGCCTTGACCAGCTGACGTAGCTCAACTGGTAGAGCAGCTGATTTGTAATCAGCAGGTTAAGGGTTCGAGTCCCTTCGTCAGCTCAAACCCGAGTTTGAGGAACCAACAACCCCGCGCGTAGCGACTCGCGGGGTCTGTTGTCAGGGGAAGTGTCGAAGGCGAGGGCGCGGTGGGGTGCCCGAGCGGCCAAAGGGAGCAGACTGTAAATCTGCCGCGCTTAGCGCTACGAAGGTTCGAATCCTTCCCCCACCACTTTGTAGCGCGCGGCGCGCGGGCGCACGCGGGCGTAGCTCAGTTGGTAGAGCATCAGCCTTCCAAGCTGAGGGTCACGGGTTCGAGCCCCGTCGCCCGCTCTGGGCAAAACGCTCGCGTAGCTCAGTCGGTAGAGCGCGTCCTTGGTAAGGACGAGGTCACCGGTTCAATCCCGGTCGCGAGCTCTGGGAAACGGCGTCGTCGGTCATCAGTCATCGGTCATCAGACCGATAGCCGATAACCGATAACTGAGAACAATAAGGAGATTCGAACAACACATGGCAAAAGCTAAATTTGAAAGAACGAAGCCGCATGTGAACGTGGGCACGATCGGCCACGTCGACCATGGCAAGACGACGCTGACCGCCGCGCTGACGAAGGTCTCGGCCGATAAGGGGCTCGCGACCTATATCAGCTACGATCAGGTGGCGAAGGCGAGCGAGAGCCAGGGCCGGCGCGATGCGACCAAGATTCTGACGATCGCGACGAGCCACGTGGAGTACTCGACGCCCGAGCGGCACTATGCGCACGTCGACTGCCCGGGGCATGCGGACTATGTGAAGAACATGATCACGGGCGCGGCGCAGATGGACGGGGCGATCCTCGTCGTCAGCGCGGTCGATGGCCCGATGCCGCAGACGCGGGAGCATATCCTGCTCGCCCGGCAGGTGAACGTGCCGGCCGTGGTCGTCTTCCTCAATAAGTGCGACCTGGTGGATGATGCCGAGCTCTTGGACCTGGTCGAGCTCGAGGTGCGGGAGCTCCTGTCCAAGTACCAGTTCCCGGGCGATGACGTGCCGGTCATTCGGGGCGCCGCCTTGAAGGCGATCGAAGGGGACAAGCAGTGGGCGGGGAAGATCGAGGAGCTGCTCGCGGCCCTCGATAAGAGCATCCCGGTGCCCAAGCGCGAGGTCGATAAGCCCTTCCTGATGCCGGTCGAAGACGTGTTCTCGATCACGGGCCGCGGCACGGTGGCGACGGGCCGGATTGATCGCGGCAAGATCAAGGTGGGTGAGGAAGTGGAGTTGGTGGGTTTCGGGACCGACAAGAAGACGGTCGTGACGGGCGTCGAGATGTTCCGCAAGCTGTTGGACGATGGGCAGGCGGGCGACAACGTCGGCCTCTTGCTCCGCGGCATTGAGAAGGATCAGATCGAGCGCGGGATGGTGTTGGCGAAGCCGGGCACGATCAAGCCGCACACGCAGTTCGAGGCGGAAGTCTACGTCCTCACCAAAGAGGAAGGCGGACGGCATACGCCGTTCTTCAAGGGCTATCGGCCGCAGTTTTACTTCCGGACGACGGACGTGACGGGCAGTGTCGAGTTGCCGGCCGGGGTCGAGATGGTGATGCCGGGGGATAACACGAAGATGACGATCGAGTTGATCACGCCGATCGCGATGGAAGAGCAGCTGCGGTTCGCGATTCGCGAGGGCGGGCGGACCGTGGGCGCTGGTGTGGTCACGAAGATTCTGAAATAGAGAATGTGAATGCCTAGAGAGAACATCATCATGGAGTGCACCGTCTGCAAAAGCCGGAACTACTTCACCACGAAGAACCGGCGAAAGCATCCCGAACGGGCGGAGTGGAAGAAGTTCTGCCCGCGGTGCAATAAGCAGCAGGCGCACAAGGAATCGAAGTAATGGCAACGGAGGTCATGACGGGCGGCGGGGGAAGCCCCGACGTTCGTCCGCGTGGTCGCATCGCTCGGTTCATTCAGTTCCTGCGCGAGGTGCGCAACGAGCTGCGCAAAGTCACGTGGCCGACCTTCGATGAGCTGAAAAAAGCAACAACCGTGATCGTCATTTTCGTCACGGTGCTGGGCATCGCGATCGGGTTGATGGACTCGTTCTTCCAGTTCGTGTTCGTGAAACTGGTGGCGAGACTGTTTTAATGCCTGACCTGCGCTGGTACGCGATTCAGACGACCGCGGGGCACGAGAACAAGGTCCGCAACTTGATCGCGCGCCGGATCAGCGAGGATGCCCGGCCCGAGGCGGAGAAGCCGATCCGCCAGGCCCTGGTCCCCACGCAGGAAGTCGTGGAGATCAAGAACGGCAAGAAGGTGAACGTCGAGCGGAAGATCTACCCGGGCTACGTGCTCGTGGAGATGGACCTGAATCAGGAGACCATTCACACGATCAACGGTATCCAGGGCGTGATCAAGTTCGTGGGAACCGGCCGGCTGCCGATGCCGTTGCGTCCGGACGAGGTCAACCGGCTGCTTGGCGTCGAAGAGGCGATCAAGGAAGAGGAGCCGGCGGAAGCGATTCCGTTCCTCGTCGGCCAGGTCGTGGAGATCACGGAAGGGCCGTTCTCGGATTTCAGCGGGACGGTGCAGGAAGTGCTGCCGGACAAGGGCAAGGTTCGCGTTTCGGTGGCGTTGTTCGGGCGGCCGACATCGGTCGAGTTGGATTATTTGCAGCTCAAGGCTCACTAACCACGGAATGCGTGGGAGTCCGCTGGGTTAGCGGACGACAATAGAGGAAACGATGGCCAAGGCAATCACCGCAGTCGTGAAGTTGCAGGTGCCGGCCGGGCAGGCGACGCCTGCTCCCCCGGTGGGCACGGCGCTCGGCCCCCACGGCGTCAACATCATGGAATTCGTAAAGCAGTTCAACGCGAAAACCGGAAGCGCCGCCGGCATGGTCACGCCCGTCGTGGTGACGATCTACAAGGACCGCACCTTCACCTTTGTGACCAAGACCCCGCCTGCAGCGGTCTTGCTCAAGAAGGAAGCGGGCATCGAAAAGGGCTCGGCGACCTCCAACCGGGAGAAGGTCGGCAAGGTCACACGCGCCCAGCTCAAGAAGATCGCCGAGCTGAAGATGCAGGACCTGAACGCGACCGATCTCGAAGGCGCGATCAACATGATCGCGGGCACGGCGCGTTCCATGGGTCTGGTGGTGGAGGGCTGATGCGCACGCACGGCAAGAAATACCGGGCTGCCGTCGCCACCATCGAGCCGCGCAAGCTCTACGCGCCCGCCATCGCTGTCGAGCAGGTGAAGCAGACGGCCTATGCGAAATTCGACGAGTCGGTGGACGTGGCGGTGCGGCTGGGTGTCGATCCCAAACACGCCGACCAGATCGTGCGCGGCACGGTTTCGATGCCGCACGGCACGGGGAAGACCGTCCGCGTGCTCGTGATCGCGCAGGGTGAGAAGATCAAAGAGGCCGAAGCGGCCGGCGCCGACTTTGTGGGCGTCGAGTACGTGCAGAAGATCAAGGAAGGCTGGATGGACACCGACGTCATCGTGGCCACGCCCGACGTGATGGGGCAGCTGGGCGCGCTCGGAAAGATCCTCGGGCCGCGCGGGCTGATGCCGAACCCGAAGGCGGGCACCGTCACGATGGACGTGACCAAAGCGGTGAAGGAGCTGAAGGCGGGCAAGATCGAGTTCCGCGTGGACAAGAGCGGCATCGTGCACGCGCCGATCGGCAAGAAATCGTTCGCGGCAGAGCAGCTCGCCGACAATCTGCAGGCCTTCATGGATGCGATCGTCAAGGCGAAGCCGTCGGCCGCGAAGGGTCATTACATCCGTTCGGTGACGGTCTCGAGCACGATGGGACCGGGGGTGCGGGTCGATACGGCGGGGTACCACGTATGAACCGCACCAAAGCGCAGAAACAGGAGATGGTCACGACGTTGGCGACCCAGGTCGCCAAGTCGCCGACGATCTACGTCACCGATTTCACGGGTCTCAACGTGGCCCACATCACGGATCTGCGCCGCCGCCTCCGCGCGGTCGGCGTCGAGTACGTGGTGGTCAAGAACACGCTGGCGCGTCGCGCGCTGAGCGAGAAGCAGCTGAAGGACGGCGGACTCGAAGCGTTCCTCGCCGGTCCGACGGCGCTGGTGCTGGCAGGCGCGGATCCGGTCGGCGCCGCGAAGGTGCTGACCGACTTCGCCAAGGAATTCGAGAAGCCGTCGATCAAGGTCGGGTTGGTCGAAGGCAAGCCGGTCACGCAGGCGCAGGTGAAATCGCTGGCCGCGCTGCCGTCGAAGACGCAGCTCTTGGCGCAGGTGGCTGGAGCGCTGCAGGCGCCCATGGCGGGATTCGTGGGAGTGCTGAACGGACTTCTGTATTCAATGGTGGGTGCCCTCGAGGCGCTAAAAACTAAACGGGCAGGAGAACAGTAATGGCGACTCAAACGATGAGTAAGGACGACATCCTCGAAGCCATCGGCAACATGTCGGTGTTCGAGCTGGCGGAGCTGATCGACGCCTTCAAGGAGAAGTTCGGCGTCACGATCGCCGCGCCGGCGGCGGCACCCGCGGGTGGCGCGGCGGGCGGTGGCGCCGCCGCAGCGCCGGCGGTCGAGGAGAAGACGGAGTTCACGGTCGTGCTGAAGTCGGGCGGCGAGAAGAAGATCCAGGTGATCAAGGAGATTCGCGCGATCACCAGCCTCGGGTTGAAGGAGGCGAAGGATCTCGTCGAAGGCGCGCCGGGAACGGTGAAAGAGGGCGTGAACAAGCAGGAAGCCGAAGAAATCAAAAAGAAGCTCGAAGCGCAGGGCGCCGTCGTCGAACTGAAGTAGCCTCGAGTGGGCTCTGGGCCACGGGGGTCCAGAGCATTGCCCGAGTCTCGCTTCGGTTCTACGACATGCGCGGATTAACTACAACCTGCTCGCTTTTCCGAGCCCTAGGATCCTCCCCCGCACCGCAGCCGGGTACGGGGGTGGCGGGGCCTTTTGCGTTACTTGAGGGTTCGAATGACCACTAAAGCGTTACCGATTCTTTCGTTCGCAAAACTGGAGACGGGGATGCCGATGCCCCATCTCCTCGACATTCAAACGCGCGCCTTCCAGTCGCTCCTGCAGCCGGACGGCAAAGACGGCGCGCGCGCCGACGTCGGACTGGAACGGGTCTTCAAGGATCTGTTCCCGATCCAGGACGTCAACGGCAACTACTCGCTCGAGTTCGTGAAGTACGCGCTCGGGGAGGCGAAGTACACGGTCGAAGAGTGCATCGAGCGCGATATGACGTACTCGGTGCCGCTCAAGGCGACGCTGCAGCTCGTCGTGATGGAGGAGGTGGGCGAGGTCACGAAGACCAAGCGCCCCAAGAACATCATCGAGAAGGAAGTCTATCTCGGTGAGCTCCCGATCCTCACGCCGCTCGGCACGTTCGTCATCAACGGCGCGGAGCGCGTCATCGTGTCGCAGCTGCACCGCTCGCCCGGCGTGGTGTTCGAGGAGAGCATCCACCCGAACGGCCAGCGCCTCTTCTCGGCGCGCATCATCCCGTTCCGGGGCTCGTGGGTCGAGTTCACCGTCGACATTCACGACGTGATCTACGTCCACATCGACAAGAAGAAGAAATTCCCGGCGACCGCGTTGCTGCGCGCGTTCGGCTACGGCACCAACGCCGACATCCTGAAGCTGTTCTACGCGGTGAAGGAGATCGACATCACCGGCAAGCTCGAGGGCCGCGCGCAGAAGCGCGAGGTGCTCGGCACGCTGCTGGCGGCCGATGTGCCCGATCCCGAGAACAAGAAGGGCGAGCCGCTGGCTCGCGTGGGTGACGAGCTGGTGCTGGAGCGCTTCAACGCGTTCCGGCGCGCCGGCATCACGTCGGTCAAAGTGTTCGCGGGCTACACGTCGCTCGATCTGCGCGAGGACGCGCAGCCGACGACCACGCAGCAGACGCCGAGCAAGTACGTGCTGGCGTTCGACGTCGCCGATGCCCACGGCGAAGTCGTCGGCGAAGCCGGTCGCGAATTGTCCGACACGCTGCGGAAGAAGCTGCTCAAGGCGGGCGTCACGAAGGTGGACGTGCTCCTGCCACCGGGCCGGAGCGAGTCGCCGTTGATCAAGAACACACTCGCGAAGGATCCGACGCACTCCGAAGCGGAGGCGCTGGCGCAGATCTACACGCTGCTGCGTCCCGGCGAGGCGCCGAATCTCGAGACGGCGCGCGAGGCGCTGAAGCGCCTGTTCTTCCACCCCAAGCGCTATGATCTGGGGCGCGTGGGCCGCTACAAGATCAACCAGCGGCTCAAGGTGAACGAGGCGAAGGACAACACCGTCCTCACCGAGAACGACTTCATCGCGATCATCCGCTACCTGATCGAGCTGTCCGAAGGCCGCGGCTACACCGACGACATCGACCACCTCGGCAACCGCCGGGTGCGCTCGGTCGGCGAGCTGATCGCCAACCAGTTCTCGGTCGGCCTGTCGCGCATGGCGCGGCTCATCAAAGAGCGGATGAGCATCAACAACGATCCCGAGCGGATCACGCTCGACGATCTGGTCAATGCGCGCACCGTCAGCGCCGTCATCCAGGCGTTCTTCGGCAGCTCGCAGCTGTCGCAGTTCATGGATCAGACCAATCCGCTCGCCGAGCTGACGCACAAGCGCCGCCTATCGGCGCTCGGTCCGGGCGGGCTCACGCGCGAGCGCGCGGGCTTCGAGGTGCGCGACGTGCACTACAGCCAGTACGGCCGTATGTGCCCGATCGAGACGCCGGAAGGTCCGAACATCGGCCTCATCACGAGCCTTTCGTGCTACGCGCGCGTGAACGATCTCGGCTTCATCGAGACGCCGTACCGTGTCGTGAAGGACGGTAAGGTCACGGACGAGACGCGCTGGCTGTCGGCCTCCGAAGAAGAGGATTACGCGGTGGCGCAGGCGAACGCGCACCTCACGCCGGACGGCCGGTTCGCCGACGAGCTGGTGCTTTGCCGCAAGCGGGACGACTACCCGCTGCTGCCGCCCAACAAGATCGATTTCATGGACGTGGCGCCCGAGCAGCTCGTCTCGATCGCCGCGGCCCTGATTCCGTTCCTGGAGCACGACGACGCGAACCGCGCGTTGATGGGCTCGAACATGCAGCGGCAGTCGGTGCCGCTCCTCTTCCCGCAGGCGCCGCTGGTGGGCACCGGGCTCGAGGAGAAAGTGGCGCGCGACTCCGGGGCGGTCGTCATCGCCCGCCGCGGCGGCGTGGTCACGCGCGTCACGGCCGATGAGATCATCATCGACGCCGGCGACGACGACTCGGGGCCCGGCGACGGCAATGGCGATCATCCGCTGGCGCGGCTCAAGCAGCACGACCGCTTCCGCCTGAAGAAGTTCTGGCGGACAAACCAGGACACCGCCATTAACCAGCGGCCGCTCGTGCACATGGGCCAGAAGGTGAAGGCGGGGCAGATCGTCGCGGACGGCGCGGGCACGGAGCGCGGGGATCTCGCGCTCGGCGCCAACGTCACCGTGGCGTTCATGCCGTGGTACGGCCACAACTTCGAAGACGCGATCGTGCTTTCCGAGCGTCTCGTGAAGGACGACGTCTATTCGTCGATCCACATCCAGGAGCTCGAGCTGCACGTCCGCGACACCAAGCGCGGCCGTGAGGAGATCACGCGCGAAATCCCGAACGTCGCCGAGGAGTCGCTGGTGGACCTCGACGAGCGGGGCATCGTGCGCATCGGCGCCCATGTGAAGGCGGGCGACATCCTGGTCGGCAAGATCACGCCGAAAGGCGAGACGGAGCTCTCGCCCGAAGAGAAGCTGCTCACCGCGATCTTCGGCGAGAAGGCGAAGGACGTGAAGGACTCGTCGCTGAAGGTGCCGCCGGGGATGGAAGGCGTCGTCATCGACGTCAAGATCTTCTCGCGGATCGAAGACCAGGTGGTCGAGAAAGACCGCGGCGAGCGGATCGGCGAAGTGCGCCGGCTCGAGGCGGAAGAGAAGGCCCGCATCTCCGAGGCGATGTTCGCCGAGATGCAGGAGCTGCTGGCGAATCAGGAAGTCGGTCTGATCCTGAAGGCGGGCACGGTCGAAGAGTATCTGCCGGCCGGCACCAAGCTCTCCAGGCAGCAGCTGAGCGAGATCAACTTCGCCGATGTCGACCTGAAGACGCTGCGCGTCGCCAACAAGTCGGTGAACGAGAAGGTCCGCGCCGTGCTCGACGCGGCCAGCGCCGAGCGCGCCAAGATCGAAGAGAAGTCGGAAGACCAGATCGACAAGATCCTGCAGCCGGACGAGCTGCCGCCGGGCGTCATCCAGCTGGTGAAGGTCTACGTCGCCGAGAAGCGGAAGATCTCGGTCGGCGACAAGATGGCGGGACGCCACGGCAACAAGGGCATCATCGCGCGCATCGTGCCGGAGGAGGATATGCCGTTCCTCCCCAACGGGACGCCGGTGGACATCGTGCTCAACCCGCTGGGTGTGCCGAGCCGTATGAACGTCGGCCAGATCCTCGAGACGCACCTCGGCTGGGCGGCGAACCTGCTGGGCTTCGACGCCAAGACGCCCGTCTTCCAGGGCGCCAATGAGACCGAGATCGGTGTCTTGCTACGGCTCGCAGGACTGAGCTGGGTCGCGGACGCGTTGCGGCTCGACGCGCGGCCGCCCGCGCTGGATAGCGAGCGCGTGACTCAAATCGTGGCGGATTTGCGGAGGTTGCCGTCCTCCAATGGCGACCGCCCCGACATCGGGACGGCCGGCGTGGACCTGCTCGGCGGGCGCAGCGTGTCGGCGGAAACGCGCGAGCTGCATCACCAGTTGGTGGATTTCCTGAAATCCGCCGCGAAGGAGCTGGCGGAACGGGAGCTTGCGCAGCTGCGGATCGAGCAGGAAGTGCATGCCGCGAAGCTCGAGGCCGCCGACGCGGCGAATCTGTCCGCCGCGGAAAAGGCCGGGCTCAAGAGCGGTCTGAAGGAGATCGAGAAGAGTCTCGCCAAGGACAAGCCGGCCGAGGTGCTCGAGGCGATGGGACGTCCCGCACTCGCGGCGCTGTTCGGCGCGAAGTCCGAAGCGGACGTGGATGCCGCGGCGGACGAGCTGCTGGTGGCCGCGGGGCTGTCGCCGGTCGGCAAGTGCCGGTTGCGCGACGGCCGCACGGGCGAGCTGTTCGAGTCCGAGGTGACCGTCGGCTCGATCTACATGATGAAGCTGTCGCACCTCGTGGACGACAAGATCCACGCGCGCTCCATCGGCCCGTACTCGCTGGTGACGCAGCAGCCGCTCGCCGGCAAGGCGCAGTTCGGCGGCCAGCGGTTCGGCGAAATGGAAGTATGGGCGCTGGAAGCGTACGGCGCTGCGCACACGCTGCAGGAGATCCTGACCGTCAAGTCGGACGACGTGAACGGACGCAGCCGCGTGTACGAGGCGATCGTGAAAGGGCAGAACCTGCCGAAGCCCGGGATCCCGGAGTCCTTCAACGTGCTGGTGAAGGAGCTCCAGGCGCTCGGATTGAAGGTGACGCTCGGCACTACTGAAGAAGTGGAGGAATAAGTGATCGATTTCCGAAGCGGCCACGAGCCCAAGAGCTCGAGCTTTGACTATATCCAGATCCGGATCGCCTCCCCCGAGGAGATCCGGGGCCCGAAGGACTCCAAGGAGCGCGAGCGCCTGGAGCTCCAGGGGCAGCGCACGTGGTGGTCGTGGGGCGAAGTCACCAAACCCGAGACGATCAACTACCGGTCGTTCAAGCCGGAACGGGATGGGCTCTTCTGCGAGCGCATCTTCGGCCCGGTCAAGGACTGGGAGTGCCACTGCGGCAAGTACAAGCGAATCCGCTATCGCGGCGTGATCTGCGATCGCTGCGGCGTCGAGGTGACGCTGTCCAAGGTGCGGCGCGAGCGCATGGGTCACATCGAGCTCGCGGTGCCCGTGGCGCACATCTGGTTCTTCAAGACGCTGCCGTCGCCGATGGGCAACCTGCTCGACATGACGCTGCGCGATCTCGAGCGGGTCATCTACTACACGAATTACGTGGTGATCGAGCCGGGTGAGCAGGAAGTGCAGGAGCGGGAGTTGCTGGATGAGGATCGCTTCCTCGAGCTGCGGAACAAGGCGAAGACCGAGGGCGACACGGCATTCCGTGCCGACATCGGCGCGCCGGCGATCCGCTCGCTGCTCGAGCGGATCAACGTGGACAAGCTCGCCGACGAATTGCGCGACACCGTCGCGAACGAGACGAGCCAGCACCGCAAGAAGCAGATGCTCAAGCGGCTCAAGATCGTGGACGCGATGCGCAACTCAGGCAATGCCGGCGAGCAGCGGAACGATCCACGCTGGATGATTCTCGACGTCGTGCCGGTGATTCCGCCCGACCTGCGGCCGCTTGTGCCGCTCGACGGCGGGCGCTTCGCCACGTCCGACTTGAACGATCTGTACCGGCGGGTGATCAACCGGAACAACCGGCTGCAGAAGCTGATCCTGCACCGCGCGCCGGAGGTCATTCTCCGCAACGAGAAGCGCATGCTGCAGGAGGCGGTGGACGCGCTGTTCGACAACGGCCGCCGCTCCAAGGCGATTCGGGGACGCGGCAAACGGCCCCTCAAGTCGCTGTCCGACATGCTGAAGGGCAAGCAGGGCCGGTTCCGAACCTGCTCGGCAAGCGCGTGGACTACTCAGGCCGTTCGGTGATCGTCGTCGGACCGGAGTTGAAGCTGCATCAGTGCGGTCTGCCCAAGGCGATGGCGGTCGAGCTGTTCAAGCCCTTCATCATCCACAAGCTGGTGGAAAAGGGCATCGCCGAAACGGTGAAGCGGGCGAAGAAGATCGTGGAGAAGGAGTCGCCGGAAGTGTACGAGATCCTCGAGGAGATCATCGAGGACCATCCCGTACTGTTGAACCGCGCGCCCACGCTCCACCGCCTGGGCATCCAGGCGTTCGAGCCGGTGCTCGTCGAGGGCAAGGCGATCCGGATTCACCCGCTCGTCTGCGCCGCGTTCAACGCCGACTTCGACGGTGACCAGATGGCCGTGCACGTGCCGCTGTCGTTCGAGGCACAGCTCGAATCGCGGCTCCTGATGATTTCGTCCAACAACATCCTCAAACCGTCCGACGGCCGGCCGGTCGCGGAGCCCAGCCAGGACATGGTGCTGGGCTGTCACTTCCTGACCAAGGAGCCGGCGGACTTCGAGGAGCAGCTCAAGACGGCGCCCCGTATCGGCTCGATGGCGGAGCTGGAGATGGGGCTCGCCGTGAAGAGGCTCGAGTTCCACTCGCCGGTGCAGATGTGGCACGAGCGCCCGGAATTGCCGGGCCGCTGGGTCGCGACGACGGCGGGACGCGTGATCTTCAACAGCATCGTCCCGGTGGGATTGCTGCGCGACATGGGCTTCCAGAACAAGGTGATGCGGAAGAAGGATCTCTCCGAGCTGGTGTTCGAGAGTTATCGCCGCGCTGGACTCAGTTCGACGGTGCAGTTCCTCGATCAGCTGAAGGAGTTCGGGTTCCGCTACGCCACCATCGGCGGCGTCTCGATCGGCGTGGCCGACCTCGAGATTCCGAGCGAGAAGTCGCCGCTGTTGCACGACGCCGAAGCGCGCGTCGAGCGGTTCCAGCGCGCGTATTCGACGGGCCAGATCACGTTTGGTGAGCGCTACAACAAGGTGATCGACGCCTGGACGCATGCAAATAACGACATCGCCGAGGCGATGGTCGCGACGATGCGGAAATCCAAGGGCGGCTTCAACCCGGTGTTCATGATGTTCGACTCGGGCAGCCGCGGCTCGCGCGATCAGATCCGGCAGCTTGCGGGTATGCGCGGCCTGATGGCGAAGCCGCAGAAGAAGCTCACGGGCGGCATCGGCGAAATCATCGAGAGCCCGATCAAGTCGAACTTCCGCGAAGGGCTGTCGGTGCTCGAGTACTTCATCTCGACGCACGGCGCGCGGAAGGGTCTCGCCGACACCGCGCTCAAGACGGCCGACGCCGGCTATCTGACGCGGCGCCTGGTCGACGTGGCGCAGGATGTCACGATCACCGAGGAGGACTGTGGGACGATCCTCGGCCTCGAGATGTCGGCCTTGAAGGAAGGCGAAGACATCATCGAGCCGCTGCGCGAGCGCGTCGTAGGATGCGTGGCGCTCGACGAGGTGATGGATCCGCACGAGCTCGACGAAGACAGCCGGCCCAAGGTGCTGGTCGAAGCGGGCAAGCTGATCCTAGAGGAAACCTCGCAGGCCATCGAGGATGCGGGCATCGAAATGGTGAAGATTCGCTCCGTGTTGACGTGCGAGGCGAAGCGCGGCGTCTGCCGGATGTGCTACGGCCGCAACCTCGCCACGATGGACATGGTGGACCTCGGCGAAGCGGTCGGCATTCTGGCCGCCCAGTCGATCGGCGAGCCGGGCACGCAGCTGACCCTGCGGACCTTCCACATCGGCGGCACGGCGGCTCGTATCGCCGAGCAGACGGTGCGGAAGACCAAGGTGGAAGGCGTCATCGAGCACGGCGACCGGCTGACGTTCGTCGAGACGCCGGACAAGCAGAGGGTCGTGACGAGCTACGAGGGCGAGCTGATCCTCAAGGCGGCACCCCACGGTGGGACGTCCGGCACGGCTGCCAGCAAGCTGGCGGTGCATTCGCGCTTCCAGGTGCCGCTCGGCGCGACGCTGATGGTCGACGACGACCAGCAGGTGGCGAAAGACGGCGTCCTGTTCACGTGGGATCCGTACACCAACCCGATCATGACGGACGTCGGGGGGCTGGTGCGC
>Ga0193755_1000223_pt1 | contig 16063 bp, 13 predicted proteins | sample H1a2metaG_FD_144921 | JGI IMG/M metagenome (GOLD analysis project Ga0193755, IMG submission 144921) | Soil microbial communities from a riparian zone of the East river system, Colorado, United States - H1a2 | ecosystem: Environmental > Terrestrial > Soil > Riparian zone | place: USA: East River...
AGGCGTTGGCGCGCTGCCCCATGCCCACCGTGTTCCTGACGGGCGCGGGGCATCGCGAGGCGCGCGCCACCCTCGCTGCCGCGCTGCCCCTCCTCGCCGCCGACGACCACTACGCGGCCTACGGTCCCTGCCAACCTCCACAACCTCCCCGGCGGGGTGGGGGTGGGCGGTAATGTGCGGCATCTTCGGCGCCGTCTCCCTCTCGGGCGCCCCGCTCAAACACCCCGATTGCATCGCCGCCATGGCCGCGGCACTGGCCCACCGCGGTCCAGACGGCGAGCGCATCGTGGGCCACGAGCGCGCGCGCCTGGGCGCCCGCCGCCTCGCCATCATGGACTTGACCACCGGCGACCAGCCGTTCCAGAGCCCGGATGCTTCCATCTGGATGATCTGCAACGGCGAGATCTACAATGCGCCGGAGCTGCGCCGCGAGTATACCCTCGCCGGGTATCCGTTCCGCTCGACCGGGGACATCGAGACGATCGTGCCGCTGTACGAGCGCTTCGGCGCGGACGGCGTGGGACGGCTCGAGGGGATGTTCGGCCTGGCGGTGTGGGACGACCGGCACGAACGGCTGGTGCTCGCGCGCGACCGCGCCGGCGAGAAGCCGCTCTTTTGGACGGAGGTGAACGGCGAGCTGCGGTTCGCGTCGGAGATCCAGGCGCTGCTCGCCTACCCCGACCAGCCGCGCCGCGTGAACCCCGCGGCGGCGGCGCTGTACGGCGCGCTCGGCTACGTCCCCGCCCCGTACACGATGCTCGCCGGCATCTCGAAGCTCGCGCCCGCCCATCTCCTTGTTGCCGATCGCAAAGGCCTGGCGGTGCGCCGCTATTGGGATCCCGCCGCCGTCGCCGCACGGCCGTCGCGGCTCGACGCCCCGGCCACGCTGCGCGACGTGCTGCTCCGCGCGGTCGAGCGCGAGCTGATGTCGGACGTGCCCGTGGGCGTGTTCACGAGCGGCGGCCTCGATTCGTCGCTGCTCGCGGCCGCGGCGGCACGGGTCATGTCGGGCGAGCGGATCCACACCTACTCCGTGAAGTTCGCCGAGCCGGGCTACGACGAGAGCCCCAACGCCGAGGCCGTGACGCACCACATCCGCACCATGCACCACGTGGTCACCGCGGACGATCCTGCGCTCGAGCGCGCGTTCGATCACATAACCCGCTCGCTCGCCGAGCCGGTGGGCGACCCCGCCATCCTACCGACGTTCCTCCTGGCCGAAGCGGCACGGGAGCACGTCAAAGTGGTGCTCTCGGGGGAAGGCGCGGACGAGCTGTTCGGCGGCTACCCTACGTATCTGGGCCACACGGCGGCGGGGTGGTATCGCAGGATTCCGGGACGAGCGGCGCTCCGCTGGCTCGTGAACCGGCTGCCGACCTCGACCGGCAAGGTCACGCTCGAGTTCCTGCTCAAGCAGTTCGTCGCCGGCGCCGACCTCCCGCTCGTCGAGCGTCACCTGACGTGGTTCGGCGCGCTGGGGCCGGACGCACGCGTGCTCGCGTGGGCGGGCGGGCTCTTGAACGGGTTTCCCGGTGACGCGTCGCTCAACCGGGTGTTGTGGCTCGACTTCCTCACCTACCTCCCGGACAACCTGCTCGTAAAGGTGGACCGTGGGACGATGCTCGCGTCCATTGAGGCACGGGCGCCATACCTCGACCGCGAGGTGATGGAGCTGGCGCTGCCGGCGCCGGCGGCGCTCAAGGTGCGGGGGTTCACCACCAAGGCGATATTAAAGGAAGCGGCGCGGGGGCTCGTGCCCGCCGACGTGATTCATCGCCGCAAGCGTGGGCTGTCGGTGCCGGTCGCTCGGTGGCTGAATGCCGGGCTCGGCGCGCTCGCCGATCGTCATCTCGCGGCCCCCCGGCTGTATCGCGATGCCCCGACCGCGCGACTTCTGGCCGAGCACCGTACGGGACGGCGCAACAATGCCCGCAAGCTGTGGCCGATTCTCATGGCCGAGCTGTGGGCGGAGCGATGGAACGTAGACACAAGCGAGCCATGACCCGAGCCGAAGCCCTGCAGTTGATGCACGAGCACACCCAGTCCCCCTCGCTGCGCCAGCACATGCTGGCGGTCGAAGCGGCGATGCGCGCCTACGCGCAGAAGCACGGCGAAGACCCGGAGACGTGGGGCATCGTGGGGCTGCTGCACGACTTCGACTACGAGAAGTTTCCGAATCCGGAGCACTCGCCCACCGAGGGTCACCCGGCGTGGGGCGCGCGGCTGCTCCGGGAAAAGGGCGTGCCCGAGCCCCTGTGCCGCGCCATTCTCGGTCACGGGACGTACACCGGCGTGCCGCGTGACACCCGCATGGCCCAGACGCTGTTCGCGGTGGACGAGCTGTGCGGCTTCCTGGTGGCGTGCGCGCTGGTGCGCCCATCCAGGAGCTTCGCGGATCTCGAGGTGTCGTCGGTGAAGAAGAAGCTCAAGGACAAGGGGTTCGCGCGCGGGGTGAACCGCGACGAAGTGGGTCAGGGAGCCGTGGAGCTGGGCGTCCCGCTGGACGAGCACATCGCCTTCGTGATTCAGGCGCTGCGTCCCGCGGAGGGCGGGCTCGGGCTCGGCGGGCCGGTCGGGTGAGCGTTCCGGCCACGGCCGCGCCCAGCGCGCGCGACCCGCTCGCCCTCGCGATCGACCGCGCCGCCGGCGCCCGGCCGATCGACGGCAACCGCCTCGAGCATCACCCCGACAGCCCGCGCGCCCTGGACGCGATGCTCGCCGCCATCGCCGCGGCGCGCCGCTGGGTGCACTTCGAGAACTACATCATCCGCGACGACGCGACCGGCCAACGCTTCGCCGACGCGCTCGTCGAGCGAGCCCGTGCCGGCGTCGCCGTGCGTGTCCTGTACGACGCCCTCGGCTCGTTCGGCACGTCGCGCCGCTACTGGCGCCGGCTCACCCAGGCCGGCGCCGAGGTGCGCGCCTTCCATCCGCTCCTCACCCGTCACCCGTTCGACCTGTTCGCCCGCGACCACCGCAAGCTGCTCGTCACGGACGGCGGTTGGGCGATGACCGGCGGCCTGTGCATCGGCGACGAGTGGGCGGGCGACCCGGCGCGCGGTCGCCGGCCCTGGCGCGATACGATGGTGGCCGTCACCGGTCCCGGGGCCGCGGCGCTCGACGGCGCTTTCGCCCGCATCTGGCGACGCACGGGCCCGCCGCTCCCGCCCGATGAGCTGGAGGCCGATCCGGCGGAATGCGGGTCCTCGACGGCGCGCGTCGTGGCGGGCGCCCCCGGCCGGGCGCGCGTGTACCGCGCGGTCCAGCTCCTGGCCGCGAGCGCGACGGACCGCCTGTGGATCACCGATGCGTACCTGATCGCACCGCCGCCCCTGTACGCCAGCCTGCTCGACGCCGCGCGGGCCGGCGTGGACGTGCGCCTGCTCGTCCCCGGCACGAGCGACCTCCCGGTACTGCGGGATTCCACTCGGATCGGCTACCGCGACCTGTTGCGCGCGGGTGCCCGCATCTTCGAGTGGCAGGGACCCATGCTGCACGCCAAGACGCTGCTGGTCGATCACCGCTGGGCGCGCGTGGGGTCGAGTAATCTCAACGTCTCCAGTTTGCTCGGGAATTACGAGCTGGATCTCTTCGCCGAATGCAATCAGCTCGCCGCCGCGCTCGCGCAGCAATTCCTGCGCGACCTCGCGTCCAGCCGCGAGATCGTGCTGCAGGCCCGTCGCCGATTCCTCCCGCCCCGGCTCGTTGGAGCGCCCGCCGCCGCGCCGTCCCCCGTTCCCGAGCAGCCGCACAAGCGCTCCGGGTACGAGCTCGGGGCGGTGGCTGTCGTCACGCTGCGCCGCGTGGCGGGCGGGCTGCGTCGCGCGATCACGTCGACCGCGGCGCTCGTGTTTGCGGGCGTCGGGGTGCTGCTGCTCGCGTTCCCGCGGGTGATGGCGATCGTGCTCGCCGCGGGGGCGTTCTCGCTGGCCCTGGCCTTCGGCCTCTACACCTTCGAGCGGCGCCGCACGCGGGACGCGGACGATGGCTGATCCCCCCCCCCAACCCACGCAGCAGGCTGCGCGTATAGCTCAGCAGGACGAGGCCGACCTGGTCGCCCGTGCCGTCGCCGGCGACCGTCCGGCGTTCGGGGTCCTGGTGGAGCGATACGCCGGCGTGGCGCGCCGCGTGGCACGCGCGGTGTTGGGCAATCCTGAAGACGCGGACGACGCCGCGCAGGATGCCATGTTGTCGGCGCTCGTGAAGCTCGAGCAGTACGACGCGCGGCGTCCGTTCGGCCCCTGGTTGCTGCGGATCGTCGCCAACGCCGCCACGGACCGGCGGCGGCGCCGCTCGGTGCGGCGCGTCGAGCCACTCGACGTCGGGCTCACGGCCGGCGGCCCGCGGCCCGACACGGCGACCGAGCGCCGGGCCCTGAACGAGCGGTTGCGGCAGGCCTTGGCCGAGCTGCCGGAGCGGCGGCGTGTGGCGGTGGTGCTGTTCGACGTCGAAGGGTATTCGCATGGGGAGATCGCCACGGTCCTCGGGATACCCGAGGGAACGGTGCGATCGGAAGTGTTCCACGCGCGGCGCCGCTTGCGGGTGCTGCTGGCGGACTGGAAGGAGGAGGGATGAACGATCCACTGCCGTTCGATCACCGGCCCGACCTGGTGCTCGGGAGGGCGCTGCGAGAGGCGCTCGACCCCGGCGACGCGCAGGCGTTCACCGCGCGCGTCGTAGCCCTGGCGGGTCAGGTGCGCCTGCCGTCGTGGGACGCCGTGCTCGCCCGTTGGGCGCGCACCGGCGTGGCGGCCGCCCTCGTCGTCGCACTGGCCGCAGGCTACTTCGTGGGCCGCACTACCGCGGCGTCCCCCGCTGCCGCTCGCCCGACGGTCTCGGATGTCCTGATCGCGCCGCCGGCGCACCCGGGAGAGGTCGAAGTCGTCCTCGCGTCCGTGATCGGCAACAACTAGTAAGGGAAAGGACCGTCATGTTGAACCGTTCCACAACCTGGGCTGTGGCATTCCTCGTCGCCACGTTCGCGGCGGGGCTCGCCGTCGGGGCCGGCGGCCGGGCGCTTTGGGTCCGGTACGCGTCGGCGGCGGCGCCCGAGCGCGGGCGCGGCCTCGATCGGATGATGGACGAGCTGAACGAGGAGTTGCGGCTCGACCCCGCGCAGCGCGACTCGGTACGGGCGATCGTGCAGCGCCACCGCACGCGGATGACGGCGGTGTGGGAGACGGTGCGCCCGCGCTTCGACTCGATGCGGGCGCAGATGGACTCTGAAGTCGCCCGTCACCTCACGCCCGATCAACAGGCCAAGTACCGCGACCATGTGACCCGGTACCGGCATCAGAAGGAGCAGGAGAAGGCCGACACGGGGACTCGAAAGAAGTGATCGGGGCGCGGGCGGGAGTGATCGTGGCACTCGTGTCGGCTTTATCCGCGACCCGGGTCGCCGCGCAGCAGCCGCAGCTCGAGATCTCGCTCGCGGAGGCGGTGCGCCGTGCGCTGGACGTGCAGCCGTCCATCGTCCAGGCGCGCGGCGACGTGCGCACCGCCGGCGCCGGGCAGCGCTCGGCCGCCGGCGCGTTCTTGCCGACGATCACCGCCAGCGGCTCGTCCAATCTAGCGTCAACCAGCCGGTACAACGCGGCGACGGGGCAGATCGTGACGGTGCCCTCGAACACATCGTACTCGGGCTCGCTGGGGCTGAGCCTGGACCTGTTCGACGGCTTCCAGCGACTCGCCAACAAGCGCGCCGCCGCCGCCACCGAGCACGCCGCCGATGCCGGACTCATCAACCAGCGCTACCAAGTGACGGCGACGACCGCGCAGCTCTTCTTCACGGCCCTCGCCGACGAGGAACTCGTCCGAGTGGCCGAGGCGCAGTTGCAGCGCGCCAAAGAAGAGCTGCAGATCTCCGTGAACAAGTTCCAAGCCGGGGCGGCCACGCGCTCCGACACGCTCACTGCGAGGGTGGATTTCGGCAACGCGCAGCTCGCGCTGCTGCAAGCGAACGCGAACCTCGCCACGGCCCAGGCCAACCTCGGACGCCAGGTCGGCGTCGACCAGCCGGTGCGCGCAGTCCCCGATACGGCGTTCCCGTCCCTTCCCGACACCACGGCGCTGCGCGCCCAGGCCCTGGACTCCTCACCCCAGGTGCAGCAGGCGGAGGCGAGGGCCCGCGCCGCCGGAGCCCAGGTCGGCGCCGCGCGCTCGCAGTACTGGCCCACGTTGTCGGCGTCGTACGCGAACGGCTACACAGGGCTCGACAGCTTGGGTCGTGTTGGCCTGGCGCCCTGGTCAACGACGCAGCGCTACGTCAACAACTGGGCGCTCCGGTTCTCCCTGAGCTGGACGCTATTCAACGGGTTCACACGGGAAGCGAACCAGGTGACCGCCTCCGTGGCCCAGGACGTCGCGCGGGCGGCGGCGGCGGATACCCGCCGCCAGATCGGCGCCCAGCTAACACAACAGCTCGCCGCAGTGACCACCGCGTACGCGCAGTTCGGGATCACCGGCGCCAACGTGGCGGCCGCCACCGAAGCGCTGCGGGTCACCCAGGAGCGCTACAAGCTCGGCGCCGGGACCCTGCTCGATCTACTCACGGCCGAGGCCAACATGACGCAGGCCCAGGTGAACCAGGTCCAGTCACGCTACAACTACCTCATCGCCCGCGCCCAGGTCGAGGCGCTGGTAGGACACGCCCTGTGACCACCGTCCAGCCGACTACGTTCCGCACCGGCGACACGCCGCTGCCCGACACCGTCATCCTCACGCACAAGCTCACGCGCGATTACGACATGGGTGGTGAAGTGGTGCACGCGCTGCGCGGCGTCGAGATCCAGATGCGACGCAATGAGTTCGTGGCCATCATGGGCCCCTCCGGCTCGGGGAAATCGACGCTGATGAACCTCATCGGCTGCCTCGACACGCCGACCGCGGGCGAATACTGGCTCAACGGGCAGCAGGTGAGCGACCTGTCGGACGACCAGCTGGCGCGGATTCGAAACAAAGAGATCGGGTTCGTGTTCCAGACGTTCAATCTGCTGCCGCGCGCCAGCGCGCTGCACAACGTCGAGCTGCCGTTGATTTATGCGGGGATGGCTGCGAAGGAGCGACGCGCCCAGGCGGCCCGGGCGCTCGAGCGCGTCCAGCTCGCCGACCGGATGACGCACAAGCCGAACGAGCTGTCGGGCGGGCAGCGCCAACGGGTGGCGATCGCCCGCGCGCTCGTGAACGATCCCTCGATCCTGCTGGCGGACGAGCCCACCGGCAACCTCGACTCCGCCACCGGCGAGGAGATCATGCGCCTGTTCCGGGAGCTGCACGACACCGGCCAAACCATCGTGCTGGTCACCCACGAAGCCGATATCGCGGCGCACGCCTCCCGCCAGATCCACCTGCGCGACGGGCTCGTCGAGCGCGACGTGCAGACGAAAGGCAAAAAGTCGTGAACCGATGCTTTGCCCTGCTGCTCGGCGTCGCCGCCTGCCAGAAGGCGCAGACCGCGCCGCTGTACGAGAGAGTCCCCGTGGCGCGCCGCGACGTCGTCGTCACGGCCACCGCCACCGGCTTGATCCAGCCGATCCTCACCTTCCGCGTGAAGTCGAAGGCGTGGGGGCAGATCGTCGCGATGCCGGTGCAGACGGGAGACGAGGTGAAGAAGGGCCAGCTGCTGGCCAAGATAGACCCGCGGCTGCCGCAGAACAACCTGTCCCAGGCGCAGGCGAGCGTCGACAAGGCCCGGGCCCAGCTGGTGAATGCCACCGGGCAGCTCAAGCGCAGCGAGGCCCTGTTCCAGAGCGGGTCGCTGGCGGAGACCGACTACGAGTTCACGAGGCTCGCCTACGCGACGGCCCAAGCGGCCGTCGTCAACGCCGAGGCGAATCTCCAGACCGCGCGGGACGCGATGGAAGACACGCAGGTCCGCGCGCCCATCACCGGCACGGTGCTCGTCGTCGACGCGGTGCTCGGGACGGTCATCTCGAGCCCAACGCTCGGCGGCGGCACGGTGATTCTTGAGATGGCGAGCCTCGACACCGTGCAGGACTCCGCCGCGGTCGTCGAAACCGATGTGGGCGGCGTGCGGCCGGGGATGCCGGTCACGATCATCGTCGACGCCTATCCGGACCGCACGTTCAACGGCACCGTTCTGAAAATCTTGCCGCAGGCGCAGGTCGTCCAGAACACCACGATGTTCCCGGTACTGGTCGACATCGCGAATCCTGGACACCTGCTCAAGCCGGGGATGAACACCGACGTCAGGATCCACATCGGCGGTCGGCAGGGTGTGCTCGCGATCCCGAGCGCAGCGCTCCGGACCAAGCGCGACGTGGGCTCGGCGGCGCAGCTCTTGGGGCTCGACTCGCAGGCCGTGCAGCGGAACCTCGCCGGCGTGCAACCGGCAGCCGGCGCGCAGGGCACCGCCGCGACGTTCGCGACGGCGAGCGGTCGCACCGGTGGGGCCGCAGGGGACAGCGCGGGGGCCGGGGCAGGCGGAGGTCGCGGGGGGCGCGGGGGGCGCGGGGCGGGGCGGAACGGGAGCGGGCGGGCCAGCAGCTACTTCGTGTTCGCGTTGCGCGGCGGCGCGGTGGTTCCCGTTTCGATCAGGACGGGCCTGTCCGATCAGGAGTACATCGAGGTGACGAGCGGCCTGACGGAAACGGACTCGGTACTCGTGCTACCGAGCGCGTCGCTCGTGCAGTCGCAGCAGCAGTTCCGGCAACGCTTCCAGACCGTGACCGGCGGCGGGCTGCCCGGGCTGCGGCAGCAACAGCAGCCCGCCGCCGCGCCGAGGTGATCATGCCGCGCTCCCGGTTCCTGGCCGCGTCCGCAGCGTTGCTCCTGGGAGTGGCCGCCTGCCGCAAGGCGGCGCCCGCGCCGTTGTACCAGAAGGTGCCCGTCCAGCACCGCGACATCGTCGTCACGGCCACCGCGTCGGGCGCGATCCAGCCGATCCTCACGTTGAGCGTGAAGTCGAAGGCCTCGGGTGAGATCCTCGAGAGTCCGGTCCAGACGGGGGACGAGGTCAAGAAGGGTCAGCTGTTGGCCCGGATCGACCCGCGCATCCCGAGCAACAACCTGACCCAGGCGCAGGCGAACCTGGCGGTGGCGAAGGCGCAGCTCGACAACGCGACCGCGCAGCTCAAGCGCAGCGAAGCCCTGTTCCAGAGCCAGTCGATCACCCAGGCCGGGCACGACTCGGCCCAGCTTTCCTCCGCGACGGCCCGCGCGGCGGTGGTCACGGCCGAGGCGAACCTCCAGACCGCCCGCGACGCGATGTCGGACACTCAAGTCCGCGCGCCGAACACGGGCACGGTGCTCGAGCTGGACGCCGTGCTCGGCACCGTGATCTCGAGCCCTACGAATGACGTGGGCGGCGGCACCGTCATTCTCAAGATGGCAAACCTCGACACCGTCCAGGTCTCCGCCCTGGTGGACGAAACCGACGTCGGCAAGCTGCAACCGGGTTTGCCGGTGACGATCACCGTGGATGCGTACCCCAATCGCACGTTTACCGGCACGGTGCTCAAGATCGAGCCGCAGGCGCAGGTGACGCAGAACGTGACGATGTTTCCGGTCGAGGTGAACATCCTGAACCCCGGGCACCTCCTGAAGCCCGGGATGAACACCGAGGTCGAGATCCACGTCGGCAGTCGCCAGGGCGTGCTCGCGGTGCCTAATGCCGCCCTGCGCACGCCGCGCAACGTGGCCTCGGCCGCCCAAGTCCTGGGGCTCGACCCGAAGACCGTGCAGCAGCAGCTCGGGCAGACCGCGGCGGCGCCCACGGCGAGCCGGGACAGCGTCGCTTCGGGGGACGGCGGCAAGCTCCACGCCGCGGAGGCGCCGAGCGCGCAGCAGCAGAGCGCGGCGCCGGGCAGCGACATCGTGTTCACGCTGCGCAGCGGCAAGATCGTCGTCGTATCGATTGGCACCGGTCTCACCGACCAGGACTACACCGAGGTGACGAGCGGCCTCACGGACCGCGATACGGTGCTCGTGTTGTCGGGCACAACGCCGAGATAGCCGTGCTACTGGGCGAGATCATCGGGGTCGCGCTCGAGGCGCTACGGGCGAACAAGCTGCGCTCGCTGCTCACGATGCTCGGCATCATCATCGGCGTCGGCGCGGTCATCACCATGATCGCGTTGGGGTCGGGAGCGCAGAAGTCCGTGCAGGATCGGATCCAGGCGCTCGGCCCCACCCTGCTCACCGTGTCTCCCGGTCAGAGCTTCATGCGCGGCGTCGCCAGCGGCAGCCGCGTGAGCCTGACCATGGACGACGACACCGCGCTCGCGAACAACGCCCGCTACGCGACCGACGTGATTCCCGAGCTGACCAGCAATCTCCAGGTCCAGCTCGGCACCCAAAACATCAACGTCAACGTGGTGGGGACGACGCCGAACTACGCGCCCGTGCACAACTACGGCCTTACGGCCGGCCGCATGTTCACCGCCGGCGACGACGCGGCCCGCCGGCGGGTCGCCGTGCTCGGCGCGTCCGTTCCCCAGATGATCAACGCGAATCGCCAGGCGATCGTCGGACAGGACCTTCTGATCCGCGGTATTCCGTTCGAGGTGATCGGCGTGTTGTCGGAGAAAGGCGCGCAGGGCTTCTCCAACCCCGACGAGCAGATCCTCATCCCGCTCGAGACCGCACGCTACCGGGTGATCGGCACCGACCGGCTGCGCAGCATCACGCTGAAGGTGGACGACGTCAACAACATGAACCTCGCGATGATCGAGATCGAGCGCGTGCTGCGGCGCCAGCACAAGATCCGCCCGGGCGGGGACAACGACTTCCAGATTCGCAACCAGACCGACATCCTGGCGACGCTGCAGCAGACCACGGACACATTCAAGTACCTGCTCGCCGGCATCGCGGCCGTCAGCCTGTTCGTGGGCGGCATCGGGATCATGAACATCATGCTGGTCTCGGTCACCGAGCGCACCCGCGAGATCGGCATCCGCAAGGCCCTCGGAGCCACCCCCTTCAACATCATGTTCCAGTTCCTGGTGGAGGCGTTGGTGCTGTGCCTCGTGGGCGGCCTGATCGGCGTGCTGTTCGGCTCGCTCGGCGCGGTGATCCTGTCCAAGCTGGCGCACTGGAACACCCTCATTTCGCCGGTCGCGATTCTCCTGGCGTTCGTCTTCAGCGCCGCGGTCGGGCTGTTCTTCGGCATCTGGCCGGCACGCCGGGCGGCGAGTCTCGATCCGATAGTTGCGTTGCGTTACGAATAGAAGGCGGAACGCGGAAGTCGGAACGCGGAACATCAGGATCGGCTGACGATTCGTAGGTGTGCCCTCCACGCTAGCTCGTCCGTTCCGCGCCCCGCGTTCCGCGTTCCGCCTTTATCTTTGAGCGCATGCTCGCCCTCCTCCTCGTCCTCCAGGGCGCCGCGGACGGCGGCCCGACTTACAGTGGCCTCGCGAAGCAGCTCGACGTGCGCATCCCGCGCTTCGAGGCGGAGGCGAAGATCGACGGCGTGCTCGACGAGCCGGTGTGGAGTCGGGCGGCGACGCTGACGGGGTTCTCGCAATACCGGCCCGTGGACGGCCGTCCGGCTGAAGACTCGACCGCGGTGCTCGTGTGGTACGCCCCCGACGCGATCTATTTCGGGATCCGCGCGTTCGAGCGCCACGGCAGCGTCGTCCGTGCGACCCTGGCCGACCGCGACAACATCGACGCGGACGACCACGTCGCCATCCTGCTCGACACCTATCTCGACCACCGCCGCGCCACGATGTTCGCCGTGAATCCGCTGGGCGTGCAGGAGGACGGCGTGTGGAGCGACGGTGTCGCCGCCGGCGCCGCCGGGGGGCCGAGCGCCGGTGGCCGGTTCGACGCGACGATCGACTTGAACCCCGACTACGTCTACGAGTCGCGCGGCCGGGTGACCGAGCAGGGCTACGAGGTGGAGGTGCGGATCCCGTTCAAGAGCCTGCGCTATCAGAGCGCCGACCCCCAGGATTGGGGCCTCCAGATCGTGCGGGCGGTGCAGCACTCGGGCTACGAAGAAACCTGGACCCCCGCGGTCCGCGCCAACGCGAGCTTTCTCATTCAGGCGGGCCGCCTGGTCGGCCTCGGCGCGATGCGGCGCGGCCTGGTGCTCGATCTCACGCCCGAGTTCACCACCAAGGTGGACGGCGCTCCGACCATGCCGGGCTACGACTATCGCGGCACGCCCGAAGTCGCGGGCAACGTGCGCTGGGGCGTCACGCAGAATCTCGGGGCGACCGCGACCGCCAATCCGGACTTCTCGCAGGTCGAGGCCGACGTCGGCCAGGTGACGCTCAACCAGCGATTCGCCCTGTTCTACCCCGAGAAGCGGCCGTTCTTCCTCGAGGGGCTGGAGCAGTTCGACACGCCCAACAGTCTCATCTACACGCGGCGCATCGCGCAGCCCGTGTTCGGCGCAAAGCTCGCCGGCAAAATCGGCGGCATGGGGATCGCCTATCTCGGGGCGGTCGACAACAGCGACCAGTCGGCCACGGGCGCTCACCCCATTTACAACATGTTGCGCCTGCGGCGTGACCTGGGGCCGACGTCAACACTCGGCATTGCCTACGCCGACCGAATCGACGGCGACGACTACAACCGCGTGCTGGGCGTCGACGCGCACGTCGTGTGGCGCAAGATCTGGTTCTCGGAGGTGCAGGTCGCCGGAGCGTGGACTCGGGCACCGAACGGCAGCCGCGCCGGCAAGCTCTGGACCGTCACCTTCGGCGACCGCACCGGTCGCGCGTACGGGAACCACTTCGAGCTGCTGGGCATCCAGAAGAACTTCCAGGACACGAGTGGGTTCGTGAATCGGACGGACTTCGTCGCTGGCCGCACGTTCAACCGGTTCAGCTGGTACGGCCGGCCAGGCGCGCTGGTCGAGCAGTTCAGTGTGATCGTCGGATTCGCCCCCATCTGGCGCTACCGCGACTTCGGCCGGTTGAACCGGACCATCGAGGACACCCTGCAGAGCTTCTGGATCGCGACCTTGCGCGGCGGGTGGCAGGCCCAGGTAACGCTCAACCTCAACCACTTCGGCTTCGATGCCACGGACTTCTCGGGCTACACGGTCGGCACCGCGCCCTTCGTGTTGCCCCACGATTTGTATCAACTCCCCGGCGCGGCGTTCATCGTGAACGCACCGAACCGGGCCGTGTCGGGCAGCGTGGTGCTGGGCTACTCGGCCGTGGCCATCTTCCCCGAGGCATCCGAGGGCCGACAGGTCGCCCTCACCACGGTCGCCGCCCTGCGCCCCACGCCGGCCCTGCGCCTCGAGGCGCGCTGGGTGCACCAGCGCCTCACCCGCGCGCGCGACGGCAGCCGGTTTTCAACCGCGAATATCCCCCGGCTCAAGCTCGAGTACCAGCTGACGCGCGCGATCTTTGTGCGCTACATCGGGCAATATTTCGCGGAAGACCAGGCCGCGCTCCTCGATCCCCGTACCGGGCAACCGCTCCTCGTGAACGGCGACACCGCGCGAGCGATAGTCACGAACGACTTCCGGAACGACCTGCTGTTTTCCTACAAGCCGACGCCCGGGACCGTGGTCTTCCTGGGCTACGGCGCGTCGCTCACCGAGGCCGACGCGTTCCGGTTCCGGAACCTGAGCCGCACGTCGGATGGCTTTTTCCTCAAGCTGAGCTATCTCTTCCGCATGTAGGTGGTATCAGACGAGGACCTGTTCCGGAGGTGGCCGTGATCCGTTCCCTCGCCCTGCTGCTGGTGCTCGCAGCCCTGCCCCAGGACCGAAGGGACGCGAAGCTCGTGTACCGGAACGTCACTGCCGGCGCGACCCATAGCTGCGGCATCGCCTCGGGGGGCGTGGCCTACTGCTGGGGCGACAACGGGTTTGGCCAGCTCGGCACCGGGGACGAGCGATCGAGTCTGGTCCCCGTCGCGGTGATCGGCGGCGAGACGTTCACCACACTCAGCGCGGGCGACGGGTTCACCTGCGGCGTCACCACCTCGGGCGTCGGGCACTGTTGGGGACGGAGCTGGCGCGTCGAGAGCGGGAGCCGGCCGCCCCACAGCGATGCCCCTGCTCCGGTGGTGGGTGGCCTGCTGTTCTCTCACATCAGCGCCGGCGCCAATCATGCGTGCGGCGTCACGATCGATCACGCGGCCTACTGCTGGGGCAGCAACGCGGAGGGTCAGTTGGGAACGGGCGACACGGCAAGCTCCCGTAGCCCGGTCCCAGTCGCCGGGCAACTGTCATTCGACTCCGTGAGCGCCGGGTGGGCCCACACCTGCGGCGTGACCACCAATCGGGTCGCCTACTGCTGGGGCAACAACCGATTCGGCCAGCTCGGCGACGGTACCCGGGACGCGACTCGCGTACCCAGGGCAGTCGTACAAATCCACGACTTTGTGTCGGTGAGCGCGGGCGGTCGCCATAGCTGCGGCGTCGGCGCGCGAGGCACCGTCTATTGCTGGGGTGACAACTTCCACAGCCAGATTGGAAGAACGGGCGTCCAAGCGTCTCGGTCGGGGAGCTTGGTCCCGGTGGCCCTGTTCGCGAGCGACCGATTCGTGGGGGTGACCGCCGGAGCATTCCACACCTGTGCCCTTACTCTCAAGAACATTGATCGCGTGACCTGCTGGGGATCCAATCAGGACTACCAGCTCGGCGTGCGCACGTCCCCCGAGTCGGACCGACTGATCGTATCGACAGACATCTTTCAGGGGATTCCGTTCGTCCAGGTCGACGCCGGTGACAACCACACCTGCGGCACGACCGACCGGGGAGCGACCTACTGCTGGGGGCGGAACGACGACGGCGAGCTGGGTGATGGGACCTTGCGCGCGCCGGCCCGCCCCGCGCGTGTGGCGGACCCCGACTCCACGAGGCACTGAGGCCTCACCTCTACCCCTCCCCTCCGCGCCGGGCCATTTTCCCCCACATGCCCGACGCGGCCGACCTGACCCAGCAACTCGCCGACGAAGACCGCGCCAAACAGCGCCGCTATGTGCTCGCGAACACCCGCGCGCGCTGGCGCTTCGTCGCGCTGGGAGCCGTCCTGCTCGCGATCCTCCGTGTCGCACGGGTCGCGCCCGCCTCGTGGCCCTTCATCCTGGGCTTCGCCGGTGTGTTCGCCGGCCTCAGCTACGCGATGCTCCGCGTGGCGCGGGGCGGTGAGTTCCGCGCCTGGCACGCACACGCCGACATGGCGGTAGGCGCCGCGATGATCTCCGCGATCCTCTACGCGGTGGGACCGACCGGACACCTGCTGTACGTCGTGTACCTGATTGCCCCGCTCCAGGCGGCGCTGTACCTCGGCCAGACCGAGGCGTGGCAGGCGCTGCTCGTCAACCTCACGGGCTTCGGGCTCGTCACCGCCCTCCGGGTCAGCCAGGGCGCGCCGGGCTGGGCGTGGAGCGCGTTCGCGCAGGAGACCCTGGTGCTCGCGTTCGTGGGCGCGGCTTTGGTGCCGACGCTGACCCGGTTCGTCACCAGGCTGCAGGCCGCGCGGAGCACGCTGGCACAGGTGGAGGGCGGCGACCTCACGGTGAAAGTGCAGGACGAGGAGCTGGACGAGCTGGGCTACCTCGGCGCGAGCGTGAACCGGACCACCGGCGCGATCGCCGGCATGGTACGTCAGGTCCAGCACCAGTCCCAGGACCTCGCGGCCATGGCCCAGCAGCTCGCCGCGTCCGCCCAGGAGCTGCAGGCTGCGTCCCACGAGATCTCCGCCGCCGCGGAACGGACGACCGAGGGCACGTCGCGCCAGCGGCAGCTCATCGGTCACGGCCGCGACGACTCGGAAGCCGCGGCGGACGTCGCGGCCCAGCTGCACGCGCGGGCGCAGGAGGCGGAGCGCCAGATCGCCGGCGTGGCGCAGCAGGCGCAGCGCCATGGCCAGGAGATCGCGCGGGCGAGCGAGCTGCTCGTGACGCTCGTGGACCACCTCGACCAGGTGTCCCGCGCCGCCGGCACCCTGGAGCTGGGCTCGCGCGAGATCGGGAAGCTCGTGGATGCGATCACACGCATCGCCAGTCAGACCGACCTGCTCGCCCTGAACGCGGCGATCGAAGCGGCGCGCGCGGGCCAACACGGGCTGGGATTCCGGGTGGTGGCCGACGAGGTGCGCAAGCTCGCCGAGCAGAGCGCCCGCTCCGC
>Ga0193755_1000224_pt1 | contig 15998 bp, 12 predicted proteins | sample H1a2metaG_FD_144921 | JGI IMG/M metagenome (GOLD analysis project Ga0193755, IMG submission 144921) | Soil microbial communities from a riparian zone of the East river system, Colorado, United States - H1a2 | ecosystem: Environmental > Terrestrial > Soil > Riparian zone | place: USA: East River...
CGTATCTTAAGTTCGTGAATGCCGGCACGATCGCCGTGCAGAGTCATAAGCAGTTCCTGGCCTATGCCGCCCACGTGATGCGCTCCGTCATCGTGGATTACGTGAGGCACGCTCAAGCGCAGCGGCGGGGCGGAAAGAGCGTGCACGTCACTTTGGATACCAACCTCGCCGAGTCAATCGAGTCTCCGGTCGATGAGATCATCCGAGTCAACGACTTGCTCGACGAACTCGCGCTGGTCGATGGTCGACTCGTGAGCGTCGTGGAAATGCGCTACTTCGCTGCTCTCGACAACGGCGAGATCGCCGAGTGCCTGGGGGTGACAGACCGCACGGTTCGCCGGGATCTCGAGAAAGTACGATTGCTGTTGCTCGATGCGATCGGCTAGGCCCGTGCCTGCCTCCACCATGAAGCGCACGGCCGGCGAGTACGCCGTGCTCCTTGCGCTGTTGGACGAGGCGCTCGACCTCGACGTCGAGGCGCGCGACGCCTGGATCGACCGGTTGCCGGAATCTCACGCGGACCTGCGGCCCGCGCTGCGGCGCATGCTGTCGGAGACGTCTTTGCAAAAGTCCGCGGACAGCAGCGGCTTGCAGGCGCAAATTGCCGCCGTCGTGCAGAATACCGCTGCGCAACCCGAGACCACGGAGCTCAATGCCGGCGAACACATCGGCCCATATGAACTCGTGCGCGAAATCGGCCGGGGCGGCATGGGATTCGTCTGGTTGGCCAATCGGGCGGATGGCGCGTTCAAACGATCGGTGGCGTTGAAACTTCCCTATGCGACGTGGGCGGGCCGTCTCAGCGAGCGGATGGGACGCGAGCGGGACATCCTGGCCGGTCTCGAGCATCCGAACATCGCCCGCTTCTATGATGCGGGCGTAGATGCGCTGGGGCGCCCCTTCATGGCCATGGAGTATGTCGAAGGCCAGGCAATCGATGTCTACTGCCGCGAGCGGAACCTGTCGATTCGCGAGCGCCTGTCTCTCGTCCTCGACGTCGCCAAAGGGGTGGCGTACGCCCATTCCAAGCTGGTCGTTCACCGTGATCTGAAGCCGGCCAACATGCTGGTCACCGCCGCGGGCGCGGTGCGCCTGCTCGATTTCGGCATCGCGAAACTCATCGAAAGCGATACCGTCAAGGCGTCGAACGATACGCAATTCGCGGGGCGCCTGCTCACGCCCGATTATGCGTCGCCGGAACAGATCCGGGGCGAAACCATCGGCACCGCCGCAGACATTTATTCGCTCGCGGTGGTGACCTATGAATTGCTGACCGGAACTCGGCCTTACCAGCTGAAGCGACTAAGCGCGGCGCAGCTCGAAGAAGCCATCGCAAAGGTCGACCCGCCGAGCGCAAGCGATGCGGTACAGGACAAGATGGTCAAGCGTCAATTGCGCGGCGATCTCGATGCCGTTTTGAACATGGCGATGAAAAAAAGCCCTGCCGATCGATACGCGACCGTGGATGCGTTTGCGAGCGATCTGCAGCGCTATTTGAGCGGTCAGACTGTGATCGCACGCCCGGATAGCACACTGTATCGAATGCGCAGATTGGCCGGCCGCCATCGCGTCGGCCTGGGTGCGGGCGTCGTGGTTCTCCTCGCTCTGGTCGCCGCCACGGCCGTGTCATTGATCCAGGCCCGCGAGGCGAAGCGGCAGGCGGAGCGAGCGACAGCGACCAAGAATTTCCTGCTGCGTGTCTTTCGGGCCAACGATCCGCGCATTGCGACGGACCGGCCACGCGGCGAGATCACCGCCCGGGAATTGCTCGATATCGGCTCCGCGCGCATCGAAAAGGATTTCACGGGACAGCCGGAGCTGCAGATCGAATTGCTGGGTCTGACCGCCGACATGTACGACTATATGTCCGACGAAGGACACTACGCGGCGGCGCAGAAGCGCCGCATCGAGTTGGCCCGAGCGTATTACGGTGCCGGCCATCCCATTGTCATTCAAGGCCTGTTGAATGAAGCCGACGCTGCTTGCCTGCGTGAAGATTATGCCAAGGCGAATCGGCTGCTGGATGAAACGGATGTCTCGCTGAGGAACGCAAACCTGGATGAAAGCGTGATGCGGGCGAATTGGTGGCGAACGAAAGCGCGTGCAAGCGGCAGTATGGGACGACCGGTCGAATTCGATCATGCACTCAAGCAGGCGCTGGCTTTGTACGCAAGAGCGGCGCCGCACAGCAATGATTATGCCGTGGCGCTCAGCTTGGCATCGCTCGATCAAACCGAGCATGGAAACGGCCCGCAAGCCGAACAATTTCTCATACAAGCCTTGGCAGTCGCGCAAACCGCGCCGGATCGCGATGATTCGAGCATTGCCGACTATTTGTACGACCTCGCGCGCGTTCAAGAAAGACTCGGGGAATTCGCCGCCGCGGAAGGCACCTATGTGCGCGCAGAAACGCAAGCGAGGAAGACCTATGGCGAGCACAATGCAGTGTATTGGTATTCCCTCGCTCACCACGCACAACTCCTGCACCAGCGAGGGGAAAGAGACGCCGCCGCTGCGTTGTTCGGGCAGATGTTGGCGGCGATTCCGCCGGACTGGACCACCAATGGGAGCGACAAGGTGGCACGCGAGACTTATGCGGAATGCCTCGCGGCCGAAGGGCGCGCCCGGGACGCCGCTCCCATCTTCGAAGCCAACTACCAATCCTATGTAGCACACGGCCGCGCCGATTTCGGGGTGCGGGAAGTACGGCGTAAGCTGGGTGACGCCTATGATCAGCTCGGACGCACGTCCGAGGCACGCACACTTTTGCAGGCCGCCCGCGATGAATCGATTGCGAAGGACGACGCTTCTTCTTCCTGGGCCTTGCGCATGCGCGAACGCTGGGGGAGATTTCTGCTCGATCACTCCCAAGAGGGCGATCCCGACTTTGCGGCCGCCGAACTCGAATTCAAAGCCGTACTCAAAAGCGCCGCGGACCGGCCGCTGGTGGAACCTGCTCTCGCCCATTCTGGGCTTTCCCGCATCGCTGCCGCCCGGGGCGACGATGCGCTCGCCCTGCGTGAAAGCGGGCAAGCGCTGACCGACTTGGGCCGGGTGAAGGGGTTGTACGATGTGCGCGTGAAGCCCCGATTGTGGCTCGTGCACAGCGCGCTCCTCCTCAAGAGCGGCGAGAGAACCGGCGCACGTCAATGGGCCGACAAGGCGCTCGAGGCCAGTCTCAAATATGACGATCCAATGAGTTCTGGCATCGCGGCTGCCCGAAACTCGGTTCGTCTCGCCGCCGCAACGCCCAGTACGAATTAGGTTCCAGCCGCGGTCTCGCGGGGACGGATCTTTGCCTATGTGCGCTATCTCGATGCGTTGAACGCTGAGAGCGAGACGCCGCCGCCGTAAGATTTCCCAGCGATCTGGACATGGGAGACGAGATTTTCCGGGCGAATGGCGTCCCAATGCGTGCCGGGACCATTGATTCCGCGGCCTATGTCCAAATCGCGAGCAGAACTCGTCTTACTTGGTAGGCGAATCGACATCGGTATGTACGAGGGAGCAAGAGAATGAACAGCAATTTGGGAGTCGCGGGCACCATCGCGGCACTCGCAGCACTGCGCCCCTGCAAGTCCGCGTTGGCGGATGTGACACCTATTCGGCGCCTTCCGGGTTCCCGACAGTGCAAATGAAAAAAATGTCACTCGTCGTCATGTTCGCGAGCGCGATGGCGAGCTTCATCCTCTCGCTCGGGATATCGAATGCCACATCTCCGGCGCCTGCCGCGAATCCCACGCCTGCGAACGATGCCGATCCCTTTCCGATCACCGTTCGGGTGCTGCCCGGCGTCGTTCTAGTCGGAGCGAAAGGCGGCCGCGCGGCGGGTGGATCGGGAGGCGCGCTCACGATATCGGGCGCCACCATGCCGGCCGGCGAGCGCACCGTATCCATATCCATCCAGAACGAGAGTGGCGCCGCGGTGGATGCGCAGCAGGTCAAGCCGGATGCCAAAGGCAACTATTCAGCCGCTCCACCCGCGCCGGTGAACGCAGGCACGTATAAAGTCACGGTGACCGCGCCCGACGGGCGAGGCGCCGCACAAGCTACATTTCGTGCGATCGAACCCGTGGCACTTGGCGCCCAAGCCGACTCAGCCATGCTCGATGCCGTCGGCGCCGCAGAAGATGCCCTCACCGGCGTGCAGGCCCAGATTGAAGCGCAGGTCGACTCGCCGGCTAAGGACAAGGCCAAGAAGAAGTTGGCCGATGCCCATCAATCATTGCACGACCTGCGCACCGCCGAATCCCACGGTTCGCTCAACGGTCTGATCGGCGCCATTTCGTCGGACGCCGCGCTGGCGGAATCGCTCCGGCCGAACCTCAACAAATTGACGAACCAGGTCAACGAGACGATTAACGAGACCGAGCGCGTCAAGAGCCTCACAGCCGAGATGTCCAAGGCCGACTTAGGATGCCACCAAATGGCCTTCGTCACCGAGGTCTTCAAAGGCATTTCGGCGCTGCTCAACGTCAAGAAGCGCGTCCTCGACACCGCCATCGGCCTGGCAAAGGACGTCACGTCCGACATCACCGCGAACAAGGCCAAGGCCGCCGGCGCGAGCCCGGCACTAGCCTTCGTGAGCGGTCAAGTCGTCAAGAATCTACCCGAGCTCAACAGCGCTTCGAAACTCTCCGGGAATGCCTACGGCATCATGGCGGACGTGGGTGCCTTCATCAGCGACACCCTGTTTGGCATGTATTGCGAACAATTCACAGGACCCATCGAAGGCATCATGAATGCGCGCTTTTTCGAATCGCGCGGCGGAAACGGACCTACGCTCTGGTGGAGCTACAACTACAAGATCTCAGGCCGCATCGTTCTCTACTACCCGAAGAGCGCGAAGGGTGGCACGTCGATCCGAATGAACGGACGCATCGAAGGCTATGCCCACGGCTTCGACACCTGGGAAGACGCGCTGACGGTAACGTTCCCGAAACTCATGTCGGGTGCGATGCAGTACAAACACAGCTTTCCACCGTTCGAAGCCGGCGGCACCGTATCGCAAGTTGCCAGTCAAGGTTCGCGTCCCTTATCCGCCTACGTGGAAGGCTCCGCGGCAGGATTGCTGGTGCCCAATAGCTTCCTCATCAGCGTCACGGGCGTCCTCGAGAAGAACGCCATTACCATCGTGCTCGGCCCGGCAAAGAGCGACATTTCGCCGGTGCACCGGGTCACCGTCCTCATCCTCTCGCCGCTGACCGGCGGACTCGGGCCGCAGATCACCTGGTATCCGCTGCCCTTCCAGAAAGTACGCAATTTCATCGACAATGCCGCGAACGGCGAAGCGATGAAGCTGCCGCTGCGGACCGACAGCGACACCATGACGGCCGAGAGCGTATTCACCGGAAAGGTCGACAAGGCAACGGCCAAGGCGGACTACACACTCAAGATCAAGGCGTGCAATCCAGGCTGCTGAGTGACCAATAACGATGACGTTTTTCGATCTTTTCCGGCAGAAAGTGGCGTCCCCACGCGTACCCCGTCTTAACCCCCGTAAACGTGACCAGGGTTTCTGGATACTCCTTGGCGCCTTGCGTGACGTATAGATAGGAATCCATGCGCGCGCATTCGAGAGAGGCTCATGCATCCGCCGGTCCCCGGGTCGGAATATCGGCCGCCACCGCACGCGCGGCCTGATCCAGGTCGATGACCGCATCGGCGACCGCGAGAACGCGTGCTATATCATCGTAAAGCGCGATCACCGAGGCGCAGCTGGCCGCAGCCTTGCGAAATCCCGGCGCCAAAAAGTGGTCCCGGCCATAGCGAGGAATGATCAGCGTCAGGCGGTTGTCGCGTGCCGCCACCAACGGCCGTCCGTCGATGTTCGCAGCTGGGCCGCTGAGCGCGAGGAGCCGCTCCATGAATGCGGGGGTCAGAAGTGCGCGCGCTGCGATTTGATCGGTGCTCCACACATCATAGACTTGTGCGAACCGCGGATCTTCCAAAACAACGTGCTGGCGGTTGCTCGACTTCAACCAATGGCGCAGCTGTTCGAAGGCGCCGGTACCGGCGATCACCGTCGTGGTCGCCTGCAGACGCGTCGGCAGCGTCACCTCGACCACCAGACCCTCGAAGGACACACGGCGTTGCTTGCCCGATCCCAACGTCAGCAGCAGAGTCGCGATGCTGATGGGAAGTCCGCGGTGCGTACCGAAGAATTCGTTGTTTGAAACGGCCCTGTCGAAATCGTCGAAGAATCTTTCGGAATTCAATGCTTGCTGATCGAGCTGAGCGGGCGAGCGAAACGAAAGGTCGCCGAAGCGCGCCGCCAGCAACGGCAGCACGCGGCCCAGGTACAAGCGGGCATAGGCGGCGCTGCCATCGCGCGCGGCCGCGTAAAAGCCCGCTATCGCTCCAACGCCCACCAGACAGATGGCGTTCCAAATCATTCCGGCGACGCCGTCTCGATCGGGCCGACCGCTCATCTGCTCGAGACACCATAGACCGAAGCCCGCGGCGGCGCCCAACGGAACCCGGGCCATCGCACGGGCATTGACCTGACACACCACTTCCAGGCGCGCCGCCTCGAGTTCGGCAAGCACCGGGCGCAGCGCGCTCATGAGCTCGTCGGCCGTCTGATCATCGACCTTGGGCGCCGGCGTGACGGCGACCAGCGACATCGCGATCCACGCACCGCTGCCGCCGACGAACAGTGCCGCGAACAGCCCGACGAAGATACCGCTCAAGAGCCCGTGGATCCCCGGCGATTTGTGCATGGCCGCGCTGAGTACCATGACGAAGATCACGAGCGCCGCGATACCGCACGCGGCGAGAGCGCGCTGCGCCAAACGCCTGCGGCCCTCGAGGGCGGTGCCGTTTTCCGTTGTCATGAGAGCAACTGGCCGGCATCTACCGCCTCGCGCGCCGCGACCGATGCCTCAAAGAAGGGCGGCGGCTTTGCGACGCCGGCGAGATTTGCCAGCAGGGGGCCGGGGAATATCTGAGTAGCATTGTTCAATCCGCCGACCGCGGCATTGTAGAAGCGCCGCGCCGCCGCGATGTTGGTTTCCACCTCTTGATAGCCGCATTGGGCTTCGATCATGGGTCCATCGGACTTGAGCGACGGGTAATTCTCGGCCACCGCGAACAATCGTCCGAGTCCGGCCGTCAGCTGCCCTTCGGCCGCGAATTTGCCCTCTGTCGCCGCAGGGTCGGTCGTGTTGCCGAAACTCGTCGCTTTGGTGCGAAGCGCAGCGATTTCATCGAGCAAACCACGCTCATGCTCCATGAATTTTCGCGCAATCGCGAGCAGATTAGGAATGAGGTCATGCCGCTGAGCCAATTGCACATCGATGCCGGCCAGCGCCTCGGCAACGCGGTTGCGCCGCTTCACAATGATCGCGTACCAGGAATACAGCACGACCGCCGACACGATCGCCGCCGCCCAGACAATGATGTTCATGGCACTTATAGGAACGTGATTGCCCGCGTCTTTGGACATGGACTGCTGCGTTTCTTCGATCCGTGTCCGATGGCCGATGTCTTAATCGCGCCTGAAAGACGTCTTACTTGGTAGGCGTATCGAAATCGTCACCCACATGCGCGGCAGGCGCCAGGTTGTTCGACTTACCGCGAGTGGCTGCAAGCGCGCCTCACATCCGCGCCTTTGCCGTATCAAAGATCTTCTTGGCTTTTGCGGGCGCGCCTTCCACGCCGGTGAAGACCAGCTTCACCAGATCATCCCCAGTCCTGATCATCAGGGCGGGACCGACGGCAGCGGCTTGGTCGCCGATGCCATCGTACGGGCTGGCGATACCGGGTTCGTGTGCATTGACCATGTTGACGGCGCGCATGGCGATTTCGCCATCGCCCCAATCCACGGCAAAATCCACAGTCGGAAATCCGGAAGGCGCCGCATACCGGCACTCGGTTTCGCCGCTCGAGTGAGTGGTGTCCTTCGCGCTCACTGCGACGCCCAAGATCGCGGTCATCTCCGTCGCCGTTACCATCTCGCACGCGCTCACAACGGTATTTTTCGCTGCAGCGGTTTGAGTCGCGGCGGGCGCTGCAGCAGTGGCCGGTGCAGCGGCGCCCGGCGGTTTTGCGGAGGAGCCGCATCCGGCGACGGCGGCCAGCACGATGAGGGCTGCCGCGCGGCACAGTGCCGCGGTCGAGTTATGACATGAAAGGCGGTTCATCACATGTTCTCCCATGGTGTAGTGGTCACTGCCGAATCAGTTCGACGCGGCGATTGCGGCCCCGTCCCTCGGGGGTGTCGTTTTTCGCTTGAGGTTGCGAGGCGCCGAATCCGCCGGTGCTCAATCGGCTGGCCGCAACCCCATAGCGTTCCACCAGCGCGTTTTTGACCGACGTTGCGCGCAGGCGGGACAGTTCGAGGTTGGACGCATCGCTGCCGATGTTGTCGGTGTGACCGTTGATATTGAGCTTCCAGCCGTCGTTCTTCGCGAGTACCGCGGCGATCTCCGCAAGAACGGGCGCCGATTCCGGCCGCAACCGATCACTCGCAAAGTCGAAGTAGATGCCGTACACATCGACGCGTTTGTCGAGGGCCAGATGCTGTTCCATGTCTCCCTCATTCGGAAAGGAGATCTTCTGGAACCGAATCGCATAATGTGCACTGGGCCGCTCGTAGTCGATGACAAACGGAAAGCGCTCGTCGTCGACGACGGTCACCGTGGTCATTTTTGAAGTTCCCGGATTGGCGATGGCAACGATCGTCGGCACTGCGACCATCCTATTGTTGACAATGATATTGAAAGGTTGGCGATCGGCATCCTGGATCTTCAAGGTCCCATCGATATCGAGGTCCATCGGCTGGTCGCGTGTGCGCCAGGCGTCGTCGATCTCGATGTAGCGATGACGAGTGCCGCCCGTCGCTTTCAACTCGTGCAGCGAGCGCGAAGAGAGGCTGAACATCGTCGTGGGAGACGCTACAGGCGGTGCGTCCTTGGCCTCGGCTGTTTCGGTGCGATAAAAGAATGAATCGCGCAGATCGCTTTGACAAAGCCGCCGCTTCTGGGTGACGTTGTGATGGTCCGCGCCCAACGGACAACTGTTGGTGATGTCGACATACGAGTCGGTAACGGCCTTCACTTGCAGCAGGCATTCATGGTCGTAGTCGTTGGTCACCCAGGTGTTGGACAGGGTGAGGCCGACTTTGAGCGGCACGAGCGCGGCCTGTTCCCGGGAAACGGCATCGGCGACCTCGATCGGGCACTCTTCGCCCAAGATGACCCCATTCGGCAGTTTCCCCGAGGCTGAGCGGTCGATTGGAATCGCGGTGGGTACTCCCATGCGCTCGAGCAGCGTTTTACCGATGGCCACCGCTCTGGCTTCCGAATCCTGCCGCATCGCCAGGCTAATCGTGATCAGCGTCTTGCCCGCATGAATGCCGAGCACACCCTCTTGGCTATAAAAAGCTTTATCGCCCAAGACGACGGGATGCGCGACCCTCTGTCCCGGTTCGCTGTCGCCGAATGCCGCCGACAGCTGCTGCTCCAACGAGGACGAGCCTGCGGCATGCCATGCGATTTCGATGTCGGCGTGGGAGTAACTGTCGGCAGCGCCGGTCGGATAGGCGCAGGAGGTCGTGCCTTCATCATTTTCTTCGATGAGCGGGCCGATGGGTGCCCCCAATAGCTCGGCCATCTCAGCGCGCGTGATGTAAGAACAGGCGGAGCCGTGTGCTGCGGTGCCGGGCCTGGGTGCCGGCGCTGGCGGGGCACTGCCGGCGGAACCGCCCGGAGTGACCGCAACCTGCGGAACCGCAGGTCCCGGCGCGGCTGGGTTCTTGGGTTGGCCACAGCCGAGAAGCGCGAACGTGGCGATCAGCGCAAGCGATCCCGCCCGAGCCCGCGTTATTGCGCACGGTGCGAGATCACACAGGGCCACTCATGCTCCCCTTCGCGGACGTGTCTTCATCCGGTTTGCAACCGCCGAGCTGCGAGGTTTTGTTGATGATGGTCAAGGGCTCGCTCGGTTCAATGCCGCCTTCTCCGGTGACCCGATACCTGATGTTGAGCGCGCTCAAGACCGAGTTGATGAGATTGGTGATGGATTTCGGTATCAAGTAGCCGACGCCGCCATTCATTGAGATGTTGAGCCCCGATCCGGACCCCTGCTCGTGCCGCTTTGTGCATCCGGGGAGGAGCGCCGCGATGAGCACCATCAAAAGTATCTGAGTACGCGTATCCAAGGTGTCCCCATGGTCATTTGCATCATTCCCTATGGGAGTAACGTGATCTGGCGCCGCCTTGGACATCAGGCGGCCGAAAATAAAATCCTCAGGCGTGTCCGAAGCCGGGCACGGATCACGTCTTACTCCATAGGCGCTATGTTGAAAGGGGAGCTAAGGAAATGAACCGAAAACGCATGAACAGAAAATGGCGGTTCGCGGCCGTCTCGGCCCTGGCGCTCACCTCAACCATTCTCGGGGGCCAGGCGTTTGCCGACGTGACCATCCAACAAGAGACCACCATCCATGCCTTCATCGTCAAGGCGCATGGGACGACCATCGACCGAGTCGCGGGCGACAAGCAACGCAACGAGACGCAATTTTCTTGCGACGGCGTCATGTCGCTGTTCTGCGGACACAACAAGACCGTGGACATCGTGCGTCTCGACCGCGGCGTGACGTGGAAGGTCGAGCCGAAACAAAAGCGCTACACGGAATTTCCGATCCCGACCCCTGAGCAACGACGCGCGGAGCTGGAACATCAACAAGCCGTCATCGACAAGCTCAAGTCCTGCCCGCAGCCGGCGCGCACCACGGTCGACACCTCCAAGTGCGAGATGAGTCCCCCCGTGTTCGCCGTCAACAAGACTTCGGACGAGACCACCCTCATCGGGCATAAAGCGCATCGCACCAACGTTTCATTGACCCAAAGCTGCAAGGTCAAGGACAGCACCGATGTCTGCAGCATGATTTATTCGTTCGACGTCTGGTTGACGCAAGAGGAATTGCCGGGCTTGACTGATCGCACGGCGTTTGCGAGCGCCTACCAGAAAAAAATCGGAGGGAGCGGTGCTCCCGTCGATACCGCGCAGCTGAACCCGATGCTCGCGCCGTACGAGGACAGCCTCCGGCAGCTGAAGGCTAAATCCGCTGACTTCAAGGGCTACCCGCTCAAGACCACGTTTCGATTCGCGATCGGCGGAGCGCATTGCGGGCTGGTGCCTGCCAACGGTGCGCCACAGTCGGGAGGGGACAGCACGTTATCGACCGCCGGCACAGCGGCCGGAGAAGCCGGCGCGAATTCTGCCTCAACTGCCGCGGGGTGGGGTGCAGAAGAGGCGGCGCAAAAAGCCAGCGGGAACAGCCTCGGCGGCTACATCGCGGGCTCCGCCGCGGGTGCGTTCACAAAGAATCTCGTCGGCGGCCTATTCGGCAAAAAGAAAAAGGCCGACCCCGCCGTCAGCGACGCCGCGCCGGCCGGCGCCAATGCCCATCCAACTTCCGGCGAGCCGGCGACCACCGTGGCTGAGATCAGTATCGAGACCACAGCGATCGATCCCGCGCCGGTAACGGCCGATCAGTTCGAAGTGCCTGCGCGGTGGAAAAGGCTCGAACCCAAGCGGGCGTCGTCGGAGGGTTTGCCGAGTTGCAACTCCACCTGACGATCGGATTCATTAGAGCCACTGATCAGCGGGACAGTAACGTCATGTCATCACTTGAGCGCGCGCGCTGGGGGTTGTCGGCACTGCTGCTGGGGGCACTCGGCCACGCGCAGGAGCCGCATCAAATTCCACTGGTCGAGCGACTCACCGTCATGACTGCCTTCGCGTCGCAAGACCAAGGCGATTACGAAGCCGTGCAAGTCTTTAGCGATTTTTCGCCGACCTCGTTCAAAATGACGGGCTCGGCCGAAGCTCCCGATGATTCCGGGGAGGTGCGGGAAATCACCGTATCGCGCGTGGTGCTGCGCGAAGATTGGCGCAACGCAAGGGTTATGCGGCGGCGTTTTCACGAGTTTGATGCCCGCCAGTTCCCCGGCACCACGCCGCAATTTCCCGCGGTAGCGGTGAATGAAATTCGTGCGCAGGGCCGCGCCACCATCAGCTATCTGGAAATCGAATCTGAATTCGGCGCCACCGTCATCTCGCGCACGATGACCGGAACACTGGCGCGCGTCGCCAAGGGACCCGCTGAAATCACGGTTCTGGTCAATGGTCAGCCGCAGGCACTGCGGGTGCTGCATGTCGCCGGTCGACTCGCCGACGACGGCGATGGCGATGATTTCGACTACTTCGTTCTCGACGACCCCGACAATCCTTTGATCTTGCGAGGGAAAGGGCCGGGATTTTCCTCATCCGTCACGCGCATTGATTTTCCCCAACCCAACACGGCGGCTACCTCGTTGGAGCGTTCCCTGGCCGAAGATAAGCACGCGCTCGTCTATGGGATCTACTTCAAGTTCGCGCGGGCCGACATCCGCCCCGTATCGGAACCCGTGCTCAAGGAGATCGCCGGCATTTTGAAGAAAAATCCCGGTTGGAAGCTCAGTATCGTGGGCCATACCGACAACGTGGGACGCGATGCAGCGAATCTGGATTTGTCGCGCAGACGCGCACAATCTGTCAAGACAGCCATGGTTGAACGATACGGCATCGAGGCCGACCGGTTGACCACCGGCGGTTTCGGCGCCTCCCAACCGCGGGCCAAAAACGACACGCCGGAGGGCCGTGCCCGCAATCGCCGCGTTGAACTAACTCGCCAATGAGAGGGACCTGATGAACAAATTCATATTGACCGTGAGCCTGGGTATCTCGGTGTTGAGCCAGTCCTACGCGGCGGACGAGATCGGCGGCCCAAGCGCGCTCAAGTATCTGGACAATCTCAAGACGTGCACGCCGTTTACCTACAGTTACCCACACCCGTTCGTACACGGCTTCACGGGCCAAAATATCATTAAAGGAAAAGAAGCCGGCAACTGCCTCGTCACCATTGTCATGCCAAACGATAAGAAACTCGAATGCAGATTCACGCCCGAAACGATCAAGCTTTTGACCAGCGAAGCGGCCTATGAAGAAGAGCGGCAACGGGGCTTTGCTTTTGCGAACTCAGCCCCTGCGAGCAAAAGAATGGCCGAAGAGTGCAAGTTCTGAGGTTCGCCCGTAACGAGAATTCTCTAGGCGGGCGCCAAGCGGCCATCAGCTTCGTCCAATATATTCAATAATGACGCCTGCCAAAACCGCTACTCAGCGCAGTTGAGATTGACTGACTGTTCCGCCAGTTCACGAAGGCGCCGCTGCATGAAGCGGCCCTGCTCCGGCGAATACTGTTTTTTGAGCCCGCCCTCTATCTCGCGCTGCTCAGCCTTTATTGGGACGCACGCGGGGTTGTCCTGCGCCTCGGCAGGAAGAACGACGTTCGATGCGGCGCGCGAGGCAATGGCCAACGTGTCTCCCGATGCAGCCGGTGGGGCGGTGGTGGGCCCGGTCTGCGCGGCACTTGCGGCGCCCTGCGCGGGCGCAGCGACATCCACGGGAACCGTCGCTGCCTGTGTCGGGTGATCCACCGCCGAGGCGGCGGGCAGCCTGTTTTGGTTGTGGACGCTGATAAAAGCATCGGGCGAAGCGTGTTGATAGCCGCTGATCACTTTGTAAGCGAGGCCGGCGGCTCCGGCCAACAGCAGAGCCGCACCCAAAATCGGCCGCAGCCACTCACTCATCCGCTCACCCCGTTGGTTGGTATCCGAGCGATTGCCAGACGTACGCAGTCGAGCATTATGCCCGCCAAAAACGCGCATCCGAAGGAAAATCAGTCGATTTTCTTTCCGATCCGATTCCAGTGGCCTTGCCCGGAAATTCAATCGAGAGCAGACTTTTGCCGGCACCGGCGAGAAGCGGGTGGTCAAAGTACTGTCGGGAACAGGTCGCGATTAGCGTCACACGGGGGGTTGTATGGAATTGCAGATCAACGATCAGACAGTGTCCATCTCCGCTGAGCCCACGTTGCCGCTGCTCTGGGTTCTGCGCGATCTGCTAGGGATGACGGGCACCAAGTACGGTTGCGGCATGGCGTTGTGCGGCGCGTGCACAGTGTTGATCGACGGTCAGGCATTGCGATCCTGCGTACTCCCCATTGACCAGGCAGTCGGAAAGAAAATCACCACCATCGAGGGCATCGGGGCAATGCCCGTGGGCGCAGCGCTTCAAGGGGCGTGGCAAGAGATCAATGTGCCTCAATGCGGCTATTGCCAGGCTGGACAAATCATGTCGGCCGTTGCTCTGTTGCAAGCAAAACCCAACCCAAGCGATACCGACATTGACGCCGCCATGTCCGGGAATATCTGCCGGTGTGGAACCTATACTCGCATTCGAGCAGCCATCAAACAGGCCGCCAATCAGGGAGGCAAAATATGAGCGCCGTTGCTAACGAATTGGCCTCATCCCAAGGCGTAAGTCGGCGCGAATTCTTGCTGCGCCTTCAGGCAATGGGCGGGCTGCTGCTGGTCGCGGATGGTCTGGGCATTGCGAAGGCGGCGCCGTCGGATCCCCCAAAGTACGGTGCCGAGGGCATGCCGCACGGCACCGTCGACAATCCTCTGGTATTCGTAGCGGTCGGCGATGACGGCTGGGTAACAATCGTCGTGCATCGCTCAGAAATGGGCCAAGGCGTGCGCACGGGCATGCCGCTCATCGTCGCCGATGAATTAGACGCAGACTGGACGAAAGTCCGCGTCCAGCAAGCGCCTGCCGATGAAGAGAAATACGGCAACCAAGACACTGACGGCTCGCGCAGCACGCGGCATTTTATCGAACCCATGCGTCATTGCGGCGCCGCTGCAAGAATGATGCTGGAGCAGGCCGCGGCATTGACCTGGCGCGTGCCGGTCGCTGAAGTCCGCGCCGTCAATCATGAAGTGGTGCATCAGAAAACGGGCCGTAAGCTCAGCTACGGTGCGCTTGCAAAGCAAGCAGCCAAGCTGCCGGTCCCTCCCCGGGAGGCGCTGCGCTTGAAAACGCCGGAGGAGTTTCGCTACCTCGGCAAAGGCGGCGTACCGCTTGCCGATGGGCACGACATTGTCACCGGCAAAGCGCAATACGGCATCGACCCTTGGTTTAAGGACATGAGCTTCGCCGTCATCGCACGCTCCCCGGTGCTGGGCGGTAGCGTCAAGCAGTTCGACGGCACGGCCGCCGCCTCTGCACCCGGCGTGCAGAAGGTGCTGCAGATGCCCGCGACCGTTGCGACGGCTAAATTTCACATCCTCGCCGGGGTGGCCGTCATTGCCAATTCCACCGGCGCCGCCATCGCGGGTCGCAAGTTGTTGAAAATCGAATGGGAGGACGGTGCCAACGGCAGTTACGATTCCGATGCTTATCATGCCGCGCTCCACGAATCCGCCCGGCAACCCGGCAAGGTGGTACGCGAGTCGGGCAACGTCGACACGGCGTTTCAGTCGAGTGCGAAATCAATAGAGGCGGAGTACTACATCCCGCACATTGGACATGCAACCATGGAGCCGCCCGCCGCTGTGGCTCGCATCGTGAATGGCAAGTGCGAAGTATGGGCACCGACGCAGGCGCCGCAAGTGACCCGCGAGGATGTCGCAAAGCATCTTGGCACTACCCCGGAAAATGTCACGGTACATGTGACGCTGCTCGGCGGCGGGTTCGGACGCAAGTCAAAGCCGGACTTTGCCACCGAAGCTGCGCTCTTGTCGCAGGCGATGGAGGGGCGGCCGGTCAAAGTGACCTGGACTCGCGAAGACGATCTGCATCACGATTTTCTGCATACCGTGTCGGTTGAATACTTGAAAGCGGGTGTGGCCGCCGACGGCAAGGTCAACGCGTGGCTGCATCGCAGCGTTGCGCCCTCGCTCGCGACGATATTCGATCCAAGCACAAACCACGAAGTGCCCCCCGAGCTTGGAATGGGCTTTATCAACATGCCCTATGATATTCCCAATCTGCGGCTGGAAAACCCGGAAGCCAGCGCACATTGCCGCATCGGCTGGTTTCGTTCCGTATCCAACATATCGCACGCCTTTGCCATACAGTCGTTTGTGGCGGAGCTGGCGGCGAGT